>Ga0316217_10000064_pt1 | contig 152572 bp, 140 predicted proteins | sample 1anoAmetaG_FD_203633 | JGI IMG/M metagenome (GOLD analysis project Ga0316217, IMG submission 203633) | Freshwater microbial communities from Trout Bog Lake, Wisconsin, USA - 1anoA | ecosystem: Environmental > Aquatic > Freshwater > Lake > Hypolimnion/Profundal zone | place: USA: Wisconsin... | reverse complement strand
CGTTCTGCGTTCTGCGTTCTGCGTTCTGCGTTCTGCGTTCTGCGTTCTGCGTTCTGCGTTCTGCGTTCTGCGTTCTGCGTTCTGCGTTCTGCGTTCTGCGTTCTGCGTTCTGCGTTCTGCGTTCTGCTGACGTAACGGTTTTCGCAGGAGCAGCATTCTTGCCGGTTGGCGTAGCAAGGCATCCCCCTGCATTGCCAGGGTTTAGGCTCCAGGTTGTAAACCTAGAACGTAGAACATAGAACCGTTTTTAACGGTCTTTTACGTTTTGCCCCTGCCGTGTCCCCCTTCTCTCCAACTCGCCGTCAATGCAGTTCAGCACCTCGAATTTGTGCAGCGACCAAAGCGGCGCGACCAGGTCCTCGCGGTTTCCGTCCCCGGTCAGCCGATGCACGACAATCCCCGGGTCGAGCCGCTCCAGGAAATCGCATACCAGCCCGATGTACTCGTCACGGTCCAGTACGCGCAGCTTCCCTTCCTGGTACCGCGAGGCGAGCGGCGTCCCCCGCATCACGTGCAGCAGATGGATCTTCACCCCGTCCACCCCGGCCGTGTTCAGAAACTCGGCTCCGGAAAGCATCTCCTCCCGGCTCTCCCCGGGAAGCCCCAGGATGATATGGGCGCAGACCCTGATGCCGCGCGCCCGGCAGCCGGCCACGGCGCCGCTGAACGAGGCCAGGTCGTGCCCCCGCCCGATCTCCGCTAAGGTGCGGTCTAAAGGTGATTGCAGGCCGAGCTCCAGCCAGAAGTAGCAGCGCTGCGCGTAGCCGGCGAGCAGGTCCAGGGTGGCCTCGGGGAGACAGTCCGGCCTGGTCCCGATGATCAGCCCGACCACCTCCGGCACGGCGAGCGCCTCGTCATAGAGCCTTTTCAGATGTTCGACGGGGGCATAGGTGTTGGAGTAGGACTGGAAATAGGCGAGGAAACGCGCCGCCTTGTACTTGCGGACCATGACCTCCTTGGCGTGCTCCAGCTGCTGCGCGACCCCTGCGCCGTGCAGGATTCCGTAGGAACCGGAGCCCTTGCCGCCGCAGAAGATGCAGCCCCGGGTCCCGACCGAGCCGTCCCGGTTCGGGCAGGTGAACCCCGCATCCACCGAGAGCCGCTGCACCCGGCAGCCGAATACCCTCTTGAGTTCTTCTGAAAAGGCGTTGTAGCGCTGCATGTCTCCCCCTGGCTCAACTTCTAGCACAGTTTGCCGCGAAAGGCGATAGCCGGGGCGGCGCGCGTGTCCGATCGGACCGATCCGGCGGATCCGACGCGCGCCGCCTTCTTCGCCCAGCCTCCCTTCCCGGTTTTCTGTTGCACCCCCCGGTCAAAGGCTGTATCTTCGAAGGCCATGCAAAGCTCTTTTTCGAATCACGCAATTCAGCAGCTCCGCGCAGCAATCAGCGAGGCCGACGGTAACGAGGTTTTTTTCCTGGGACGCACCGACGAGGCGCGCCTCGTCGTAGAAGTGGAACCGCTCGCCCGCGGCAACCGGGACGCCGTCGCCGCCATCATGATCGCCGCCTCCTTCGGCGACGTGGTCATCCACAATCACCCCTCCGGTCATCTCACCCCCTCGCAGGCCGACATCGAGATCGCCTCGCTCCTGGGCAACCAGGGGGTAGGCTTCTACATCGTGGACAACTCGGGGGAGCGCTGCTACCAGGCGGTCTCCCCCTTCGCCCGCAAGAACGTGGAGCGGCTCTCCTACCCGGAAATCGAGCGCTTCTACGCCCCGGACGGAGTCCTGTCGCAGGCCCTGCCGGGTTACGAGCACCGGCCGGAACAGACCAGGATGGCGCTCATGCTGGCCGAGGCCTTCAACGAGGAGCGGGTCGCGGTCGTCGAGGCGGGTACCGGCACCGGCAAGTCGCTCGCCTACCTGCTTCCCGCCTCGCTCTGGGCGGTCCGCAACAAGGAGCGCGTGGTGGTGTCGACCAACACCATCAACCTCCAGGAGCAGCTGATACAAAAGGACATCCCCTTCCTGCAGCAGCACGCGGAACTGAAGTTCCGTGCCGTGCTGGTGAAGGGGCGCGGCAACTATCTCTGCCTGCGCAAGCTGCAGGCCAACGCCTCGGACGCCTCGCTCTTCAAGGACGACTCCGCCGAGGAGCTGGACGCGATCGCCGCCTGGAGCAAGAAGACCGAGGACGGCTGCCGCAGCGACCTCTCCTTCATCCCGAAGGACGAGGTCTGGGAGGAGCTCGCCTGCGAGTCGGACCAGTGCGGCCGGGTGAAGTGCCCCTTCTACGCCCGCTGCTTCTTCTACAAGGCGCGCCGCGAGGCGGCCGGCGCGGACCTCCTGGTGGTGAACCACGCGCTGCTGCTCGCCGACCTGGCCGTGCGCCAGGAGACCGGCTACGACTCGACGGCCATACTGCCTCCCTTCACCCGCCTGATCTTCGACGAGGGGCACCACCTGGAGGATGTGGCGACCAGCTTCCTTTCCAGCCAGGTCTCCCGTCTGGGGCTCATGAAGCTTTTGGGCAAGCTGCAGCACCCGAGAAAGGCGCACCGCGGCATCCTGCCCCAGCTCTCCACCCAGCTCTCGGCGGCCGTCCCCGAGGCGCAGGACGACCTCTACCTGGAGATCGCCGCGGTCCTCGAGGGGAGGCTGATCCCGAAGCGGGTCGCCGTCACCGACGCGGTGGCCCGCGGCATGGACGCCATCGGGGACCTGCTGTTCGCCAAGCTGAAAAGAGAGGAGAAGCTCCGCGTCACCCCCGCGGTCTACGCCTCGCCGCTCTGGCCGCAAGTCACGGAGCAGGTCGAGCTCATGTGCAAGGAGCTCGCCGACTATGCGGTCGCCATGCAGGCCTTCCTGAAAGGGTGCGACAAGCTCTCCGACAAGGTGCTGGAGCGGCTTGCCGGGCCGCTCACCGACTTGAGGGGTGCCAAGGGGAGGATCGAGTCGGCGGTCGAGGCGCTGCGTTTCTTCGCCTCCCGCGAGGAGGGTTTCTGCCGCTGGTTCGAACTCAGGAAAGGGCCGCTGGTGAAGCTCTGTTCCTCCCCGCTGGAGGTCGCCGAGTCCATCAAGAAGGCGATCCTGGACCGCTTCAAGACGGTCGCGCTCACCTCGGCGACGCTCGCGGTCGGCGAGAAGTTCGACTTCCTGAAGCGCAGGACCGGCATCGAGCTGCTGCCCAAGGAGAGGGTGAACGAGCTGCTGCTCCCCTCGCCGTTCGACTACGCCCGGCAGGCCTTCGTCGGGGTACCCTCCGACATGCCCGAGCCGACCTCGCCGCTCTTCGAGGCGCGCCTTTGCGGCCACCTGCTGCAGGCCCTGAAGATCTCGCAGGGGCGCGCCTTCGTCCTGTTCACCTCCTACGACCTGCTGACCCGGGTCAGCAACCGGCTCGCCGAGCCGCTCAAGGCTGCGGGACTGACTCCGATGCGCCAGGGGGAGACCAACCGCCACCTGCTGCTCTCCCGGTTCCGGACCGCCCAGAACCCGGTGCTCTTCGGCACCGACTCGTTCTGGGAGGGGGTCGACGTGCAGGGGAGGGGACTGGAGCTGGTCGTCATCACCCGGCTCCCCTTCCGGGTCCCCACCGAGCCGATCCTGGAGGCGAGGAGCGAGCACATCACCGCCCTGGGAGGCGATCCCTTCATGAGCTACACGGTGCCCCAGGCCGTCATCAAGTTCAAGCAGGGGTTCGGCAGGCTGATCAGGAGCAGGGAGGACCGGGGAGCCGTGCTGATCCTGGATTCCCGGGTGCTCACCAAGAATTACGGCAAGATCTTCCTGACCGCCCTGCACGGCGTCACGGTCCGGAAGGGGATCGAGGACGAGTTGTGCCAGGAAATGGCGGCCTTCTTCGGGCCGCAGGATTGAGGAGAGTTCCGAACTACTGCTGCACGCTTCTCGCCACCGTCACCACGTAGACCGCCGCAGCACCTGCCTCCCCAAGCGCCTCGGCGCAGGCGCGTATGGTGCTCCCGGTGGTGAGCACGTCATCGACCAGGAGCAGCCGCCTCCCCTGCAGCCGCCGCGGGTCCCGCACCGCGAAGGCGCCTCTCACGTTGTCGCGCCGGTCGACTGCGTCGAGGCTTGTCTGTGGTTCCGTCCAGCGCACCCGCCGCAGATTCCCCACCTCCAGCGGCACCCGCCACTGTTTTGACAGTACCGCCCCGATCAGCTGCGACTGGTTGTAGCCGCGCTGCCTCAGCCTCCTCTTGTGCAGCGGCACCGGAACGATGAGGTCGGGCCCCGCCTCGGAGCAAAAATGGTCGAGGGCGCGGGCGGTCAGCAGCCCCAGCGGCTCGCTCAGATGCACCCGGTGACCGTACTTGAAGCGATGGATGAGTTCCTGAACGGGGCCGGCGAAAAGGGTCGCCGAGCGGCCGGTGTGAAACGGAGGGTGACTCAGGCAGGCGCCGCAGGTGTGGTCGAGGCCGCTTGCCGTGGTAAAAGGCGTGCCGCAGCTGGTGCAGAGCGGGGAAACCAGGAAGCTGATCTTATGGAGGCAGTCGGCGCAAAGGAAGAGGTCGCCGGCTTTCGGAATGAAGGCCTTGCAGACGTGGCAAAGCGGCGGGAAGAGGAGATCCAGCAGGGCCCGAAAAGGCATGCTCCCTCCGGTGCTGCCGTGGTGCGGGAGAAAGCCTTGGCCCCCCAACGGGGGCCAAGGCTCTTTGCACAGACTCTATCGTAAAAACCTGGTAATTCTAGCCCGGCGAGCCCGGGTGCATGATTGATTCGCCTCCAGGAGATCTGGACTTCCTCGTTACTTACAGCCCCATGTCCTCGTTCACCACGAGCACCCTGATGTCGGTGTTGCGCGGCTTCTTCTCGATGACGGTGGTTACCCGGCAGATCCTCTGCGGGGAGTTGCAGTCGGAGCAAAAGCCGGTCGAGGCGCAGGGCGTTTCCAGACCGAGCCGTTTGGTGTTGGGAGGGGACGCGTAGCTCTTGATCCGGTGCACCGCGTCCTCCACGGAGCCGTCCACCAGCTTGTTCCTGCCGACGACGATGATGACCTTCTTCGGTCCGAAGAACATGGCCGCGGCCCGGTTGCCGTTGCCGTCGATGTTCACCAGCGCCCCCGAGAGGGTGACCGCGTTGCTGCCGCAGAGAAACAGGTCGCAGGTCAACTGGCGCCGCATGATGACCATTTTCTCCTCCATGGTCAGGTCGGGCGCCCCGTGGTTCAGGATCTCTTTCCCCATCCCCTTCAGCTTGTCGGTCAGCTTCAGGTCCGCCACGGAGAGCGAACCGCCGAAACCGATGCTCTTCGCGTCCCCCGCCTCGTTGAGGATGTAGTGGAAGACCTCGCCGCTATTTTGACAGTAAAGCGCCCCAAAGCCATTCTTCTTCAGCCCCTCAACCGCTTTCTCGCACTTCTTCGCGTAGGCCCAATCATTCAACTCATCTGTTTGACTCATATCTTCCCCTTGGCTGGTGGTAGTGGTGTGAATATTTCAGGTTCAGCGCCCGGCCCAAATCTCCTTTTCGTAGGGCCAGTATTCCCCCATGAAGGAGATCAGCTGCCGCATCCTTTCCTTGAAGGCAAGCCGTGCCGCATCCTGCTCCGGGAAGGCCCTCCGTTCGCGGACGCTGGCGCAGAGTTCCCGGCCCAAGGCACGGGCCTTCTCGAAGAGCGCCTCCTGGTCGGGAAACTGGCGCGGGCCCGCGCCGGGAGAGCCGATGCCGCCGACGGAGAGGGCCCCGAGCGAACAGATCATGCGCTCCATGTACTCCAGCACCTCCTCGTCTCCGCCGCCGCCGGAGGTTTCCACCACGAGGGCGTATTTTCCCTCCAGGGCGGTGCAGTGGACCAGCCCGTTGCAGCGGTCAAAGAAGGCCTTCAATTGGGCGGAGATGCTGAATATGTAGTTGGGGCTCGCGAAGATGAAGGCGTCGGCGGCGAGCAGCTTCTCCTTGAGCGGCTCGTAGTCGTCCTTGAGCGGACAGACCCCGACCCTGTGGCAGGCGTCGCAGGCGACGCACGGCTTGATCGGATTTTCCGCCAGGGAGATGACCTCGACCTCGGCACCTTCCTGCGTCACTCCCGCCAGGACTTCCTCCAGGAGGCGGCCGGTCGTCCCCCCCATGCCGCGGGGGCTTCCGTTGATGGCTATGATCTTCATGCTGGTCTCCTGAACCAATAAAAAGTGTGGTTGCCGGAACCCCTTACCAAAGGCGCACCAGGGAACGGGCGCATGATGATGCGCCCCACCAGAAAATACCTCCTCTCCCTATTCGAAAGTGAGCCCGTCCGCCTACTCGACGATCAGGCTCTTTCCCGTCATCTCGGGGGGCTGCGGGATGCCCAGCAGCGCCAGCATCGTGGGTGCCAGGTCGGCGAGCACTCCCTTGCGCAGCTTGGCCCCCTTGCGGGTGTCGTCCACCAGGATGAAGGGCGCCATGTCGCAGGTGTGCGCCGTGTGCGGCTCGCCGGTCACCGCGTCCACCATGATCTCCGCGTTGCCGTGGTCCGCCGTGATCAACACGGCCCCTCCCAGTTGCAGCACCCGGTCCGTCAGCTTCCCGACGCAGGTGTCGACCGCCTCGACCGCCCGCACCGCCGCCTCTATGACCCCGGTGTGCCCGACCATGTCCGCATTGGCGAAGTTCAGGATGATGACGTCGTACTTGTCCTGGGCCAGCCGCTTCAAAAGCTCCTCGGTCACCAGGTAGGCGCTCATCTCCGGCTTCTGGTCGTAGGTGGCCACCTCCTTGGGCGAAGGGATCAGGGCCCGGTCCTCGCCGGCGAAGGGGGCCTCCCGGCCGCCGTTGAAGAAAAAGGTGACGTGGGCGTACTTCTCGGTCTCGGCGATGCGGAGCTGGGTGAGGCCGGCGTTGCTGATCACCTCGGGGAAGATGTTGCTCAGCTCGTCGGAGCCGAAGGCTACCGGCAGGTCGAAGGTCTCGTCGTAACTGGTCATGCAGACGTAGCTGGAAAGGTTGGGGAACTCCTCGCGCGGGAAACCGCTGAAGGCTTTCTCGGTGAAGCAGCGGGTGATCTCGCGGGCGCGGTCGGAGCGGAAGTTGAAGAAGATGAAGGCGTCGCCGTCCTCCAGTTGCCCGCTCGGCTTACCCTCCTCGATGATGACGCTCGGCAGCACGAACTCGTCGGAGACCCCCTCCCGGTAGCTCTCGCGGATCGCCTCGCTCGCCGAGTGGTACGGCTTCCCCTGCCCCAGGACGATGGCGCGGTAGGCCTGCTCGACCCGCTCCCAGCGGTTGTCCCGGTCCATGGCGTAGTAGCGCCCGGTGACCGTGGCGATCCTTCCCAGACCGATCCTGGCGATCTGCAGCTCCAGCCGCTCCAGGTACTCGGCTCCGCTTTGCGGGGGGGTGTCGCGGCCGTCCAGCAGGCAGTGGACCAGTACCTCCCGGATCCCCTGGCGCTGAGCCATCTCGATCAGGGCGTAGAGGTGGGTCTCGTGGGAGTGCACGCCGCCGTCGGAGAGCAGGCCGGCCAGGTGCAGCCTGCCGCTTCCCGCCTGCGCCTTTTTCATGCAGTCCACCAGCGCCGGGTTCTCGAAGAAGTCGCCATCCTCGATCGATTTGGTGATCCGGGTCAGGTCCTGGTACACCACCCGGCCCGCGCCGATGTTGGTGTGCCCCACCTCGGAGTTGCCCATCTGGCCCGCCGGCAGCCCGACCGACAGACCGGAGCCGTCGATCTCGCTGCTCGGGTAGCTGGCGGCAAGCCGCGTCATGTTGGGGGTGTGCGCCTTGCGGACCGCGTTGCTGTCGCTTTCGGGGCCGATCCCCCAGCCGTCCAGGATCATCAAGAGCAGAGGTTTCTTGGGCATGTCGTCTCCTTGGCAGCGAAATAAAAAAGGTGAAGAGGACTTCACCTTTTAGCAGTTACTCGTGATGGTACGGCTCGCCGTTCATGATGGTGAATCCGCGGTAGATCTGCTCCAGCAGAAAGACCCGGACCATCTGGTGGGTGAGCGTCATCCGGGAGAGCGAGATGGCCTTGAAGGCCTGGCCCCGGAAGCCGTCGGTGAAGCCGTAGGCCCCGCCGATGGCGAAGACCAGGTCGGAGGTCCCCTGGTCCCGGTTCCTGGAGAGGAAGCCGGCGAACTCCGGCGAGCTCAGCGCCTCGCCCCGCTCGTCCAGCACGACCAGCTTCCCCCCCTTGGGGAGCAGCTTGGCGAGCCGCTCGCATTCGCGCTCCCGCAGGAGCGCCGCCTGGGTCCCCTTCTCTTCGCGCGCCTCCAGGATCTCCAGCGGGCAATAGCGCCGGACCCGCCCGGCATACTCCTCGATCCCCGCCTTGACCCACGCCTCCTGGGTCTTCCCGACCCAGAGCAGCTTCAGCCTCACCTCTAGTTAGTTTCCCAAAGGAATTCCTTGGGGATCTCCAGCTGCGGGGCCCGGCCCCAGAGCTCGTCCAGGTTGTACAGTGCGCGGACCTCCTCCTGGAAGACGTGCACGATGATGTCGCCGTAATCGACCACGATCCAGCGCCCTTCCTCGACCCCCTCCATGTCGATCGGCCTGTCGAAAGGCTTGAGCCCCACCTTCACCGACTCCGCGATCGCCTGCACCTGGCGGTCCGAACGTCCGCTGGCAAGGACCAGGTAATCCGCGATGCTGGATATTTTCTTGATCTCCAGGATCTTGACGTCGAGCGCCTTCTTGTCCAATGCAAATGCGGCACACTTGAGCGCGCGCTCCACAACCGTCAATACTTCCTTATCTTGCATCAGTGTATAACCTCTGTCCTTTTATGTAGTGCTCGACGGCGTCCGGCACCAGATACCTGATCGAGCGGCCGCCCCTGGCAAGCGAGCGGATATGGCTGGAGGAGATGTCCAGCAGCACACCGTCCAGCGCGTAGACTCCGTGACCGGAGCTGTGGCTAAGTCTTTTAGCCGCCTCATTATAACAGAATTCACCCGCTATGGCAACAGGGAGCGCCTTGGCCAGGCTCTTGATGGTGGAGCCGGGGCGCTGCACGCAGACCACGTTGCACAGCGCGAAGATGGCGGCGTACTCGCGCCAGGTGGAAATATCGTTAAAGGAATCGGCGCCCACGATGAAGAAGAGCTCGTCGTCCGGGAACTCCCGGTGCAGGGCGCGCAGCGTGTCGATGGAGTAGGAGCGGCCGCCGCGCACCCCCTCCATGTCGGAGACCCCGAAATGGACGTTGTCCGCCACCGCCAGACGCACCATCTCCAGCCGGCTCGCGAAGGAGAGCTCCCCGACCAGCGGCTTGTGGGGCGGCGTGGCGGCGGGGATGAAGATCACCCGGTCCAGGCCGAAGCGGTCCCGCGACTCCTCGGCGATGCGCAGGTGGGCTATGTGGATCGGGTTGAAGGTCCCCCCGAGTATCCCTATCTTCATCGGGCTGCCGCCTCCGGCCGCTGGGCCGCTGGTTTGCCGCCGGTCCCAATCAGGGGCGCACCTGCCCGGAGCCGTAGACGATGAACTTGGTCGTGGTCAGGTCGGTGAGTCCCATGGGGCCGAAGGAGTGCAGCTTGGTGGTGGAGATCCCGATCTCCGCCCCCAGGCCGAGCTGGTTGCCGTCCGAGAAGCGGGTCGAGGCGTTCACCATGACGACCCCCGAGTTCACCTCGCGGATGAAGCGCTGGGAGTTGGCGTAGTCCGAGGTGACGATCGACTCCGTATGCAGCGAGCTGTAGCGGTTGATATGGTGTATCGCCGCGTCCAGGCCGTCCACCACGCCGGCCGCGAGGATCAGCTCCAGGTACTCCGCGTGCCAGTCCTCCTCGGTCGCGGTCCCGGCCTCCGGCGCGAACCGGCGGTAGGTCTCGTCGCCGCGCAGCTCCACCTTGAGCTCGGTGAGCGCCTGGTGGATGTAGGGGACGAAGCGCTCGGCGATATCCCGGTGGATCAGCAGGGTCTCCAGGGCGTTGCAGACGCCGGGGCGCTGCACCTTGGCGTTGATGATGATGTCGCGCGCCATCTCGAACTCCGCGGAGGCGTCCACGAAGATGTGGCAGACCCCCTTGTAGTGCTTGATGACCGGGATCTTCGAGTGCTCCACCACGAAGCGGATCAGGCTTTCGCCGCCGCGCGGTATGATGACGTCGATGAACTCCTCCTGCTTCAGCATCTCGGTGACCCCCTCGCGCTCCACGAAGGGGATCAGGGAGAGCGCCGCCGCGGGGATGCCGCGCTTGGCGAGTTCGCCCTGCAAAAGCCCAGCGATGGCGAGGTTTGAGTGGATCGCCTCCGAGCCGCCGCGCAAAACGACCGCGTTGCCGCTCTTCAGGCAGAGCGCCGCGGCGTCCGAGGTGACGTTGGGCCGGGACTCGTAGATGATGCCGATCACCCCGAGCGGGATGCGCATCTTGCCGACCATCAGGTCGTTGGGGCGCTTCCACATCCCGGTCACCTCGCCCACCGGATCCGGGAGCGCCGCGACCTCGCGGATCGCGTCCGCCATCCCCTGCACCCGGGCGCCGTCCAGCATGAGACGGTCCAGCATGGCGGGGGAAAGTCCGTTCTGCTCCCCCGCGGCGAGGTCCTTGGCGTTCTCCCGGACGACCAGGGGGGCGTTGGCGACCAGCGCGTCCGCCATGCCCAGCAGGAGCTCGTTCTTGGCGCCCGTCGACAGCCTCGCCATGGCGAAGGACGCCTGCCTGGCCTCGACTGCTATGGTGCGGATCTGTTCGGCAACGGTCATGTGGGTCCTCCTTAATCGTGTGTGCGTTTTCCTACAAAAGCACCAGGTTGTCCCGGTGTATGACGTCGTCGCCGTAGCGAAAGCCGAGAATCTGCTCGATCTCGCCGCTCTTGTGCCGGCTGATCTGCTCGATCTCCTGACTGGAGTAGTCGACGATGCCGCGGGCGAACTCCGCGCCGTCCGGCGCCAGGATCCTCACGCAGGCCCCGCGGGCGAAACGCCCCTCCACCTTGGCGATCCCCGAGGGGAGCAGGCTCTTGCCGTGCCTGGCCAGCACCTCACGCGCGCCGGCATCGACCTGGATGCTCCCTGCCGGTCTCAAGGTGAAGGCGATCCAGTGCTTGCGCCGGTTCAAGGACTCCCCGGAGGGGAGGAACAGGGTCCCGAGCAGCTCCCCCTCCATGACCCGGGTCAGGTTCCCCGGCACCTTGCCGGCGAAGACGACCGCCGCCACCCCCGACTTCACCACCTTCTTGGCCGCCGCGAGCTTGGTGGCCATGCCGCCGGTGCCGACGCTGGTCCCGCTCCCGCCGGCGCCGCGCTCCATCTCGCGGGTGATGGCCCGGACCTGGCTGATCAGGGTGGCGCCCGGGTCCGTGCGCGGGTCCGCGGTGTAGAGGCCGTCGATGTCGGTCATGATCAGGAGCAGCTGCGCCTCCACCAGGTTGGTCACCAGGGCGGAGAGGTTGTCGTTGTCGCCGAATTTGAGCTCGTCCACCACGACCGTGTCGTTTTCGTTGATGACCGGGATGATGCCGCAGCCAAGCAGCGTGTCCAGCGTGCCGCGCGCGTTCTGGAAACGGCGCCGGTTGGCGAGGTCGTCGCGGGTCAAAAGGATCTGGGCGACGGTCAGCCCGTATCCGGAGAACGCCTCCTCGTAGGCCCGCATCAGGCGCGACTGGCCGACCGCGGCGGCGGCCTGCTTCTGGGGGAGCGTCCTGGGCCGCTCGGGAAGCCCGAGCGCCTGGCGCCCGGCTGCGACGGCACCGGAGGAGACGATCACCACGTCGACCCCCCTGCGCCGCAACCCGGCGATGTCGGTGGCGAGCCCCTGGAGAAAGCCGGGATCGATCACGTTGTCCGCCCCGGTCAGCACGCCGGAGCCGATCTTCACCACAATCCGTTTCACCTTCTTCAGCAGTTCCGTGCGCATCAGATCTCGTACCGATTATGATAGTATTTTAAAGCAGTGGATACTAGCACGTTTCAAAACCCATGGCAAATCCCTTGACGGCGGCGGACCTTAAATGAATTGACAAACCACCGGTGGGACTTTAGACTGAGCCACACTCGAGGTGACCGTTTGCTTAACAAAAAGCTGTGGAAAAAAAGGATCTACTCCATACTGTCACTCGACAGCCACCCCGGGCATATCGCCGCCGGCTTCGCGGTCGGCGTTTTCATCAGCTTCACCCCGTTCTTCGGCCTGCACACACCCATCGCCATAGCGGCCGCCTTCCTTTTGCGACTCAACAAGCTGACCTGCGTCACCGGCGCCTGGATCAACACCCCGATCACCGTGGTCCCCATCCTCGGCTTGAGCTACAAGCTCGGCAGGTTCCTGCGCGGACGCCCCGTCAACGAACTTCCCCTGCGGGGGGGGCTCGAGTGGCACAACCTGGCGAAGTACGCCAAGTCGCTGATCCTCGGCTCCTCCCTGCTCGGCTTCTGCGCCGCGATCATCGCCTACTTCGTCTGCTACTACCTGGTGGTCAAGTTCCGTTCCAAGGACGTGGCACAGGGCGAACTGGACGAGGAGATGGAAGAAGTGGGAGAAGAGCTGGAATAGTGCTCAGGCCAGTCCCATTCCCGGAGGCCGCTTCCGGCACCGGCCGTCCCATCGGCCGCCGGGAGCGCGCCGGCAGTGCGGCTCTCGATAGAGTGGAAAAGGGGGCGTCGGCAGCAGCCGGCAACAAACAACTAAGCGCCGTCAGCGAGTCCTCCGCTGCGGCGCTTTTGATTTTCCTGCCCCCTTCGGCCCCTTAGTGGCCGAGAAAAGGCGTCAGGATGGAGTAGCCCAGGTAGCCCATGCTGGCGGAGGCGGGGATGGTGATGACCCAGGCGCAGACGATCCGGTAGGCGAGGGTCCAGTTGACCGCCGACATCCGCTTGGTCATCCCGACGCCGAGGATGGCGGAGGTGATGACGTGGGTCGTGGAGGTCGGAAGCCCCATGGCGGCCGCCCCGAGGATGACCCCGGCCGAGGCGGTCTCCACGCAGAAGCCGTGCACCGGCTGCAGCTTGACGAAGTCGCTCCCCACCGTCTTGATGATCCGCCACCCCCCCGCCGCCGTCCCCAGGGCCATGGCGACGGCGCAGGCGATCTTCACCCAGGTCGGCACCTCGAAGCTGGCGATGGTGCCGTAACTCACCAGCGCCATGGTGATCACCCCCATCGACTTCTGGGCGTCCGCCGTGCCGTGGGAAAAGGCCATCACCGCCGCCGACAGGACCTGGAGCTTGCGGAAGTTCTTGTTCAGCCCGTAGGGCGCGGAGTTCCGGAAGGTCCACATGAGTATGACCATGAACAGGAAGCCGAAGAAGGCGCCGACCACCGGCGAGACCAAGAGCACGGTGATGATCGCCTTGAGCCCCTTCCAGTGCAGGGCGCCGGTGCCGGCGTGGGCCACGACAGAGCCGACCAGGCCGCCGATGATGGCGTGGGAGGAGGAGGACGGCAGCCCGTAGTACCAGGTGATCAGGTTCCAGACGATGGCGCCCAGTATCCCCGCGAGCACGACCATCTGGGTGACGTTGCTGGCGTCGACGATCCCCTTGCCGATGGTCCCCGCGACCTTGGTGGAGATCATGGCACCCGCGAAGTTGAGCAGGGCCGCCATGACGATGGCGCTCCTGACGGTGAGGGCGCGGGTGGAGACGCAGGTCGCGATGGCATTCGCCGTGTCGTGAAAACCGTTGATGTAGTCGAACAGGAGCGCCGCGGCGACCACGGTGACCAGCATGACGAGCGTCACCTCAGGCATTTTTTACCACCACGCTTTCCAGGATGTTTGCGGCGTCCTCGCACTTGTCCGTCGCGGTCTCCAGGGTCTCGTAGATCTCCTTCCACTTGATGAGCTGGATCGGGTCTTTCTCCTCGTCGAAGAGCCGGCTGATCGCCTCGCGGCAGACCCGGTCCGCCTCGTTCTCCAGGGCGTTCACCTCGATGCAGTAGGCGCTGATCGGCTCGAGTTTCCCCCCCAAAAGCGCCACGATCTTGTCGATGACCTGGCACGACTTCAGGATCAGGAAACCGAGCTCCTTCGATTCCGGGGTGGGCTTTTCCACGTTGTACATGACGATGCGCGCGGAGCAGGCGTCGATCAGGTCGAGGATGTCATCGAGTGCCGAGGAGAGGGCGTAGATGTCCTCCCGGTCGAATGGGGTGATGAAACTCTTGTTCAGCTTCTTGATGATGTCATGGGTGATGGTGTCACCCTTGTGCTCGATATCCTTTATCTTCCGCTGGCTTCCAGCCGGGTCGGTGAAGTTGTCCAGCATGTCCTTCAGGAGCTCGGCCCCCGTGACGATGTTGTGCGACATTTCCCTGAACATGACGAAAAATCTTTCATCCTTCGGAATTAACCCAAACATTATGTCCTCCACGTGGCGGCCCTCGGGACCCGTATCTTTCAAAACTGTGAAGATATATCACAACCGTGACAAACTTCACAGCAGGAAATATGTAATTGTACTCCCCTCATGAGGCGGCGCCCCTTTCACCCTTGATTTATCGTGCCACTTCGCTTATCGTGGGCATATTTTGCCACCTTGACAGGAGCCACCGCATGAATCCATGGCACGCCGCAGTCCTGGGAGCCGTCCAGGGCCTCACCGAGGTCCTTCCGATCAGCAGTTCCGCGCACCTCATCTTGATCCCGAAGTTCCTGAAGTGGCCGGAATCCGGGCTCACCTTCGACGTCGCGCTCCACATCGGGACCTTCCTGGCGCTGGCGCTCTATTTCTGGCGCGATCTGCTGGAACTGACCGGCAATTTCTTCAGTTCCTTCCGGGGCGGCATCAACACCCCCGCCAAGAGGCTCCCCTTCTACATCATCGCCGCGACGGTGCCGGCTGCCCTGGTGGGAAAGACGCTGGAAGGTCCCATCGAGGAGATCTTCCGCAAGAGCCCCTCCCTCATTGCGCTCTTTATGATCCTCTTCGGCCTGTTGCTCGCCTTCGCCGACACCACCGGCGCCAAGAGGTGGCGCATCGACAAGGTCAGCCTGAAGTGCGCCATTCTCATTGGCCTCGCCCAGTGCCTCGCCCTGATGCCCGGGGTCTCCCGTTCCGGCATCACCATAACGGCGGCGCTGCTGCTCGGGTTCCACCGGGAATCGGCCGCCCGCTTCTCCTTCCTGATCTCGCTCCCGATCGTCGCTGGTGCCGCCATCTTGAAGGTGGGGCACCTCCTGAAGACCGGCATCCCCGCCGGCGAAGGGTTGTCCCTTGGCATCGGCATCGCTACCTCGGCGCTGTTCGGCTTTTTAAGCGTGGTCTTTCTCTTGAAGCTGGTGCAGCGCGACTCTCTCTACCCATTCGTCTGGTACCGGCTGCTCGCCGGCGGCGGTGCGCTGGCGGCGGTTTTTTTCGCCGTCTGACCCCCCCGCTGGCAAACTCCCGTTTCTGAGGTATCATTAACTCTTGTCCAGGGTTGATGCGGGCGGGAGGGCGGCAGATGAGCGGTGGGATCAAGAGTTGGCCGGAAGGGGAGCGCCCGCGGGAGAAGCTCCTGCAGCAGGGGGCCTCCGTCCTCAGCGAGGCCGAGCTGCTCGCCCTCATCATCGGCAGCGGGGACGCCGGCAGCGGCCGCAGCGCGCTCGACCTCGGGCGCGCGCTGCTTTCCGAGTTCGGCGCCCTGCGCAAGCTGGCCGACGCCTCCTGCACCGAGTTGCAGCAGGTCAAGGGAGTGGGACCGGCCAAGGCGGCCTGCATCAAGGCTGCGTTTCAGATTTCCATCCGTCTGCTCTCCACCCGTTTCAGCGACCGCCCCCTGGAAAGCCTCACCCGTTACACCTCCCCCACGCAGGTCTTCGAACATCTCGACTATGAATTCAGGGACCGCCACAAGGAGTACTTCATGGCGCTGCTTTTGGACGGCAAGAACCGGATCATCAAGCGCGCCCAGATCTCCGAGGGGTCTTTGAACCAAAATAGTATGTACCATTTCATCCTTTCGTGATAGGATCGTCTCCAGCAATCCACGACTTCCACGCGAACAGGATGTCCAACCGTGTCTTCCCCCCTATGTATATCCTATATTAGATTCTCCTCAGCATCTCAGGCTGAAGGGACAAGTCTCCAGAGACAAATGGACAAGTCTCGCAAGTATGCCTCAGAGCATGGCTTAGTTCTTGATGAACAGCTTTCCTACCGCGACCTTGGTAAATCCGCATACTCTGGCGATCATGTAAAGACAGGTGAGTTGGGCATCTTACTCCAAATGATCCAACTCGGGAAAATCCCACGTGGCACAGTGCTACTAGTAGAGTCCTTGGACAGACTAAGCCGTGCAAGTGTATCCGAAGCTCTTGTTCAGTTCCAGTCGATAATCCTTGAAGGCATTAAGATTGTCACACTCAGTGACAACGTGGTATACACCAAAGAGTCGATTGACAAAAACGTTGCGGATCTCATAATCTCACTCACTATCATGGCTCGTGCGAATGAAGAGAGCGAACGAAAATCAGAACGAATCAGTGCTGCCTATGCCATCATACGTAAGAACCTGTCTACGTCTAAACAAACAGCCAACTGCCCCGGATGGCTGAAGCTAACCGCAGACAGGACGCAGTTTGACCTTTTGCCAGAGAAGGTCGAAATAATCAAACGGATATATACATTGTCATTTGATGGTGTTGGAATAAAGACCATTACTCGTCTCCTCAACGAAGAAGGCATCCCAGCATTCAGGTCTAAAAAAGGATGGTGCCAGTCATCCATCCGCAAGATACTGTCGCATCGTGCCGTGATCGGCGAATTCCAACCGAAGAAGTTCAATCGAGAGACTCGGGGATATGATTTCGCAGGAGAACCCGTGCCTGAATACTTCCCGAGGATTCTGGAAGACGATGTCTTCAACGCAGTACAGGCAAGACTCGTTAACGGCAGCCACCGCGCGGGTAGGACAGCCAAGATCGAAAACCTATTTGGCGGCATTACCAAGTGCGGTTACTGCGGCGCACGTATGGATGTTGTGTCCAAAGGCAAGTTTCCAGACGAAGTCAGGTATCTGACGTGCGATAGCGCACGAAGAGGGTTTGGCACCTGTAACTATGTTGCATTTATATGCAGCGAGTTGGAGACTGCGTTCCTGATGTATTGCAGGGAGCAGGACGTTCTCGAAGTCCTCTACCTTGAAGGTAAGCAGGAAAGAGCAAAGTGCCTGAAACTTGCACAGCAGATCTCGTCCTATGAAGGTGAACTGTTAAACATTGACAAGCAGATCGCCCTCGTCGATGGTGATCTAGCTGATTGTACTGACAAACTTGAGAGGCTTCATTTCAGAAACAAATTGACCACCATGCTCCATCGCAAAGACGAAATACAGTCAGCTATTGCATCAAACCAAAAGGAAATCAACGTTGTAAACGCATCTGCGAATGACGCTAAACAACAGATCGCTGACATCCTCGCATTGTTCGACCATGCCAACAAAACCTTATCAGAATCCGACCGTATTCTTTTCAGAACAAAACTCAGGAACCAACTACGTCAAATAGTAAAGAAGGTGGTTGTATACCCTAGAGGACAGATTTATAACGACAAAGCTATTGAGGCTGCTATGTCGAAGTACGATCTCAATGGGTCTGACGCTGAAGTGCAGTATATGCGTCAAACACAAAATAACACCAAGGACGACAGGTTCTTCATAGTCCATTTCAAGAATGGAAACTACAGGTATATCAAATATTGCCCAGATGCGAAAACGTATCAAGTGACAATGGATCGAGTGGGCGGCACCGTTGACTGGTGGCAAAATGGTATCAAAATGAAACCATTAGTGCGGGAGAACAGTGCATCACAGATTCAAGCCGGAATAGACAAGTATCGGGAAGTCCATCCAGATACCACTAAGTCCAATGAGGAAATAGACGCCATGATACGATTCCTCTCAGGCGAAGGCGAATCCTTCCCTGATGCGTCCTAATGTAACCCTTCGCATTCATTACTGAATACGACCGCCACTCCCTTGCCATCCCATGTGATGTCCGCGACCGCAACTTCCTCTCTTAACATTTCACGTGACCACGCCATCCCTTGGACCTAGCAGATCGCCACCAGACACCGAACTCGAACGCCATGTATTGACAGAAGACCGTCCGGTGCCATCAGAGTCTCAGACATGTACACGCCGTCGAACGTCCACTGATGGACCTCCTCGTTCGCTCTGAGACGATACTGATCCGGCACTCCGGTGAGTTCTGCCCGTCGTCGATGGCAACATAAAATGGATCACCACGGGACGGATATGATGTCCTGACCAGCGGGTGCTGCTGACGAAGCTACACGTTGAACTTCCGGTCCCACCACACTGGATATGATCCTTGACCTTCCATGGTCGCCGCTGACTGCGTGGCTGAACCGGATAACGCACCGGAGCTTCACCGCGCTTCGACGCCAACGATCCATTTGGTGACACCGGAAACAACATTGCATATTGACCAACCCGATCTTGAATGCGCGAACTATTTCACTGTTCCGCAGGTAGGTCATGATCAGGGTAGCTTGGTGTTCGTTGAGTTGGGCGATCTCAGTTGGACTTCCTTGGGTGTTAAGTCTCATTTCAAATGCCGCATTACCGAACGCCTCAAGATCACACTGATATTTCCGTACAAGCTGGATGACTGCGTGGTGTTTGAAATCCGTTCCCTCTGCGATTGTCAGTGTTGTTGTCCGTACTTCGCCATTTGGAATGGGGGTCTTCGACAGGCAGACCAACCAGCAAAAGGGATGCTGCCGGTGCGGGAACTGGTGCCGCCATCGGTGCCACAGTAATCTGGTGGTACGGAAACACTTCCACGATTCTCGACACAAGAGATCCAGATCCTCGACTTCGGGAACATGATGGCAGGATGCCGACGATCTGGAACGTGAATGCGAACATCAACCGGCATCACAGTCCCCCAAGTCGGATCAGCCCGATTACCTCCACGTCCCGTTCACTAATGAGCAGTCGGAACCGGTATGACATCAACGAAGACGACCATCCTGAGACGTTCATATTTCGATCCTGAGCCGTCTTCAGATCCAGATCAGCACCACGGCATCACCCGATCCCTGATGGCTCTGACGGGCTTCCTGCTCGTCCACACCACCGAGCCGAATCGCCGTGGATTCAGATCCAGCCATGATCCTGTACATGTTGTCGTGATCAGCGACATCGAGGATCTGTTCTCGGAACTCCGCATACTCCTGTTCGTACCACAGCAGCTTCCGCTCACGGTCACGACCATATTGCCGATATGGACAGCCAGACACCAGACCACTTGCCACCGTGTCTATCAAACCTGAGTCCCGTACCCTGTCCATCCTTGGGACCAGAAGCGACATACATGGTGAACCATCGGGCTGTGACCAAAATCTGTATCCTGTATGGTTGATTGTGTGAGAAGAGGGGGGAGCAGCATAAATATGAAGAGACGAACGGAGCAGTGACGATGATCAGCGTGGGCGTGGTCAACTGGCTACGGACGGAGTGACCAAAAACTGTATCCATTATGTTTGATTGGTGAGAAGATGATGAGAGGTGGGTGTCTGAGAAAAGAATGAGGGTCGAAATGAAAGAAAAGACTAATCCAACTAAGCTTGATGTCAACTCACCTGAATGGGTTCTCGACTTCGAATCCAAAAACCAGAGGCTCGGACAGATCTACAAGGCAACACCGGCTAAGGAAATCTACCGTACCATATTCGGAGATCTCACCAAGGAACGACCGCTGTTCCTGCGGGATATCAAGAAAACCGTGGTCGCAAAGGACTACGATGACATCCTGAAGTACATCGAGGAATACGACACCGTGTTCGTGTATCTTCAAGAATTCATGAATAGCTACTCACGCGCACACGATAGCATCGAGTCCCTATATGGCTTCATAGTTGATATTGATGGAGTACGCTCCCGCAACCTCAATGAAATCATGGAACTGATCGACCATGCACCACTGAAGCCGAACCTGATCGTCAGTTCCGGCAACGGGGTGCATCTGTACTACCTGTTCGAACACCCGTTCCAGTTCTACGGCTATACATACGTCACTGCCATCGCTTCCTTCCATGCCAATATAGAACTCTCAAGGAAAGGGGCTTTCAACATCATCAAAAAAGTCCACAAGGGCGTCTGCAACTGGTACAAGAAGAAAAATCAAGACTATGTAGTCGATGTCCTGCATCTGAGCCAACCTCTTCGTATGTGCGGAGCAAAGACCAAGAACCCTGAATTGCGGACAGAAGGCTTTGTCATCACCGAACATCGAATGGATCTGGAAGACATCGCTGAACTGGTGGGAGTCGAGCTGGTCGATGAGGAGATTGTCCCGTTCATCAAGGCGAGAGATCCGCAGTTCGTAGAGGAACACGCTGCATATCTTAAAGAAATGGCCATGGCCGAGGAGAGAGAAGAAGCCGACAAGAAATTTAGGGCTGAGAAGTCGAAAACTTTTGTGCGGGACTACGCCAAGAATCGACACCTCTGTACTGAGAAAGCGAAAGCATTCATAATCAAGGAAGCCGAAAGTCGGCTGGAATATCCAGACGCAGAAGAAGTTCAGGATAGTGATGCCGCACCAATTCGTAATAAACCTAAGAAGAAAGGGAAGACCTGCTTCGATCTCTACGAAGAAACCTTCAGAAGGATTCGTGCTGGTGGGAAAGACGGAAAGAGACACAACCTACTTCATGTCCTGTGCAGCAGAGCCGCCATGCACCATATACCAGTCGAAGTAATGAACGACACCGTGAGACAAATGGCGGATTACTTCACCACTCTCAATCCAGACGAACCGATCACAGAAGACGATATAGCATCTGCAAAAACAGGATATGAGAAACGCTGGAAGTATACCAACAGCCACATCCTGAGCGAGTGGAACATTGACCTTGAAATGGAGAACAAAGAAATTGTCAGGAGAGAAACCAACAAGGTAAACAAAGCCAAGCGGGACGAAATGATTTTTGAGATAGCGGAGTTCGTTTTTCAAGAGAACCCGAAGACGAGTCTGCGTGGGCTGTTCAAGATACTAGCCGAGGACTACAATGTCGATATCAAAAGAAGCTCCGTCGTTGGCAACCCGAAGATAAAGGAGATCAAGGCAAAGTACCAGCCATCATAATGGATGCGTAGGCTGATGTTCCATGTTTGCCGGCTTTCATATCCGGCGCATGGGGGACCGCCAACGACCAACCCACACTACCCCTACCGACGCATTGAAAGACCGCGCCAGAGCAGGATATGGAGCGAGAGAGTGACCCCAGCCAGCAAGGTCGCCAGACGCAGCCAGACGAGGTTCCTCTGTAGTCGGACAACTCGCTTCTCCCATTGCACGCTCTGTCTCCGCAAACAGTCCATGTGACCCGATCTCAGCGTCTGAAGTGATCTCGCTCAATGACTTCACCCTGACTGTCCCCATGAACCATGCCACCGTCCAACCACCCTTTGGATTCGTCGTACATCTGGTTGCGAAAGCGTTTGTTTATACATGAAGATCCAGTGGTTAGCCATGCAGCAACATGCGCTGAAAACGTCCCCTGCTCGATTCCATCGTTACACTGTGACTGCTGCCCTGTTGAATCTTGGACACTACCGCCGACAAGAACACCGACATTCCGGTATCGAAAAGGATATCTTCTTCGGCTGAGATTACCTTGACGCCCTGCTGTAAAAAACCAATTATCACATCGAGTATTTCCAACATAGTTTCCCCAAGCTGAAACAATGAACTAACCAATACCGAATCCGTTGCCAACAGCCGTGAGTGCAAGTTTTTCAGCACCAGCCTATCCATCGTCTCTTCAAAGACCAACTCTGCTTCTTTCAAAGAGTGCTTCACTACATACGTTATACATATATCCATTTGTGACATCTGATCTCCGTAAATGCCAAGGTAATTCATAATCATATCGTCCTCCGTGTTGTTGTGGTGTAGGTTATATACATTTGTATTTATGCTTACAGTATTACACTATAAGACAACTCGACTAGTCGTCTTGCAATCCGTAGGTGAAATATTTCCACCAACAGCCAATATCTTTGATATGACGCAGACATATACTTTCACCTGCGTCTTATTTTATTGCATATAAATACATTTGAATGAACATTTCAACCACATCGACAGGAGTAATGCATGACTAGAAAAACAATGACACATCTCGAACGTACTTGCGAACAGTTTTCTACAATTCTGCTGGATCACAAGCGTCATCTCCATTCAATCTTCATGAAACAGGACAAAGATCTGAGTGATATGCTTGCATATCTGAATAAAGCATCTACAGTAGAGCAGGACGAAATTGAGTACAAAAAAAACATGCAAGAGATCAGCGATTCATTCTTGTAATGTGCTGGAAATACTTTTGTGCCGATAACGACTGGCTGTCGGTACAGAAGTAGCTCCAATGTCGTCGGACGCCCTTCGGGAACCAATGCCATGTTCATTATCTCTGCATACGACTTTTGATCCAATCGCAGAGTGCTGGCCGACTGATTCCCATTCTCCTTGCCACATCAGACATAGATAAGCCATCGGCGAGATGCCTCCGTACAATGGCTTCGGAGCCATCGAGACGACTATGCCCCAGACTTCCTACCGGTCGCCCGAGAGTCACGGCTCCATCAGCATGTTTCCGGTCCTTTGGTCCCTTGGTGCCAGCCAGAGCCAGCTCCTTCTTCGCTTCCAGCAATATCGACAGAAGGCATGGGATGGCTCCATACGGCTTGCTATTACCTAGTTCGTATTCCCCATCGACAGCGAACACAGCAGCGCCCTTCTCCAAAATCTCTATCGACGTCCCAATGATTTCAGATATTGATTGACCAAGGTGATAGATATCGCTAACGATCAGCACGTCACCATCCACGAGCTTCTCCACCAGTTCACACAGTTTGCGGCTCTTCAGATCCCCATAGTCAGCCTCTTCGATAAATTCAACATGGCCAAACATGTGTTCAACTGAATAGCCAAGTATTGAGAAATACTGGCGATGATACATTTCCCGATCCGCTGTTGCCGCTACAAATCCAAATACGCTCAAACATTCCTCCCGTCCTGCTGGTTGATACAAGTATTTATATACTTTGGAATCAGCCGACGCCGACGCCGACGCCTAAACTCGAACACTAACGCCTACAGGCAGATACTTGAAATGCAGCGTGGCGGGAGATATGCGGAGCACCGGAGAATCACCACTACTGAAGCATTCCTCGGCGTTTTCGTGACAGAAGCAGATCGGTCCTTGAAGACCACATCTTCTGATAGATCCCGAGTAGAACGCATCCAAGGATTGAGTAGTGACTATAAACACAAAGACCCAGCTTGGTTGGCTGGGTCTTTGTCCGTCTTGCAACGTGGGGTAAACAGGGCTATCATTAGGTTAAGCTAAATCTTCGGCATGCCGAAGAAGTTGATTCAAACTACCGTATCAACTGGTCTTTTCTGAAATCAATTCTCCAAGTTTCAACAGGCATCCTTTAACGACGTCGCGTTTTTCCACGTCCAAACGTTGCAACTCGGTTGAACCAAGCTTGGTCAGTAACCCGTTGATCATTGTCATAAGAACTACGTCGTCATCTCTTTGGCGTTTTGTTTGAGGCTGATCCTTTGAAGTACTCTTGCCTTCAAGTGCGTGGAAGAGTTTTGTTCTCTGCTTGTCGGTCTTCCCCTTTGCAACTTCCAGTAACTGCCTTCGGGAGTACTGTTTATTTTTTCGGATCTCGTTTCTGATAGACTCTGGAATCCGGTTGAGGGACAGAATTTCTGATATAGTCGATTCCGATTTGCCGATCACCGCAGCAAGTTCCGTGTTCTTGTACCCAGCCTTTTCCTGTAAGTTGTGGAGTCCTTCAGCTTCTTCAATGGGCGTTAGACCAACACGTTGCATGTTCTCAACAAGGGCAATTTCAGACTCCTTTCCAACGATAAAGATTGCAGGTATAGTTGTCAGGTGCGCCAGTTTAGATGCCTGATAACGTCTCTCGCCAGATACAATCATCAGTTTACCATCATCAGTTTGTCGAAAGAGTATTGGCTGAAGAACACCATGGGTTTCTATAGAACTCGCGAGATCTTTAAGATCTTCATCGTTTAGGTCGATACTTTTTCGAGGCTGGTCTGGGTCGGGGTGGAGGTCCTCGATGGTGAGTATTCGCAACTCGCGAGGCTTGAATGGCGTTTGTTGTTCGTTGGCTATCGGTTTGGATGGTCTGATCACGTTGCCCCCTAACATTCCGTTGTCGGTTTAAACTGGATGAACATATATACAACGTCAGGCAAATGTCAACGCACATCTTCCTGCCCTAAGTTGGATACGACCCTCTACGGAGCGGATTTGGGCGTCTGTGGTGTGGTCCCGAGATTGATTCGACCAAGAACATTCTTGACTGCCGTTGGTGTCCACTTCCCCCCACGGGCTGTCTTGACGCCGAGCGATTCCAATTCACCGGCAATCGCTCTCAGGCTCATACCTTGACCTTGCATGGCTTCTATGACTGGTCGGACTTTGGAGGCGAAGTCGGATGCGTTCTGCTTGATGGTTACAACACCCTTCGCACTTGCTTCGTGTACCATCTCAGGTTTTAGGTTGTTCGTTCCTAATTTTACACCTCTAGCTTTTGCCGCAGCTAGTCCAGCCTTGGTTCGGGAGGCAATCATCTCACGCTCTCGTTGAGCGAGTGCTCCATAAATATTTATTGTGAATGAATCGCAACTGGGAAGATCGCAGACGGCAAAATCAACCCTACTCTTTTGGAGTGAGAGGATGAAGTGGAGGTCGCGGGAGAGGCGATCAAGTTTACCGACCAAAAGCTGACCACCGACAAGGTCCGCATGTCGGATCGCAGCAACCAGTTCGGGACGATCAGCTTTTTTCCCGCTCTCGACTTCCGTGTACTCTGCGACCAGATCCGCATGGTTTAGCGCGACGAAATCGGCGACCATCTTTCGTTGCGCTTCCAATCCCAATCCCGACTTCCCTTGCTTCTGGGTGGACACTCTATAATAGGCGACAAACCTCACATTCCACCTCCATATAAAAACCCATTGGACGACTACGGTTTTTATACACCCTTTATGACATGTTTGCAAGTGGCTCATTGCAGCACGGTTTATCGGCTATGCCGAAGGGTGATCGTTCCTCGAACCTCGACAGGAACTATAAACCAAAACCGCCTAGCGAAATAGTGGCCGATTTGCACCGCATCGGGATTATGGGACAATAGACGATGCCAGTGGGGTTACATTCTGGACAATTTGATTGGTTCCTGTTATTCTCATGCACTTGAAAAGAAAGGAATCCTATGTCCCTTGTCATTATCCCCCTGATACATATTACTCTCGATCCAACCAACTCGGTTGATCTCACCAAACTTTCCGAACTTGATGCTATCAAACTAATAAAGGATGCCTACGGCTTTCTTTCGTCATCACTTGACGTATCACTCAAAGACGGTCTTGCAATTATTGAGCTGAAAGAGGAACGTGCCGACCGAATTAACGCCGCAGAGAAAACCTACCAGAAAGCAATCAGGGAAGCACGGCACGGTGATTACAGGAAGGCGATAAAGAGTTTTACTTTGGCTCTCGAAACGATACCAAACCACGTCGATGCACGGCGCAACCTCGCCATGGCATATTTGGAACTTGGTCATGTAGCGAAGGCGAAAGAACATCTCGAAGAATGCTTGAAACTTGACCCAAGCAATGCATGGTCGTTCGTTCTGCTCGGCAACATATACGCCAAGAATGAGCGGAACCGTCCCGTCGCTGAATTTTATTACGAAGCAGGGTTGGCAATCTCTCCAAACGACAACATTCTACTCAACAATTATGCTTGGCTTCAATTGGAGCAGGGGAATGTTACCAACGCAAGGGAACTGCTTGAAAGGGCGATGGCGGCTGACTCGTCACTCCCGAACACCTATTTCGGGCTGGCATATCTGCATCAGAAAAACCATGAACCTGCTGTTGCCTTGGCAATTCTGGATCGACTGTTCGATCAGCAAAAATCATCCGACATCAGAAACGAACCGCTTTACCGGAACTCCCGCGCAATGTACCTCGACCTCGCTGGAGAGTTGGCCAGCAAGGACAGCAAGGATCTCATGGAGTTGATCCAGACCAAAAAAATGGAACTGGAAAGAATTGGCGGTTACCGTATCAGTCTTGAAGAGGACAACTCTTTGGGATACATTTCCGGCATTACCCAGATGGGGTGGAAGTATGGATGGGACGAACACCGAATCCGTTACCGGATGAAATCCGAAGCCGTCACTCCGCACCTTCTAGCACACGAACTGGAACATATTTCCCTTGAACACGACGCCCGTACAAACGGAAGGAACAAGTTTTTCACAGCCAATACTGAAACCCGTGCGGCTGCGCTTCGTTCGGTTTCCGGTCACGCAACGAAACTGCCACGTCAGGACGAACTGGTTCAAAATCTCATTCATGGACTCTGCAACCAGATTTTCAACTGCCCACTCGACATGGTAGTTGAACACAACCTCTATATGAAGCACCCAAAGCTACGACAGAGCCAACTTGTTTCAATGGACCTGATGTTCCAAGACGCGATAAGAACATTTGGCGATGCTGACATAAAGAAGGTCGTGCCACCTTTTATATTCCGCGCAAGTAGTACCCTAAACTGTGCCTACGCTCTCTTCATCGACGACCTGTTCCACGGTCGTACAAACTACTCAACCGTCTACCGCTCTTCCGAAGTATTCTCCGCTGGGAAGAATCTCTTCGACATCTGGAAAAAGCGGATGGCGGTTTTCCAATCTGGCGACGAGTACGACCTAGTTGATGAGTTTGCCCGACTTCTCAAGTTGCGCTCTTGGTATATTTGGAAGACTGATGATGGCTCTGACATGAATCGTGACAGGCTGTCTTCATCCAATCCTGCACCTATAACAACCGATAAGCCTGAAGCGTACATGTATTGCCTCGATGCTCTTCGCCGGTTCGACGGCAAGAGTCGGGATGAAATCGTTGCTGTCGCTTCTGAGATCGGCATCCTCGGCATGAACGGCATAGACCATACCTCTGAGAAGACCTACACTCTCAAGGCGTTTCCTAACGAAAGATTCACCGGTCTTGCTCTTCTCTGTATCATGTACGTCGGCTTCAAACTGTATGACCCGTCGATCAATAGCGGTCTGGATTTCGCTGAGGCTTATGAATTGGCTCGGGAGGCACACAAGGCAGTAGTTCACTAAAGGCTGGGAGGGACGCCGTGGTATTACAATGAAGCCGACCGACAGCCCTGTTGGATACTGACACTCCCACATAAGATGAAGTTCGTCGCCAACCAAAGCATACCTGCAATCACCATTTGGGCTTTTATTGTTGGCTGTAATGTACTTTGCCAGTGCGGCTTTAAAAAATATCATACGTAATGTAGGAGATCCTATGACGGCACCACGTAATAGCGAATCAGAGCGAGTTCGAGAGGCAAAGGCGCTATTAGACACAGTATGGACCGAAGTTCAAGCTCTTGATCTTTTGCAACCACCTAACGGTGATTTGGCCGAAGATATAATGGCTATTTTCAATCAGCGCGAGAAAGGTTGGCGGTACTCGATAATCATTCAGGTTCTCGGCAAAGCAACCGAATTCACTTTGGACGCGCTTTCGCTCCAAGAGAAAGACGACAATGAAGGGTCATGGGACGCTCGGGAGTTCGCGAAGAAGGTCGTAGTGCCATGGGAAGCCAGCCTAAGGAAGCCGCTGGGCGGCTCCGGTGATCCGTATGTAAACAACATTTTCAGGTCACCACGATACTCTCCCGAAATGCGGCGTGACCGCAGATCGCCTGAAGTTTATGACAAAGTCTTTCGGATCATCACTGCCGCGCAGGAATGCGAGAGCCAAGAGGTCGTTCGGTCTTTGCTCAAACATATCCTGACTGAGTTCAGGCGCTGGCTCCAAAATAAATCACCAGAGTACCCTGTCCCGCAACGAGCAAGCCTGAAGCATACTGTTCAGGCAGTAACAGAATTCCTATCTGTCCGATCTGGGGGAGCACGCCTTCAGTCTGTCGTATTCGGACTATACAAAGCTTTAGGTGGCATTCGTAACTTCTACGATGAAGTGAAGTCGCGGCATGTAAATGCTGCTGATATGGCTTCTGGAAGTTCAGGAGATGTCGAGTGTCTGCGAGGAGAGGAGAGGGCGCTTGCGGTAGAGGTCAAGGACATTGCGGTCACATACCAGATGGTAGACGAGAGCGTGACGAAAGCGAGGACAGCCGGAGAGACAGAGCTTCTAATCATTGTAAACCACCAGATCCCCGTGCGGAGTTCCGATGCCAACGCTGTCGAAGACCTAGTTGATCGCGAGTTCTCTTCTGGACTGAATGTTTACATCGAGTCTGCCCCCGTTCTCATACCTCAGCTACTGTCGATTATGGGAGAGGAAGGTCGAAGACAGTTCTTGGAGGAGGTCGGGAATTGTCTAAACGAGCAGAATGCCGATTACATGGAACGAGTTGAGTGGGGTCGGATCGTCAGAAGCATCTAGCGTTGCAAAGCCCAGCGAGATCTTCCCACTGGGCTTTGCAACGAAGGCGTCGCGGGAACTTCAGTATGTGTCAAGTAGTTGGCTGACAGCACGCCCGACAGCCTCCGCGAGTTTGCACGGCACGGCATTTCCAATCTGCTTGTACATTGAGCTTTGCCGTCCTGCCAGCTTATACCCTCGCGGAAAGGTTTGAATCGCCAAGCATTCGTCAACTGTGAGTCGGCGCAGACGATCAGGGGCATAACCATTGTATGGCTTCCCACCATCCATTAAGCGAGAGTGGTACTCTTCCACGAAACTCTGTGAGCCATCAAAGATCTCAAGCTCGTCGATTATTGGAGTTTTGTTCCCACCCATCGAGGCAGCTAGAGTACACGATACTCCTGATGATCGAATCGGGCGTCCTGCCCCGTTAAAAAGCATTCCCGCATACGGAGATTTTCTAAGGACCGGTTGCTTTGCATAGGTGACAATCGCTTTACAGGCACGTGGGTTGGTTGCACTTCCCGCTCTGCCCAATTTGTGCGTAATGTCACTGACTGTAGGTGGCTTCTTGTGGCTCTTTTTGAGGAGTTTGATAAGAGCTTCCTTTATGTCGGGGGCATCGCACTCTGCGCCTCTGACGCCAACCAAAAACATTCTTTCCCTTGCCTGAGGTACACCGAAGTCGGCGGCATTCAGCGTGAGAAGAGCACATCCATACCCCATTTCCCGTCCTCTTTGAAGAAGACCATCACGCACAGCTTGCCAGCGGCTCAAAAAAGCGAGAGCTTTCACGTTCTCGCAGACAAAAGCTTGTGGCTTAACAAGCTGAACGGCATCGAAAAAATTCCAGATCAACCGACTTCTTTCGTCTGTAGGGTCCATCTTCCCTGCAACGGAGAAACCTTGACAGGGCGGTCCTCCAAAAAGAAGATCAACCCCCTCTAACTTCGACAACACAGGGAAGAAAGACCCAAGCGGACCTTCATGGATATCGCCAATGTTGTTGCGGTACGTCTCGCATGCGTACTGGTCTATGTCGTTCGCGAAAACAGCGTGAAAACCGGCTTTCGAAAAACCAACATCCATCCCGCCAGCACCTGAAAACAAAGATATCGCAGACCTACTTCTCACCTTTACCTCCTTCATTGCACTTGCAATATACCATATTCAATCTTATCCGTGGAAGAGCTAATCATCAGTCTCGAGGAAAAGTCACAACGCTTTCGACAGCCTCAGTGACAGAGCGTTTATGATTTTGTTGACACAGCCTTCGAGATCATTGTCGATTTCGATATCCCAAAAGCTAATTACCAACCAGTCTTTGTCACGCAGTTCTTGTCTGACTCTCTCATCACGCTTCATGTTCCCTTCGATTTTTTTAATCCAATACTCTCTGTTACTTTTTAATTTCACCTTCCTTTGACCCCAATCTCGACCATGCCAAAAGGTGCTGTCACAAAAAATCGCAACCTTTGCCGAAATGAACACTATGTCTGGGCAGCCAGCGACTTTCTTGTAATGCTTTCTGTATCGAAGTCCGCGCTTCCAAAGTGCTCGACGAAGACGAACTTCAATTGTCGTATCTTTCGAGCGGATACGTGACATTGTGTAACTTATGACTTCTTGGCTACGTGGCTCACTGCTCATCGTCATCGTTCTCAGTACAGGGGTAGCACTCCTTGCACAGCCAGATCGGTTCACAGTATGGCTCCTCAAATATAGCGACGCCGTCAGGGAACTGCTTGAACTTGCCGCAGTGACCGCACGAATCACCGCATGCAAGCAGACGTGCTGTATCAAATGACGAACCTGTTCCCACCACGACAACTCTCCTACTCTGAGCCAACCATTATTTTGTCGCACCCAATTGCTCGTAGACACTGAAGCAAAAACACCGCACTGAATGAGCCTCTGCTCAACTTGCTTGCCACGCTTGCCTTCGTGACCCTGACACCGATCTCGTCGAGTCGCACCACCAGATCTGAATGACTGATGCCCTTTCTGGCCAGTTCCGCTTTCAAAAGCCCTTTCACGTCATGTTCCCACTTGGAGATACCCATTTTGACAGTATAGCACATGTGACAATAAAATGTCAAATGTGACATTAGGTCTTGGATCGGCTACAGCAGCCACAGAGAGGTTACCAAATGGCAACCATCACAGGTCAAGTGATTTTTCGTCCAACACTCCAACCAAAAAACCGCAGCAGCCATCCACGTCGCACTTGTGATGGAATCGCAACTGAAACCGGTGTAGTTGGACAGACCGATAGGGCAAGCAGCGACCATTTCTTCATTCGGCAGTTTAGTTCGACTTGGAGCCATAACTTGGGGCAGCAAATATCATGAGGATGCCGGTAACCGATGGCGCGAGAAAATGCGGAGGTGTTCACTGGGGCAATGGGCATTGCAGAGTAGTCGGAGTTCCCTTCGGCGGCGACTTCTCACTTGGGTTCACATCGGGAATAAGAGCCGTAACGGCGTCCTCCACCGGAGCAACAAGATCAGCCGTTCAGTTCTGTTGACCAGTGGTGACAACTGCACCTATCCATGTGTGCGCTGTGTGGCCGAACCAGAAACACTGGACCAGCAGGATTCGAAACATTTCACACCATCCACGCCCGACACCTACCAAGAGATGTTGCACCTACCTTCACCACCGACAAGGCACTACGAGCCTATATGCTGCGATTGTGGATGCAAGGCTGTGATCCAAAGTCTCTTCATCCAATTCCTCCATGACATCAACATACCAGCCATAGGTCGATGCAACATTGTAGCGTTGGAGAATGGTGGTATGCTTTTGAGCATTGCAGATTTAGCTTGAAAATCCGCAATGAAATTCCGGTGGCAAATGGCGAGTATTAAATTTAAATGGTACATAGAACTAGAATATTGTATACCTTTTCAAAATTCAAAAGGTATATGATATCAAAGCATCGTCCACCCGCGCGAGGTGTTCAATGTGGCGGTACGCGAATCCGCCGCGGCGATGATCCTGCTGCACAACCATCCGACCGGAGACCCGACGCCAAGCCCCGAGGATCTGGAGGTCACGCGCCGGCTCTGCGAGGCTGGCGAGCTGATGGGGATCAAGGTTCTGGACCACATCATCATCGGCGACGGCACGTTCTACAGCTTCTCCGAGCGCGGCGTCATGTAGAGGAAGGGCGTTGAGTCGTCGAGTCGTTGAGTCATTAAGTTGTCGAGTCGTTGAGTTGTTGAGTCGTTGAGTCGTCGAGTCGTTGAAGTCCTTTTGTGTCATGTTGGTCGTTTATGTCCCCCATCCGCACCTGCCGCCGGCCCGGCAACTCATCTGGCGCCGGCGCGCTGCACCAAAGGAGAAACAGATGCGCAAGGAAATCATCACCCAGGCCTCCCCAGAGGGAAAGCCTTCCCAGTCGCGCTGGATTGACGTGGAAAACCTGGCCCGGGTGGAGCTCAGCTCCGAGGACGCGGCCCACCCCATCGAGTCGGCCCTGCGCCGCGACGGGGCACCGGGCTGGCTCGCCGCGCAGCCGGGCGCCCAGACCATTCGCCTCATCTTCGACGACCCGGCGCAGCTGCGCCAGGTGTACCTGGAGTTTTCCGAGCAGAACGTGGCGCGCACCCAGGAGTTCGTGCTGCGCTGGTCCGCGGACCAGGGGGAGAACTTCCGTGAGATCGTGCGGCAGCAGTACAACTTCAATCCCCCGGGGACCAGCATAGAGCGGGAAGAGTACCGGGTGGACCTCACGGGGGTGACGGCGCTCGAACTGAACATCACCCCCGCCATCGGACGCTCGGATGTCCGGGCCAGCCTCGCCCGCCTGCTGCTGGCCTGAAGCCAGCTGAACCTCCCGTTCCGGAGGACGCCATGCATCAAAACTTCGACCTGCTCGTTATCGGATCGGGAACCGCCGGCTACACGCTGGCGCTCGCCTGCAGCAAGGCGGGCCGCCAGGTGGCGCTGGTCGACAACGAGCCCTACGGCGGGACCTGCGCCATGCGAGGCTGCCAGCCCAAGAAATACCTGGTCGATGCGGCGGAGGTGGCCCGGCTCTCGCAGCAGATGTCCGAGATCGGGATCCACCCCCCCGCAAAGATCGACTGGCCGGCGCTGATGCGCTCCAAAACCGCCTTCACCAGCGCGGTCCCGGAACGCACCGAAAGGGCGCTGCACAAAGCGGGGATCCAGACTTTCTACGGCACGGCGCGCTTCATGTCCCGGGACGAGGTGGCTATCGGCGAGGAGACCACGATCCGCGCCCAAACCGTCGTCATCGCCACCGGCGCCAAGCCGGCCGCCCTCGACTTTCCCGGCGCGGAGCTGGCGATCACCAGCGACGAGTTCCTGGAGCTGGGCCAGCTGCCGCGGCGGGTCCTGTTCATCGGCGGCGGCTACATCTCGCTCGAGTTCGCCCACGTGGCGCGGGCGGCCGGCGCGGCGGTCACCATCCTGCACCGCGGGGAACGTATCCTGAAGCGTTTCGATGCTGAGGTCGTCGCCCGGCTCGCCGCGTCGGCGCACGCTCTCGGCATCATCATCGTCACCGGCATCAACGCCTGCTCCTTCGAAAGGAGCGGCGGGGCGCTGATGACCTACGGAGCAGCCGGCTGCACCGAGAGCTTCCAGTCGGACCTGATCGTCAACGGGACCGGACGCCTGGCGGATCTGGCGGGGCTCGACCTGGACGCCGGCGGGGTCGCCAGCAGCGCGCGCGGAGTGACGGTCAACGAGTATCTGCAAAGCGTCAGCAACCCCGGGGTGTACGCCATCGGCGACGCCTGCGCCTCACCCTTCCAACTGGCGACGGTCGCCGACCTGCAGGCCGAGGTCGCGGCCCACAACATCCTGCACGGGAACCGGCGGCAGCCCGACTATAACGGAGTCCCCAGCGTCGTCTTCGCGCAGCCGCCACTGGCCGGGGTCGGCATGACGGAGGAGCAGGCCCTCTGCTCCGGCGAGAAATTCCGGATCAACCGCGGCTCCATGGCCGCCTGGCCCTCCTCGCGCCGGATCGGCCAGCTCCACGCCTATTACAAGGTCCTGATCCAGGAGGAGAGCGGGCAGATCCTGGGCGCTCACCTGTTCGGACACAACGCCGGCGAGGCCATCAACATCTTCGCAATGGCCATCAAGTTCGGGATACCCGCTTCGGAGCTGAAAAAGGTGCTCTGGGCTTACCCGACCCACGTCTCGGACCTGAAGTACATGATATCCTGACTGCTCCCCCGACAGGACCCGGGACCAGCGGCGATATTGACGCGCACGTCAAAAGTTTGGACCAGCGGAAGGGAGACGGCGGCGGAATGCAACGAGGGTTTTCAGATAAAAAAAGCGCCTTGACGAAAGGAGGAGTCGTCAGGGCGCAAGGTTAAACGGGCTTTTGGCTGTGCTGCCACCGGCAAACCTTCTCCTGGCTCAACCCGGATCGCTTGGAATCCCGTTTGTTGAACCGCTGAGCTTTTCCCCGGTTGCCTTTCATTATACAAGAGTGGTGCCAAGTTCAGCTTCCCGGGCAATCACCCTTAACTCACCGACATTGCACGACTTTCATGGCCCGACCCGCCGTTGCGGCTCCAGGGGTGGATTGCAAAGGTTGAACACTTCAGCCGCCCTGGCACAAACACCCCAACATTCCAGCTACCTACGCATGAACAGAGAGTTGCAAGCTTTGCACAGCGGGCAAAAAAAAGCGCCGGGAGGAGAAAAGGAGACTCCGCCTGGCGCAAAAGAAATGTGGTTTGGTTTTTTTTTGCTACTGTCTAGCGCTCTTTCATCCAGACCGAGAGGCTGATGTTCCTGTCCAGCAGTTCCCAGAGGCGATCCGCTCCCGGCAATGCCGGTTCGCCAACCGGCCGTCCGATCCTGCTCGCCGCCTCAACGAGCCGGGCCTTATATTCCGCAAGGTAGGTGACCTGGTTTTGCCTCATGACATGCCTCTTGCCTACCGGCTTGTTGCTTGATGGATTAACTGTCAGGTCTTTCTCTTTCCGAATGTTTATAACTAATACAAGAGTGATGCCAATACTGCCACAAATTTAAAATTCCCATAAAGCCTCAATCCATCGACGCTTTCCAGAATCATCACCTGACGTCCATAAGTAACCGTCAAGTTCAATCACTGACCACCTCCAGGTTGCGACCGCAATAAAGCTGCTCCATTTCGGGTAGTTGCAGACTTTCAACACAGTTCAAAGTTTGCACAGCACATTCCCTGCGCAAAAAAGGAGCCGCAGCTTTAAAGCTGCGGCTCCTCTCAAGACAGATCGCGCCGAGGCGCCCGCGGCGCGCGGGCTCGTTTTATTTCTGAACCCAGCGGCCGTTCTGGAGCTGCACCCACCAACCCGGCTGCGCCGCATCGCTCTTGGTTTCCGCGTAGGTAGCTGCGGCCTTGCCCATGACCTGATCCAAAGCCGCCTTGCTCTCCTTTTGCTTGTTCAGCTTCAAAATCGCCTTGGCCATACTCCCCACCACCGTTTTCCGGCTTTGGTTTTCCGCCGCCACCAGAGCTTCGTCCTGGGCGCCAACCTTCGACTTGTCCCGCACGGAGACCAGCCCCTGGTTGGTGAGCCCGACCCCGCCGCTGGCAAAGAGCGCGTTCAGGCGCGGCAGCCGGCGGTTCATGTCATCGTAGGCCTTCAGCACCTCGGGCATGCTGGACATTTCGATGGCGAGCGCATCCGCGTCGCTATCGGCCGCGTAAGCCGCGCTAACCAGGGAAAACGCCGGCAGCTCATTGATGATGCTGCTCTGCGGCTTGTCCGGCGCCGGCGCCGGTTCGGGCGGAGTTGCCGGAGCGCCCGACGCCGGCTGGCCCGGCGCCGGTTCTCCGGCGGGGGTCTTGCCCGGGCCGTTTTTCAGGAGCATGTCATCAAGGGACTTGTAGGCCTCCTTGGCTGCCTTCTCCGGGAAATAGACGTTGACGGTGATGACCGCGCACGCTGCGAGCAGAAAGCAGGCGATTACCAGCAGCCATTTCAGGAATCTTGTCTTCATGCGTACCTCCGGGTGTCGTGCCCTATCTGGAATCTGGAATCTGGAATCTGGGACCTGTTGCAATGTGCCGGGGCGTGGCTACTGCCTGATACAATATAGCACGCCTGGCCCGCTTGAAAAGCCGTCCACCCCCTTTGATATTCCGTCATTCTCCCCACTTGAACTCCTGGGTGGCGGGTGCGGCCGGCTCACCCGCGGCCGGCGCCGGCTCACCCGCGGCCGGCGCCGGCTCACCCGCGGCCGGCGCCGGCGTCGGCGTGGCGGACTTGCCCCGCACCGCGGCCTGTTTGACCGATTCGAGCAGGTGGTCCAGCGCGATGCGGTTTTGGGTCGGCGCGATGGAGACGTTCAGGTCGCGCACGCCGAACAGGTTGGTGTGCACGATTTTGAGCGTCTCGAAGCTCAGGTACCCCTGCTCCATGAGCGCCTTGATCTCCGCCTCGTCGTAGCTTCGGTCCGACCTGAAGAAGAACCCGCCCAGCTTCTGTTTTGCCAGGCGCTGCAGGAACTCCTTGCTGACCAGCATCTTCTCGCCGCCCCCCTCGCGGGCCCACAGTTCGGTGAATCCCGAGAGCCCCGCCAGCCCTCCCGCCCCGCCACCTATGCTGATCACCCCGTCGACCCGGCCCGAGATGTAACCGTTGATGTTCGGGAAGATGCTGCAGAGCTCCTTCAGGCTGAGCCCGTTCAGCAGCAGGTCCCCCCGGTAGGTGAGCCCCTCGCGCATGGTCAGGAACCCCTTGCCGAGCAGCGCCCCTTCGTAGAGCGAGCTGTTCAGCGAGCTGATCTCGGTGGTGCCGTGCTGCGCGGTGGCGTGCATGGTCAGGGCGCCCAGTTCCATCGGGCCGAAGCCGATCTTGGCCACGGTGAGGCTCTCCCCGGCGCCGCCGGCACGGCTCAACTGGCTCATGAGATTCGGGAAGTTCTCCCGGCTGAACATCATCGAGGCGGGGGGCTTGCCGCCCGCCTTTCCCGAGAGGTCGACGGAGAAGGGAAATCGTCCGTTGATGCCGGAAACCACCAGCTTCTGCTGGGGGAGCTCGAAGCGCCCCCCCTTGAAAACGAGCGCCCCCTCCAGAAGTTTTTCCCCTCCCCGAAGCTCCAGTGCCCCCTGGACGGTCAGGGTCCCGTCGATGGTCGCCTCCTGGATCACCCGGGGCAGCAGGTTGACCAGCGGATCGACGATGCTGCCCGCGGCGGTCTCCGCGAGGGTGAAGCTCAGGCTTCCGGCGCGCCCCGGCGCGAACGGGTGAGCGAGCTCCCCCTTGACCCTGAGCGCCACCCCGGGACCGGGGGAGAGCAGCGCATCGCCGATCGAGAGCCGGTCCCCGGCGAGCTCCCCCGCCAGACTGAGGGCGGCGCCCGACACCAGGGTCTTCCCGCCCGCACCGGCCAGCGCGATCCGGCTTCCCTGGGCCTCCAGGCGGCAGGCCAGCGCGTCACGGCGCGCATAGGAGCCGCTCGCCGTGAGCTGCACCACGCCGTCGGAGAGAGTGTACCTTCCCTTGGGGAGCAAGGGGGACAATGCCACCAGCCCGGCGTCTTTGAGCCGCAGCTCGAAGCTGGCGCCGGACGCCGGGGCGAAGGGGTTCCCGGAGACCAACCCCGCCAGGGCCCCGCCCAGAAGTTTTCCACCCAGTTCGCCGCGGGCTCCCTGCCGCGCAAAGGCGGCCCGGACCGTCGGGGACCCGACCGGCTTCCCTTGCCAGGCGACGCGGCCCGAGGCGAGGTCCGCGCTCCCTTCCAGCCATCTGCCGGCAGGGTCCGTCAGCAGGGCGCCACGCAGGCGGCCGGCGAGGGAGCTCACCTCGAGCCCCCCGGTTTTCACGCTGCAGCCGTCGAAATCCAGGGCAACCGGCAGGCTTGAGCCCTTGCCGACGCTCCTTAGCACCGGGATGGCGGCCCTCAGGTGGGCGATGGAGAGCTCGGTGCCGGACCCGGAGAAGTCGGCCCCGTCGAGGTAGGCGCTCTGGTCGGCCACCCGGAAATTGAGGCGCGCGTCGCCCCCCTTCCCGTCGTAGGAGGCTCCCCTCAGCTGCGCTTCCCCCTGGACCGACAGCTGCCCGGCGCCCCGGCGCACCTCGGCGCTGACCACCCCTTTTTTCAGGGCGAGCGCGAGGTCCCCCCGTTTTCCCTGGAAATCGGCCAGCCGCACCCCGACCGTGGCCTCCAGCTGCTGCGGGCTGCTCCCGGCCGCCTCCAGCGTGACGGAGGCTACGCCGGTGCGCGCCACCAGGCCGAAGCGCTCCAGAAGCGGGTTCAGCGCCGAGACCCCGGTCACCGGCACGGCGAGCGAGGCGCTCAGCGGGCTGGGGCGCGCGGCGTCGAAGCCAAGCCGTCCGGAGCAGGGGATCCCCATCAGCTGCGCCGAAAGGGAGGGGATCACCGCCTTGAGCGGCTTCAGCGCGGGGGAAAGGCTCAGCTCGAAGGGGAGGTCGAGTGCCTCCAGGAGCGCCGTGCCGTGCGGGCCGGCAAGCGAGAGGCGCCCCTTGGCGCTGACGGCGCCGGCGGAGCTGGAGAATCCGGCCTCCCCGGCCAGCCCGGCGACCAGCAGGCGCCCACCCCGGCTGAGCGCGCCGTCGCGCAGTCGCAGGGTGCCCGAGACGCTCGTCAGCTTCCGGCCCTTTCCCGCCGCCCGCAGAGAAGGGGAGTCCAGCCTGCCGCCCAGGACCAGGTCCCTGCGGGTCTTTTCCGGCACCAGGGCATTGAGCGCCCGAAGGTCGATTTCGTTGAAGCCCAGCTCCAGGGCGAAGTTGCGCTCCTTGCGCACCCCCTGCAGCGTGCCGGCGGCATGCAGCTGCGCCAGGTCCCGCAGCCTCAGCAGGCAGCTTTTCAGATGCGCGGCATCCCGCTGCAGGCTGTAATCGGCGGCGAATTCCAGGCTCCCGTCCAGGGGATAGCTTTTCCCTTGCGCCGCATAGTGCAGGCCACTGAAGCGCAGCTCCCCGGTCACGCCGAGCTCCCCGCGGTGCAGCCCCGCGCTCACCCGGAGGCTTCCCCCGCCGCCTGCCAGCAGATCCGGCTTGGGCAGCCCCAGTGAGGCGGCCACGCCGGGCAGGGTGAGCGCCGGAGCCGCCAGGGTGAGGTCCAGGGCCGGATCGGTCCCGGCGCGCCCTTGCCCGCTGAGCGCGAAGTGATTGTGCGCCGCGTCCTCGAAGCCGAGGTCGATCCTGGAATCGTGCGAGCCCTTGGTGGCCAGGTTGAAAATCTGCAGCGCGATCCCCCGCACTTCCTGGCCGGCGACCCTGAGGGAGCCGTCCTTGACGCTGAACTGCCGGATGCGGGTCTCGGCGGGGGTCGCCTTTTTGCCGGACAAGAGCTGCTGCAGCCGGCTGTAGTTCCAGTCCCCCTTGGCGTTCTTCTGGAGGTTGATGCGGATTCCCTCCAGGCTTATCAGCCGGAACCTCTGCCTTCCCAGCACGAGGTCTCCCCACTGCGGCGCGATGGCAACGGAATCCGCGGTTGCCAGGCTTTCCTTGGGAAAACCCGCAGGATTATCCAGCCGCACACCCTTCAGATACAGGGTGCCGTTGACTGCCAGCACCTTCTGAGCGCTGAAGCCCTGATGCAGATAGGAGGTGACCAACTCTGATACGTGCCGGGCGGGAAGCGGTGTGGCCAGATAGACTGTGCAGGCAAGGGCAATGAGCACAACCAGGCAGACGCTGGCAATGGCAAGGCGCGCAAGATACTTTCCCGCGGTTCTGAGCTTGCTTATTTCTTTCCGGGGTTCACCCATGCTCGCGCGCCCTCTGCAGGAAGACTTTACCCCAAATCCCCATTTTGACAAGGAAACCCGGCGGGCGCCCCCCGTGCGGGCGGCTTCGCCAAGCCCGGGGTCGCAGCGCCCCGCTCGGCGGGCACCATGGGTCCGGGGGAATTTTATTGCCGCGAAAAGTGAAAGGGCACCCAGGAAGGGGGTGCCCTTTTTTATTACGGTTCAGCCTTAGGTGCTACACTGGTTATACCGGCAGCGAGGGGAGTTCCAGCCCGGCCATTCTCTGGACCATGCGCACCACCTGGCAGCTGTAGCCGAACTCGTTGTCGTACCAGACGTAGACGACGCAGCGGTTCTTCTGGACGATGGTGGCCAGCGAGTCGACCACGCCGGCGTGGCGCGAGCCGACGAAGTCGCTGGAGACGACGTCGGGCGAGTTGGTGAAGTCGATCTGGTTTTGCAGCGGCGAGTCCAGCGACACGGAGCGCAGGTGGCTGTTCAGCGTGGCGACGTCCGTTTCCTGGGCCAGTTCCAGGTTGAGGATGGCGAGGGAGACGTTGGGGGTCGGCACCCGGATGGCGTTTCCGGTCAGCTTGCCGGTCAGTTCCGGGAGCACCTTGGCTACGGCCTTGGCCGCGCCGGTCTCGGTGATGACCATGTTGAGCGGCGCGCTGCGCCCGCGCCGGTCCGCCTTGTGGTAGTTGTCGATCAGGTTCTGGTCGTTGGTGTAGGAATGGCAGGTCTCGACATGCCCGCTCACGATGCCGAACCTGTCGTTGAGCACCTTCAGCACCGGCACGATGGCGTTGGTGGTGCAGCTCGCGGCCGAGAAGATCTTTTCTCCGGCGACGATCAGTTCGTTGTTGACGCCGGAGACGACGTTGGGTATGTCACCCTTGCCCGGCGCGGTGAGCAGCACCTGCGCGATCCCCTGCGCCTGCAGGTGGCGCCCCAGCCCCGCGCGGTCGCGCCACTTGCCGGTGTTGTCGATCAGGATGGCATTGCGGATGCCGTACTGGGTGTAATCCACGTTCTCCGGGGCGTCGGCGTAGATGATCCGGATCATGTTGCCGTTGGCGATGATCGCGTTCTCTTCCTCGTCGATGGTGATGATCCCGTTGAAGGGGCCGTGCACCGAGTCGCGGCGCAACAGGCTCGCCCTCTTGATCAGGTCGTCGTCGCTTCCCTTGCGCACCACGGCCGCGCGCAGCCGGAGCTTCTCGCCGCTTCCCGACTTCTCGATCAGGATGCGGGCGAGCAGGCGGCCGATCCGGCCGAAGCCGTACAGCACGATGTCCTGCGGTTCGCTCAAAAGCGGGGTGCGCCCCGTATTCACGGAGGCGAGTTCCTGGCGCACGAAATCTTCCACCCCCAGAGCCCCCAGCTGGGCCTGGTAGCGCACCGTCAGCCTGCCGATATCGATGCGTGCCGGCGCCAGGTCGAGTTTGGCCAGGGCCTCGATGATCGGGTAGGTCTCCAGCACGGTGAGTTCGCTGTCGAGGATCAGGCGGGCGAAGCGGTGCGCCTTGAGGACCTCTATGGTCGGGCTGTTGACCAGGGAGCGGCCGTACACCGTGGTGACGATGTTGTTGTCGCGGTACAGGTGGCCGATGATCGGGAGCATGCGCTCGGCAAGCTCGGCGTGGCTCTGCCAGTCCTTCAGGTAGGCGTCTTGTTTCTCAATGTTCATGTTTGATCCCTTTCGGAAAAGTGATGCCAGGCTGTCTGGTCAGTGTCGCTCAATAGTATCTGCCAGTAAGAGAAAGGCCAGTCCTGATCGTGGTGCCCGTCCGAAGCTCACGGTGGATCCCAAAGCGGATCGGACCACTGACATTGGCAGGGACGCGACAATTCTGGCAGGTATGTCTCGCCATATTACTGCATATGGCACCGGTAAAACAAACACAAAAGTGTTTGAAGTCAAGAAACTTCGGCCGGAAGGAACGGCTCAAAGCTGCCGCCCGACGCCGCCGTGCCGCGCCAGCGTGTGTAACCCTTTGCACTCCTTCCTGCTGTCATGGTATCTTCTCGGCTTTGAACTTTTTGATGCGCCCCCATTTCGGGAGGACCATGAAAACCATCGTATTGCTGATCATGTCCAATATCTTCATGACGTTCGCCTGGTACGCGCACCTGCGCAACCTGCGCGCCAAGCCTTTGATCGTGGCGGTGCTGTTCAGCTGGGGGCTCGCCTTCTTCGAATACCTGCTGCAGGTGCCGGCCAACCGCGCCGGCTACGGGACCTTCACCCTCGGCCAACTGAAGATCATTCAGGAAGTGATCACACTTTCCGTGTTCGTCCCCTTTGCGGTCTTCTACATGGGGCAGCCGCTGAAGCTCGACTACCTCTGGGCGGCCTGCTGCCTCGGCGGAGCGGTTTTCTTCATTTTTCGCAGTTCATAATGCACCGGCAGGCGAGAAGCCTCGCATGGGACAACGCAAAGGGGGAGCCATGGAAATCGAGTTACCAAAGGAAGCCGAACAGACTCTCGTCGCATCGATCCGCCGCTATGTGTCCGAAAACTTCGATCATGAGATCGGCGACTTGCAGGCCTCTTTATTCCTGAAGTACTGCCTGGAAGAAATAGGACCCTGCGTGTATAATTCCGCCATCGCGGACGCCCAGCGCCACCTGCAGGAAAAGGTCTCGGACCTGGAGAACGTCTGCTACGCCCACGAGTTCGGCTATTGGACTAAAAAAACCAAGAAATCAGTTGCGCGCCGCCCTTCCAACAAGTAAACAGTCTATGCCCGGAGAAAAACTGGCACAGCGCCGGGACACGGCGGATACCGCCAGATTCTGACCACCGGGGAAGGCCACCATGGGTGACAAACCGATTGCAGCAGGGAAAAGCAGTTTCGACCTGGTAGATGCGCACGCTCTCTTCGCCGAACTGGCACCGGGACCGGGCTCCGTTTTTCTGGATCTGGCCTGCGGCACCGGGCTTTACACCCTTGCGGCGGCCGAGCAGATCGGCAGCTCGGGGAAACTTTTCGCCTTCGATCTCTGGCCGGAAGGAATAAAGGCGCTCGATGCCGAGATCGCGGCCCGCCGGATGACTCAGGTCCAAACCGGCATAGCGGATGTCACCAGGCATGTTCCGCTGGGAGACAGTTCGGTGGACATCTGCCTGCTGTCGACCGTACTGCACGACTTCATCTCCCTGCAGTCGGAGCAGGGGGTGCTCGCCGAGATCGCTCGGGTCTTGAAACCCGGCGGGGTCCTGGCTGTGATAGAATTCAAGGTGATGGCCGGGCCGCCGGGGCCTCCCAGCACGATCCGCATCGCGCCCGAGGCGGTCGTCCGACTCCTGGCGCCCTGCGGCTTCAAGTTCCTCAGGACAACGGAGCTCGGCCCCTTCAATTACCTGTCGACCTTCGAACGTCAGGAGCAAGGTTAGGGCCTGGGCGTCCCCGTTTCCCCACCGGTTCGACGAGCACACAAGGAGCGTTCCATGATCAGCGTACTAGCATCGATTCAGTTACACCAGGGACAGCGCGGTGCGTTTCTGGAAATCTTCAACGCCAACGTCCCGCTGGTGAGGCAGGAAAGCGGCTGCCTCGAGTATTTCCCCGCAGTCGACCTAGACGCCGGTCTCCCCCCGCAAATTCTCGATGAGAACATGGTCACCGTCATCGAGAAGTGGCAGAGCCTGGAAGCGTTGAGAACGCACCTCGTCTCGCCGCACATGCTGGATTACAAGGAAAGGACCAAGGCAATGGTGAAGGGGATCTCGCTCAAGGTGCTCCAGTCCGCGTGAGGTCGAGTCACCAGGTTCGCCAGGGGAAGAGCAGCGCTTCCCGGAGTCAGACACCATGATGAAGACAACAAGCAAAAAGGGTCCATCGAAGGGAGGGTTGCGGGTCGTCGCCGGCATGGAGGCGATGAAGGGGGTGCTCGTCCTTTTGGCGGGTTGCGGGCTGCTGACCGTCATCCACAAGGACCTGCATCTGGCTGCCGTTCACCTGGTCCAGGCCCTGCACTTCAACCCCGCCAAGCACTACCCGAGCATTTTCATCGACGCAGCGGACAAGGTGACCGACCTGCAGCTCTGGATGTTTGCACTTTCGGCGCTGCTCTATTCGACCGTCCGTTTCGTCGAGGCCTACGGACTCTGGCGGCAGATGCAGTGGGCCGAGTGGTTCGGCCTGCTCTCGGGCGCCATGTACATCCCGCTGGAAATTTTCGAGGCCGCGCGCGAATTCACCTGGCCCAGGATCACCGTCTTGCTGGTGAACCTGGGGGTGGTGGGATACCTCGGGGATGCCCTGCTCAAATCGAGGAAACCCCACAAATTCGTCAAGAAATAGGACAGCCCGGTCAGCAAAGGAGTTTTTTTCGGATGCGGCACACGGTCGTCAGGAAACAGTACAATTCGAAGCTCTGCTTTATCTGCGGCCTCAAGAACGGATCCGGCCTGCAGGCCTCCTTTTACGAGACTGACCAGGGGAAGCTGATCGCCACCTTCGTCCCGACCCTCGAGCATCAAAGCTATCCGGGGCGCTTGCACGGCGGCATAGCCTCGGCCATTCTCGACGAGACCATGGGGCGCGCCGTCATGGTCGGCAACGACAGGGAGGTCTGGGGGGTGACGATAGAGCTGAACGTGACCTACAAGAAGCAGATCCCGCTCGGGGTGGAACTCAAGGTGGTGGCGAGCATCAGCGAGGAAAACAGCCGTTTCTTTTACGGGACCGGAGAGATACTGCTCCCCGGCGGCGAGGTGGCCGTGATCGGCCGGGGAAAATACCTGAAGGCTTCCCTGGAGAAGATAGCGGATTTCGACCGAGCAGAAAACGAATGGGCCATCGTCCCAAAGGATGGCGACCCGGAAAGTATCGAGATCCCGTAACTCCGGGCAGGTTTTTCCCGGCGGCCCTGCCTGTTCAGCTCAGCTGCCCTTCCAGCGCCGCGAGCGCCCGTTCCAGATGCGCCCTGCTGTGCGCCTCGATCGTGTAGGCCGCGTCGGGCGCATGGCGCTCCATCAGCTCGAAGAAGAGCCCGAAGTCTATGCTCCCCTCGCCGGGAGGGGCGTGGTCGTCCCGCAGGCTGCTGTTGTCGTGGATGTGCACCTCCGCAATCCGGTCTCCCAACGCCTCGAACCACTCTGCCATCCCCACCTTCTTGAACAGGTTCCAGTGCCCGACGTCGAAGCAATGGGCAAGCAGCGGGTCGTCCACCGTGTCGAACAGGCTTTTCAGGGTGCCGGGCTCTTCCTCGAAGATGTTCTCCACCGCGATGACGGTGCCGATCTCCCGGGCGCGCTGCAGCACGCTGCGCCAGGCGACCACGCTGTGCCCAAGCCAGAGGTCGGTCGCCTCGCCGTAGCGCCAGCGGTCGAACCCCGGATGGAAGACCATCACCTCCGGAAGGAGGATCTCCGCCGCATCGAGCACCTGGCCGAAGCGGCGCATGGTCGTTTCCCGCAGGAGCCTTTCCAGGGAGCCGGGGTTCAGGTCCATGTAGGGTGCGTGTATGGTGCAGGAGAGCCCCTCGCCCCGCAATGCCGCCGCGACCGACGCTAGTTCCCCGGGGCGCAGGGCCTCGAGCGCCTCGCCGGAGAGGAAGATCTCCGGGTTCAGCCGGCGCTCCAGGAAGAACGGCAGCTGCTGGTCCAGCTGGGTGTAGGGGAGGTGGGCGAAGACGCGCTTACTCATGGTGGGGCTTCCTGTGTTTTTTTATCAGCTCTTCGGCGCAGTCGCTGCAGCGCACCAGCTGGTCCAGCTTCTGGATCGCGGTCGGCTCGCCCAGCACGATCAGCGTGTCACCCGCCTCGATCCTGGTGTGCGATTCCGGATTGAAGCCCATCTTGCCGCAATCCTTCTTGATCCCGACGATGATGACGCCGGTCTCCTTCCTGAACCCGGAACTGGCCAGGCTCTCGCCGATGAAGGCCGAATGGTCCGGAATCACGATCTCCTCCATCTGCAGCTCCATGTGCTCGTGGCCGGTCGCGATCTCGATGAAGTCCACCACGGTCGGGCGCAGGATCGCCTGGGCCATCCGGGAGCCGCCGATCAGGTAGGGCGAGACCACCTTGTTGGCGCCGGCGCGCTTGAGCTTGATCTCGGACCCCTCCTCGCCGGAGCGGGCCAGGATGTAGAGGTCCGGGTTGAGGCCGCGGGCCGTCAGGGTGATGTAGACGTTCTCCGTGTCCGAGGTGACCACCGAGATGAGCCCCTTGGCCTTCCTGATCCCCGCCTTCAGCAGGGTGTCGTCGGCGGTGGCGTCGCCGCGCAGGAACAGGTAGCCGTGCCCGTCCAGCTCCATGCGGTCGATGGTCGGCACGTCCTTCTCCACCACCACGAAGGGGAGCGGCTTGGCGGCGAATTCCTTGCAGATCAGCGCGCCGATGCGCCCGAACCCGCAGATGATGTAGTGGTCCTGCAGCGCATCGATCGCCTTTTCCACCTTCTTCCTCCCGATGATCCGATGAAATTGCCCCTCGAACATGATCTGGGCCAGAGAGCCGACGATATAGCCTATCACGCTGACGCCGAAGAAGATGAGCACCATGGTGAAGATCTTGCCGGGGTCGCTCAGGTTGTGCACTTCCTTGAATCCGACGGTGCTCAGGGTGATGACGGTCATGTAGAGGGAATCCAGGGTGTCCCACCCCTCGATGCCGATGTAGCCGAGCGTCCCGAAGGAGACCAGCAGCACCAGGACGCATATGGAAATCTTCAGATGTCGGACCGGATCCATAAAAAACTCCCTCTGCGCGCCAAGATACAGTTGCCACGGCCAAATTTCAAGTCAATAAGGTGAAATGTCTTGCAAAGGCTGCGAAGTTCTTGACAAATTATGGATACTGTATACCGAAGTTCTTGACAAATTATGGATACTGTATACAATACATTCCGATCTCGGGGGGCGCCAATGAAGAAGAATGTGGAGAAGCATCTCACACTAAGGGAACGGATACTCGAGACTATCCGCGACGCCATCATGTCCGGAGCCTTGAAGCCCGGCGAGAAGGTCGCTGAGCCCGAGCTCGCCGCCCGTTTCGGCATCAGCCGGACCCCGATCCGGGAAGCCTTCCGGCAGCTGGAGTCCGAGGGGTACCTCACCGTCATCCCCCGCAAGGGGGCGCTGGTCGCCTCCTTCTCCGCCAAGGACGTGGAGGAGTTTTACGCCATAAAGAGCATACTGGAAGGGTACGCGGCCCGCAAGGCGTGCAGCCGGCTCAGTTCGCGGGAGATCAACAAACTCGAAGGGATCAACGAGAAGCTGCGCGAGATCGCCGACGAGGGGGACGTGCGGCACTTCTTCAAGGTGCACAACAGCTTCCACGACATGTTCATCAGGGGAGCCGGCAACGAGAAGCTGCACGACATGATCGCCGCCCTTTTGAAAAAGTTCCAGCGCCTGCGCCTCGCCTCGCTCAGCAAGCCCGGGAGGATGCTGATCTCCGTCGAGGAGCACGAGAAGATCATCGAGGCCTTCCGCAACCGCGACGCGGTCCTCGCCGAGATGCTGGTGCAAAAAAACGCCGAGTACGGCGGGAAGGTGCTGATAGAGGAAGAACGCGCCGCCACGACCCAGACCTACCCCGACACCGACCTGTAGCTGCCGCGCCCCTCGGGGCACCGGCCTCTCATTTCCAGCGTGGCAGAGGCTCGCCGGATCGACCCCGAGCCGCCAGCCGCCCCGCATCCGCGGCGCCCTCGGCGCACCCGTTCTCCCCGCCCCCCTGTTTTCCCGCGCCCGACGTTTTTCCTGATGCAAAAATGCCGTTTTTCTTTGCCTCCGGCCCGACTTTGCGTTAAATTTGCCTTGGCATTGTTAATGATAAGGGGGAGCGCCGTGCAGCAGCTTAAAAAGATCCCGAAGGTGGACAAGGTCCTCGAGTGGGACGGGGTGCGGCAACTGCTGGCCACCCATTCCCGGGGGCTGCTGCTGAAGGCCCTGCGGGCGGTCCTCGACAGGCTGCGCGCCGGCGCGCTGGCGGGTCCCGTCGCTGACGCCGCCTTCGGGGAGGCGGCCGTCTGCGCCGCCCTGACCCGCGAACTCGAACGGTTGCGCGCGCCGAGCCTGAAAAGGGTCATCAACGGCTCCGGCATCGTGATCCACACCAACCTCGGACGCTCCATCCTCCCCGAGGCCGCCAGGGCCGCCCTGAACAACATAGCCTTCTGCTACTCCAACCTGGAATTCGATCTGGCCGCCGGCCGGCGCGGCAGCCGCTACAGCCACGTCGAGGCCCTCATCTGCGAGCTGACCGGCGCCGAGGCCGCCATCGTGGTGAACAACAACGCCGCGGCGGTGCTGCTCGCGCTCAGCTCGCTCGCCTCCGGGCGCGAGGCGGTCGTCTCCCGCGGCGAACTGGTGGAGATCGGCGGCTCGTTCCGCATTCCCGACGTCATGCGGCTCTCCGGGGTTTCGCTTCGGGAAGTCGGCACCACCAACCGGACCCACGCCAGGGATTACAGTTCCGCCGTCGGCGCCGATACCGCGCTCTTTTTGAAGGTGCACTGCAGCAACTTCGCCGTGGTCGGCTTCACCGCGGAGGTGAGCGCCGCGGAACTGGTCGCGCTCGGCGCCCGGGCAGGCGTGCCGGTGCTCGCCGACATGGGGAGCGGGAATCTGGTCAACCTCTCCGGCCTGCTCCCCTGCGAGGAGCCGACCGTCCAGGAATTCGTCGGCGCCGGCGTCGACGTCATCACCTTCAGCGGGGACAAGCTGCTCGGCGGCCCCCAGGCCGGGCTCATCGTCGGCAAGAAGGCGTTCATCGAGCCGATGAAGCAGCACCCGCTGCTGCGCGCCCTGCGCATGGACAAGCTGACCCTCGCCTCCCTGGAGGCGACCCTCGGGCTCTACCGTGACGAGCGGGTCGCCTTTCATGAGGTGCCGACCCTGCGAATGCTCTGCGCCCCCCCGGAAGAACTCGCCAGCCGTGCCCGGCGCATGCTGCGCCAGTTGCGCCGCACGTCGCCCGAGGCGGTGACGCTCTCGCTTTCCCAAGGCTTCTCCCAGGCAGGCGGCGGGACCCTGCCTCTTTTGAACCTCCCCACCACCTTGGTCGAGGTGAGGGTCAGCGGCCTCACACCCAACGACATCGAGGCCGCGCTCAGGAATTTCGAGGTGCCGGTCATCGGCAGGATCTCCAAGGGAGCCTTCCTGCTCGACCCCCGCACCATACTGGACGCGGACCTAGGCGACCTCGGCGCGGCGCTCGCCTCGCTCGCGGCGGGGAAATAGCAAGCAGGGAGTAGTTTCTGCGCCCGGCACGGTTTTTCTGGTTTTTTCGTCCTGTCGCTGTATAATCGCCCTTTTGTCAGCCAGCGCGCTGGCCGCGCTCGATGAGGTAGCTTTTGAAAAGGATTTTCGCGCTGATTCCCGCCGCGGGCATGGGAAAAAGGATGGGCGCCGGGCGGAACAAGCAGTATCTGCTGCTGGACGGTTTGCCGATCCTCGCCCACACGCTCAGGGTGTTCGAGGATGCACCCTTCATTTCCGGTATTTATCTGATCGCTCCCGAGCAGGAGATTCCTTACTGCCAGAGCCTCGTGGTGGAGCGTTACGGCTTCACCAAGGTGCGCAAGGTGGTCGCGGGTGGCGCCGAACGCCAGCACTCGGTCCTGAACGGCCTGACGGCCATGGAAGGGGTCGGACCGGACGACCTGGTGCTGATCCACGACGGGGTGCGCCCGTTCGTGCCGGCAGCGGTGCTGCAGCGCGCGGCGGGGGCCGCTGACGAGTTCGGCGCCGCGGTCGTCGCGGTCCCGGTCAAGGATACCGTCAAGATCGTCCGGGACGGCGTCGTCACCGCGACCCCGCCCCGCGAGGAACTCTGGCTCGCCCAGACGCCGCAGGCCTTTCGCTACGGCCTGATCCGCTCGGCCCACGACGCGGCGCAAGCCGAAGGCTTTCTCGGCACCGACGACGCCTCGCTCATGGAGCGGCAGGGGTGGCCGCTGCACGTCGTCCTGGGCGATTACCGGAACATCAAGATCACCACCCCCGAAGACATGCTGCTGGCGCAGGCCTTTTTGAAGGGGTAGCCCCGGCAGGCACGCCTGATTGAAACATCTAGACCCAGGAGGGAGGGTTCCATGCGGATAGGAAACGGTTACGACGTACACAGGCTGGTGGCCGGAAGAAAGCTCATCCTCGGCGGCGTCGACGTCCCCCACACCAAGGGGCTGCTCGGCCACTCGGATGCCGACGTGCTGCTGCACGCCCTGTCGGACGCCATCCTCGGCGCCATCGGGGAGGGCGACATCGGCCGCCACTTCCCGGATACCGACCCGGCGTACAAGGGGGCCGACAGCATCAAGCTGCTGCGCCACGTCATGGCGCTCGCCGACGCCAAGGGGTTCCGCATCGGCAACGTGGACACCACCATCGTGGCCCAGCGCCCCAAGCTCGCCTCCTACATCCCCCAGATGAGGCTCAATATCGCCAGGGCCCTGTCCACCGAGGAGGAGCGCGTGAACGTCAAGGCGACCACCACGGAGGAGCTCGGCTTCGCCGGGCGCGGTGAAGGGATCGCCGCCTACGCCGTCGCCCTGCTGGAGAAGAAGCGCTAGCCATTGCCGCCGGAGGCCTTGCGGGCGTACAATCAGAACGGGAGCAGTTTACCGGACCCCGCCTCGAACAAGGGTGCGGAGTCAGCGCTGGGCACGCGGTCGTATCTAAGGGTGGTGGCAGGGCTCACGCTCCCGACTGGGGCACTTTTTCAGAAAGATAACCGCAGCACTCAATAAAATTTATGCGGAAAGGGGGAAATCGCCCTGCCGCACCCGGGACAATCAATGACCAGCACCGAGACCCAGGCTCCCGAAAAGGGAACCAACTTCATCAGAAACATCGTCACCGACGACCTCAAGAGCGGCAAGCACACGGGGATCGTCACCCGTTTCCCCCCCGAGCCCAACGGCTACCTGCACATCGGGCACGCGAAGTCCATCTGCCTCAACTTCGGCCTGGCGCGGGACTTCCAGGGCCGCTGCCACCTGCGCTTCGACGACACCAACCCCGCCAAGGAAGAGGTCGAGTACGAGGACTCCATCAAGGAGAACGTGAAATGGCTCGGCTTTGACTGGGGCGCCCACCTGCACCACGCCTCGGACTACTTCGAGGAGTTCTACCGCTACGCGGTCCGGCTCATCGAGATGGACCGCGCCTTCGTGGACAGCCTCTCCGCCGAGGAGATGCGCTCCTACCGCGGCACGCTGAACGAGCCCGGCAAGGAGAGCCCCTACCGCAGCCGCCCGGTCCAGGAAAACCTCGACCTGTTCGCGCGCATGCGGGCCGGCGAGTTCGCCGACGGCGCCCACGTGCTCAGGCTGAAGATCGACATGGCCTCCCCCAACGTGAACATGCGCGATCCGGTCATCTTCCGGATCAAGAAGGTCGAGCACCACCGCACCGGCGACACCTGGTGCATCTACCCGATGTACGACTACGCCCACTGCATCTCCGACTCCATCGAGGGGATCACCCACTCCATCTGCACCCTGGAGTTCGAGGATCACCGCCCGCTGTACGACTGGGTGCTGGACGCGCTGGGGCTCCCCTGCCATCCGCAGCAGATCGAGTTCGCCCGCCTGAACCTGAGCTACACGGTCATGAGCAAGAGGAAGCTCCTGGAGCTGGTGCAGGAAAAGCTGGTGGACGGCTGGGACGACCCGCGCATGCCGACCCTGGTGGGCCTCAGGCGGCGCGGCTTCACACCGGAATCGATCCGCGCCTTCTGCGAGACCATCGGCGTCGGCAAGGCCGACAGCTTCATCGACATGGGGATCCTGGAGGAGGCGGTGCGCGAGGACCTGAACCTGCGGGCGCCGCGCGTCATGGCGGTGCTGCGCCCCCTGAAGCTGGTCATCGACGGCTACCCCGAGGGGGAGGGCGAGGAGTTCGACGCCGCCAACCACCCCGGCGACCCGGCCATGGGAACCCGCAAGGTCCCCTTCTCCAAGACCGTCTACATCGAGCGCGACGACTTCCAGGAGGAACCGGCCAAGGGGTTCTTCCGGCTCGCCCCCGGGCGCGAGGTGCGGCTGCGCTACGCCTACATCGTGCGCTGCGAGTCCGTGGTGAAGGACGCCAGCGGCGAGATCGTCGAGCTGCACGCGAGCTACGACCCGGCCTCCCGCGGCGGCACCGCCCCGGACGGCAGGAAGATCAAGGGGACCATCCACTGGGTCTCCGCGGAGCACGCGGTCCAGGCCGAGGTGCGGCTCTACGACCGGCTCTTCTCCACGCCCAACCCCGGCGGCAAGAACGAGGTGGACTACCGAGAGAGCATCAACCCGAAGTCGGTCGAGACCCTCACCGGCTGCCAGCTGGAGCCGTCCCTGGCCGCCGCGACCGGCGAGGACCGCTTCCAGTTCGAGCGCCTGGGCTACTTCTGCCTCGACTCCAAGGACGCCGGCCCGGGGCGCCCCGTCTTCAACCGGACCGCGACGCTGCGCGACTCCTGGAGCGAGCAGAAGCGCTAAAACTTCTATGACTGAAGGCAAAAGCCTAACCACGGAGGACACTGGGCACACAGAGGAACAACAGAATCAATCTTTTGGGAGTAACCCTGCCGTTGATTTTGATTTCCTCCGTGGTCCTCTGTGCCCCTCTGTGGTTAACCCTTTTGCCTTTCACTGCCTTTCACCAAGACTTCTGCACTGATACTAAAGGATTTCCCCCATGGCATTGCGCGTCTACAACACACTTTCCGGCTCCAAAGAGGAATTCGTACCGCTCACCCCCGGCAAGGTCGGCATGTACGTCTGCGGCGTCACCGTCTACGACAACTGCCACATCGGCCACGCCCGGGCCAACGTGGTATTCGACATGATCTACCGCTACCTGGGGGCCAAGGGGCTCGAGGTCAGCTACGTCCGCAACTACACGGACATCGACGACAAGATCATCAACCGGGCCAACCGGGAAGGGGTCCCCTTCCAGGAGGTCTCGGAGCGCTTCATCGCCGAGTTCGACAAGGATATGGCGCGCCTTTCGCTCAAGCTGCCGACCTTCCAGCCCAAGGCTACCGAGAACGTCCCGGAGATCATCGCCCTGGTCGAGAAGCTGATCGAAAGGGGCTTCGCCTACCAGTCCGGCTCGGACGTGAACTTCTGCGTCGAGAAGTTCGACTCCTACCTGAAGCTCTCCAAGCGCAACCTGGAGGACATGCAGGCGGGAGCCCGCATCGAGGTGGACGAGCGCAAGCGCCACCCGATGGACTTCGCCCTCTGGAAGGGCGCCAAGCCTGGCGAGCCCTTCTGGGAGTCGCCCTGGGGCAACGGCAGGCCCGGCTGGCACATAGAGTGCTCCGCCATGAGCATGAAGTTCCTGGGGGAGACCTTCGACATCCACGGCGGCGGCAAGGACCTGATCTTCCCGCACCACGAGAACGAGATCGCCCAGGCCGAGGCCGCGACGGGGAAGCCGTTCGTGAAATACTGGCTGCACAACGGCTTCGTCAACATCAACGCGGAGAAGATGTCCAAGTCGCTGGGGAACTTCTTCACCATCAAGGAGGTGCTGGAGCGCTACGACGCCGAGGTGCTCCGCTTCTTCCTGCTCACCTCCCACTACCGCTCGCCCATCGACTTCTCGGACCAGAACCTCAAGGACGCGGAGCTCGGCCTGGAGCGGATCTACCACGCCCTCGCCGGGATCGACGAGCGCCTGCTGGCCCCCGGCGCCGGGCCGGCCCCCTCCGCGGAGAGCGCGGAACTGGAGGAGAAGTGCGCCGCCCTCCCCGGGCGCTTCGGCGAGGCGATGGACGACGACTTCAACACGGCCCTCGCCCTTGGGCACCTCTTCGACCTGGTCCGCTCCATCAACAAGGCGCTCCCCTTTGCCACGTCCGAGCTGCTGGGCCGGGTGAAGGGGGAGGTGGCGGCCATCGCCGGGGTGCTGGGAGTCTGCGACTCCCAGCCCGCCTCCTTCCTGGAAAGGATCAAGGCCCGCAAGACTCAGGACATGGAGATTCCCGTGGAGGAGATCGAGCGGCTCATCGTCGAGCGCGGCGAGGCCAGGAAGGCGAAGAATTTCAAGAGGGGCGACGAGATCAGGGACCTGCTGCTGGAGCAGAACATCGTCCTACTGGACAGCGCCCAAGGGACCACCTGGAAGGTGAAATAGGGTTCAAGCGGCCCCCGGAACGGGAGGCACGGCATAAAAAAAGGCCGCTTGACGCGGCCGTTTTTTGCTGGATGGCGGTGCAGGCGGCCTGTTAGGCCGCCTGTTTTTCCAATGCGGAGACGCATGCCCTGGACTTCACCAGTTCCATCGCTTCCCTCATGATGTCGGAAACGCTTTTCTTCGTGGTGTCCATGATCATCTCGAGCGTCTCACGCTCTTCGTCGCTGATCCTCATGGAGATTACGTTGTACCTCGGATTTTCTCTCATTCTTCCCATTTGCTCACCCCCTGGCTTGATCTGTTATTAGTGCGGCACACTGACCTACATACTGCTATATGCGTGCCAACCGCTAATTCCACCAGAGCCCGAAGCTAACTACCTGTAATAACACGCCATTAAAATCTGCCATTAAGGCCTTGTTACAATTTACTGTATACAAAGTGGGCCACTTTTGGCACAGACCCGCCAAATGTACCCATTTGTGTCATTTTGTCCCTTCCGTGGCGCGCGACCCGCCCCTCAGAGGGTCACTTCCTCCTCGCGCGCCCTGATAGTGCGTCCTTTAAGACCATGTTTGTCCAAAAGTCGGTAAAATGTGCGCCTCGGGATGTTGGCGAGTTGTGCCGCTTTTGACACATTGCCTCCCGCGTCCGCCAGGTAGCGCTGGATCAGCTTCTTTTCCACCCTGAGGACGTGCGGCTCCCGCTCCTTTTTGAAGGAGCGCAGGTCGATGACATCCTCCCCCTCCTCCGCGTAGCTCTCGGCGAAGGCGAGCGGCAGGTTGCCGAGCTTGATGATCTCGTCGTGGGTGAGCACCGCGGCCCGCTCGATGACGTTCTGCATCTCCCTGATGTTGCCGGGCCAGGGGTACTTGACCATGGCGTTGACGGCGCGCTCCTCTATGCCGATGATGTTCTTGTTCAGCTTGTTGCGGGCCTTCTCCAGGAAGTAGTGCGCCAGCTGCGGGATGGACTCCGCCCGGGTCCTCAAGGGGGGCATGGTGATGGAGAAGACGTTGAGCCGGTAGTAGAGGTCCTCGCGGAACCAGCCGTCCCGGACGCCGTCCTCCAGCGACTTGTTGGTCGCCGCGATCAGGCGCACGTCGACCCGCTTGGACAGGGTGCCGCCGACCGGACGCACCTCGCCCAGGTCCAGCACCCGGAGCAGCTCCCCTTGCAGCTTGGGGGTGATGTCCCCGATCTCGTCGAGGAAGATGGTCCCCCCGTTGGCCGCCTCGAAGAGCCCCTTCTTCTCCGCGATGGCGCCGGTGAAGGACCCCTTCTTGTGCCCGAACAGCTCGCTTTCCAGTAGCGAGTCGGTGATGGTGGTGCAGTTCACCGTCACCAGCGGCTTGTCGTTTCTCTTGCTGTAGCGGTGGATGGCGCGGGCGGCCAGCTCCTTGCCGGTGCCGGATTCGCCGCGCACCAGGACGGTGGTCGGCGTCGGCCCCACCTGCTTGATCTGCTCCAGCGCCTCCAGCGTGTTGCTGTCGTTGCCCACGATGAACTCGTCGCCGTACTCCCGGTCCAGCTCCCTTTGCGCCAGCTCGTACTTCTGGATCAGCTTGCCGCGTTCCTCCTCCAGCTGCTGCAGGTTGTGGGGGAGGCACATCTCCAGGTCGGCGAGCCCCTGGTACACGGCGACCGCGTACTCGCGGCAGGTCCGGTAGCCGCAGGTGCGGCAGTTGAGCTCGTCCTTCTGGGTGAACTTGTTGGTCGCCTGCAGGATCTTCTTCACCTCGCCCCCCTTGGGAATCGGGAGCTTGGCGTACTTGTCCGAGAAGGAGCGCGACAGCGGCACGGCGAGGGCCTCCTCCTGGTAGTGCGGGGAGCTGCGGTAGGCCGTCTTCTTCCTGAAGTGGGAGATCACCAGGTTGCGCCGCGAGAACTCGGTCAGGTCGTCGTTTCTGCCGGGGCCGCCGATGCAGCCGTCGTAGCAAAAGCGCAGGTCCACCAGCTTCGGGTTGATGCGCCCCGCCGCGAGGTCCTTGACGATCCCCATCACGTTCACCTCCCCCTCCGCCGTCACCATCTCCGTGTCCAGGGGGTCGGTATCGATGCCGAAGGCCTTGAAGGACCCCTGGGAGAGCGAGAAAATCCTCCCCAGGTGCGGCTCCCTGCCGTCGAAGGGGACCTCGTCGAGGGCCGCCAGCTCTATGCCGCGCGCCTTGAAGATGGACTCCAGTTCCCGGTAGGTGAGCACCAGGTCCACCGCGCCGCGGGTCTCCTCCGCCTGCACCTCGAACTTGCCGGCGACGCAGGAGCTGACGTAGACGACCTTCACCTCGGGGCCCAGGGCCTGCTTGATGAAGCGCCCCATGGCGACCATGTGGGTGACCACCCCGACCAGGTTCTGGATCAGCTGCGGGTAATGACGCTCGATCAGGTCGACCACCGCGGGGCAGTGCGAGGAGATGAGCGGCAGCTCGGAGGAGCTGATCGCCTTCCGGTACTCCCCGGCGATCAGCTCGACGCCGCTGGCGCCCTCGTGCACCTCGGCGAAGCCGAGCCTCCTGATGCCCGCGGCGAGCTGTCCGGGGGAGGCATAGTGGAAAAATGCGGGAAAAGAGCAGCCGAGCACCGCCACGACCGGGGTTCCCGAGGCGAGCAGCGCCTCCGTCGCCCCGACGTTGTCCACGATCACCTTGGCGTGCTGCGGGCAGGCGCTCAGGCAGTTGCCGCAGCCGATGCAGCGCTGGAAGATGATCTCGGTGTAGCTTTTTTCCACCTTGATCGCCTTCACCGGGCAGTTCCGGACGCAGGAGTAGCACTTGCGACATTGGTCAGTGCGGGTGACGATAGGATACATGGGAACCTCGAGGCAGCGGCGTGCCGGTTAACTTAGCGGGAAATTCGAGCGTGCATTGTAACCGATCGGCAGCGACTGTGCAACTTTTGGCACAACGATCGGCACAAAAAAGCAGGGCTCTGTCATGCGGGGTTGCTGTTTGGCCTCCAGTACGACGTTGACTAACTCCGCCTATCCTTTTGGGTCGGAGTGAGGGAGTTGCCCTGCCGCCACTGCCGCTCCGTGGAGAGGCCCTCACCCCTGCCCATCTCCCGGAGGGAGAGGGGCATTCGGACGAGGCCGCGCGGCGCGCCGGAAAAAGGCAAAAAAAAACCCTAGCGACTAGGAGGGCAAGTCAGCTAGGGGAAGGAGGATCCTACGATCCTCCGCAACTCTTATCTCTAACCTCATTATACCTCCGGGCCATAAGCGCTGCAAGGGGCTATCTTTGTGCCGTTTAGCACCGCCCGGCCGGCCCGGCAACCTCCGGTCGCCGGCTATCCGCGATTGCCTCCCCGGCGCCTGCTATGATATACATCAGAATGTCTCTATTGGAATTGGCACCTCGGCGGATTCGGGTCGGGTGGGCCTCGACGAGGCTTTCGCGGCCCCGGCTCCCAAATCCGGAGCTCCGCGGACGACCTGGAACCGCCCGGGTCGGCAGGCATTTTTCGCAGCAAAAGGATACCGGACATGATGCACGGACCCCACGCCGCTTTGCGGCTACTGATAGCGCTGATTCTGCTCTGCGCCCCGCTCTCGCTGCTCGCGGCGGACCTCCCGAAACTTGCCCTCCCGCCGATCGGCGAGCGCTGGTTCAGCGTGAACCTGAGCGGCGAGAGGGTCGGCTTTGCCCACCTGAACATCACGGAGGCGGGCGACGGTTACCGGATCGACTCCGAAGGAAGCGTCAAGATGCGCGTCATGGGCTTTACCCGAGAGGCCACCACCAAGGAGTCGTACCTGGTCGGCCGTGATCTCGCCATCAGGAGTTTTGCCTCCGAGAGCCGCATCGACGGGAGCCCCATGGTGCTCAAGGGCGAGGTCACCTCCAAGGGGATCAAGGTTGCCGAGGAGTCGGGGGGGCGCAAGAAGGAGCGGACCCTGAAGGCGAAGGGGCCGGTCTTCCCCCCGCAGGCGCTGAACCTTTATCCGCTGATGCAGGGAACCGCAGCCGGGAAAAAGTACCAGCTCCCCATGCTGGACCTGGAAGCGGTCAAGGTCAACCAGGTCAAGGTCGAGGTGATCGGGGCCGAGACCCTGCCTCCGGCAACCGCCGTCGCGCACCTGCGGAACAACCTTTACCCCATGGTGGACAACGACATCTGGGTGGACCTCAAGGGAAACAGCCTCAAGGAGTCGGTCCGGGACGACCTGGTGGTCACCCTGGCGGAGGACGAAGCCAGCGCCAAAGCGTACCTGGCCGACACCGCGCTTTCCAAGAGCGACCTGGCGCTCGATTTCAGCCTGGTGAAGGTGGCTCCGCCGCTGGACCGGCCCGGCCAGCTGAAGCAGCTTGGCGTCGAATTCACCGGCTTCCCGGTTGACTTCCCCCTGCTGCAGGGGGAGGGGCAGCAGGCCACCAGGCTTGCCGGCGGGAAGGTCCGCTTCACCATGCCGAACCCCGCCTTCCAGGCGCCCGCCGCGGGGCAAACCTCCCCCGCCGACCTGGAACCGGCCCCGCGCATCCCGAGCGACAGCCCCGAGATCCTCGCCCAAAAGGACGCTATCGCCGGCACGGAGAAAAACCCCGCGCTGTTGGCAAAGCTTCTGGAAGGGTGGGTGGCGAGGGAGATCAAGGGGGCCATCACCGACAGCCAGTCGCCGCTGGAGACCCTGAAAAGCCGCAAGGGGAATTGCCAGACCCACGCGCGGTTGTACGCGGCCCTGGCCCGCGCGGCGGGCATCCCGACCCGTTTCGTGTCAGGGCTCGCCTACCTGCCGGGGGAGGGGTTCCTTTACCACAGCTGGGACGAGAGCCTCCTGGGTGGCGCCTGGACCGCGGTCGATCCGACCTTCGGCGAAATGCCGGCGAGCGTCACCCACATAAAGCTCGTGGAAGGCGACTCCCCCGAGGAGATGGGGCTGCTGGCCGGGGTGATCGGCAGGATACAGGCAAAGGTCGTCGAAAAGGGGTATTGACCCCTCAGTCGAGGTGCAGCAGGGGATAGCGCTCGAGGTCCTCGCGGGTCCAAAGGGAGAGTCCGGCGCGCGGGCCGACGGTCTCCAGGGCCAGTATGGCATCGGGGTCGTCGAAGGTGATCTCCCCCTGACTGCCGGCCATCTCCAGCGCCTCCAGCAGGTAGGTGTCCAGGAAGCGCTCCTCATCCATGCTGGAGAGCTTCCCTTTGAACCCCCTGCGGTGCATGCGCAGGTGGAAGCTCTTGCCGCCCAGCGCCGGCAGCCAGTCCCAGACCGCCTTGCGCGCCTTCCCTTCGAAATCCGCCGCCGTCTGAAAGGTGAAGGTCTGGACGACCGGCATGACCCTCGCCAGCGGCCTGACGCTGTCCGGGTCGCGGTCGGCCTCCTCCCGCAGGGAGTCCAGCAGCTGCCGGGGATCGGCCATCTGCATCAGCAGGATGTTGAAATAGTCCGTCCTGTCGACCTTGCCGTAATGTTCCAGTAGCTTGCGGGCCTGGTTGTAGCCATCATCGTAGACCGTTATGACGACGTTCCAGTCATTCATAGGTACCCCCACTGCTCGGCGCCACGCCGGCACAGTCTTCAGACCAGGAGAGCGTCCACCTTGGCTGCGCAAATGAAGTCGTTTTCCGAAAGACCGCCTACGGCGTGGGTCGTGTAGCTGACGCGGCACGCATTGTACGAGACAACCAGGTCAGGGTGGTGCCCTTCGCTGTGGGCGATCCAGGCCACCGCGTTGACAAATGCCATGGTCTGGTAGTAGTTCTTGAATTCGAACCGCTTGCCGATCACCGTGCGCTCAGAGTCCCAACCGGTCAATCCTGTCAGGTAGCGCTCGGCCTCGGCATCAGAGAGGGGGGACCCCCCTTTTTCACACGGCATGCAGTGACGCCCCTCAAAGTCGACTGCCTTGTCTTCCGCCTTGTTCATGTCACCACCCCTCTCCGTCACCTTGTTAGCGTTAGCCAATAGAGTTGGCATAGTCTAGCATGGCAAACGGGTGGCGTCAAAAGAGCCGGGAGCATTTTAACCATCAGCCGCACGGGCGCTACACTGGACGCAAAAATGGCCGAATTCACCCTCATGAATTCGGCCACTCCTTTTTCACCGGTTCCAGCAACGCGCCCGGCTCCGGGGTGCATCCGGCAAGCGGTCCAACCCTTCCGGCAACCTGCCGCGCCAGCGTCTCCACGATCTCACGCCGCCGCTTCACAAGCCTTCCCCCCTCCCTTGCAGGGTGGACTTTCGGGCCGGCCAGAACCTCCCTCCCCCCGCCCCATGCCCGATTGTAGCAGGGGAGCAGGACCGGGAGTCCTTAGATCTTGTCGCCGCGCAGGTCGCAGGCGAAGAGCTTGCCGGCGCCCCGGGAGGCGCAGAAGTCGCCGCACATCGTGCAGGTCTTCTCGTCCTCGGGCGTGCGGCTCCCCCTGATGGTGGCCGCGTCCTCCGGATAGAGCGCGAGCTCGAACTGCCGCTCCCAATTGAGATCGCGGCGCGCCTTGCTCATTTCCTTGTCGCGCTGGCGCCCCTTTTCCGGGTACTTGTTCATGTCGCCGATGTAGGCGGCGATCTTCGCGGACTTCACGCCAAGGCGCACGTCATCCTCATTGGGAAGCGCCAGGTGCTCGGCGGGGGTGATGTAGCAGATCAGGTCGGCGCCGTAGCGCGAGGACTGCGCGGCGCCGATCGCCGCGGTGATGTGGTCGAAGCCGGGGGCGACGTCGGTCGCGATCGGTCCCAGCATGTAGTACGGGGCGCCGCCGCTCATGCGCTTTTGCAGCTTGATGTTCCCCTCGATCTCGTCGAGCGGCACGTGCCCGGGGCCTTCCACCAGCATCTGACACCCCATCTCCCGGCCGATCTCGGCGAGCTCGCAGTTGATCAGCAGCTCCTGGATCTGGGCCCGGTCGCTGGAGTCGTGGATGGCGCCGGCGCGCAGCCCGTTGCCCAGCGAGAGCACGGTGTCGTAGCGCTTCAGGATCTCGACCACCCGGTCGAATTTTTCGTAGAGCGGGTTCTCCTTGCCGTTTGCCATCATCCAGGCCGCCATGCTCACCCCGCCCTTGGAGACCAGCCCGCCGTAGCGGTACCCCTGCTTTCTCAGGCGCTCCAGGGTGTAGAGGTTGATGCCGCAGTGCACCGCCATGAAGGACATGCCGTCGGCGCACTGGCGCTCGATGATGTCGAAGAGCATCTCGTCGTCCAGCTTGTTCGGGTCGCCGTATTTGCGGGCCGCCTCGCAAAACGCCTGGTAGAGCGGCACGTTGCCCACCGGCAGGTCGACCGCGGCGATCACCTCGCGCCGCACCCGGTCCAGGTCGCCGCCGACCGAGAGCTCCATGAGGGTGTCGGCGCCGCTTTCCATGGCTGCCAGTCCCTTGCGCACCTCGGCGGCGTAGTCGATGATGTCGGACGAGGTCCCGATGGAGGCGTTCACCTTGGTCCTCATCCCCTCGCCGATACCCGCTACGCGCGGATTCCTGATCCGGTTCCAGGGGATGACGATGCGCCCCTGAGCGACTTTCTCTCGAACGTATTCGGCGGTTACCCCTTCGTCAGCCGCCACCGTCGCCATCTGCGGGGTAATGACTCCCTCGCGTGCCAGTTCAATCTGTGTTTTCAATTGCCACTCCTCGTTCGGTATTCCCTGCACTGTGCCACAAAGCTGTCGGCGATCCCCGGCGAGCCTCCGAAATGAAGATGGATATAGGAGGCGAGGCAGTTGCGGTAACGGAATCCCTCCAGTCCCAGGGGAAGCCCCTTCTTGCTGACCCGGTAGATCCGCTCCACCTCTCCCGGCATCTCCTCCATCTCCGAGTAGTGGAACTCGTGCCCGCGGGCGAGCGTACCTTTGCCGCCGATCACGCTTTCCCCCAGCAGCTCCACCTCGCGGTAGCCCAGCGCCTTGCGACGCGGCAGCATGCGGGTCTCCACGGGGAAGATCCCGACCAGCGGGGAGGTGGCCCCCGCTCCGGCAACCCCGCGGGTAAGATAGATGAAGCCGCCGCACTCGGCGTACACCGGCATGCCCGCCTCGATGGCGCCCCGGATGGCATCCTTGAGGGGGCCGTTCTCCGCGAGCTTTTCCGCAAAGAGTTCCGGGTAACCGCCCGGGAGGTAGACCCCCGAGACCCCGTCCGGCAGGGCGGCGTCGGCCAGGGGGGAGAAGCTGCATACTTCGGCGCCCCGCTCCCTCAAAAGCCGGAGGTTGTCCTCGTAGACGAAGCAGAACGCGGCGTCCCGGGCGACCGCGATCCGGACCCGGCCGGCGGCCTCCATGGTGCCTGCCGCAGCCGCGCATTGCTCCGGCGGGACCGTCTCAGGGATTAAGCTCGGGGCAGCGGCCCTGCCGGAAATGGCAAGGACCGCATCCAGATCCAGCTGGCGGTCGACGACCTCCCCCAGATGCCGGAGGAAATCTCCCGAAAGCGGGTTATCCTCCGCCGTGGTAAGCCCCAGGTGGCGCGACGCTATGGCGAGCTCCGGGTCCTTCGGCAGGCAGCCGATCAGCGTTATCTGCGGGGCGCTCGCGGCCAGCGCCTCGCGCAGGATCCGCTCGTGGTTCGCGCTCGCCACGTTGTTGAAGATCACCCCGGCGATTTCCAGCGCGGGGTCGAAGCCGGCAAAGCCGTGCACCAGCGCGGCCGCGCTGCGCGCCTGGCTGCGCGCGTCCACCACCAGGAGCACCGGGGCCGCGAGCGCCTTGGCGATCTCCGCCGTGCTCCCCGCCTCGGATACCCCGTCGATCCCGTCGAAGAGCCCCATGACCCCTTCGATCACCGCGATGTCGGCCCCCGCCGCGTGATGGGCGAAGCTGGCGCGGACGAACCCGAGGCCGCACATCCAGCCGTCCAGGTTCACCGAGGCTGCCCCGGTCACCAGCCGGTGGTAACCGGGATCGATGAAGTCGGGTCCCACCTTGAAGGGCGCCACCCTGAGGCCGCGCCTTTTCAGGGCATCCATGATGCCGAGCGTCAGGGTGGTCTTGCCGGAGCCGCTTTGGGGTGCCGCGATGACGATGCACTTCATGAGAATTCCGCCCCAACCGTCGAGGTCGCCGGGTCACCCGTTGATAAGCTGCACCACCCGGTTGCCGTCGAGGTAATAGTCGATGATGTTCATGGCGCAGTACTTCTGCTCTATGCTGAACATGGACGCCAGCGGCGCGCCGATGGCGTCCAGCAGGATCACGCGGTTGACGCCGCCATGGGCCACCACCAGGACCTCCTCGCCGCGATGCCGCTCCACGATCTCGCCGAGCGCCGGGAGCACGCGGGCTGCCAGGTCGCAGAGGTTCTCGCCGCCCGGGGCGCGAAAGTTCACCAGGTCGGCGAGCCGCGCCGCCCACTCGTCCGGGCGCTCCGACTGGACCTGCGCCAGGGAAAGCCCCTCCCAGGCGCCGCAATTCAGTTCCCGCAGCTGCCGCAGCGGGACCGGCCGGACGCCGAGATGGGCTCCCAGGATCTCCCCGCCGTGCACCGTCCGGGTCAGGTCGCTCGTGTAGCAGGCGCCGATGCGCCCCGGCTCCAGGCGCGGCTTGAGCGCGTGGTACTGCTCCACTCCCCGCGGCGTCAGTGCCACGTCGTACTGGCCGTTGTAGCACTGCGATCTCTCCACCTCTCCGTGCCGGATCAGATGGATGCGGGTCTTCTTGGTCATGGATGCTCCTAAAACGCTTGCCACCCCTGGCGAAACAGCGCCAGCAGCAGCACGAGGCAGCTGATTTCGTTCAGTTCGCTGGCGCAGCCGATCACGTCCCCGGTGACGCCGCCCAGCCTTTTGTGGGCCCAGGACTTGATCCCCCAGGTCAGAAGGTAGAGCGCCAGCGCGCAGTAGATCCCGTTCATGCCGAGGAGCCAGTAGGCGGCGGCCAGGGTGACCGAGTAGGAGGCCACGAACTGCGGCAGTCCGGCGCCACCGATGAAGGCCGAGCCGAGCCCGTCCTTGCGCGCCCGGGTCGCCCCCACCGTCATCTGCACCTGGGCGAAGCGCGCGGCGAGCGGGAAGAAGAGCAGCACCTCCCGCTTGTGCTGCAGCGGGACGGCCAAAAGCGCCTGGTACTTGAGCCCCAGGCCGAGCACGAGGGCGACGGCGCCGACCGCCCCCACCCGGGAGTCCTTCATGACCTCGAGGAAGCGCTCCCGGGAGCCCCGCGCCGCCAGCCCGTCGCAGACGTCGGAAAGCCCGTCCAGGTGGAGCCCGCCCGTCACGACCGACAGCAGCGCGACCAGCACCAGGTCGCCCACGCCGCGCGGCAGGAGCGGGGCCAGCAGGAAGTCGGCCCCGGCCAGGAGCGCGCCGATCGCGAGCCCCACCAGCGGGAAATAGGCCATGGAGCGCCCCAGGTCCTCCTCCTCGCAGCGGACCGCGAAGGGAAGCGGGACGATGGTCAGGAATTGGAAGGCGACGAAGAAAAGTCTCATCCGAGGGTCACCCCGCTGAGGGACGAGCTACCCCTCTGCCACACCTGCTTCGGCGAAGGTCGCCATTTCGTTGAGCACCTTGACCGCCGCCTCGATGAGCCCCATGGCGAGGGCGGCGCCGGTCCCCTCCCCCAGGCGCAGCTGGAGGTCGAGGATCGGGGAGACTCCGATCCGCTCCAGCATCATGCGGTGGCCGATCTCCACGGAGGCGTGCGCCGCGAAGAGGTAATCCTTGACAAAGGGGTGCATCTCGCAGGCGATCAGGGCGCCCGCGGTGGAGATGAAGCCGTCCACGACCACGGGAATCCGGTTTGCCGCGGCGCCCAGCACCAGGCCGGCGATTCCCGCGATCTCCAGCCCGCCCACCTTGGCGAGCACGTCGAGCGGGTCCTCGGGGTCGGGGCGGTTCAGGGCGAGCCCCGCCTCGATGACGGCGATCTTGTGCTCCAGCACGGAGTCGTTGATCCCGGTGCCGCGGTGGGTCACCTCGCGGACGGAGCACCTGGAAAGGGCCGCGATGATCGCCGAGGAGGGCGACGTGTTGCCGATCCCCATCTCGCCGGTGCCGACCATGGAGACCCCTTCGCTCTTCGCCCCGTCGGCGAGGGCGATGCCGACCTCGAGCGCCGCGACCGCCTGGTCGCGGGTCATGGCGCTTTCCTTGGCGAAGTTGCGGGTCCCCTTGGCGATCTTCTTGATGATGAGCCCCGGGGCCGCTTCGAAGTCGTAGTCCACCCCGATGTCGACCACCCGCACCTCGGCGCCGACGTGGCGCGCCAGCACGTTGACCCCCGCCCCCCCGCGCAGGAAGTTGAGCACCATCTGCGGGGTGACTTCCTTCGGGAAGAGGGAGACCCCCTCCTCGACGATGCCGTGGTCTCCTGCGAAGGTGAAGATCACCTTGGCGCCGAGTTTGGGGCTCAGCTCCCCGTTGATGGCGGCGAACCTGCGCGCCATCTCCTCCAGGAGGCCGAGCGACCCCTGCGGCTTGGTCTTGTTGTCCAGCTTCGCCTGCGCCCGGGCGAGGAAGGCCTGGTCCACCGGCTGGATTCTGGCAAGGGTTTTGTTGAGCAGTTCCATGGTTGGTCTCCCGTTTTCTTAAATGGCGTTAAGCCTTTAACTTTTTCCCAACTGCCCTGGGCTCATCCGCCGGATCGGTCGGAGCCGACCGATCCGGCGGATGAAAAGCCCGGCCCAGAGGAGCCTTTAGGGTTTGAGCCTAAGCGGCAGGCCGGAGATGGTGACGTACACCTCGTCGGCCCTGGCAGCGATCAGCTCGTTCGCCTCGCCCGCCAGGTCCCGGAAGCTCCGAGCCAGCGGGTGCTCCGGCACGATCCCCATGCCGACCTCGTTGGTGACGATGATCAGCGGCGTCTTCAGGGCCCCGAAGCTCTCCGTGAAAGCCGCCACGCGCTGCAGCGCCTCGCCGGCTCCCCCCTCGCAGTGGAACAGCAGGTTCGACAGCCACAGGGTGATGCAGTCGACCAGGAGCACCGTGTAGGCTCCGTCGGCCCGCGCGACGGCGCCGGCCAACTCCAGCGGCTCCTCCACGGTCTCCCATCCGGCGCCGCGCCTGCCGCGGTGCCGCGCGATCCGCTCGGCCATCTCGGCGTCGCCCGCCTGCCCTGTGGCAAGATAGCCGCGCAGCGGCGCGAACCCATCGGCAAGCTTTTCCGCGAAACGGCTCTTGCCGCTGCGCGCTCCTCCCGTCACCAGGGTGACTTTTGACATAAAAAAACCCCCCTTCTCAATGGAAGGCGGGTCAAAAATCGGAAAAGACATCGATTCTGGCTTTAGCCCCTCTACCACGGAGGTTCCAATAAGCGTTCATCCTGGCAGGTTTCCTGACTCACGGGTCTACTTACTCACCGCGCCTTCCCGATTCTCTCAGTGGCGTTGTTGCGGCTTTCATAACCGTTCACAGTTGCGGGACAGCGAGGGATTTCCACCCTCTTCCCTTTTAACCCCTCTCGGGGCACCCGGACGATAACTATCTATAGTTAAGCATGTTTCTAACAGAGGGTGCGGCGAATGTCAATCTATAACCCTGGCAGGCTTTCGCCGGGCCCGAATCTCGTGGGAGCGCCCTTGCCGCCGCGCATCCGGTGCAACGGCTTCTCAAATTCCCGCACGTTCACAAGCTCCCCCTCGCCCTTTGGGAGAGGGCCGGGGCGAGGGAGTTGCCCTGGCGAAACTGCTGCTCCGTGGAGGTTCGGCCCAGTTTGAGCCCGGGCGCATGATTGATGCTCCCCTACGAAAGCGGTGCTGGCTCCGCCGGTTCGATTCCCGTGGCCTCGCCGCCCTGCGCCGGTCGGGCGGCCTCCGGCAACGCTTCCGACTGGGCCAAAAGCGCGTCGATCCGCGCCCAGATGCCGTCCTTCCCCTCCCTGGAAAGCGCGGAGAAGAAATTGAGATCCCCCTTTTCCAGCCCCATGCGCGCCATGATGATGGCGCTCTGCTTGGCCCTCTCGTTCTTGGAAACCTTGTCGCACTTGGTGATCACCACGATGGGGGCGATCGAAAAGGCCCGCAGCCAGGCGAGCATCTGCAGGTCCTCCTCCACCGGGATCCGGCGGATGTCGAGGATCAGGACCACGCCGCGCAGGTTCCGCCTCTTGGAAAGGTAGGTCTCCATCATCGGCCGCCAGTCCTTCTTGACGGCCAGAGGCACCTTGGCGTAGCCGTACCCCGGGAGGTCAACCAGCATGAAATCGTCGTTCACCTGGAAAAAATTGATCAGCTGGGTGCGCCCCGGCGTCGAACTGGTGCGCACCAGGTTTTTCCGGTTCACCAGCACGTTGACCAGCGACGACTTCCCCACGTTGGAGCGCCCCGCGAAGGCGATCTCCGGCAGGTCTCCCTCGGGATAATGAGCAGGCTTGGTGGCACTTTTTATGAACTCGGTACTTTTTATGATCACGTGGAACCCGTTTTCCTAATTTTTGCCCAAGTATAGCCCGCCCTGCCCCCCCTTTCAATCATTAAATCCCCTCTTGTTAAAAGGTAACGATCTGATATACTTAAATCCTGTGCCGGCCAATTTTGCTGGTCTACCGGAAGGAACCATCCGCATGAGCATGAACAAAGAGCTGGAAACCGCCATCATGACCGCCGCAGATCTCCCGACCATCCCGGTCGTGGCGATCAAGGTGATGCAGCTCATCGAGAGCGAGAATGCCACCGCGGACGAACTGGCGAAGGTGGTCGCTTCCGATCCAGCAGTCGCCGCCCGCGTCCTGAAGATCTCGAATTCCTCCTTCTACGGCTGCCAAAGGCAGATCCAGACCCTGTCCAGCGCCATCGTCGTGCTCGGCTTCAGCACCCTGCGCAGCCTGGTGGTGGCCGCCTCGGTGAAGCAGGTCTACAAGCCCTACGGCCTGACCGAGAGGATGCTCTGGGAGCACTCCTTCGCGGCGGGGCTCGCCGCGCGGATCATCGCCCAAAAGACACGTGCCGCCAACGAAGAGGAGGCCTTCCTGGCCGGGCTGTTCCACGACATCGGCAAGATCATCATGAATTCGCTGGACCGGGTCAAATTTCAGGAGGTCATGCAGCACTGTTACAACGAGGGGATTTCCTTCGGGGAGGCCGAGCGGAGCGTCTATCCGTTCAGCCACGACGAGGTCGGTGCCTACGTGATCAAGAAGTGGAACTTTCCGGAGGTGCTCACCACCGCGATCCTGCAACACCACAGGCTGGAGTTCAGCGTGGAGGACCCGCCTGCGGTGGTGAGCCTCACCGCCGTCGCCTCCCTCGCGGACCAGTTCTGCCTGAAGCTCGGGATCGGATCCCGGACGCCGCTGGAGGAGCTCGACCTGGCGGGCTCGAAACCCGGACAGCTGCTGCGGCTCTCCCGGGAGCAGGCGAACGGGATGCTCGAGACCTTCCGCGCCGCCTTTGCCAAGGACCAGGAGCTTTTCACCAGCTGACCCCCCTGTCGCTATTCCGTCTCTTCGGCGTCCTGCTGCGACCCGCTGCGGTTCCTCGCCTCTTCCGAGATGCTGACGCTGTCCTTGCCGGGCGCCTTGTGCGCCGGCTTCTCACGCTTGCGCTGGCGCCCCTGCCCCCCCGCATCCGGGTCGATGCGCAACTCCCCAGGTATCCTGCCGACGATGTAGCTCATGTATCCTCCCGTGTCCCCTGCGCGCGCAGGGCCGAAGCACAAATGCAGGCGCATCATAGCAGTTGGTCCCTGCCAATGGAAGCCAATTAATGCGGGCCGCCCGCGACCCGCCGGGGCGGCCCGGGACATACGACTTGTCTAGCAGCCGGGGCTGTTGTATACTTGCAAACTTGGTGGGAATTCCTTCATAAACAAGGTTGTGCCGCAATGAAACTGAATACCAAACTGGTGATGATCATGCTCTCCATGCTCATCATCGCCATGCTGATCCTCTTCGTGCTGAATCAGTACAGCCAGAACGACCTGGTACAGGAGATACAAGAGAGTTCCACCGTCGTGTCGAAGGCCATCCAGCTGAGCGTCGAGGACCTCACCTCGGAGACGGACGTGGAGTCGTCCCGGCTCAAGGAGTACCTGCAGCAGGCGCGCAGCAAGGGGATCAGCCAGATCAACATCATCAACAACGAGGGGGAGATCATCAACTCCTCCGACCCCGACCAGGTCGGCAAGAAGCGGGAGATCAAGAAGCTGGAGAAGGGGCTCAAGGCCTCCCGCGGCCGGGGGGTCGACTCCAGCATATCCCTGAAGCCCTATGACCTGGTGGTTCCGGTCATCGTCGGCGACGAGCAGCTGGGCTACGTCCAGGTGAACATCCTTTTGGACAACATACGGGACATCCAGCACGCCAACTTCGTGAGAAGGCTGGTCGCGACCAGCATGGTGTTCGTCATCGGCATGTTTCTCACCATCTTCCTGGCCCGCAAGTACACCTTCCCGATCCACCGGCTGGCCACCGGGGTGAAGGACGTCTCGGAGGGGGACCTGAGCGTCACCTTCGAGGTGGAGAGCTCCGACGAGATCGGGGAGCTGGCCGAGAACCTGAACGAGATGGTGGAGAAGCTCAAGGAGAAGGAGCTGCTGGAGAAGAGGCTCTACGAGGCGGAGCACCTCTCCAAGGTGGGGCAGCTCGCCGCCGGCATCGCGCACGAGATCAGGAACCCCCTGAACTACATCAGCCTTGCCATCGACCACCTGAAGAGCGAGCTGCTCCCTGCCTGCGGGGGGAGGGGTGCCGAGATGGAGTCGATAGCCGACAACATCAAGGAGGAGGTGCGCAAGGCCAACTACATGGTGCTAAACTTCATGAACTATGGCCGGCCGCTGAAACTGCGGCTGCAGCTGGTACGCTATCCGGACCTGATCAACAAGGCGATGCCGCTTATGCAGGACAAGCTGAACGAGAGCCACATCGAAGTCATCCGGGAGATACCCGACACCCTGCCGCCCATGCTGGTGGACCCGGAACTGATGCGCAACTGCCTGTGCAACTTCATCACCAACGCGGCGCAGGCCATGCCGGAGGGGGGGAAGATCACCCTGGGGGCGGCCCTCGACGCCGAGGCGGGAGTATTCCTGCTCACCTTCAGCGACCAGGGGACCGGCATCGAGCCGCAGGACCTGGAGAAGGTGTTCCAGCCCTATTTCACCACCAAGGAGGCGGGCATCGGGCTGGGGCTCGCCATCACGGAGCGTATCATCAAGGAGCACGGCGGCGGGCTCGAGGTGAAGAGCCAGCCGGGTGAGGGGACCAGCTTCACGGTGCGGCTCCCGGTGCAGAAAGCAGGTTGAGGTCAAGGTCGAGGCTTAGGAAAGACCCGATGCCAACGCTCTGCCAGGGGGGTTGTTGCTGTTTTTTCACCGTTCACGACGTCCAAAGGCTCCCCCCTCGCCCTCAGGGAGAGGGGATACGGCGCTGACAAACCAACATCAGTACCTAACAGAGCCGATGCCAAAAAGGGATCGGCCCGGTCGTTACTCAACCTCAACCTCAACCTCAACCTGTTTCTTGGGAGTTCCGATGACCGGCAGCATCCTGATTGTAGACGACGAAAAAGGGCAGCGGGACATACTTTCGGCTATACTTGGCAAGGAGGGGTACCGGATCCTGGCGGTGCCCGGGGCGCGCGAGGCGCTGCAGGAGCTGCAGAGCTCCGAGTTCGACCTGCTGCTCACCGACCTGAAGATGCAGGGGATGTCCGGCATGGAGCTGATGGAGCGCGTCCTGGCGGAGAGCCCCAAGCAGTGCGTGGTGATGATGACCGCCCACGGCACGGTCGACTCCGCCGTGGAGGCGATGAAGAAGGGGGCCTTCGACTACCTGGAGAAGCCCTTGGAGCGCGACGACCTGATCCTCACCCTGCAGCGCGCCTTCGAGCACATCGGCCTGCTGAAGGAAAACCGCGTGCTGCACCGAAAGCTGGCGGAGATCAGGGCGCTCCCCAACATGATCGGCGACCACCCGAAGATGATGGAAGTCGTCAGGATGATCAACAAGATCGCCCCGACCTCGACGACGGTCCTGATCTACGGCGAGTCGGGCACCGGCAAGGAGCTGGTGGCGCGCGCCATCCACGACGGGAGCCCCCGGAAGGACAAGGCGTTCTTCGCCATCAACTGCGCGGCGATCCCCGACTCCCTGATGGAGAGCGAGCTGTTCGGCCACGAGAAGGGGTCCTTCACCGGGGCCGGGACCCGGGAGATCGGCCTCTTCGAGGCAGCCGAGGGGGGGACGGTCTTCCTGGACGAGATCGGCGAGATGAACATCGCCATGCAGGCCAAGCTCTTGCGGGCCATCCAGGAGAAGGAGATCCGCCGGGTCGGGGGGAAGATCAACATCCCGGTCGACGTCCGGATCATCTCGGCCACCAACAAGGACCTGGAGCAGGAGACCAAGAAGGGGGCTTTCCGCGAGGACCTCTTCTACCGGCTGAACGTCATTAGGATCACGCTCCCCCCCTTGCGCGAGCGGGGCAACGACATCGTCACCCTGGCCAACTTCTTCCTGAAGAAGTACTCCGCCTCCTGCGGCATACCGCTCAAGGGGATCGGCAAGCCGGCCCTGAAGATACTGCTGGAGTACGGCTGGCCGGGGAACGTGCGCCAGCTGGAGTCGGTCATCGAGCGCGGCGTGCTGATGGCCGAGAGCGACTACATCCAGCCCGAAGACCTGCCGGCCGAGGTGCACCACGAGGCGGCCCTGGCCGGCAGGCTCCCCTTCGAGTTTCCCGCGGAGGGAATCTCCATCGACGAGTTGGAGCGCGACCTGATCATCAAGGCGATGCAGCGCGCCGAATGGGTGATCAGCAAGGCGGCGCCCCTGCTCGGTATGAGCTACAAAACCCTACAATACCGGCTTGAGAAGTTCGGCATCGGCAAGCCGGAGTAACACTCAGGAGTGCGTCATGAACCTGAACACGACGCTACACCGATTTACCGTGGTACCCTCCCTCCCGAAAGAACTGGCCGGGCTGGCCCGGATCGCCTACAACCTCTGGTGGAGCTGGGAGGCCGACGCCATCGGCCTGTTCCGGCGGCTTGACCCGGAACTCTGGCGGGTCACGCGCCACAACCCCCTGGAAATGCTCGGCAGCCTGCAGCAGGCGACCCTGGAGAGCCTGATGGCGGACGAGGGGTTCATGTCCCACCTGGCCCAGGTGGAGGAGAGCCTCAACGACTACCTCGGCTCGCCTACCTGGTACCAGCGCCACGGCAACCCCGGTGCGCGCGTCGCCTACTTCTCCATGGAGTTCGGCCTGCACGAGTCGCTCCCGATCTACTCCGGGGGGCTCGGCATCCTGGCAGGGGACCACCTGAAGTCCGCCAGCGACCTCGGTCTGCCGCTGGTCGGGGTGGGGCTCCTGTACCGGCAGGGGTATTTCCGCCAGTACCTGAACCTGGAGGGGTGGCAGCAGGAGATCTACCCGGAGAACGACTTCTACAACATGCCGCTGCACCTGGAGAAGGACCCGGCCGGCCGGCCGGTCTGCCTGGAGCTCGACCTGGCCGGGAAGCTCGTCAAGGTGCAGATCTGGCGGGTGCAGGTGGGACGGGTCTCCCTCTACCTTTTGGACACCAACCTGGAGGCCAACGCCCCCGCCGACCGGGAGATCACCACCAGGCTCTACGGCGGGGACCAGGAGATGCGGATCCGGCAGGAGATCCTGCTCGCCATCGGCGGGGTCCGGGCGCTCAGGCTCCTCGGCCAGGAGCCCAACGTCTGCCACATGAACGAGGGGCACGCCGCCTTCCTCGCGCTGGAGCGGATCCGCATCCTGATGGAGGAAGAGCGGCTCTCCTTCGGCGAGGCCCTGGAGGCGGTCCGGGGGGGGAACGTCTTCACCACCCACACCCCGGTCGAGGCGGGGATCGACCATTTCCCGCCGGACCTGCTGGAGAAGTACCTGGGGCGCTACTACCGCTGCCTGGGGCTCTCGCGCGACGAGTTCCTGGCGCTCGGCATGCAGAACCCCGGGCGCGCCAACGAGAGCTTCTGCATGGCGGTGCTCGCCATGAAGCTATCCGGCCACTCCAACGGGGTGAGCGAGCTGCACGGCGAGGTCTCCCGCAAGATGTGGGCGGACGTCTGGCCCGACCTCCCGGAGGAGCAGCTGCCGCTCACCTCCGTCACCAACGGGGTGCACCAGAAGAGCTGGCTCTCCGAGGAGATGACCGGTCTTTTGACCCGCTACCTCGGCACCCGCTGGATCGAGGAGCAGGGGGCCGAGCAGCTCTGGCGCAAGGTCTCCCGGATCCCCGACGCCGAGCTCTGGCGCACCCACCGGCGCGGCACGGCCCGGCTGGTGGACTACGCCCGCCGCAGCCTCAAGGGGCAGCTGAGCGCGCTGGAGGCGAGCGCCAAGGACATCGCCAACGCGGCCGACGTGCTCGACCCGGAGATCCTCACCATCGGCTTCGCCCGCCGGTTCGCCACCTACAAGCGCGGCACGCTCCTTTTGCAGGACAAGGAGCGGCTCGCCGCAATCCTCAACAACCCGAGCCGGCCGGTGCAGATCGTCTTCGCCGGCAAGGCGCACCCGGCGGACCACCAGGGGAAGGAGCTGATCCGGCAGATCGTGCAGCTCTCGCACCAGGAGCGCTTCCGGCGCCGCATCGTCTTTCTGGAGGACTACGACATCTCCGTGGCGCGCCACCTGGTGCGCGGGGTGGACGTCTGGCTCAACACGCCGCTGCGCCCCCTGGAGGCGAGCGGCACCTCCGGCATGAAGGTCGCGTTCAACGGGGGGCTGAACCTGAGCATCCTGGACGGCTGGTGGTGCGAGGGGTACCGGGGGAACAACGGCTGGGCCATCGGCCGCGGCGAGGTGTACGACGACCTGGGCTACCAGAACGAGGTGGAGAGCCGGGCCATCTACGACCTACTGGAGAAGGAGATCGTGCCGCTCTTCTACGACCGGGACGTGGACGGCATCCCCAGGGGTTGGACCGCCTGCATGAAGGCGTCGCTGCAGACCCTCTGCCCGGTCTTCAGCACGGACCGGATGGTACGGGAGTACACCAGGCGCTGCTACCTCCCCGCCTTCGAGCACTGGGAGCGGCTGAACCGGGACGGGCTCAGGCTCGCCGTGGAGCTGGCGCGCTGGAAGGAGCGGCTGCACGTGCTCTGGGGGCAGCTCTCCATCGACGCGGTGGAAGCGGAGATCGGGCGCGAGGTGACGGTCGGGGACCGGCTCCCCATCAAGGTGAGGATCACGGCGGGCGAGATACCGCTTTCCGAGATCGCGGTGGAGGTCTATTTCGGCGTGCTCGACTCCCGCGGCACCATCATGGGGGGCGAGATCGTCCCGCTGGAGCCGGCCGGCGAGCCCGAGTGGAGCGGGCATTTCGGCGGCGAGCTGGAGTGCCGCTTCTGCGGCCGCCACGGCTTCCTGCTGCGGGTGATGCCGCGCCATCCCGAGCTCGGGACCGTGTACGACCGGGGGCTGGTGCTCTGGGGGTGAGAGAGCGAAGGGTGAAGCAGGAAGACGCTAGGTACCCATCGGCCCCGGGCCAGGGAAGGTTTGCCTGCCGGGGCTATTTTTTTCCCTTCAGGCTGTAGACATAGGCGAGGATCTCCGCGACGGCGGCGAAGAGCCCCTCGGGAATCTCGTACCCCTCCTCCACCTGGCTGTAGAGCTCGCGCGCCAGGAAGCGGTTCTCCACCAGCATGACGTTGTGCTCCCGGGCCACGATCTTTATCTGCAGCGCCATCAGGTCGACCCCCTTGTAAAGCACCACCGGCGCGGCGTTGCGGGTCCGGTCGTACTTGAGGGCCACCGCGTAGTGGGTCGGGTTGGTCACCACCACGTCCGCGGTCGGTATGATCTGCCGCATCCGGCGGCGCGCCATCTGGAACTGCTTCTGCTTCAGCTTCTGCTTGATCGCCGGGTCCCCCTCGGCGTTCTTGTGCTCGTCCTTCACCTCCTGCTTGGTCATCTTCAGGTTGTCCAGAAAACGCCACTTCACGAAGGCCAGGTCGAGCACCGCCAGGACGATCAGCACGCCGCAGGTGTGCAGCACGACCTTGAAGGCGAGGTGCCCGATGAACTCCAGTATCCCCGACAGATCGCGGTCCACCAGGTAGATGATCCCCTCCATCTCCTCGGTGAGGACCTTGTACGCCATGTAGCTGACGATCGCCAGCTTCAGGAAGGACTTGGCGACCTCGAAGAGCGAGTCCTTGTTGAAGAGCTTCGACATCCCCTGGACCGGGTTCAGCTTGCCGAGGTCGAACTTCAGCTTTTCGGTGGAGATGTTGATGCCGCCCTGGGTCATCTCGACCAGCACCCCGCTCACCGTCAGGATCAGCAGGAAGGGCGCCAGGATGACCGCTATGTAGCCGAACTCCTTGATCATCAGGGTGTGGACGCCGGCGTAGGAGAGGTCGACGCTGGCCAGGCCGCCGAAGATCTCCCGCATGTTGCGCTTCATGGTGGAGAGGATCATGCCGGAGGTGGCGTAGAGGGCGATCATGGCCGAGATCAGGGAGACCGCGGAGGTCATCTCGCGGCTGCGCGGCACGTTCCCCTTGCTCTTGGCGTCGGAGATCTTCTTGCCGGTCGCTTTCTCTGTTTTGGAGTGTTTGTCGTCGTCGGCCATGGGATCCTAGGCGAGCAGCTTGAAGAGGAGCCTCATCTGACCGGCCACCCCCCCGAAGGCGACCTCGAGCACGCGCAGAAAGACCGGGAGCGAGAGGCCGAGGATCACGAAGCCGATCCCTATGTTGAGCGGCATGCTCACCATGAAGACGTTCATGGCGGGAAAGCTGCGCGCCACGATCCCCAGCGCGACGGAGGTCGCCAGCAGCGCCACGGAGACCGGCGCCGCCAGCTTGACCCCGATCACGAACATCCCGGTGCTGGTCTCGATCAGGAACTTGAGCAGCCCGGCGCTGGTGTGCCAGGCCCCGACGGGGACCAGCGCGTAGCTGTCGACGATGCCGCGCAGGAAGACGTGGTGCACCCCGAGCGCGAGGTACACCAGGGTCGCCAGCGCCCCCTGGAACATCGCCATGGTCGGCACGTTGGCCTGGGTGTTCGGGTCGAGCAGGGCCGCCATGGAGAGCCCGATCTGGGTGCCGACCAGCTGGCCGCAGAACTCGACCGCCGAAAAGATCAGCTGGGAGATCAGGCCGAGCGTCAGCCCGATCAGGGCCTCCCGGATCACCAGCAGACCGAGCGAGACGATGTCTCCGGCGGCCGGGATGTTGTGCGGGTGGACGATCGGGAAGAGGAGCAGGCTAAGGGTGAAGATGAGCGGTGCCTTCACCCGGGCCGGGACCACCCTGGCGCCGAACATCGGTATCGCCGAGAAGAGCCCCGCCACCCGGGCGAGCACCAGGGCGAAGGGGATCAGGTCCTCCAGCGCGGCGATCGGCAGCGCGTCGAACACGCTAGTGCCTCATGTTGGCGATCATGCCGTAGACTTCGCGGGTGAAGTCGCTCATGTACATCATCATCCAGGGGAAGAAGACCACCATGGCGATCATGACGGCGGCGATCTTGGGAGCGAAGGCGAGGGTCGCCTCGTTGATGGAGGTGACCGCCTGGAATATGCTGATCAAAAGGCCGACGACCAGGGCGCAGATCAGCAGCGGCGCGGAGAGCAGCAGCACCGCCTCGAAGCTCCTCCTGCCCAGCTGTACCACCAGTTCGGGTGTCATTGGTAACTCCGTGTGAATGGGAAAATCGTTGAGTCGTTGAGTCGTTGAGTCGTTGAGTCGTTGAGTCGTTGAGTCGTTGAGTCGTTGAGTCGTTGAGTCGTTGAGTCGTTGAGTCGTTGAGTCGTTGAGTCGTTGAGTCGTTGAGTCGTTGAGTCGTTGAGTCGTTGTCCCCCCTATGAAATAGCGGGGAAGCTGAACGTGGTGGAGCAGGGGGGTGTTGCGCCGGGGGAGCAACCCCCCTGTCTCGCTGCGCGAGCCTTCCCCCCTGTTGCACAGGGGGGATACTGCTTGATCCGGTCTGCTCGGCCGACTCGACGACTCGACGACTCGACGACTTGACGCCTTTCCCCCGCCTCGATCACCCGAAGCTCTTCACCAGACTTCCGATGATCAGTCCCCAGCCGTCCACCAGCACGAACAGCAGGATCTTGAAGGGGAGCGAGATCATGACCGGCGGCAGCATCATCATCCCCATGGACATCAGCACGGAGGCGACCACCATGTCCAGCACCAGGAACGGGATGTAGACCAGGAAGCCGATCTGGAACGCGGTCTTCAGCTCGCTCACCACGTAGGCCGGTATCAGGGTCAGGGTCGGTATGTCGTCGGCGTTGCGGGGCCTGGGGAGCTTGGAGAGCGACAGGAACAGGGCCAGGTCCTTCTCGCGCACCTGGGAGAGCATGAACTTGCGGACCGGCGCCACCCCCCGTTTGAGCGCCTCCTCCTGGCTGATGGTCTGGGCCTTGTACGGCTGCAGCGCCTGGGTGTTGACCTGCTGCCAGACCGGCGCCATGATGAAGAAGGTGAGAAAGAGCGACAGCCCCACCACGATCTGGTTGGAGGGGGCCTGCTGGGTCCCCATCGCGCTCCTCAGGAAGGAGAGCACCACGACGATCCGGGTGAAGGAGGTGGTCATCATCAAAAGGCTCGGCGCCAGCGAGATGACCGTCATCAGGAAGAAGATCTGCAGCACGACCGCCACGTCGGCGGGCTTGGAGACCTTCCCCATCCCGACGCTCACCGTGGGGAGCGCCAGCGGCTCGGCATGGGCGACTGCGGCGAGGAGCAGGGAGGCGGCTGCCAGCAGCAGGACCCCCGGGAGCTTTCCCTGTCTCACGCGAAACCGCCGCTTTTCTTCTGCAGGCAAAGCGGCGCCGCCTCGGCCGGCGCTGCCATGCTCTTCAGCTTGTTCCTGATCCCGACCGGGATCAGGGTCGCGTAGCCGCGCTCGTCCACGATCTCGATCTCCTCCAGCAGCTCAACCTGCTTGATGAAATTGACCCCCTCCCCGGAGTTGCTCAAGAGGAGGTACTCGCCACCCACCTCCACCAGCATCAGCGACTTCTTGGGAGCCAGGTGCCTGGTCTCCACGACGCGGATGTAGCGGAAGGGGTTGCCGTTGGGCACCTTCAGGAAGCGCCCGGCCAGATAGTAGAGGATCAGGATGATCCCGATCACCAGGATCAGGGAGCCGACCATCTGCGCCAGGCTTCCCGCCAGTTCCGGGCCGCCGGAAGCCCCGGCGCTGGCCGGGAGCAGCAGGGAGCCGCCAATGAGCATCGCTGTCTTTTTCATAGCACCTTGTCCACCCTCTCGTTCGGGCTCACGATGTCCAGGAGCCTGATCCCGAACTTGTCGTTCACCACCACCGCCTCGCCGCGCGCCACCAGCTTCGAGTTGACGAACACGTCCAGCGGCTCGCCGGCGAGCTTGGTGAGCTCCACGACCGACCCCTGGTTCAGCTGCAGCACGTCGCGCACCAGGAGTTTCGTCCGCCCCAGCTCGACCGTCAGCTGCAGCGGGATGTCCATGATGAAATCGAGGTTCTTCATCTGGGGAATTTCTTTCTGGTCCTCTAAAGCTAGCCGTTCACTCAATCTTCACCCCCTCCACGCAGGGGACGGCTGATCTGCACCGCCTTGTTGCCCCCGCTCACACCTGCTATGCCCATAAACTTGTTGGTCCCGCCGACCTTCACTACCAGCTCGTTCTTGCCGCTCGACTCCAGCATGACGGTGTCGCCCGGGGTGAGCTCGAGCAGCTCGGCAAGCGTGATGGTCGCCCCCCCCATCTCGACGGCGAGGTCCAGCGGCGCGTCCAGCAGCTCCTCCGACAGCCGGTAGGACCAGAGCGGGTCCACGGCCATCATGTCCATCTGCACCCCGCGCTTCAGCTTGTCGCGGATCGGCTCGATGGTCATGAAGGGGATGGCGAGGATCATGTTGCCGACGGTCTCCTCGATCTGTATCTTGAGCGCCATGGTGACCACCTGGTACTCCGGCGGCACGATATTCACCAGGCGCGGGTTCATCTCCATGCGCAGCAGGTTCATGTTGACCAGACAAAGCGGAGCCCAGGCCTTCTCCAGGTCGGACAGCACGTCCTTGACGATCTTCTCCACCAGCCTGAGCTCGATGGAGGTGAAGAGCCGGTTCATCCCCTGCCCCGCCGCCACCCCCGAGCCCCCCAGGATGCTGTCCACGATGGTGAACACCAGGGTGGAGTCGAAGGCGATCAGCGCCGCCCCCTTCAACGGCTCCATCTTGTAGATGGCGAGGCAGACCGGGGAGGGGAGCGTGCTCAGGAAGTCGCCGAACTTGAAGGGGCGCGCGTCCTCCTTCTTGATCTCGACCATCCGCCCGAGCCGGTTCGAGAGCGTCACCCGGTTGAAGCGGATGAAGCCGTCGTACACGATGTCCAGGTTCGGGATGACCCGGTGCGCCTCGATGTCGAGCAGGTCGAACTGCTCGGCCTGGGGCCCTCCCAGGGCCAGCTCGGCCTCCGGGTTCAGGGTCCCCTCGAAAACGGCGGCGACCAGCGCGTCGATCTCTTCCTTGCTGAGAAGTTTCTCCATCGAGGGCACCTTTACTGCACCACGAAATCGGTGAAATAGACCTTGGTTACCTTGCCGGGCGGGACGATCTTGTTGACCGCGCCGAGGATCTGCTCCCTGAGCGTGTTCTTCCCCTGCAGGTCCTGAATCTCCTGCATGGTCTTGGTGGTGAGCAGGATCAGGATGGCGTCCCTAAGCGGCGCCACCTTGGCGTCCAGGTCACCCTTGACCTCGGAGTTGGCCATCTCGAACTCGCACTTGAGTTTCAGGTAGCGGATCTCCTGGCCGTCGTAGATGTTGACGATGAACGGCTCCAGCGGGTAGATGGTGCCGGAGCCCCCCCCCTTCGCCTCGCCGTGCCCCCCCTCGCCGTGCCCCCCTTCCGCCTTGGCCTCGCCGTGCCCCTCGGCCTTGGCCTCGCCGTGTCCCTCCGCCTTGGCCTCGACCTTCGCCGACTTCTTATCCGACTTGCTCCCCCCGAGGACGAACATCCCGCCGCCGACCAGCGCGAGGACCGCCACCGCGGCGGCGATCATGATGATGAGCTTCTTCTTGTCCTTGGGTGGTGGGGCATCCTGGGTCTTTGCCTGTTCGGCCATACCGGGCTCTCCTTTGCCGCTTGATCTTGTACCGCTGACTGCCGATGCAACCTGAGTGCCAGAAAGTCGCTCCGGCGCAAGGAAGTCGCGGCGAAGGGCCGCCGCCCTGCGCCGCGACTCCGGCAAGCCGTTGCGGTACGGGGCTTTGCGGGGGCCGGACCCCTGCGGGGATTGCCCCGCGAGGCGGGGTTTTGAATGGCGCACGTCATTTATTTGACTGCGGCGCGGCGGCCGTACCTCTGACAGAGCCGCCCCTGTCAAAATTTATGCCCGGCACGCGGCGCGCCCGGGGAGGCCGCCCGGGCCGGAGACGGAGTCCGGGCCCGGCGCGCCTGCGGCGCCGAGGCACCCTGCCGGACCCCGCCAGCCGCGCGGGGTCCCTCTTCCGGAGCGCCCCTGCCGCCCCTGCCGCGCCGGCCCGTTTCCGCCCGGGCACCGCCAGTGCCGACCTTGGCAGAGACCTTGCATGCCAGCTGTCGCAGGTACCCGCCGGAGCAGGCAAAACGCTTCAGGCGCGCCGACTTAAGCGCCAGCAGGGAGGCTTCCGCCTTTTGGGGGCCGGTCGCGTCAATTATCCCGCAGCCCGGGCCGCAGCGCCCGGGGCTGTCCGTTATCGACGGTGGAGGTTAGCATATGGCTTTTCGCATGGTTGTACTTCTCGCACTGCTAGTGTCGGTCGGCTGTGCCGCGCGCGTCCCGGTCGCGACGAACCACCCCTTGACGACGCAGAAAAAGGCGAAGGCCGCCCACCACTGGGACGTCCTGGCCGACGACATCGCCGGGCAGACCCAGGCTGCCACGCGCGCCCCGGGAAGCGCGCTGCGCGACAGGCCCTTGTACGTCCAGCCGCGCGGCAATTCGCCCTTCGACGCCGCCTTCAGGAATTTCCTGATCACCCGCCTGGTCAATCGGGGGCTGCCGGTCAGCTCCGAAGCGCAGGGAGCGGTCGCCGTATCGTACGAGGTCCAGCTGCTGCGCCATGACAGCAGCAGGTACACCCACCTGCCGGGCACGCTGACCTCCCTCGCCGTCGGTGTCTGGGTGATACGGGACATCGCCGCGTCCGCCGCGGCGGCGCTCCCCACGACCCTGGGGCTCACCGGCCTGGCCGACTATGCCCTCGGCCAGTACGCCGGGGAGGCGACCCACACCGAGCTGATCGTAACCACCTCGATACTGGACAACGCCAGGTACGCCCTGAGGAAAACCGACATCTACTACCTAGAGGACCCCGACACGGAGCTCTTTGCCGAGGCACCCGACCGGCCGCTCAAGCAGCTGGGGGTGGTGGGCCGATGAAATATTCCCCCTTGCTGCTTTTCCTCTGCCTCGTTGCGGGGTGCGCCTCGTTTTCCGGATCGGGGCGCGACGACCGCGAAGACTCCCTCATGCAGGCCAACCACCGGGCGGTGGACCAGTTGCTGGCAAACATCCCGCCCGCCCGGGCCCTCAACAAGCGGCAGCCGATCATCGTGGCGTCGCTGGTCAACATCGACAGCCTCGACAGTTCGCGGCTGGGGAGGATGCTGTCGGAACAGCTCGCCACCAGGCTGACCCAGAGCGGCTACGCGGTGGTGGAGCTGAAACTGCGCGAGAGCATCTTCGTGAAACAATCCCAGGGAGAGCTGCTCCTTTCCCGGGAAGTCAAGGACATCACCCTCACCCACAAGGCCCAGGCCGTCCTGGTCGGGACCTACGCGGAGTCGAGCGGGCAGCTGTACCTCACCGTCAAGCTGGTCGGCATGGCCGACAACCTGGTCATCTCGGCGCAGGATTACCTGCTGCCGCTCAATTCCAACGTCCGTTCGCTGCTTTGGAACAGCGTCAGACAGCCCTAAGAGCAACCGGTCACAGAAGGAGGCCCCATGCGAAGTTCAGATGTAAGGTTGTTACTGTCGTGCCTGCTGATACCCCTATCCGTAGCGAGCGCAGCCGCCGCCGACACGGGTTATTTTTCGGTGAAGGGAGGATCGTTCCTGCCCAACGGCAGCGGGGGCGCCAACAGCTTGAAGAGCTTCAATACCGGCTACAACGCGGAACTGGCGGTCGGTTTCCGCCCGGAGAGCTACGCGGCGCTGGAACTGGGCACCGGCTACTTCAGCGCCTCGGGGACGGTGGCCAACGCGGACAGCAGCTCCAGGAAGACCGTGTACGGCATTCCGATCACCGCCACCGCCAAGGCGATCCTCGACACGACGAAGTTCGATCTCTTCGCCGGTGCCGGATTTGGCTACTACTTCGCCTTCATCGACAACCACGTGGACTTTTTCAGCGGCGGCCTCCCCTCGGTGCAGGAAAGCAGCCACGGCGGCGCCCTGGGGTACCACCTGGTGGCCGGCGCCGACTACAAGCTGTCGGAGCGCTTCCGGCTGGGGGCCGACTTCAAATGGTTCGTCGCCAAACCGGAACTGGAGCTGACGGACTCCCAGAACGTCAAAAGCAGGGCAAAATGGGATATCGGGGGGGAGGTGCTCAACGTGGGGCTCAAGTATCTCTTCTGAGCCAGGCAGGTTTTCTGACGGATAGGAAAGGGGGATGCGCGAGTCGACGCGCATCCCCCTTTTTTTTCCTGTCGCCGCGGCGCCGCCGTCAGGGAAACCCGGCGACGACCCCGGCCGCGATGTCGAAGTCGTTGCTCCCGTCGAAGCCGGTGAGCCTGCTGCTGGCGATCTTGAAATCACCCGCAACCGGGATGGCTCCCGGGTCCGCGAGGTAGGTTATGGTCGCGAACTGCCCCAGCCCGAAGCCGGGCGAGCTGATGATCGCCAGGATCAGGGTGCCGGCGGAGCTGTAGTTCACCCCGGGCGCCGCGGCCTGGCTGGCGGCTCCCGAGAGGGCCACCATGGCCGCCCCGCTGGCGTCCTTTTTTATGACGACCCCGGCCGGCAGGGTCAGCGTCAGCTGCAGCGAGGTGATCGGCGCGCTGGAGCCGCCCAGGCTCTGGGTCGCCAGGTTGACGACGCCGGTGTACTTGCCGACGTCGGAGAGCGCCTGTGACTTCGCCGCGATGCCGGTCTGGTTGTGGACGCTGTCGCCCAGAAAGGTTCCCACCGCGTTCTGGAAACCGGCGACGGTCGCGGCGGAAAGCCGGTTGCTGGCGGAAAGGTCGTGGTAGAAGGAGTCCATCACCGCGCTCCACGACCCGGCCGAAACGGCGAGCTGGGAGATCCCCGCCAGGGCCACCGTGTAGTCGCGCTGCGCCTGGCTTGCCGCCGCGAGCGCCGTCACGCCGGGGTCCACCGGGCGGGTGGCGACGATGTCCCACTGGAACAGGTTGGAAACCAGCGCGTTGACGGAGCTGACCGCCGCCGGGGTAAGGATCGTGCCGGAGAACGCCTTGCGGGTCGCCAGTTCGGTGAGCGGCGTCACGCAGACCGACGCGGCCCCGGAGCCGACCACGGCCACCGCCCTGAGCGGCGCGTCCGCGCTGATGGAGGAGGCGGCCCCGGTCGCTTCGTCCGTGTACACCTTGTCGCCGCTCACCTCGATCAGGACCGCTCCGGTGTAGCTGCCGAGGTTGGCGCTGAAGGCCCCCGAGCCGTCGGTAGTGGTGCTCTTCAGCAGGAGCCTGCCGCTCATGTCACCGGAGGCGGGCGGGGCATAGATGTTTACCGCGCCCCCCTTGATGATCCCCTTGGAGGCGACCCCGGTGATGGTGGTCCCGGAGCTGGGCTGGGCGATGCTGACCGGCGCGCCGGTCGTGCTCCCTCCCCCCCCGCACCCGGCGGGGAGCAGGGGGAGGGCAAGTAGGCCAATCAGGAAAAGATAGTTGATACGCATAAGTGTGCCGCCTTTGAACTGTGGTGAGGTTGTTACCAGCTGACGAGTCCGACTACTTTCGACAGTATGATCAGCGCGTCGCTGGCGTCGATTTTCCCGTCCGGGGACGGTTTGCCGTTTTTGAAGGGGGCGAGGTCGCCGTGCCTGAGCTGCTGCGCCGTCGGGGTAACCATGCCGACCGCCATCTGCAGGCAGAGCATGGCGTCGGCGATGTCGACCTTGCCGTCCAGGTTCAGGTCCCCGTCCGGGTCGGTACTGAAGCTGAAGCTATAGTTGCCTGCCAGGTTGTTCCCCGCCAGGTCGGCGACGCCGGTGGAGACGGTCGCGCCGTAGCTGGTCGTGTAGGAAAGCGGCGCGGAGGGGGTCAGGGTCGCCAGGCGCGTCGCCGGGTCGTAGCTGACCGTCCCCGTCACGCCGTGGTCCAGGTAGAAGGTGGCGCCGTTGATCGTGGCGGGGTCGATGTCCTTGCTGAAGCTGACCGTCAGCTTGGTGCCCGCCACGCTGAGCCGCGTGGCTCCGTCCGCCGGGGTGCTGGCGACGACTCTCGGCGGCACCAGGTCCACCGTCCAGCTGTCGGTCTTCGCGGCCGTTTCCAGGTTTCCCGCGCTATCCTTGGCCAGCACCGCGAAGGAGTGGCTGCCGCTTCCCAGCCCTCCGTAGTTCACGGTGCACGAGGTGGGGGTCGCGCTGGAGCAGGCGCAGGGGGCGGTGGTTCCGTCCAGGGTGCAGCTGAAGCTGGCCGGTTCGTTCGCCGTGAAGCTGAAGGAGGCCGCCGACAGTTTCGACACGCTCGCCGGTTTGGCCGTGATGGTGGTGACCGGAGGGGCATTGTCGATGGTCACGGCGATCTGGGCCGGGGTCGCCTGCAGGTTCCCCGCGTTGTCGGTCGCGCTGGACTGCACGGTGTAGCTCCCGTCGGGCAGGGTCCCGCTGGTGTAGCTCCAGGTCTTGTTGCCGCTGTTGTAGCTGGCGGTCCCGGTGCTCGGCTGCCCGGAACTGTCCGTGATGGTGATGGTCACCTGATTCACGCCGGTGCCGGGAGCGGGGTCGTCGGCCGTGCCGCCCAGCGAGAGGACCCGTCCGCTGATAAACGGGTTGGCCGGCGGGGTGATGGTCGAGACCGGCGGGACGGTGTCGATGGTCACGTTCCTGCTGGCGACCTGGGACGCGTTGCCGGCCACGGCGCCGCTCAGGCTCGGAGCCACGTCCAGCGAGCGCGCCTGGATGGTGTAGCTGCCGTCCGCGGGGAACTGCCAGTTGTAGCTCCAGTTCGCCGTGCCGCTGGCGTCGAGCCAGGTCGGAGCGGCGGGCGGGTTTGAGGCCGCGAACACTGCTACCTGGACCTTTTGCAGCGGGAGCCCGCCGGCGGCGGCCGCGGCCGTGCCGGTGATGACCCGGGGGCTGTTGCCCCCGAGCAGCGCGGCGTTGGCGGGCGAGGCGATCCCCACCGCGGGGGAGGGATTGGCGACGATGAAGCTCGCACTCCCCGTCCCCGCCTGCAGGTTCCCCGCATTGTCGACCGACTGCGACTGCACGGTGTAGGTGCCGTTCACCGGGAGGCTCCAGAGGTAGTTCCAGCTGGCCCAGGGCTGGGCCGGACCGACCGCGGAGTCGGACGCGGAGGCCGCCGTCCCGCCGTTGACCGTGACGTTGACGGTCCTGACACCGGAGACGCTGTCCGCCGCCGTGCCGCTCAGGGTGTAGTTCAGCCCGGTAAGCGGCGCCAGCGGGGCGGTGACGGAGGAGCTCGGTTTGTTGTTCTTGTCCACGGTCCAGCCGTAGCCGACCGTGGCCGGGGGTCCCACGGTCGTGTTGCCGGCGGGGTCCGTGGCCTGGACCGCGAAGCTGTGGTTTCCGTCGGCCAGGTTCGTGTAGTTCTTCGGGCTGGAGCAGCTGGCGGCGACGCCGTCCAGGGTGCATTTGAAGGTCGAGCCCGCTTCGTTGGAGGCAAAGACGAAGCTGGCGTCGGAAGCCTGCGCGTAGAGGGGAGGCTCGCTGCCGATGCTGGCGACGGGCGGGACCGTGTCGATCACCCAGCTGTAGCTCTTGGCCGAGCTCTCGACGTTGCCGACCGTGTCGGTCGACAGGACGCTGAAGCTGTGGCTCCCTTCGCCCAGGCTGCTGTAGGCGAACGGGGAGCTGCAGGCCGCCGGCGTCGCGCCATCGACCTGGCACTGCGAGCTTGATCCGACCTTGCTGACCGTGAAGCTGAACGAGCCGGAGCTGGAATTGTCCAGAAGCTTCGGCGTGGCGACGATGCCGGTCACCGGCGGGGTGTTGTCCAGGGTGACGGTGACGCTGGACAGGGCGCTCTGGACGAACCCGTTACTGTCCGTCGCCCGGGCGCTCACCAGGTAGCTGCCGTTGGGCGGGAGCGGGCTGGCGCTCCAGCTGTAGCTCCACTGGGTCCAGGAATTGAGCGTGGGACTCTTGGTCGCGCTGTTCCAGGTCGCGCCGTTGTCGGTGGAGACTTCCACCTTGACCAGGGTGCTCCCGGTGCCGACGGCGCCGCTGGTCTGGATCCGGTCCAGGGCCGAGCCGGCGACCAGCAGGGGGTTCCTGACGGTGGCGCCGCCGGCCGGGGAGCTGATGGTTGCCTGGGGCGGAAAGCCCCCCTTGCCGAGCAGGTAGCTGGTCACCGGCTGGTTCGGCGCGTCCGAGGCGACGGTCAGGAAGGCGCTCTTGCTCCCGGTGCTGGCCGGGGTGAAATTGAGGCTGACCGTGCAGTAGTCGCCGGCCTCGATGGTCAGGGGAGGAGTCGGGCACTGCCGGTTCCCCCCCGGGACGATGCTGAAGAGCGCGCTGTCCGTGCCGCCCAGCGTCAGTGCGGAGACGTTGAGCTGCAGGGTCCCGGTGTTCTGCAGCGAGAAGACGCTGGCCTTGGTGTCGGCGACGTTGACGCCGCCGTAGTCGAACGGGCTTCCCGGCAGAGGTGCGGCGGGGGTGACCGCGGAGACCGGGCTCAGCTTGAGGCCGAAGATCTTCGCCCCGGCGCTGGCGGCGTAGACCTTCCGGGTGCTGGAGCTGGCGCTCAGGGCGCCCACCGTCTTGTCGCTCAGGCCCGTGTTCATCGGAATCCAGACGTCTCCGGCGTTGGTCGAGAAGAAGACCCCGCCGCCGTTGGTCCCGGCGGTCAGGAAGGCCGGGGCCCCGGTGGCAGCCGCGAGCGACCTGATGCCCAGGTTGCTGATGCCGCTGTTCACCGCGTTCCAGCTGTTGCCGTTGTCGGCGGACCTGAAAACCCCCGCCGGCGTGCCGGCGTAGATGTTGGACGGGTCCAGGGCCAGGGAGCTGATCACCGTGCTGGTGAGCCCGGAGTTCACCTGGGTCCAGCTGCCCCCCGCGTCCGAGCGGTAGACGCCGCCGCCGTTGCTTCCCGCGAACAGCGAGCCGGCCCGGTAGGAAAGGGAGGTCAGGTCGCTATTGGGGGGCTGGCCGGCGCCGTACGGGGCCCAGCTGAGGGAGCCGCTGTTCCAGACGAACACCCCTTCCGCCGTGGCGGCATGCAGGGCGCTCCCCGCACCGAAGGCGAGCGCGCGCACATCGGTGTTGGCCAGGTTGGAGCTGATGTCGCTCCAGCTGGCGCCGTCGTCGGCGGACTTGAATACGCCGCTCCCCGCCCCCGCGTAGAGGGGGGTTCCCGAGGGGTCGTACAGCAGCGCGGCCGGGGTGGCCGGATCGGGGCCGGCGGAGGCGATCCAGCTGTTGCCGCTGTCGCTGGAGCGGTACACGCCGCCCCCCCCCAGACCCGCGACGAGGACCGTGGCGTCGCTCGGCTTGATCGCCAGCGCGCTCCCCTGGCGCAGCCCCGCCGCCACGGCGCTCCAGGCCCCTGCGGAGTTGGTGCTGCGAAAGGCCCCGAGGTCGCTCCCGGCGTAGAGCGTGGCGCGGGCGCCGGGGTTGTTGGCGATGGCGTGGATGGCCGCCGGCACCGCCAGCCCGGTACTGGCCGCGGTCCAGGCGTTCCAGGTCCCGCTGCCGTAGAGCTGCTTGAACAGGCCGTTGGCCGTCCCGGCGTAGGCGAGCGTCGGCGCCTGCGGGTTGTCGATCAGGATGGCGGAAACCACCAGGGTGGGGAGGGAGCCGCCCGGGTTGTCGGCTGTCCAGGTCGCGCCGGCATCGGTGCTGACAAATACGCCGCCGCCGTTGGTCCCCGCCAGGATGGTCGCCGCCGGGGTGGTGGCGGCGTAGGCCAGGCACAGCACGTCGCTGCTGCCAAGGCCGGTATCGATCACCCCCCAGTGCCCGCCGCCGTCAGTCGTTTGGAATATCCCGCCTGCGGTGGCGGCGTACAGGACGTTGGTCGCCGTCGGGTCGATCAGGAGGGCGCGCACGTTCAGGTTCGCGAGCCCGGTGTTGCCGGCGGTCCAGGAGGCTCCGGCGTCGAGGCTCTTGAAGACCCCCGCGGCGGAGCCGGCATACAGGGTGGCCGGTGTTTGGGGGTCGATGGCGAGGGCACGCACGTCGTTGCTGGTCAGCCCGCTGGAAGAGCCGCTCCAGGAAATTCCGCCGTCGCTCGTTTTGAACACCCCTTCCAGGGTCCCCGCGTAGACCAGCTTCGGATCGACGGGGTGGATGGCGAGCGCCTGGATCTCCTTGTTTTTCAAGCCGGAATTGGCGGCGGACCAGGAGGTCCCCCCCTCGCTCACCGTGTAGATGCCCCCCCCGTCGGTGCCGCTGTATATGGTGGCAGCCGGGGTGGTAGGCGAAATGGCGAGGGCGCTGACCACCGCCTTTGCCGGCGCCGGGAACGGCCCGCTGCTGCTCCAGTTGTTGAACGTCGCGCTGGCGTGCGCCGAGACGGGCGGAACCGACAGGAGCGCCATGCCGAGGAGAGTCGGGAACGGAAGACCGAGCAGTAACCTTATGAGAGCTTTCATACGAGTCCTTGAAACGGGTGGTGGAAAATCCGCACGAGCGCGGGGCTTGGGCGGGCCGTTCGTCCGCCGGGGCAACGCCCCGGAGACCCGAGACGGCTTTACTCATTATTTCGGTCGATTTTAAAAAAACATGAGGAAATAATGTACTTGGAGGAGTTTTGAGCGCTCTCGAGGCGCACGAATAGGCGCGGGGGAGCTTGCGTGGGAGGCGGCAGCCACAGGGGCGGTACGGTTCTGTGCGGGGAGATCGACTCAGGCCCGGACCTTACACTCACCTCTCCCCCCCAATAATGGGAAAAGGCCCTAAGTCTGAGACTTAGGGCCTAATTTTTACACTAATTCCAGATTAGTACCTTACCGGATCAGTCCCAGCACTTCCTGGGTCATCTGGTCCGCCGTGGTGATGGTCTTGGAGTTTGCCGAGTAGGCCCTCTGGGTGGTGATCATGTTCACGAACTCGGTCGACATGTCCACGTTGCTCGCTTCCAGGGAGTTGGAGAGGATCTGCTCGCTGGTGCCGTTGGGCGCTGCGAAGGCGCCGACCCCCGCGGCCGCGCTCGCCTGGTAGAGCGAGCCCCCGGTCTTGGTCAGAGCGCTGGGATCGGCAGCGGATATGGTCGCCACGCCGACCGGTGCCGCGGGGACGCCGCCCGAGACCGGCAGGGGCGCGACGCCGTTGCCGTTGTAGTAGTTCTGGGTGATGCCGTCGGCTGCCAGGAAGGTGATCAGGCCGTTGGGCGCGATGGCGGTGATCTTGCCAAAGTCGGTGCTGGCGTTGGCGGGCAACCCGGTATTCGCGAATTTGATCGGTTTGCCGTCCGTGCCGAGCACCTGGTAGCCGTTCGGGTTTACCAGGGTGTTGCTGCTGTCCACCGTGAAGGCCCCGGCCCGGCTCAGAAACGCGGTGCTCGGGGTCGCGGAGGCGGCACCCGGCGCTGCCATGGCGAAGAGGCTGTTACCCTGGATGGCCAGGTCGGTTACGTTGCTCGTGCTCTGGGAGGTCCCTTGGGTGAACATGTTCTGGACCGCCTGCATCTGCACACCCGAGCCGACCTGGGAGTTGTTGCCTATGTTCGCGGAGAGCATGTCCGAGAAGACGGACCGCGCATCCTTGTAACCGGTGGTATTCACGTTGGCGATGTTGTTGCCGATGACGTTCAGCGCTTCGCCGTTGTTCAAAAGACCACTCACGCCGGTAAACATTGCGGATGTAAGACTCATTGTGTTGCCTCCTTGTCCTTTTGGTTGCGGGACGCCTCTATCGGTCGGTGCCCCTGGGCTTTCCTTCTGGAGGGCCAGCCCTGTCGTGAGTTCAAAAGTCTACGTTCTACGTTCTATGTTCTACGTTCACGTTCTACGTTCTCTGTTCTACGGTGCCTTACAGGACGACGGCCGAATCGATGTTGGTGAAGACGGTTCCCTGCATACCCTGGCGATCCATCGCCGTAACTACCGTCCGGTTCTTGACGCTCACCACCAGCGCCGCGTTACCCATCATGATGAGGGAATCCTTGCCGCCTTTCTGGGCCACGCTGTCCACGGCTCCTGCGAGCTTGGTCATGTCCGCGTCCGAAAGGGTAATGCCACGTGACTTGAGCCTCTCCTGGGCATGCTGGGAAAGGCGTACCGGCTGCCCGGGGAGCTTCTGGTCCAGCACCCTGGCAAACGGCGAGTCGGCAACTGGCGGGCCTCCCCCCTGCCGGAGCGCCGGATTGGGCCGGAGCGGCGCCTGAACCGGCTGCGGGAATAAGATGCTGTTGTCGATCATCTTACCCCCCCGCGCTCACCGTAGTGACATCCGTGAGATTGAGCTGGATGTTGCCGAGGCTCAGCACCGGGGTGGCTCCGGACATATCCACTCCGCTTACGGTCCCCTTGATGAGCGGGGTGCTGGTGACAGCGTTGCCGTTGGCGTCCTGCGCCGAGACGCTGAAGCTGTAGGCCCCGGAAGGAAGCGCGCTCCCCGAGTTGTTGGTGCCGTCCCAGGCGAGGGAGCCCTGCCCTGCCGCCATGGCCCCCCCTGTCAGGGTCTTCACGGTCGCGCCGCTGGCGTCCTGCACCGAGACGTTCACCTGATTCGCCGCCGATCCCAGGTTGAAGTTGACGGAGGCGGGACTTCCCGACTGCAGGCTCACCTGGGATCCCGCCGCCTGGACCTGCTTTCCGATCAGGGAAACCGAGGCCACCGTCATGGAGTTGCCACCCTGGTTCAGCATGCTCTGCAGGTTGGTGTTGGTGTTGTAGGCCTGCTCGACCTGCGTGATCTGGGCCAGCTGCGTGATGAACTGCGAGCTGTCCTGCGGGTTCAAGGGGTCCTGGTTCTGCAGCTGAGTGACGAACAGTTTGAGAAAGTCATCCTTGTCCATCCCGGTGGACTTCTTCATTGCCGCGTCGGCCGCTGCGGTGCTGCTTGTTGAGGTTCCTGTTACATCCGTGATCATCGTGTGCCTCCTGTGGTTAGAACCTCACGTCGAGCAGATTGTTGACCTCGCCGGTCAAATAGTTGACCCGGCCCGGTTCCGCCTGGTCGGGGTACCCCCCTGCCCTGGCGTAGCGAGAGCTGTTCTGCTGCTGCTGCGGGTTCCCCTTTTGCTCGGGCAGAGGACTGTTGAAGCCTCCACTGCCGGTCGATACGTCGAACCCCTCCATGCTGAAATTCTTCGCCGTCAGGGAATCCTTCAGGCTGTCCAGATTGCTCATCAGCAGGTCCTTCACCATCTTGTTGTCGGCCTGGACCTCGACATGAAGCCGGTTGTCGTCCATCCGGACCTGGATCTTCAGCTCGCCCAGCTCTCCCGGGTTGAGCCTGATGCTGATCTGGCTGTTCCCCTTGTCATCGTGGGTCACCACCCCGTCCTTTACCTGGGCCAGGATGCTTTCGTGCAGCGCGCTCTTCAGATTCACCGCTTTCGCCTCGGGTTGTGGCAGCTCGCTGGCAGCCGCAGCCGGCAACCCGGCCCCCTGGGGCTGGACGGTCGCGCCCGGGCCGGTCTGAGCCTTCTGTTCAGCCCCCCCCTGCTTCCCCCCATCACTGGAACCGTCCTGTCCGGCGGATCCCTGGAAAGGAACGAATTTCACTCCCCCTGCTGCCGAGGCAGTCTTGATGCCGGCGGCCCCTTCAACCAGCGCATCCGGCTTGCCGCCGGTCTGTTCTGCCGCGCCCCGTGCCGCGCCGTAGGTGCCGTGGAATCCCAGGGCGGCGCGCGGCCCCTTGCTGCCGTCCGCTCCCCCCTGGGCGAACCGGTCGGGAAGCGGCGTGACGTCTGACGAAGCGGCCTCCGTCCCCCCTGGCTGCGGGACCTGGCCGGGCGTTGCCGCCGGTCCGGTGACTGCGGAACCCGCGGTCTTCCCGTCGCTGGCCGCCGCAACCCCCTGCTCCTTTTCTGGAGCGCCGGTCGTGACCGGGCGGACCACCTCACCCTTGGCATCTGCATTCTGCAGGCCATCGGCAACCGCCCCCGGGGAAGCCGAGCGCAGCTTGTCCAGCGCCGCGTTATCCATCCCCGAGCCCTTCTGCAGCACCACGACAGGCCCCGCCTCCGTCCCGGCCGATGCCGGGCCCGGCTTGGCCTGCTGCGGCGCCGCGGCGTCAGTTCCCTGACTCTTCCCGGCCGCCACGGGCCCCTGGACTGCAGCCGCGGCGTCCTTTGCCGCAGCAGCCGCTTCCGGAACCGGCCGGGGTGCCATGCTACTCCCCTGCCCGGCCTGCCGCGCCGCATCCGCCTTCATGGGCACAGCCTTTGCCGCCGCTCCCTTGGGAGCCGCCTCTTTTGCTGCCGGTGCTGCTTCTATAACTTTCCCCGCCGCATCCGGCAACGCCGCTTCACTGAAGGGGGCCACCCGCGCCAGTACTGGAGCCACTGCTGCCCCATTAGGGGGACCCTGCTGCACCCCGGGCGCTCCTGCACCCGTTGCCGGCCCTGCTCCCGCCGGGACCGCTGCGCCGCTTTGCGCCGCAACCAGCTCCCCCGCCGGCACTGCGGCGGCATTCCCGGCATTCCCGGCCGATGGCACACCAGCTTGCCCTTTGCCGAGTGCGGCATCGGACGCGCTCCCGGCAGCTTCGGCGTCCTTAGCCGACGCCAGCAGCAAGCCTGCCACCCCCCCCTGCGCCGCGACGGTGTACGGCCCGCTTTCCTGCGCCTCGGCCGCCAAGCTTTTGCGCGCCGCAACAGTACGAACCGCCGCCGGATCGGATCCCGTTGCCCTGCCGAAGACCGGCTGCAGGACCTTGTTGGCTACTTCCGCCGTTGCGGCGGAGCCGCCCCTTCCCTGTTGCGCATCGGTCAATGCCGTGCTTTCCTGCGCTTCGGCCGCCAAGCTGTTGCGCTGGAGATCATGGAACATTTTCCACCGATCCGCCCCCGTTGCGACACCCGGAGCTTGCGCCGCCGGCTGTCCTGCCGTCCCGGTGCGAGCCCCGGCCGAATCGGCGGCGAGCGCCTGCGGGTCCTGCGCGGCTCCGGCTGCGGACGCCGGGAGGCCACCGGAATTCTGCAGCAACTCGGCAAAGCCGCCGCCGCTGCCGCCGCCGTCCGTTGCCGTCGCCGCTCCCCTGCCCGGCTGGGGCAGCGCTGCCGGAGCGGCATCTTGAAACATCATTGCGTTTTGAATCATCTTCATTGTTTGTCACCTCCTCCTCTTGTGACGTGGACTGCTGCCGCGCCTGCGGTTACCTCGCCTGCAACCGTACCTAGCTCCCTTGCAGGTTCAGCCGGGTCCATTCCAGGACCCTCGGCTGGTTGATGAAGGGGATCAGCTTGACGGCGGTCTTCTGGTCCATCTGGTTCAGCATCTCTATGACCATCTTGTCATCCAGCTTGTTCAGTAGAGCGCCCGCCTGGTCCGCCTTCAACCCCTTGTAAATCTTGAGCATCTTCTTGTAGCGCTCGTCGTCCTGCTTCTTCTTGGCGACCAGCGCCCCCTCGAGCCCCTTCTTGGCCGCGTTGAGCTCGACGACCCTGGCGTCCAGCGTCGCGGAGAGCTTCCGGAGCGCCTCTTCCTTGGCCCTGAGAGCCGCTTCCTTCTCGGCCAGCTGCTGCCGTTTGGCGTCCAGGGCCGCGGAGTCGTCGGCGACCTGCCGCGCCGTGCCCCGCGCTCCTCCCTCGGCCGCACCCGCCTGCCAGTCCGAGGCGCCCGGGGTAACCAGGTACAGTGCGGCGGCGGCCACCAGCAGGATCTGTAGCGTCCTTCTCACTGCCGGCCTCCCCTGCTCTGGGTCGCGACCTCGTCCAGAAAGGCGCGCTCGCGGTGCAACTGCTCCATCCTGAGATCCCTCATCTTCTTCTCCTTGAAAATCTCCAGCGCCTTCTTCTCCTTGGCCGCCACCACCAGGGCGTCGTGCCTCTCCTGCACGGCCTGCTCCAAGACCGGGAGCGAATCCCGGATGGTCTGGATCTCCTGGGTCTTTCTCATGGTGAAGTCCCCGTAGAGCTGCAGGTCCTTGGCCTCGATCCCCTCCAGCTGGCGCTGGGAGAACTCCTGCTCCAGCGTCTGCAGGGCGCCCTTCTCGCTCCTCAGCCTCTCCTGCGCGCTGTCGTGCCGCTGCCGCGCCGCGGCGAGCTCCATCTGGTGCATCTTCTCCACTTCCTTGCGAAACTTGAGCACCTGCTCAAGCCTGAACTCGTGTTGTCCCGCCATGCCACCCTCCCTTGCGCAAACGTCAGGCGCCGTACCCCTCGAAGATGCCCGAGAGCACCGCTATCGACTCCTCGACGCCGACTCCGTCGCTGATGTTCTGCTTCATATAGGCGATCATCTGGTCCATCTTGGCGATCGCGTAGTCTATCTTCGCGTTGCTCCCGGCCTTGTAGGCGCCGATGTTGATCATGTCCTCGGCCTGCCGGTAGGCGGCCAGGATCTCCTTGAACTGCCCCGCCACCCTGCGGTGCTCCGCCGAGGTGACGTCCGACATGACCCGGCTCGCGCTGTTCAACAGGTCGATCGGGGGGTAGATGTTGCGGGCCGCGAGCTCCCGGGACAGGATGATGTGCCCGTCCAGGATGGAGCGCATCGCGTCGGAGATCGGCTCGTTGAAGTCGTCCCCCTCCACCAGCACCGTGTACAGGCCGGTGATGCTCCCCCCCTGGAAGTTGCCGCTGCGCTCCAGGAGCCTCGGGAGCGCGGCGAAGACCGACGGGGTGTACCCCTTGGTGGTGGGCGGCTCCCCGATGGCGAGCCCCACCTCCCGCATCGCCATGGCGAAGCGGGTCGCCGAGTCCATCATCAGGAGCACCTTCTTCCCCTGGGCCTGGAAGTATTCAGCGATGGTGGTCGCGATGTAGGCCCCGCGCATCCTGACCAGCGGCGGCTGGTCCGAGGTGGCGACCACCACGACCGACTTCTTGAGCCCCTCCTCCTGCAGGTCCTTCTCGATGAACTCGCGCAGCTCGCGGCCGCGCTCGCCGATCAGGGCGATGACGTTGACGTCAGCCTCCGTGTAGCGGGCGATCATCCCCAGAAGCGTCGACTTACCCACCCCGGAGCCGGCCATGATGCCGACCCGCTGCCCCTCGCCGCAGGTCAAAAGCCCGTTGATGGCGCGGATCCCCAGGTTGAGCGGCTTCCTGATGGGACGGCGGTGCATCGGGTTGACCGGGGAGGCGTAGATCGGGTACTCGTCCACCACCGCGATCGGCCCCTTGTCGTCGATCGGGGCGCCCAGCCCGTCGATGACCCGGCCCAGGAGGGCGGGCCCGACCCCCAGGGACGCCTTCTCGCGCCGGACCGAGATCAGGCTCCCGAGCCCCACTCCGCGCAGTTCCCCCAGCGGCATCAGGAGGGTCTTGTTGTCACGGAAGCCGACCACCTCCGCGGGGATGGGCGGCGACCCCTCCGAGTGCACCTCGCACAGGCTCCCCACCGCGGTCTCCGGGCAGAACCCCTCGATCACCAGCCCCACCACCTGGGTCACCTTGCCGTGGAAGCGGACCGGCTTCGCCCCCTGGACGACCGGGAAATAGCGGGAGAGCTCAATCTGCGCCATGCTCACCTCGCCGCGCGCACTTCTCCTCGCACAGCCTGCGGTAGATCTCGTCCAGCTGGGCGTCCAGGCCGGCGTCGATGTTCCCCCGGGCGGTCTCCACCAGGCAGCCGGCGCTCGCCACCGACGGGTCCGCCTTGAGCGCGATGTGCCGCTTCTCGCCGGAGAGCCCGGCGAACTCCGGGCGCTGCGCCACCAGGGCGTAATCCTCCGGGTTGAGCCGGACCAGCACCTCGCCGCCGTCCGAGGCGAGCTCCAGGGCCCCGTGCACCAGGGTCGCCAGGAAGCCGGGGTCGCAGGAGAGCTCGCGCAGCATGACGGTGCGCGCGATCAGCACGGAGAGCTTCAAGAGGTCCTCCTCGCTCTCCTGCAGCAGCTGGGCGCGCAGCGACCCGGTGGCGAGCAGCGCCTGCGCCAGTGCCTCGCTCACCTTGGCGAGCGCCGCCTCCGCGGCCTTGCTCCCTTGCTTGACGCCGTCGGCGTGCGCCTGCGCGATGCGCCGCAGTGCCTCCTCCTCCGGGATGCAGGGGGGCGCCTGGCACGGCTCCTCCTCCGGCTCCAGCTCCCTCTCCTCCTCGCCCAGGTGGATGGCCCGGAACCCCGCGGGCTCCCGCTTCGGGAGCTCCCCCCCCAGCGGCTCCAGGGTGTAGCATCTCTGGGGTTCCCCCCCCTTCCTGATGATCCTAGACGAGGACATCTTCCGCACCACGTCCCGCGATGACGACCTTCCCTTCCTCCTCCATCTTCCGGACGATCTTGATGATCTCGGACTGCGCCTTCTCCACGTCGGAGAGGCGCACCGGACCCATGACCTCCAGGTCCTCCTTGATCATCTCGGCGGCGCGGCTCGAGATGTTGCGGAATATCTTGTCCTTCACCTCGTCGGGCGAGGTCTTCATGGCGAGGGTCAGCGTGTCGTTGCTCACCTCCCTCATGATCCCCTGGATGGCGCGGTCGTCCAGCTTGAAGATGTCCTCGAAGGTGAACAGGTGCTTCCTGATCACCTCGGCCAGCGGCGGGTTCATGGTGTCCAGCCGGTCCAGGATCTTCTTCTCGCGGCTGCGGTCCAGGTGCGCGAACATGTCGACCACCTTCTCCACCCCGCCGACCTTGAAACGCTGCACCCCGCCCAGGGCGGTCAGCTCCACCCGGATCACCTCGTCGATCTCGGCCAGGATCTCCGGCGAGACCTGGTCCACCTCCGCGATCCGGATCACCACCTCCGCCTGCAGCTCCTGCGGCAGCAGCGAGATGATCTCGCTGGTCTGCTTGGGCTTCAGCTTGGCGAGGATGACCGCGATGGTCTGGGGGTGCTCCTGGGAGAAGAAGTTGGCGATGGTGCGCGGGTCCATGCTGGAGAGGAGGTCCGACATGTCCCCGATGCCGGAGGTGCGGATCTCGTTCAGGAGCGTCTCGGCCCGCAGCGGCCCGAGCGCCTTCTCCAGGATCTTCTTGACGAACTCCTCCCCCTGGGAGAAGAACCCGCTCTCGGGGTTGGTGATGTCGGTGAACTCGGCGACCACGGCCGCGATCTCCTCGCGGGGCACGTGGCCGAGCCTCGACATGCTCTGGCTGATCTTCTTGATATCCCCATCGTCCATATGGCCGAAGACCTTGGCCGTCGCATCGGGGCCCAGGTACAAAAGGAGTATGGCGGCTTTCTCCGCTCCGGTCATGCGGCACCTCTTTTTCCAGCGTAGTCCATCACACGTGTCATCAGGATCACTCAGTTCTCGCGTTGCGCTGCCGGGCCAGCGCCCCTAGTCCTTGTGCACCAGCCAGTTCTGCAGGATCTGGGCGACCTGGTAGGGGTCCTGCTTCACCTTCTCGACCAGCTCCAGCTGGGTCACCTTGAGCTTCTCGTGCTCCCGCCTGGTGTTCTCGATCATCTGGGCCGCCTCCAGGTCGGTCTGCATCGGCAGGAAGCTGCCGGCGGGCTTTTCCGCCTTCAGGATCTTCAGCAGGGGGCGGATCACCAGGAAAAGCAGCGCCAGGAAGCCGAGCGCGATCAGGGTGTTCTTCAGCGCGACCTGCACGATCGGCGCCTCCCACCACTTCTCCGGCTCCGGGGCCCCCTCGCCGGTCTCCTGGAACGGGATGTTGGCGACGGTCACCTGGTCGCCGCGCTCCGCGTTGAAGCCGACCGCGCTCTTCACCAGCGCCTCGATCTTCGCCAGCTCGTCCGGGCTCCGGGGCTGGTATTTCGGCTTGGCGTCGGGCTTGGCGCCCGGGGAGAGCGCGTAGCTGCCGTCCACCAGGATGGCGACGGAGAGCTTGCTCAGGCTCCCGACCGGCTCGATGATGCGCGCCGTGGAGCGGCTCACCTCGTAGTTCAGGGTCTCGTCGCTCTTGCTCCCTCCGCCCGAGGTGTTGGCCGGCGGCGCCGCCTTGTTCAGGTTGGACTGCACCCCCGGGACCCCGCTCGCGGAGCTGGTGACGCCCCCCTTCTCGTCGCTTCTCTGCTCGCTCCTGACCGCCGCGGAGTCCGGGTCGTAGTGCTCCTCGTACTTCTCCACCTGCTTGAAGTCGAAGTTGGCCGAGACCCGCGCCACCGACTTGCCGCTCCCGACCACCTTGTCCAGCAGGCTCTGCAGCTTCTCCTCCTCGGTCTTCTCGAACAGGCGCTGGGTCTCCTGGCGCGCCCCGGAGAGCTTGCTGGCGGCGTCCCCGGAGGAATTCTTGCTGAGCACCTTGCCGCGGCTGTCCAGGACCGTCACGTTCTCCGGGTCCATCCCCTCGATGGAGGAGGCGACCAGGTGCACGACACCCTGCACCTGGCCCTCGCGCAGCCCGCCGTTCGAGCGCATCTTCAGCACGACGGAGGCGGTGGCCGGCTTCTCCGACTCCTTGAAGAGCGTCTTCTCGGGGAGCGCCAGGTGCACCCGGGCCGACTCGACCCCGGCGATCTGGGCGATGGTCCGGGAGAGCTCGCCCTGCAGCGCCCGCTGGTAGTTGAGCTTCTGCACGAACTCGGTCATGCCGAAGTTCTTGCGGTCGAAGATCTCGAAGCCGACCCCGCCCCCCTGGGGGAGCCCGTCGCTGGCGAGCGACAGCCTCAGCTCGTACACCTTGTCCGAGGGGACCAGGACCGCCTTGCCGTCGTCGGAGATCTGGTAGGGGACCTTCTGCTCCTTGAGCTTCTTGACGATCTCGCCGGCGTCGTCGGTGTTCAGGTTGGCGAACAGGGGACGGTAATCGGTCTTGTTGGCGACGCCGATGAGCGCGGCGAAGGAGAGCAGGGAGACCAGCGCCACCCCCCCCACGACGAGCCGCTTGCCCATGCTGAGGGCAAGAAAAGGTTCCAACATTTTTTTAAGGCCTTCCGGCATAGCTTCCCCACATGACAGGCGCGCTCCCCCCCTGCGGGAGGATTCCAGAATAGCCGCGGACGGGATTGCCCCGCGCGGATGACGCTAGGGTGCCGGCTATACCGGCATCCTCATGATTTCCTGGTAGGCTTCCACCGCCTTGTTCCTTACCTGGGTCAGCATCTGGAAGGAGACGCTCGCCTTCTCGACCGCCAGCATGACCTCGTGCAGCCCCTTGCTCTGGCCGGTGGCGAGCGACTGGATCGACTGGTCCGCGTTGTTCTGCAGCTCGCTCACCTTGCCGACCATCTTGCCCAGGAGGTCGCCGAAGTCGCTGACCGGGTTCTGCACGGCCTTGCCGGGCTGGGCCGGGAAGGCCTGGGAGAGACCGCTTACGTTGGCTATGGCACTGATTTCCATGGAGTACTCCTTTTATTGTTAGCGGCCGATGTCGAGGGTCTTGACGGCCATGGCCTTGGCAGCCTGGACGGCGGTCACGTTCGCCTCGTAGCTGCGCGAGGCCGATATCATGTCGGCCATCTCCTCCACCATGTTGATGTTGGGATAGGCGACGTACCCGGAGGGGTCGGCGTCCGGGTGGTTCGGTTCGTACTCCAGGCGCGGCGGCTTCTGGTCCTCCATGATCTGGGACACCTCGACCCGGCGGGCGTCCGTCGCCCGCCCCAGCGCCTGGCCGAAGGAGCCCGGGGCGGAGGTCGCCGTGAAGACCGCGTCCTTCCTCTTGTAGGGCCCCCCCTCCGGGGTCCTGGTCGAGTTCACGTTGGCGAGGTTGCTGGAGATCAGGTTCATCCTGGTCCGCTCCGCGCTGAGCGCCGAGGCGCTGATGTCCATCGAGGAAAAAAAGTCCATTTAGATGGTCCCCCTGATCGCCTGCTTCATCATCTCGAACTTCTTGGTGAGGAGCTGCACCGACGCGTTGTACATGATCTGGTTCTCGGCCAGGCGCCCCATCTCGCTCTCCAGCTCGACCCCGTTGCCGTCGGCCCCCGGCTGCTTGTCCGGCTGCTCCACCAGCTGCCCGGTGACCAGCTGCAGGGCGGCGCTCACCCCACCCTTGAGCGGGATGTGCCGCGGGTTCGGGCTCGGGGTGCTCCCCCCCTTGTTCAGGGCGTTCTTCAGCTCCGCCTCGAAGGAGAGGTCGCTCGGGGTGTACCCCGGCGTCTCCACGTTGGCCAGGTTCGCCGCGATCAGGTTCTGGCGCCGGGCCCTCAGGTCCAGGGTCTTCCCCAGCAGTTCTATGGTCGTGCCGAACATCTCGTTGACAGGCATGGTTTCCTCCTTTGTGCAACCGCACTGCTGCCACAGCAAAAGCCGTACCATCGGGCGGCCTGCCGTGATACCGGCCACTTGGGCGGGGTGGGTCATATTTTTGACGTCAGGGGAGTTCCCCGGCTATCTTCAGGCGCCAGCGCAGGTCGCCCAGCGACTCGCCGGCGAGCTTGCCCCAGGTCCCCCCCTCCCCCTTCTTGACCGCCTCCTCCCAGGCGCCCTTCGCCTCCCGGACCATGCCGAGCTGCAGGTAGAGCTCGCCCATCTTGTAGAGGTACTGCCCCGCCGTCTCGCCGGAGACGAGCTTGAGCCCCTCCCGGTAGGCGGCGAGCGCGCCGGCGTACTGCTTGAGCCCCTCCCGGGCCCCGGCCAGGGTGAAATAGCCGTCCGGCAGCAGCGGCGCCCCCCCCTTGGCCCCCGCGACGAAGCGGGCCAGGGCGCGCTCGGCGCCCCGCCCGTCCCCGGCCGCGGCCAGCGCCTTGCCGAGGTAGTAGTCGCTCTCGGGGAGCTCCGCCCCCCTCCCCTTGCCGTTCAGGAAGAGGAGCTGCGGCACGACCCCCTTCAGGTCCCCCCGCTCGAAGGCGATCCGGCCCAGCTGCTCGTGCATCCTCTGGGTGCCGGGGGCGCCCGGGAAGCGGGTGAGGTAGCTGCGGGCGCTCGACTCGGCCAAGGGGAGGTTCCCCAGGGTCAGGGCGTCCTCCACCAGGCGCGCCGTCATGAAGGGCGCGGACCCGGCGGCCCAGCTCTTCTCCACGAGGAACCCGAACAGGGAGAGCTCCTGCCCCAGGAGCCCCGCCTCGCGGCAGCCCTGGGCCACCCTCCCGGCGAATTCGGGGTCGCCCAGGCAACGGGTCAGGTACTCGCGGTTGTCCAGGGCGAGATGCGCCAGGGCCCCGGCGTCGTGCCCCGCGTAGATCTCCCGGTAGACCGGCAGCAGGAGCTCCTCGCGCATCTTCTTCACGATGGTGCCGAAGACCCCCCGGGGATAGCAGGTCTGGTAGTCGATGCAGGCTGCCAGCGCCTCCCCGGCGGGGCCGTAGAGCGCCTGCAGCAGGGCGATCTTGAAGAGCGCCTCGTCCCTCAGGGCGAAGTCGCCCGGCGCCTGGTAGATCGACTGGTAGCGCTCCAGGAGGATCCGGTAGCGGTCCCGGGAGAGCGAGAACATCTCCCGGTCGGCGAGCTTCAGGCGTGCCCGCGCCGCGGACGGGGTGCCGGTGGCGTGCACCACGACGGAGCGGTAGATGACCTGGGCGAGCTCCCGGTCGCCGTGGCGCGCCGCCAGGTCCGCCAGGCGGTTCATCAGGGGGGCGCTGTAGGCGGTCCCGGACATCTGGTTGATCAGCCTGAGCAGCAGCGCCCGCCCGCCGGCATAGTCGCCGCCCCGTGCCTTCAGGTCGGCGTAGGTCTGCATAAGCTCGGGGGCCTGGTCCAGGTAGCCCGGCCAGAGCGCCTCGGCCTCCTTGAAGGCCTTCAGCGCCTCGGCATAGCGCTCCAGGAGGTAGAGGGCCTGCCCCAGCCGGTAGCCGGCAAGCGCCTTGACCGCCGGCTCCTTGGCCAGGAAAAGGGTGAAGATCTCCTGCGCCTCGCTCCCCTGCTCCTTGTAGAGGGCCCCCTCGCCCCGCTGGAACAGCTGCGCCTCGCCCGCCGGCAGCAGTCGCTGCAGGAGCTTCGCATCGGTCGGGACGAAGGGGAGCCCGGTGTGCGCCGGGGTGCCGAACTCGCGCACGAACTGCTCCGTGCCGCTCAGGATCGGCTCCCTGCCGGGCGCGATGTCCACCCGCTGCGCCCGGGCCATGGCGGGACCGATCTCCAGGGCGAGCGCGTTCGGGTTGCCGTACCCCAGGACCTGCACCCCGGCGCCCGGCTCCTTCACCGGCACCACCAGCTGCACCCCCTCCTCCCGGGAGGAGCAGAACACCCCGCCGATATGGGCGTCGCCGTAGGAGCGGAACTTCCGGAAGGCCGGCGAGTCCGCCCCCCGGACGCTGATCCGTGCGCTGCCGGCGCCCCGGCTGAAGCTGTAGTCGGGGGGGGACTGGAACAGCAGGGTGACCCTGGTGAAGCCTTTGTGGGGGTGGATCTGGATGCGCAGCAGGCGGTTGTCTCCCTGCGCCTGCGCCCCGGCGGGGAGGGCGAGGCAAAGGAGCACCAGGAAGAGCCGGAGCCGCCGGGCGGAGTGAGCTGTACGCTGCGTAGATGTCATGAGGGGTGCTAAGGCAAAAGGCGTGCCGGAGGCGGCGCCGGGGGGGGGAAAGCGCTCTGAGCCCGCCAGAGGCGGGGGCTTGCCGGGCCGTCCGGCGCTTTTGCCCCCTGCTCCGCAGGGGCGGCGGGATCGTCAGTCAAAAAAACTGCAGGGGGAGATGTTTTTTTGACTCGGCGCCGGCGGGGGATCCTGCGGCCGGCCGCGGCGCGGACCCCGGAGCGCCCCGCGCGGGGCGCGCAGGCTAGCAGGCGCTCAGGAGCTTGTCGACCTTGGAGTTGAGTTCCTGCATGTCGAAGGGCTGCATCAGGATTCCCTTGGCCCCGGCCTTGAGGGCCTTCAGCACGGCGGAGCGGGTCCATTCCGGGGCGCAGAGCAGGACCGAGCCGCCGCCCCTCCCCACCAGCGGGACCAGCCGGTTGCAGATGGCGAGGTCGCGGTCCCCGGTGTGCTTCAGCGAGATGACCGCCAGGCGCACGTCCCCCTGGGTGAGGAGCCTCGGGATGTCCGCGTTGAGCGGGGCGTTGATCAGGTGCAGCCCGTTGGGGGTCAGCCCCTCCACGATGCTCTGCCTGCCGTCCTCGTCCCCCAGCACCAGGATGGAGCGCGGCTGGTCCGGCGCCGCGGGGGTCGCGGCGCCCGCCTCGGCCGCCGCGGCCGCCTCCGCCTCGGGGACGGCCTCTCCCTCGGGCTGCGGGTCGAACAGGTTGGCGAGCGGGTGCGGGATCATGATGTCCAGCCGGTTCATCTGCTGCCCCGCGATCTCCAGGGGGGCGCGGTACATCAGGTAGGACCCCTCGGGCAGCGGCAGCTCGTCGGTCAGCTCGTCTATCCCCGGGACGTACTTCACCGGTGAGAGCAGCTTCAGGTGCACCTTGTCCGGGAGCTTCGGCTGGAACACCGAGTTGAAGGAGCCGATGATCTGGTTGGCGATCTCGCCGAAGGCGTCGACGTCGTCCGGCTCCTGGATGCAGAGCCGGCGTTTTTCCTGGATGCGGGGTCCGGGGATGCCGAGCAGGATGGAGCTCATCACGATGGCGTCGGCCAGAGCGAACAGCAGGTAGAAGCGGCCCGGATAGGACTCCCGGGACTCGACCCCGACCACGTAGATGGCGGTGTCCTCGTCCCCGAAGTAGCTCTTGCGGTCCGTGTTGAGAATGTCTGACGCGGCGACCGTGAGGTTCTGCCCGAGGAGCATGGAGCTCTCCTCGCCGGCCTGATTCATGGCGGCGTCCAGCATCGATTGTAGTTTTTCAAAAGCCGCCATCGGGATCTCGCTTCTAGCCTTCCTTGTGCAGTTTCAGGCCGACCAGGAAACGCTCCCCTTCGTTGACGAACGGGATGATGACGCAGTCGCTGTCGGACATGGAGTTGACCGTGTAGTCCTCTCCTGCGATGACCGTGGGGATGGAGAGGTTGATGTCGAGCCCCCCCTTGGAGAGAATCTGCTTCACGTACCCCCCCAGCATGTTGGCGATCTCGCCGAGGGCGTCGTTCACGTCCTCGCCGACCTCGTCCACCTCCATGCCGAGCATGTTGGAGGTGATGCGCATCGCCAGGCTCTTCGGGCAATGGATGGAGAGTATCCCGGTGTAGGTGCCGGCCAGTCCCACCATCCCGGTGACGGAACAGTGGAACGAGGTCACCGGCTCCTTCAGCGGGTAGCTGTCCTCCAGCTCCATCATCACCATGGTGCCGAACACCTCCTTGGTGGCGCCGATGACGTAGGTGGCGAGGGTTTCCTCCTCCAGGTGGGTCGCGTGGGCGATCTCCTTGTTCAGGGACATCATAGCATGCCACCGAGCTTCTCATTGAGCTGGTCCGGCGTGAACGGCTTCTTGATGCTGTCGTTGGCGCCGTTGGTGAGGGCCTCCTTCAGGATGTCCTCGCCCCCCTCCGTCGTGATCATGACGATCGGCACGGTGACCCCCTTGGCCCGGACGCACTTGATGAACTCCAGTCCGTCCATGTTCGGCATGTTGATGTCGGACAGGATCAGGCTGATCGTCTTCCCCTCCATGGTGCTCAACCCCTCGATGCCGTCGGCGGCCTCGTAGATGTCGTCCACCTGCAGCCCTGCCTGGCGCAGGCTGCGGGAGATGATCTTTCTCATCGTCGAAGAATCGTCCACTATCAGTACGTTGCCCATGTTCTCTTCCTCCTTGGCTGTGGAAAATGACTGCGCGCGGGGCGCATGCTAATTCAGTCGTGGCGGCGGCCCGGCCGAGCGCGGCGCCCGTGAGCCCAGGCCGCCGGTGGCCGCCTAGATAGCTAATCGGCTGCCAGCTTTGAAACTTTAAACTTTAATGCGCCCCGGAGCCGTCCAGCGGCAGCACCACGGAGAACCGGCTCCCTTTTCCCACCGAGCTCTCCACCCTGATGCTCCCGCCATGGGCCTCGACGATCGCCTTGCTGATGGTGAGGCCCAGGCCGGTCCCCTTGAAGCCTTGGGCGACGGAGGCCCGGAAGTACTTGTTGAAGACGCGCGGCAGTTCGTCGGGGGGAATCCCGATCCCGGTGTCGCTCACCTCGACCAGGAGCGCGTCGTCGCGCAGGTAGCCGGCAAGGTGGATGGTGCCGCGCCTGGGGGTGAATTTGACCGCGTTGCCGATCAGGTTGGCGAACACGCGGCCGATCTGCTTGCCGTCCAGCTCGAGCCAGGGGATCTCCGCCGGGATGTCGCTGGAGAAGGTCGAGCCGTGCATCAGGGCCTCGCGCTCCCCGTCGCTGCAGCACCCTTCCAGCAGCGACCCGACGTTGCAGGGGTGCCGGTCGATCTGCAAAAGCCCCACCTCCAGGCGGTAGGCGTCCAGCACGTCCTCGATCATGCCGAGCATCTTGCCGGCGCTCTTGTCCATTTCCGTCACGAAGAGGTGCAGCGAGGCGTCGACCTTGTCGGGCATCTCGCTCATGAGCGCCTGGAGGTATCCCGTGATGACGGTGAGCGGCGACTTGAGGTCGTGGGTCATCATGGCGACGAACTCCTCGCGTTGCCGTTTTTCCAGGATCTCGCGGGTGATGTCGCGCAGCTCGAAAATCTCCCCGCGGCAGCTGCCGCCCGCCGGGAGAGCCGCGGAACGGACCGAGATCACGGTCCCCTCCAGGCTGATTTCCACCGGAGCGCCGTGCGAATTCTCGCTCAGCACCCGGTAGATCGGGGTGCGCAGCGGGAGCATGTCGACCCTCTTGCCGAGCACCTCGCCGCGGCGCACCTTGAGTATCTGCTCAGCCTTCCGGTTGATGAACACGAGCGTGCCCGTATCGTCCAGCTGCACAATCCCCGAGTCGACCTGCTCCAGGAGCAGCGCCGCTATCCCTTCATGTTCCGCGCACATCCTTCCTCCGCATCGCAAAAAACGCCTCCACGCAGGTATCTTATCGGAGAGCCGGGAAATAGCTTGAGCGCAATGCAAGCTTTTTACGGAAAGTCTACCAGTATTTTCCGTTTCCGAGCGGTGCGCGCCGAGGGAATCGTGCCGGAAACAGCCGGCCTGGTCTCAGCAGCGCCGGCGCTCGGAACATTTTCAGCGCGGCTCCTCAGGCTTCGCGCGAAGAGCCCACCATCCAGGGGCACCCCGCGGGGCACGGGGTGCCCCCCCCACGTTCGGTAGGGGGCGAAGGAGCCTTCGCTCCAACTCGACCAACTCCCCCTCGCCCCCCCGGGAGAGGGACGGGGTGAGGGAAGTGCCACGAAGTGGTGCGCGACGACCTGAGGATGTGCGGGGTGTGCTTAGCCGAGGTGGTTAAACAGGGATGCTGCGGCGTGGAAGGTCGGCCGGAGCGGCAGCCAAAGCTGTCTGGAGCGAGGAACCAACCGGTCGGAGGGGGGCGCGCACGAGCACCGGCACGGGCGCGCCCCTTGGCCGCCCCGGTACGGGACGCGGGGCGGCCAAGGGGCGGGGCAGGGTCATCTTTCTATCGGGAAACCGTTGTTGTACCAGCCGACCAGGCCGTCGGACATCTGGTAGACCTCCCGGTAGCCCCGTGCGCTGAGCAGGCCGGCAGCTGTCGCGGATCGGGCGCCGACCGAGCAGTACACCAGAATCGGCCTGTCGCGGGGGACCTCCTGCACCCGTCTCTCCAGCTCGCCCAGCGGTATCAGCAGGGCGCCGTGCAGGCGCGCCTGCCGGAATTCCTCCGGCGTGCGCACATCCAGGATCAGGATCTTTTTCTCCTTGGCCAGCAGCGCCTTCACCTGGACCGAGCCGATGTTCTTGGGCTGGGCCGCGAAGCACGGGTAGGCGGCAAGCGCGCCCAGTACCAGGAGCGCGACGGCGGTTTTCAGGGCAACGGCGATTCTCATCTGACTCACTCCTCGTATTCCAGCGTATATCCGACGTGCGCCGGGCGGAACCCCGGAAACTCCCTGGCGAGCCTGGCCGAGGCGGCAAAGCCCGTGCAGTGGCCGGCGCAGATTTTCTTGACCCCGTAACCCTTCAGCGCGCGGATGGTCCCGTCGATCTGGGGCTCGGACGAGAAGGCCAGATGGCAGCCGCCGATTATCCCGTAGACGTCCGAGACGCCGGTCCTTGCGCGCGCCAGTTCCAGCGTGTTCACCACCCCCGCGTGGCAGCAGCCAAGCAGCAGCAACAGCCCCTTTTTGGTCACCAGCACCAGCGACTGGTCATCCGGGACCTGGTCGGCGCTGCAACCGGAACTGTCGCAGAAAAGGGCCGCGTCTCCCGGCTCGAAGCCGGTCCGCCGGGGCACCTCGCCGGTCAGAAAGAGTCCGGGTGCCACCTCGCGGAAGGCGTCGGAGTAGGAGAAACTGGCCCCCAGCCCGGTCAGGAATTCCTCCGTGTAGGGCATGCCGATGGAGCGCCCTATCCCTTCCCGTATCGCGTAGCGCGGGGCGAACACTCCGGGGTGGGCGAGCACCTGCTTCGGACCGCAGCTCTGCAGCAGCGGCCAGAGCCCCCCGGCGTGGTCATGATGCCCGTGGGACAGGACGACCTGGCGCACCCCCCTGAGGTCGAGGTTCATGCGCTGGGCGTTGTGCAAAAGGGTGTGGCCGCCTCCGGTATCAAAGAGGACGGACTCGCCGTCGCGCTCGATCAGGGCCGCGAAACCATGCTCGCCGAGGGTCCCGGAAAACGGCCCCGCGCTGTTGTCGCACAGTATTCTGACTCGGCAGGTCATTTGCTTGGCGCCCCCTTTTCCTGCAGCAGTTCGGCCACCTTGCCGGCGACGCTCGCGGTGAGCTTGACGCACCCCCCCTTGCCGTGCGCCGTGAGAATCTTGCAGCAGGTCGCCCCGTAATCCTCCTTGAACCAGCGGTGCAGTTCGCGCGTCAGGGCCGTCACTCCCTTTTTGTCGCCGCCCATGACGAGACCCAGCGCCATGGTGGCTCCGGAGACCGCACCGCAGATGCAACCGGCTCCCGAGCCGCCGCCGAATCCGTTCGCCATCTGCACCACCTCGTCAGGAATCTGCGGCGCAAAAGCCTGTTTCACCGACATGAGCACCGCCTCGGCGCAGTGCATCTTGCCCGAACGGTAGAGGCGCTCCGCTTCCCCGGCGACCTGGGCCGCCACATTGTTGTCTGCTACAACAGCCTTCTTCAGCTGAAACATTCCTGCCTCCGATCGGGTCCTGCTGCCTCTGGCGGCTTCCCCCTTGAGCTTTTGCCGGGCCCGGCCGCCGCGGCCCAGGCTTTTAGGGCGGCCCCGGTCCCGGCTGAGTGCGCCGCCCGTGCCGTGAACCAAGGGATTACAAGGTAACAAAATTTTCTCCGCCCGCACAGGCTAAATTGCAGCGGGCGGCGGGTAGCGGCATCGGCACCGAGGGAGCCTGCCGCGGCAATCGGGCGCAGGCATGCCGGCAGCTCATGCCTGCGCCGAAGCCGCTTGTTTCAGGGGATGACCGCGATAAACATGGGATTGTTACCCACCGGGATGGTGGCAACGATGCCGTTACCGTCACTCGCAGTATTTATGACCGAGACGTTGTTGCTGCCGCTGTTTACCACGTAGACCATGCTGGTTGCCGCCTTCACCGCGATGCCCTGCGGGGTGGTTCCCACGGTGACCGGACTGGACGGCGCGGCGAGCCCCGTGTTGTTGGTCGTGTTGAAGACCGACACGGTGCCGGTGTCGCTGTTCGCCGCATACCCCCGGCTTGTTGACGGGTTGATGGCGATTCCCTGGTGGACCGTCCCGATGGGGAGCGCGCTGGCGGCGTTGGTGGTCGTGTTGATGACCGAGAGGATATTGCTGAAGGCGTTTGCCACGTAGAGTTGGCCGGTGGCGGAATTGAGCGCGATATCCTGGGGTGAGGAACCGACAGCGATGACCGGAGCAAGGGCGACGTTGTTGATGCCATCGATGACTGATACCGTGTTGTCTCCGCTGTTGGTCACGTACACCCGGCTGGTTGCCGGGTTGGCCACCACCCCCCGAGGCGCGCTTCTGACGGCGATGTTCGCGAGCACCGTGTTGGTAGAGGTGTCGACCACCGTGAGGGTGTTGCCGAAGCTGTTGGCGACATAGGCGCGGTTCGCGGCGGGGAGCAGGGCCACTCCCCAAGAGCCTCCCCCTCCGCCCAGGGTGACGGTGGCCACCACGGAGTTGCTGGTGGTGTCGATGACCGACAGTGTGCCTCCGCTGTTCGCCACGTAGGCACGATTGGTGGCAGGGTTGACCGCAATGCCCCGGGGTCCCAGACCCACGGTGAGGTCCGGCGTCAGTACCTTGTTGGCGAAGGTATCGATGACAGAGACCGTGTTGCTTCCGAAATTCGTCACGTAGGCCCGGTTGGTCGACGGCGTGGGGACGGACGCGGCCACGGTCACGGTGCTCGCAGCCGACTTGCTGCCGACCGTGGCCGTTATCGTGCTGCCGCCCAGGCCGAGCGCGGTCACCAGTCCCTTGCTGCCGGGAAGATTGCTGACCGTGGCCACCGCCGGCGCGCTGGAGCTCCAGGTGGCCGAGGCCGTCAGGTCCTGGGCGGACGAGCTCCCCGTAAAGGTCCCCGTAGCGGTAAGCTGGAGGGGGGCGCCCCGGGCGACGGTCGGATTGGACGGGGTTACCGCCAGGGTCGCGAGCGTGTTGGCGGTCAGTGAGGTGGATCCGGTCACCGGCGCGCTGCCGCCCAGCATCGCGCTGACGACGGTGGTACCCGCGGCATTTGCCGCCGCGGTGGCGACCCCCTGGGTTCCGGAAGCGTTGCTTATGGCGGCGACGCCCGGCACGGAGGAATTCCAGGTCACCACGTTGGTCAAGTCCCTCGTGCCGTCGGGGAAGGTCCCGGTCGCGGTGAACGGTAGCGCCACCCCGGCGGCGATGCTCTGGTTCGCCGGCGTGACGGTAATCAGGGAGGGCGCCTGCACCGCGACGCTCGTGGTGCCGCTGGTCGCTCCCGGAAAGGCTGCGCTGATGGTTGCGGCGGTCGCGCCGGGGACCAAAGCCACGGCGACCCCGCTGCTGGTGTCGATGGAAACGCCGGCAGGATTGCTGGAACTCCAGGAGACCAGGGAGCTGACGTCGCGGGTCGTGCCGTTGGACAAGCTGCCGCTGGCGGTGAACCTTTGGCTCGCGCCGGCGTCCAGGGTCGGGTTGCTCGGGCTGACCGTTATGGACTGCAGCGACACCACGGCAAGGGGAGCCGGTGCGCTGGTCTGACCCCCAAAGGCCGCGCTGACCTGCGCCGTCCCGAGGCCGGCTCCGGTGGCGACGCCTGCCGCGCTGACGGTGGCGATCCCCGAGGGGGAGGCGCTCCAGGTCACCAGAGTCGTCAGGTCCTGTTGGCTGCCGCCCGGGTCCGAGAGCCGTGCCACCGCGCTGAACTGCTGGGTGGCCCCGACCAGGAGAGCCGCCGGGGCGGCGGGGCTGACCGTGATGGACCCCACGGTCGCGACGGTGAGGGTGGCAAAACCGGAGACCCCCCCGGAGGCCGCGGTGATGGTGCTGCCGCCGACGGTGCCGGCCGCCACCACCCCCTGGCTGCTGACCGTGGCGACCGCCGTGTTCGAGGAGGTCCAGCTGGCAGAGCTGGTCAAATTGATGGTGCTGCCATCCGAGTTGGTCCCGGTGGCAGTGAACGGCGTCGTTGTCGTCGGGGCGATTGCTTTGGAGGCGGGGTTGACGGTGATGGAAACCAGGGTGACGGGGGGGGACGAGGAGCCGCCGCCACATCCGCAAAGTAGTGCAACGAGCATGAGCGCTGAGAAGATGTTTCGGGCCATGATGTCGTCTCCTGTTCGAGGTCCGCCGTTACTGGTCAATTTATCATTAATACTCCCATATTGGGCGCTGTCAAGGCTTTAGCGCGGGGAGATCCGGCCCGGCGTACCCGGAGGGAGCCGCTTTCCTGGCGTCGCCCGCCTCCGCAATAAAAAAAAGCCGGGCCGCAGCTAAAGCGTGCGGACCGGCTTTCCTGTCATCGTGTGCAGCGCCCCGGGCTCAGGCGGAGCAGTTGTCCAGCAGGTAGCGCCCCACCCAGTTCTTGGAGAACTGGAAGGCGGTCCGTCCGCAGCGCTTGGTCTTGTCGTGCGACCACCGGATGGCGTCGAGCTCCAGATCCTTGGTCCAGGGGATCTCGATGGAACGCTTGCGCGCTTCCCTCTCCACGCAAAGGCGCACCGCGTCGAGGTAGCGTTCCTGGGTGAAGACGTGAAACGGGACCCAGAGGCCGAAGCGGTCCGAAAGGGAGACCTTCTCCTCCATCGCCTCGCTTTGCTGCAGCTCGCCGTTCACGAACTTGCCGCCGATCAGGTCGCTTTCGTACTCCGGCAGCAGGTGGCGGCGGTTCGAGGTGACGTAGATGAGGACATTCTCCGGGGCCGAGTAGACCGAGCCGTCCAGTGCGCTCTTGAGCATCTTGTAGCTCAGCTCGCCGATCTCGAAGGTGAGGTCGTCGCAGAGCAGGATGAAACGGTACGGCTCGTTCTCGACGGCGTTGAAGATCTCGGAGAGGTAGATCAGGTCTTCCTTCTCGACCTGGATCACGCGCAGCCCCTCGCCGGCGAACTTGTTCAGCAGGGCCTTGACGATCGACGACTTGCCGGTGCCGCGCGAGCCCCAGAGCAGCGCGTTGTTGGCCGGCATCCCCTTGAGGAACTGGCGCGTGTTGCTGACCATGACCTCTTTTTGCTTCTCCACCCCGAGCAGTTCCTCGAGTGTGGTCGTGTCGGTGACCTTGACCGACTCGAGATAGCCGGAGAAGGAGTGCCGGCGCCAGTTCGCGGCATGGTGCTTGGACCAGTCAACCGACTTGACGGCCTTCGGGAGCAGCATTTCGACGGAGCCGAGCACGCGTTCGAGCTGGGCGACAACTTCGGGTTTCAGATTTAGCATGGTCTCTCTTTCCAGTGGGAAGTATCTAGTGTCAACAAGCTTGGGTGAGGACAGGCGACAGGCTTAGCGGGGGATCAACGCGTAGGTTCCGGGGATAGAGCGAAGAGGGCTGCTGACCAGAGACAACAGGCCACCCCCTAATAGGTAGGGCGGCTAACGCATCCAGCATATCCGGGGCCGGAACGCTTCCGGCCAACCACCTGAAAGATTGTAAAAAAACAGCACTACTGTATACGTTGTTACCGGCCACCTTGTCAAACAAAAAGCCGCCGGGCGCCACCTTAACCGCTTCCTGCTGCTTTCCCGCCCTCCTGACCGGCCGCGCCGCCACGCCCCGCATAGCAAGGTTCCAGGATCGCGTCAATCTCCGCGCTGTCCAGCGTCTCCCGGGCGATGAGCTCGGCGGCCAGCAGTTTCAGCGCGTCCAGGTGCGTCTGCAGCAGCGTGCGCACCTCAGCGTACGAGGTTGTCACGATGGCGCGGATCTCCGAGTCGATCTCCAGCGCGGTCGTGTCGCTGAAATTCTTGCCGCTGGAACCGGCGCCGGAGTCCGGGGCGCTCGATTCGTGGTTGCCGAAGGCGACCGGCCCGAAGGCGGTGGACATCCCCCACTCGCAGACCATCTTCCTCGCCGTGTCGGTCGCCCGGGCCAGGTCGTTGCCCGCCCCGGTGGTGGTCGTGTTGAAGACCAGCTCCTCGGCGGCGCGCCCGCCCATCAGGACCTTGAGGTGGCCGTCCAGCATCTCCTTGGTGTAGCTGTAGATGTCCTCGGTCGGGATCTGGACCGTGATGCCGAGGGCCCGCCCCCGCGGGATGATGGACACCTTGTGCACCGGGTCGCACCCCGGGACCAGCTTCGCCACCAGCACGTGGCCCGCCTCGTGATAGGCGGTGCACAGCTTGGACCTTTCCGACAAGACCAGCGACTTCTTCTCCGCCCCCATCAGCACCTTGTCCTTGGCGGCGTCGAAGTCGATCATCTCCACGCGCCCCTTGTTGGACCGGGCCGCGAGGATGGCGGCTTCGTTCACCACGTTGGCGAGGTCGGCGCCCGAAAATCCGGGAGTCCCGCGCGCGATCACCCGCAGGTCCACACCGGGGCACAACGGGACTTTTTTCGCGTGGACCTTGAGGATCGCTTCGCGCCCACTGATGTCGGGCGAGCCGACCACCACCTGCCGGTCGAAGCGCCCCGAACGCAAGAGCGCCGGGTCCAGCACCTCGGGACGGTTGGTGGCGGCGAGCACGACGATCCCGGAATTCACCGCGAAACCGTCCATCTCCACCAACAGCTGGTTCAGGGTCTGGTCCCTCTCGTCGCTGGCGCCGCCGCTGCCGCCGTCGCGCCGGCGCCCGACCGCGTCGATCTCATCGATGAAGAGGATGCAGGGCGCCGCCTTTTTCCCCTGGGCGAACAGGTCCCGGACCCTGGAGGCGCCGACGCCGACGTACATCTCGACGAACTCGGAGCCTGATATCGAGAAGAAAGGCGCCCCGGCTTCGCCCGCGACCGCCCGGGCCAGCAGGGTCTTGCCGGTGCCCGGAGGTCCTACCAGCAGCACCCCCGCCGGCATCTTGCCCCCGAGGGCGCTGAACTTTTTCGGGTGCCGCAAAAACTCGACGGTTTCCTGCAACTCCAGCTTCGCCTCTTCGGCTCCCGCCACGTCGGCGAAGCAGGTCGTCGACGGGGAGTCGCCGACCCGCCTCGCCTTGCTGCGCCCGAACCCGGCATACCTGCGTATGATCAGGAACAGTGCTGCCCCCACCACGAGTATGACGGTCAAATCGAACCATTTGATCTCCGTGACCGCAGGGCTCGCCGAGAAGTCGACGTGCTTTGCCACCATCAGGCTGGACAACTCCGCCCCCGTTGGCAGGAAGAGCCCGAATTTCTCGCCGGCTTTGCCCTGGGCGGTGATCCGGTCGCCGGCAATCCTGACTTTGACGATGGAGCCGGAATCCACCATGCCGATGAACGCGGTATAGCTGATCTGGCTCCCCTTTTCTGCCTGCTGGCTCAGCCACGCATGGCGAGCGCACCAGCCAGCTCCGGCGACTCCCAACACAATTAGAAGTATCAGCAAACGAGTATTTTTTCTATTAACCATGTTTATCCTTGTCGGTTCACGTATAGTATTCTTTATATCCGCGCAGTGAATTGCTTTATGGTTATTCAGTTCAGTGCATTAGCAATTTGTTTTTCGGGTCAACCGGCTTGAAATAATTTCAAACCGCTACTTTAAATTTATTTAACTGCTTGTAATTGGGTAAAATTCGGTTGTTTATTTTTACGCCAATCCGAGTTTTTTTGTATAGCTAATTTATCTTAATAGGCCACCGCTTACCCGCCCCCGGGGAGCTGTGGCTTGCTCGTAAGGCTCCTAGCCTTCGTTTATTTTCGTCGCCTGCCCTTATCTGCTATGCGGCTGCCGGGTAATAGTCTAAAGTGGTGCCTGCTGTGTCCTCGAAGCACACCTCACCCGACAGATGTAGCCTATCTAGTCACAACCCTTTTCCACAAGGTACCACGTGACTACACTAGCGTCCCCCTGTGACCCGGTCCTCGCCTCACCGTCCATCAAAGAGCAGCTGATCGCGGCCAACCGCCGCGAGTACGGGCGGCTGTACGACCTATTGGCCTTTGCCGGCCCCGAGCGGCTGGCGGCGGCGGGCGCCGAACGCGCCGAACTGCTGGGCTGGCTGGAGCGCCACGCCCGCTTCGGCTACGCCGAGACCAAGGTCGACTGCAACGGCCTCTCCCCCGGCTGCCAGCGCTGCGGCGAGGGAGGCTGGTCGTGCCTCTTCATCAACGGCCGCTGCAACGGGCGCTGCTTCTACTGCCCCACGGCGCAGGACGACGCCGGCCCGCCGGTCACCAACGGCCTCGCCTTCAACAGCCCGGAGGATTATGCCGCCTATGTGGCGGCCCTGGGGTTCAGCGGGGTGAGCATCAGCGGCGGCGAGCCCCTGCTGACGCCCGAGCTGACCCTCTCCTACCTGAGCGCGGTGCGCAGGCGTTGCGGCGACGGCGTCCACCTCTGGCTCTACACCAACGGCACCCTGCTGAACGCCGAGCTTTGCGGCCGCCTGCGCGACGCCGGCCTGAACGAGATCCGCTTCGACCTGGGAGCGGTGCGCTACCATCTCAAAAAACTGCGCCTGGCGGTCGGCTGCATCCCGACGGTCACCGTGGAGATCCCGGCGGTGCCCGAGGACGAAGAGCTGATGAGGCTGAAGCTGGTGGAAATGGCCGAGGCCGGGGTGAATCATCTCAACTTGCACCAGATGCGCCTGACCCCCTACAACTTCGGGCCGCTGACGGAGCGCGGCTACAGCTTTCTCCATGGCGAGAAGGTCACCGTGCTGGAGTCCGAGCTCTGCGCCTTGCGGCTGGTGCGCTTCGGGCTGGAACAGGGCATCGCCTTGCCGGTAAATTACTGTTCTTTCCCCTACAAGCGGCGCTTCCAGCACGCAGCCGCCCGGCGTCGCGCGGCCCAGACGGTCTGCGCCCCCGGCGAGACGGTCACCGAGCCCGGCTACCTGCGCACCCTGTCCGCTGCAGGCGTGCGCTATTGCGACGCGGCCCTGCTGCAAAACCCGAGCTACCGCTACCCCTTTGAGAAGATCGTCCTGGAAACCGGGCGCGCCCTTTACCTGGAGCGCCGGCCGCTGACGCCGGACCTGGAGCTGTCGGCTGCCGAGCGAAGCGACCTGGAGGCGGGCCGGCCGCCGGAGCGCCTGGCCCGGTTCGAGCGGATCGAGTGCGGCCTGGCCGAGTATTTCTGAGTATTTCTGAGCATGAGGATTTCTGATACACTGAAGGCATGAAAAAGATCGCCCTGGTGGCCCTGACTTTCGCACTGCTGGTCTGCCTGCCTCCCTTTGCGGCCTCCGCTCTCGAGGTGCCGGAGCGGCTGGTCTTCGACGTCAACTGGAGCGGCCTCAGCGCCGGAACTGCCGTGCAGGAGGTATCCTCCCGGGATGGGGAGCTGCATATCGTCTACACGGTGCGCTCTTCCGGACTTGTCAATGCCTTCTTCAGCATTGACGACAGGTCCGAGTCCGTGCTCCCCCAAGGCGGCGGGACGGGCCCGATCGGGACGCCGAGACTCTTCCGGGAGAAGATCAACGAGGGGAAGACCCATACCTGGAAAGAGGCGCTCTTCGACCAGGCGGCGCGCAAGGTCGACACCAAGGACTTCCTGAAGCACACCGAAAAAAGCGATCCCATCAGCGCCCTAACCCACGACACCCTCTCCAGCGTGTACTTGATACGCACCAGCGAGTTGGCGCCGGGCACGACGCTTCACCTCGACATCTTCGACTGCAAGAGGCTCTGGAACGCGGAGGTGCACGTGGTCCGGCGCGAAGAGGTCAGCACGCCGCTCGGCAGGTTCAAGACCCTGGTGGTGACCACGCAGCTCAAGGCCGAGGGGGTCAAGCCCCGTCCCGATTACATGACGGTTTGGCTTTCCGACGACAGCCTCCGGGTTCCGGTCAAGATGACGATCAAGCTGAAAGTTGGGGAGTTCACCGCGACGCTGGCCGGGGGGAGCCACTGGAAGAAGTAGTGGTATGGAGGGCTACCCCCTCGGGAAGCCCGGCAAAAAATCGCGACCCGCACAAAATCCCGCACGACAGTAGCAAGCACCGACCAGGCCTCCCGAGGGCCGCCCCGCCTGAAACCTTTTCAGAACAAACTCCGGAAGGCAGAGAAACTTATTGTTTATAAAATTTTCATAAGTTATACTTAACTCAAGTTCACAAGTTGATGACTGCAAAAAACCGGTCCAGACATCGAATTCTACAGGGTGGTTCGAGGTTTATTGATGCGCGCTTGCCAAGGATCTTGCCGGGAACTCTTCCCGACCTGCTTGGTTCAGTCACAAGCCGGGCAAAGAGAGCCCCCTGGGGAGAACAATGAGGAGGTACAACATGAAAAGCGTCAGAAGGCTTCTCTTAACAACTGTGGCAACGATCGGCCTGATCGGTTTAACAACGGGAACCGGCAGAACAGCCAACTTTGATGCGTTCACGCCGGGTGCTTCGTCGAGCACCGAAAGTGATTTCACCGTTACCGGTCCGAATAACGAGTCCGTTGGCACCGGCGCTGTGACTCCCGGCATGGGCAGCTCCGGCAGCTCCCTTGGCACCGGAACCGGCGGCGCGGTTGACACCGGCACCGGTGGCACCATGGGCACAGGGACCGGCACCGACAATACCGGCGGGACGCTCGGCACTGGTGGGTCGCTGAATAATGAAACCGGTACCGGCACGCTGGGCACCGGCACCGGCGGTTCGATGGGCACCGGAACGGGTGGCTCGATGGGCACCGGCGGTTCGATGGGCACCGGCACGGGCGGCATGGGGACTGGTGGAACAGGGGGTGCCGGTGGTACTGGCGGAGGCAAGTAATTTTTCTGCCTGATGACCTGAGGGAGCGCCAGGGGCAGGTATGGGGTAGTGAGCGCTTTCATCCAAAAGTGGTCGCCCTAAATCTGCCCCGAGATTTTTCTCATGCATCCTTCGTAGTATCGTAGTACTAGAGAGGCGTATATGCACAACGCAGCTTTTCTACCTGTGGCATTGGTATCGGTGCTCCTGTTCAGCGGCGGTTGCACCCACTACATCAGCCAATCCTCGCGGGCACAGGCCGACCGATCGGTAGATTTCAGCCAGCTTAGCGCCAGCCCGGATGCCTACCGCGGCAAACTTGTCATGCTCGGGGGAACCGTGGCTAAGCTTGATTACGGACCAGAAGGTACCAGGCTCGAAGTGACCGAGCACCGGTTCGACAGGCGGGAGTTGCCCGATGAAACGATCCCTTCCGGCGGCCGCTTCCTGGCTACCACCACCAGGCCCCTGGATTCCTGCACGTATAAGCCCGGCGCGCTGGTGGTGCTGGTTGGGAACGTGGTGGGGCAAAAGAGCGAACAGTTCCCCGGCACGGCTGCCGGCGCCCCGGTGATCGCCGTAAGGGAGATTCGCAGCATCGTCATCGAAAAGGAAACCCACTGGGGTTACTATGGTGGCGATTGAGAATCCTGGAGCAAGCGTGCGGTCAGCCGGTTATTTTCTGCGGTATCCCGACCAGGTCGATCTCGAGGACCACATCTTCCAGGTGGCTGAATGACTCCGAGGTGGCCCCGACAGGTTTGATAATTTCCAACGACCACAAACCGGCCGCATTGGCGCGACCGATCGGGCTCGCATTGAGCAAGGTGCTGGCCCCACCAATCTCGGGCCCGCGCGCGGAACGCCGGTTTTCCACCCGCCCCAAAAGGCAGGTGGCGCGTTCGCGCTGATCCACCTCGAAACTCCTCCCCGACCGTTCATATATCGCGTCATCGGGGAGCCTTAGGATTATCGACCACGGCACAGTCCCCGCCTCGCCTATCAGTGCCGCGCTGATCCCGCGCAGGTGGCAGTTGTAATGACCCCGGAACAGCTCGACCGGGATCTGCAGTTTCAGGGCATAGCTGTCCCGGGAATGCTTCAGGAGCGCCCAGGAGTTTCTGTTCATCAGGGACCGGATCGACACCACCCGCGTGAAGGCCTGCTCCTGTTGGCGGTATTCTATCAGCCACTCGGCGGCGTTGCGAACCCAGAGTGCAAGGTTTGTGATCGAGGTGCCCAAGGTCTCGGCCTCGCACGGCAAGGGCGACGACAACCCGGTTTGATCATAGAGCTTCTTGAGCCCCTCCTCTGCGACGCAGGCGCGGTTGACCGCTTCCTCGTAATCGCGGCAGAGACGTTTGAGGGCAAGATCGCGCCGAGCGTACAGGGCGAACGGCCTGCCGGGAGCGGACAGCTCCCTCTTGCGCTGGACGGCTTCCACCCGCAGGTGAAGGCTGCTTTTGATGGGGCGAGGGTGCTCAGGCTCCTGTCGCGCCTGCTCTTCCTCTACCCGTTCCACGAGCGTCAGGATTTCGGACTCATCCGCTGCCAGCAGCGAACCGCCCGACAGATTCTCTTCCTCCAGAGCCTTGACAACGTCTCTATCAATGACTTCCCGCTCTGCCGTCCCCTGGTAAAGTCCCAGCCTGCTTTCTTCCGCCTCGAGGTCCGCCAGGAACAGGTTCCAGGCGTAGTCGAGCGACGAGTAGTCCTTGAAATCTTCCAGGCACCGGTTTATCAGGGCGTCAGCCTGATCAATGAGAGCTTCGACGTGCCAGAAGCGGAAATTTGCCGCCAGCATATCCGGGTCGGGACGATAGAGCACCAAATTGCACGCCAATGTACCCATTTTTTAGCCTCCTCTCCTGGTGGTAATCCGCCATCCGGCGCTCTGCCAGCCGACCCGAAGGCGCCCATTCCGGCGCGCAGCATTCCGTGGCAGGTTCAGGGCGCCCCGTCGTGCGGGGAACCCCGGGGCCGAGGTATCAGTCAGGCCCCGGGGTTCGGGCCGTTAGAAGCTTTACATAATCGTAGCAAGGTATTGGGATTGGACAAGCTCCCTTCAGCCTTCACCCCGGGCAGAAGAGCCGAAAGGTTGCCGGCCGGCGGGTTCGGCCAGTGTGCACCCGCGGTACATACGATGGTCATAATGTGGCTTCCGCAATGGGGCAGCATGAAGCGCACGGCGGCAAGCCTCCGGAAACCGAAAGGTTAGCCACAGTTAACCTCGGCACCGATCATGAAACGGAGACAGGGAACGTCATCATGCACCAAGGGGGTGAGAAACAGAACCAGAGGATTCGAGGGCGCAGGGGGAGGTCATTTCAGCGGGAGTGCCAAGCTCCGGAAACTGGAATGGCAGTCCTCAGGCGAGAAAAAGTCGGCTTACTTAATCGAGAGGTGGCCTCATGGTAAAAAAACCTGCACCACGCATATCACTTTTTGAGGTAATCGGGTTGGCACTCTTCATCGTGTACGGTATCGGACCGATGGTGGCGATACTCTTGGACTGGCCCGTTCCCTAGGCCGGCCCCCGCAAGCCCCAAAGGGGCGCACCGGCTAGGGCCGGAAGCCTCCCCGCACGACTTTCCGCCGTCGGAATCGCGCGCGAAGCACCGGCACTGCAGGTGCTCGGACAATCAGCAGCGAGGCCAGACCCACCCGGCAACAAGCATCCACCGTATGATCTTGTGATAGGGTGGGGCTGACCGGATGCCCTACGTCATTCCGCGGAAAGCCAGTCCCAGGGCCATCCCCTATGTGGGACGCTGCACACCACCGGAATGAACCTTTTCCAATCAACCACGCACTGCACTACTGTATCTTTCCGTTCAACTTCCCCTCATGGCCTGCATTACTGTGATATATACTGGTTGTTATGAAAGTATTATTAACAGTATTTACCGATGACATTTGTCTGTATTTACTTGACATATATGTTATCAAACGATAAGTTCCCGGTCAGAATTACCTGGAGATATTTTACTACTGAGCTTAGTTCCCGCCTCTCAGGGAGTGGCAGATGCCGAAGCATGTGTGTCGGAATGACACCGTATATATAGCCATGAAAGCACTCAAAAGTGCTCACAAGGCAACCTTCAGCCACAGTATCAGGGTGGCTAAAGTTGCCGTAAGGATTGCCGAAAAAATCAACCCTGGGCTTGACAGCACGTTAAATGACGTAAAGGATGCGGCTTTATTTCACGACATCGGCAAGCTGTTCGTGCCGCTGCACATACTGGAGAAGAACGGCGCGCTGACAGCCCTGGAGAAGGAGAACGTGCTACCCCACCCTATCTGGGGGGAGCAGATACTGCTGACCTCGTCCGACCAGCGGGTGCGCAGCCTGGCCCGCTTCGTCCGTGAGCACCATGAGTCGGCTGACGGCAGTGGATATCCGGCACGGCTCACCCTGGACCAGATTGCTCCGGAATCGAGGGTCATCAACATAGCCGACCGGTTTGCTGCGCTGACCGAAAACAGGCCCTACCGCGCTGCGCTGGTCCCTGAGTGCGCCATCGAGATTTTGAAGGCCGACATCAGGAATTTCTTCGGTTGCCAGACGGGGCGGGTGGTCGACGTGCTGGCGGGCTTCGGCGCGGCCAGAGGGCCGGGGCGGGGCAGTTCGAACTGCGCGCCCCTGCTGGCCGCGTACTTCCAGCCCAACCTGGCGATGGGCGGCTAAGCGGAAGAGGCAAAAAAATAGAGACGCCGGGGAAAAAAGAGGGTAATTTGGTCCGCGATACTTGGACGACTGTCCGCTCCAAACGTGGAACCTTGAGAGGTGTGATCATGCAAAAGCTCGTGGGTTTGTCCCTTCTTTGCCTCCTCGCCGCATCGTTTGCCGCTGCGCCTGCCAGGGCAGAGGAGAATGTGGTCGTCAAGACAAAGTCAGGCATGGAATTCATCTCGCTCCGGGAAGGTACTGGCGCCACTCCCAGGGCGACCGACACCGTCGTGGTCCATTACCGCGGCACCTTGCTCAACGGCCGCGAATTTGACAGTTCCTACAAGAGAGGAAAACCGGCGGAGTTCGAACTGGACCGGGTCATCAAGTGCTGGACCGAAGGGCTGCAGATGATGAAAGTCGGCGGCAAGGCCGAACTGGACTGCCCGTCCAACCTCGCCTACGGTGAGCAGGGGAGCATGGGCTCTGTACCGCCCAACGCCTCGCTCATTTTCGAAGTCGAGCTGCTCGCTATCCAGTAGGCGGCCCCGACGCGAACCGCGGGCCTCCCCTCCTGACAAGCGCCCCGCCTCCCATCCCCGGGAGGCGGGGCGTTCTTCTTTGCGCCGCGCGCCCTTGCGGCGCAAAGGCCCCGAGGGGCGTTCCCCGAAAATAATACAACAGGACAAAAAAAACCCTTTAGGTCTTCAGCGATCCGCCGATACGATAACCATGAAGGCAATCTCAGCACCTGGAGGTCTCACATGACAATCTCAGCCATATCGGGCAGCAATCCGGCCAGTGCCACGGTCACGCCGAGCCAGCAGCAACAGCAGGCCAAGCCGGCGCCGCAGGCGCCCAAAGCGGAAACGGTGTCCCTCTCGCAGCAGGCCCTGCAGTTGGCAAGCGACGGGGACACCCAGGACCAGGAGATCAAAGAAAACGCGGCGGAGAAAGCCGGGGAAACGCTGAAGGGCAAAAAATAGCTTCCGGCCCCGGCGGCCAGGGAGGGATCAGTCAAAGGTTCGCCTAAAAAAAGGACTGGCAGCGCAAGGCTGTCAGTCCTTTTTCCATTCCCGTCCTCCTCCTTCCGGAGCCTGTCCGGATGCCCGGCGCGGTCCTTTCCGGTCAAGGCATGAGCTGCTTGTACTCCATGTCCTTGGTCAGTATGTGGTTGTAGAACCAGGCGAGCAGGAAGTCCTTGATGTGCACCGCAAGGAACTCCTTGTTGTAGTCGAATTGCTTGCTCAGCTCCTGCAGTTTCGCAAGGAAACTCAGGTGCTCCTGCTTGTGCGCCGCGACCCCCTGATAATGTAGATCTGCGAACAGAAGCTCCTCTGCACGGAAGTGAGTGTCCGCATAGTCGAACAGCCGGGCCATTAAAGGCTGCAGCACCTCGTGCGACCTGCCGTATTCCACGGCCAGCTGCAGCTCGTTTATGGCATGTATCAGCTGCTTGTGCTGTTCATCGATGTGTGCGACGCCGATGTTCAGTTCCTCATTCCATTTTATGATCGACATGCGGTTCTCCAATGGCGGCGGAGGAGGGTTCGAGTTTTCAGGGGTGCCAGCTCGACGACGGGGCGGGAGGAGTCCCGCGCGCGGCCCGGTGCGGCTACGGGCGGGAGGCAGCTGCGCCACGCTTGTCCGCTGCCATTTCCTGCACAGGCGCGCCTAGTGCGCCCGGCGTTTCACCAAGTATAACGCGGGCTTCTGTGCGGGGACCAGCACCTGGGGCTGCTCGCTCCCGGTAAGGGAGCGGACCAGATCCGTGAGGCTGGTCATCAACTGGGCCAGTTCCCCCTCGCCTCCGTACACCTTGCTGTAGAAGATGTTCTCCATGATGCGCATTCTTTCCAGCGGCGTCTTCGCCTTGCGAAGCTGCGCGTCGATGATCCATTGCTGCTGCCGGCGCTTGATGGTCTGCTCCGGCGTCCTGCCGATGCATGCCTGATCCAGGGCCTCGCTCGCTATTTCTTCAAAACGGTCGGGGTTTTTCTTGTACAGTTCGCTTAACTGCTCCGGCGTATAGCTGCTGAATTCTGTTTTGGATTTAGTGTTCATGGCGCCCTCCCCTACTGTGCTGCGCCGTTAAAAGTTAATCAAGTCCAGCATTGTATGGAGCCAGTATAGCATCACTGCAGTTTGAAAAACAACCCCTTCTATATGACGGCAGTCTGTACTAACTCCCCACGAAGGCCACTGTTGCGCGGTTCTCTGCTTGCCGTGATCTGGACAAGCCCCCTTACAAACATCGGCCCTTTTCGGCGTGCTTCACGCCGATCCCTGTTAGATGCTCTGCGGCCCTTTTTTCTCCCGAGGTTGGTACAAACCGCTCCCGCGGGAACCGTGCTGCCAGTTCTCTACCCGGACTTAGTTCTGTCGCAGCCGACCTCGGACAGCCACCGTGCCCCGCAATCCCCATTAGATTACCCGGAGCTCCTTGTAATATCCTTTGCAGTCTGATACATAACCTATAGGCGCCTGCGCCAGGTTCTCCGCCTTGGGTGCAGATGACCGGCACCACCCTCCGGCGGCTGTCGTTACGAGGCAGGCAGCCGCCGGGAGCCTCATCCCCTTCGTTGTCACGCCGCTAGCCGTCATTCCCGAAAGGAGCCCGCCGTGAACCAATGGAAAAAATCGACCGCGATGAACCGCAGAGAGTTCCTCAAGCTCGGCCTGGTCGGGACCACCTCGACCGTCCTGGGAGGGAGCGTCCTCGCCGACGCCGTGCAGGTCTACGCGCAGGAGCAGGGAAGCTCGGGCTTTCCGGCACCGGTCCACCGGACCCTGGGCCGGACCGGGCTCAAGGTATCGGTGGTCGGGTTCGGCGCCATGCTGACCCCGGAGCCCGAAGTCATCAGGATCGCCTTCGAGAACGGCATCAACTACGTCAACACCGCGCGCAAGTACATGGGGGGTAAAAACGAGGAGATCGTCGGCAAGGCCTTGCAGGGGTGCCGCGACAAGGTCATCGTCGCCACCAAGATCCAGACCGAGCTCAATTCCGTCGACGCCATCATCAAGGACGTGGAAACGAGCCTCAAGGCTCTGGGGACCGACCATATCGACGTGATCCAGCTGGACGCCAACGCCGATCCGGGACGGATCTTCAGGCCCGAGCCCCGCGAAGCCTTCGCCAGGCTGAAGCGGCAGGGGAAGGTCCGGTTCTGCGGGGTGACCGTGCACAAAAACCCGACCGACCTGGTCAACGCGCTGGCGGACGACAAAAGCCGCTTCTTCGACACGCTCCTGGTGGCCTACAACTTCAAGAGCGCCCAGGATCTCGGCGACGCCATCGCCCGGGCCGCCAAGGCCGGGATCGGGGTGGTCGCCATGAAGACCCAGGTGGGCGGGTATGCCGCCACCGGCGCGCTGTCGCCGCACCAGTCGGCCCTCCGGTGGGTGCTGCAGAACCCGGACATCGCCCTGGCGGTCCCCGGGATGAAGGACCTGACCGAGCTCAGGCAGGACGCGGCGGTCATGGGAACGGCGCTCCGGGCGGAGGACCGCAGGATACTGAGCAGCTACGGCGCTGCGGTGCAGCCCTACTACTGCCAGCTCTGCGGCTCCTGCGAGGGGGGCTGCCCGCGGGGGGTGGAGATCAGCACGGTCAACCGCGCGCTCATGTACGCCGACGGGTACCGCAGCCCCGAGCTCGCCCTCGCCACCTACCGGGAAATCCCGCGCGGGGCGGGCGCTGCCGCCTGCCTCGACTGCTCCGGCTGCGCCGCCCGCTGCGTCAGGGGGCTCGACATCTCCGCCAAGATGGAACGGGCGCGCCGGCTTTTCGGCTGAGAACCGCTCGGGCCGTTGTTTCTTCCGGCAGGTACGCAAAGAGGGGCTGCCAAACGGCAGCCCCTCTTCGTGTTGGGCAGCAGGGTCAACGGCCGCCAGACAGCCTGGCGGCGTAGGGGCCTCACCCCGAACCGGTCAGCTGGACCGGGCTGCAGAGGCTGGCGGGGTCGTGAGCCTTGGCACCGCATTTGCTGCAGCACACCGTGGCATCCGAGGAGAGCTTATTTATCAGATGGGCGTTGTCTATCGCACAAATTTTGCTGTGAGCACTTTCGCGTTTCATAGTCAGACACCTCCTTGAAGGAGAGAGAGCGTCCCGCCTTCCATGACTCTCATTACATCACACCGCCCTGTAAAAATCAAACCCTCAATGGCGCCCGGGAGTTTCTCGCGTCCTCCACTGAGAGAGCGCCGGCTCCCCGGGAGCATCGGGCGGCAGGGGCGCCAGCCCCGGATTGTTGTTGCAAAGCCCGCCGTGCTATGTCAGTTTTGTCCGCAATGACAGGAGCCACCATGAACAACAAGCCTGCCCTGTTCGCCCTGGGCGACATCAACGCCTTCTTCGGCCTGATGCTGGACAACATGTCCGACCTGGTCATCATGGCGGCCATCCTGACCGGGGTCTTCGGCATGCCGCGCGACCTGGTGCTTTCCCGGATGCTTCCCGGAAGCGCCGTGGGGGTGCTGGCCGGCGACCTGCTCTACTCCTGGATGGCCTGGCGGCTCGCCAGGAGGGAGGGGCGGGACGACGTGACCGCCATGCCGCTCGGGCTGGACACCCCGTCGACCTTCGGGATGGCCTTCGGGGTCATCGGCCCCTGCTACCTGGCGACCCGGGACCCGCTACTGACCTGGCAGGTGGCGATGGCGACGATCGTCCTGATGGGGGTCTTCAAGATTGCCGTCTCCTTCTGCGGCCCGGCGCTGCGCAGGGCCATCCCCCGCGCCGGCCTGCTCGGGAGCATCGCGGCCGTGGCGCTGCTTTTGATCGCCTACCTCCCCTTCCTCAAGCTGTTCGCCTCGCCGGTGGTCGGCTTTCTCTCCCTGGGGATCGTCTTCATCTCGCTTTTGGCCCGCTTCAGGCTCCCCCTGCGGCTGCCCGGCGCGCTGGCCGGCATCCTGTGCGGCACGGCCGCCTACTACCTGCTGGGGGCCTTCGGGCTCTTGCCCGGCGGTGCGCATCCCTTCCTGGGCGCGCCGAGGCTCGCCCTCTACCTCCCCTGGCCCTCCCTGCAGTTCCTCCCCGGCCTCCCCAGGGCCATCGGCTACCTGCCGCTCGCCATCCCCTTCGCGCTGGCGACCGTGGTGGGCGGGGTGGACGTGACGGAGAGCGCGGCGATCGCCGGGGACGACTACCATACCCGCGACATCCTGCTGGTGGAGGGGTTCGCGACGCTGCTGGCGGGGTTGTGCGGCGGGGTGATCCAGTCCTGCCCCTACATCGGCCATCCGGCCTACAAGGAGATGGGGGGACGCTGCGGCTACACGATTGCCACCGGGATCTTCATCGGCCTGGGGGCGATCTGCGGCTACCTATCCTTTTTCGTGAACCTGCTGCCGGAGGCAGCCGTCGCCCCCATACTCATCTTCATCGGCATCGAGATCACCGCGCAGGCCTTCGAGGCGACGCCGGTCCGGCATTACCGCGCGCTGGTCATCTCCTTCGTGCCGGTGATCGCCTGCCTGATCTCCATCGAGTTCGGCCAGCTGCTGGGGGGGCTCGGCAAGAGCGCCGCCGACCTGACCGGGGAGCTGCAGGCGACCTGCAGCGCCACCACGGTCCTGGGCAACGGGTTCATCGTCACCTCCCTGCTCTGGGGGGCCGCCTTCGCCCAGGTGCTCGACCACAAGCCCGGCAGGGCCGCGCTCTGGCTGGCGCTCTGCGCCCTGTTCTCGCTGTGCGGCGTCATCCACTCGCCGCTCCCCTCGGGGGCGATCTTTTCTCCGCTGGCGCCGCCCTCCCCGATGGTCTGGCAGGTGGCAGCCGGCTACGGCGTCATGTCGCTGAGCTTCCTGCTGCTTGAGTGGTGGCACCCCCCCCTGGCTCCCCCGGAATAGCACCCCGCCACACCGTTTCGCCGCAACGCCGGTCACCCCGCGCAGCCGGAACCCGCCCCGAGCGCCCAGTACCGCAGCTTCCTCCCCTACGGTAACCCGCCTTCCGGCTCTTCCCGGAGCGGGGACGGATCCGGCTGTTGCGCTCCGGCTCCGGTTCCGGTTCCTGCTTCGGTCCCGCTGCACTCCCGCCCCGGCTCCTCCAAACTGATGCGGCCGATTTTCCCGGAGCGCAGCTCCCTCAGGAAGGTTTCCGAGGCCCGGTTCAGGTCGACGACCCCGCCGCTTACCAGGCAGCCAAGGCAGCGGCCGACCGCCTCGATGAGCTCCCCGGCGCTTTCGGGCAGCACCCCGAGCTTGTAGCGGCTCCTGAGCCGCTCCGGGTAGCGCTGCATCATGAATTCGGCGGCGAAGAGCCCGACCTTGGTGTAGTCGAGGGCGCTCGCCCCGATGGCGCCGCTGGTCGCCAGGCGGTAGGCCACGACCTGGTCGCTCATGTCGGGCCAGAGCAGCCCCGGAGTGTCGAAGAGGAGGATGCCGTTACGCAGGTCGATCTGCTGGGGGCGCAGGGTGATGGCGGGCTTGTCGCCGACCGGGGCCAGGCTCTTCCCCGCCAGGGTATTGATCAGGGTGGATTTGCCCACGTTCGGTATGCCGAACACCATGGCGCGGATCGGGTAGCCCGGATTGCCGCGGTTGGGGACCAGGCGCTGGCAGAGCTTGATCAGCTTCTTGGTTTCCGAAATATTCTTGGCAGAGATCGGCAGGGCGCGCACCCCCGCCTCGGTCTCGAAATGGCGCACCCAGGCGCTGGTGACCGTGGGGTCGGCCAGGTCGCTCTTGTTCAGCAGCTTGATGCAGGGCTTTCGCAGGCGCATCTCGGCGAATTTGTGGTTGGAACTCGAGAAGGGGAGACGGGCGTCCAGCACCTCGATGAGCAGGTCCATCTTGCGAATCGATTCGACCATCTGTTCCTGGGCCTTGCCCATGTGTCCGGGGTACCATTTTATCGTCATCTGGGTGATCTCTCCGTGCCGGGCTGGTAATTTCGCAACCCACAGTATCACAAAGATACCCCGGTGAACACCTCTGCATTGAGCAGGCGTCGAGGCGGCGCTCCTTTTCCCGGCCCGGCGCGCCCGAAAAAGCGCAGGTTTCCGAGCGCCAGCCTCGCTGCGGCGGCGTTTGCCGCGCCGGTCGACAGGCTGTCGGGCAGGGACCGGCCGAAATTGTAATTGAGCCGTGCTATGGTAAAGTTACCGTACCGTTAGCTTGCTCTAATATCACCTGCGATGCCTGAGGGAAAAGGATGCCGGTATGATAAGACTTTTTACTCGGATGGCGACCCTGTTCTTTTCGATTTCCATACGGGTGCAGCTTGTCCTGATCGTACTGATCATCGCCCTGCCGGCGGCCGGCATGATCATCTATTCCGGCGTCAAACTCCGCAACGAGGCGGTCAGGATAGCCCTCATGGATTCTCAGAGGCTGGCCGACAGCATGGCGCTGCAACAGCAGAGCATGGTGGCCGGCGCCCAGCAGCTGGTCAGCGCCCTGGCTCAGCTCCCCGAAGTCAGGAACCACAACCGTGCCAAGGTGGAACCGCTGCTGGTGGATATCCTGAAGCTCAACTCCCAGTATTCCAATATCGCCCTGATCGACAGGAAGGGGCAGGTCTGGGCCACCTCGGTCCACACCCTGCTGAACGCCGTGGTGGCCGACCGGCGCTATTTCAAGAACCCTATGGCGACCGGCCGCTTCTCGTCGGGCGAGTACATCATCAGCCGGGCCATCTTCAAGCCGGTGATAAATTTCGGCTATCCGCTCAAAAATGAGCGGGGCGAGGCGGACGGCGTCATTTCCATCGGCTACGATCTCGGCTACTACCGGAAATCGTTCGTGGGCGCCAAGCTCCCCCCCGGCAGCAATTACCTCCTGATCGACCACAAGGGGGTCATGCTGAGCGGTGCGGTGAACAACAACCAGTACGTCGGCAAGAAGTTCAACCCTCAGCAGCTCAAGCAGATGCAGGAGGGGCCGGAAGAGGTGCATGCCACCGGAAGCCTGCTGGGCGAGGGGAAATATTTCATAGCGTTTCGCCGCATGATGCTGCGCGGGGAGCAGACCCCCTACATGTACATCCGGGTCGGCATACCGACCGAGGTGGTCCTCGCCCAGGCCGACCTGACCCTTTGGAGCAACCTGGCGCTTTTCATGTCGTGCCTGCTGCTCGCGCTCTCCACCGCCTGGCTCATCGGAAAGCGCTCCATCGCCGACCGGATCGCCCTGCTGGGGAAGGCCTCCCGGCTCATCGCCCAGGGGAACCTGGACGCCAGGGTATCCAGCCTCGTCGCGGGTGGCGAGCTGGGGGTCCTGGGCGAGTCCTTCGACACCATGGCCCAGGAGCTCGCCACCGAGGAACAGGCGCGCCGGGCCAGCGAGCAGAACTACCAGGAGATCTTCAACGCCAGCCAGGACGCGATCATCCTGCATGACCAGGAGACCGGCAGGATACTGGAGGCCAACGACGCGGTGAAAAGGATGTACGGCTACTCCCGTGAGGAGATGCTCGGGCTCACCATGCAGCAGATCAGCTGCGACGGATTCCCCTACCAGCCGGAGGAGGCAGCCGGCAGGGAGACGGATGCCCCGCACGCCGCCACCCGGTCCTTCGAGTGGCGCTGCCGCAGGAAAAACGGCGACTGCTTCTGGACCGAGGTGGTGGTCTCCTCCACCAGCATCGGGGGGGAGGGGTGCTCCCTGGCCGTGGCGCGCGACATCACCGAACGCAACAAGGCCGAGAGCGAGAAGAGGGTCCTGGAGGACCAGCTCTACCAGATCCAGAAGATCGAATCCATCGGCAGGCTGGCCGGAGGGATCGCGCACGACCTCAACAACCTGCTGACCCCGATCATGGGATACTCCCAGCTGCTGAAGCGGGAATCGCTCCCGGAGCAGAAGAGCTACTACATGGCGGACCAGATATTTCTCGCCTCCAACAAGGCGCAGGTCCTGGTGCAGCAGCTCTTGAGCTTCAGCCGCAAGCAGCTTCTGGACATGAAGGCCGTGGACCTGGACCACGTCGTCGCTTCCTTTTACGACATACTGCGGCGCACCATACGGGAGAGCATCGAGATCCACCTGAACCCGTCGGCCGAGGGGTGCAGGATCCGCGCGGACGCGAACCAGATCGAGCAGATCATCATGAACCTGGCGGTCAACGCCCAGGACGCCATCGACGGCAAGGGAACCATCAACCTGGAGACGGCCCCGATGGTGCTCGACGAGGAGTATGCCCGCCACCACGCCAGCGTGAAGCCCGGGAAATATCTGATGCTCGCCGTCACGGACAACGGCTGCGGGATGGACAAGGAGACCATGGAGCACATCTTCGAGCCCTTCTTCACCACCAAGCCGGTAGGCCAGGGAACGGGCCTGGGGCTCGCGACGGTGTACGGCCTGGTGAAGCAGCACGAAGGGAACATCTGGGTCTACAGCGAGCCGGGCAAGGGGTGCACCTTCAAGGTCTTTTTCCCGGTCGTGAACGAGGAGGTCATGGCGGAGGAGGCGGCCAGCACCCAGCAGGTGCAGTTCAGCGCGGACAACCGCACCATCCTCCTGGTGGAGGACAACGAGATGCTCAGGTGCATGGTGCGCGACCTGCTGATAAATTACGGGTTCGACGTCGTCGAGGCGGAAGACCCGGGGCAGGCCCTGAGGCTGGCGGAGGGGCGCAGCATCGACCTGCTGATAACCGACGTAGTGATGCCGGGGCTGACCGGCCCCGAGTTGCACGAGCGCCTCCTGAAAAAGTTCCCGGGCCTGATCGTCCTCTTCATGTCGGGCTATACCAACACCGTCATAGTCAAGCACGGGGTGCCGGGTTCCGGGGTCAACTTCATCCAGAAGCCTTTTTCCGTCGACAACTTCCTGCTGAAAGTGGAGAAGTTGCTCACCACGACCGTCGCCCCGGCTCCCCCCCAATGAGCCGGAGGGCGGCCTTAGGGCGCGGCTTGCTCATGATGTCGCCTCTGTGCTAACCTGATAGCAGCAGGTTCACGGAGGTTCGAGATGACAGTATTCCTTTCCATAATAGCGGTCATAGCAGTAATCCTGACACTCTGGCTGATTCTGATTCCAGCCGGCATGGTGGTGAGCGGTTTCTCTGCGTTTCGCCACGGGGGCCACGACGACACGCACGGCAGCAGGCGGGCGTAGCCATCAATATCCGCACCCGAAAGCGTCTCGAAATCTCGGGACCGTCAGGGCGCGGCCAAGAGCAGAAAAGCCCTTGGCGGATTGCCAGGGGCTTATTGTTTGATCCGAGCGATAGGCGGCACGCGCTGTTACTCCAGCGCCCCCGGCACCCTCGTTAGCTTCTTAAGAGGAGGGCCTCCCCCAGATGCTTGGCCGGGCGCCCCCTGGTTGTGACTTCTCCGAAGGCGCCCGGTTCATCGGGTACTCTTTATTCCTCGTCCCAATGGGCTTCAATTGCGCAGGTCTGCTTCCCGGCTTTTGCGGCCCTCCTGCGCAGGATTTTCATGACTTCCGCCGAACTAAGCTCGTCTCTGTGCCTGCGCCGTTCCACTACCGTTATTTCCGGTGATCTCGCTTCGAGTTGTTCTCTTTTGTTCATGACACACCTCGCATCCCTTAGTATAGTCTGATGGCGGCTTTTGATAAAGAGGGCCGCGGACAACCCATTAATGCGTCAACCGGAGCAAGGCCAGGTCCGGCGCTCCGGCGACTCCCCCGTCCCAACCGTCCCCTGCCCGGGGAGGACCGGCCCCTGCTTTCCCCATGCGTTATTGATGCCACGCCGCGAACTAGCAACTCACCGTATTTGCAGCTGTTTTCAGAGGCGGACTTCTCCGGGGACGGCATCTTGCCCGCATTTCATACGCGGCATGAGCAAGGAATGAACATCGGCTAATGCGGGAAGGGCTGCGGAAACTACGGAAGGGGTGCCGCGGGGGTCACGCTTTTTTGCACGGGGCAATCTGATCCGGCTGCGGCACCCCGCACATCCCCTCGATCTGCCGGTGCGCCAGCACCAACCAGAGCAGGAAAGGGAGCAGGTAATGGGCCACGACAAGCCAGCCATACGATGCGGCCATGTTGGCCAGTGACGGCTGGGGGGTTTTCAGGTAGGGAAGCCAGACCGCCGTCATGAAAAAATCCGCGAAGAGGAACAGGGTCAGGCCGGTAACCGTGCCGACGACCCTCTTCCCGATCGCCATCCCGGGTATCGCCAGCAGGAGAACCAGGAAGGTGTAGAGGTTACTTGAGCCGTCATAGGGGAGGCTCTCCATCATCTGGGCGCTGGGCACGGTCAGGGTAGTGATAACCGCCAGGACGAAAAGGTAGGAGCTGTGAAGAAGCGGCAGAGCGGGTACCAACAGCAAGGAGATTCCGAGCAGCCTAGCAAGAAACAGCAGCAGTCTTTTCACGATTCACCACCAGACTGATCCAAGAGAACCAGAGCGCCACGATAAAAAACATGAAAATGACTTCCCAGACATAATCGTGGAACAGGTGCGCTTGATTGGGCCAATATTCCGTCACCCAGCCAAGGGCGACCAGCCGCACGACATTCACGATTATGATGAGAGGTATCCCGCCTGCCAGCCCGAGCGCCTTTGACCTGAATGACGAGGAATAGGCAAGGATGAAGGAGATGAATAGGAATACTGCGTTGATGGCGGTACATTCCGAGGTGACGTTCCAGGTGTCGTTGCGGAGGTGGATGATGTTGTGGTCGACGGTGTTCTGGATTCCCGTGAGATTGAGGATGGAAGAAACGACGTGCGCTGTGCCATACCCCCACCGGATGTATCCCTTGAGCGCGAAGAGCCAGGTGCAGGCGTGAAGGCCCATCAGGAACAGGGCAAAGAGTATGCTGGTTTTTATGAGTGATGACCCGGGGCGATTGCCCGCCCCGGGTTTTTGCGCTGCCTGTTCAGCCTGGATACGCTCGGCTTTGATGACCTTTTTCTTCCTCGCCAAAGGGGCTACTCCTTACCTCTGCGGGCAAAAATCCCGATGCCGGCCAGTAGACCCGGCAAGAGCCACCACCCTTCCATGACCGGGACTTGTGACGTGCCTCCGCCGGTGCCGCCGCCGGTGCCGCCGCCGGTGCCGCCGCCGGTGCCGCCGCCGGTGCCGCCGCCGGTGCCGCCCCCAGTGCCGCCTCCGGTGCCGCCGCCGGTGCCGCCGCCGGTGCCGCCGGTGCCGCCTGAGTAGGTGAACTCTTGGATGCGGTTATTGTGTCTGTCCCCGACGTAGACCGTGCCAGCCGCGTCTACGGCGACCCCTTCAGGCTGGTTAAACTGGCCGTCACCGGTACCGTACGTCCCCATTTGTGCCAGGTAATTGCCGTTATTATCAAATTTCTGGATACGGTTATTCATCATGTCCGACACAAAGACGTTGTCGCTCGCATCAACCGCTACCTTCAGATAGTCAATTGATGTAAACTGCCCGTTGCCAAAACCCACGGAATCCCATCGAGTGATAAGGGTACCGTTGCCGTCATACTTGTACACGCCATAATAGGTTCCCACGAAGACATTGCCGTTACTGTCGGCAGCCAGGCCATAAGCCCCGTAGAGACCGCTCCACTGCAGGAGATACGAGCCATCGCTGGCAAACTTTTGAACGCGACCGGTAAAATCAGAGATGTATATGTTGCCGATTTTATCTATCGCGATGGCAATCGGCCTGTTGAACTGGCCATTGCCGGTTCCCGGCGAGCCCCATGTGCCCAGCAGGGCGCCGTTGTTGGTGAACTTGGAGACATAGCCGTTGCTGAAACTCAAGGCGACGACGTTGCCGCTTCCGTCGATGGCGAGGTCGGAAACCGTGTCGCCTGTCGGCCATTGGGTGATGAAATTGCCGCTACTATCGAACTTTTGGATGGAGGAATCAGCAGCTGCGTAGACATTGTCACTGGCGTCAATTGCGACCGTGTACAGATTGCCGCATGCCACGCTCCACTTTCTGGCAAAGGTGTAGTCAGCTGCCGCTGCGTTCGTGCTCCCGCAGGCAAAACCAGCCATTATCCCGCACAAAAGCAAAAGAACAGACACAATAGCAGATTTTTCATTCCTCATAGCCCCTCCGGCCAAATGCATAAGAACCAATTGTACAGGTCAAATACATTAAAATCGTGAAAACATCAAGCGTTAGTTATCTTTTTCTTATCTTATTGTGGCCAAGAGGGGAAAAAAGGGCGGCACGCTGAAGTCCCCTCATGGCAAATGACCGCGCGGGCTGCTGTGCGCTATCAGCCGGCGACCCGGGACCGGACCAGGCTCACGGCAATGCCCCACATGGTGCAGCCCACCACGGCGTCCAGCAGGCGCCAGGCCGCTGGCTTGCCAAAGAGCGGCGCGAGCAGCCGTGCTCCGTACCCGATGCCGTAGAACCAGACCAGAGAGGCAGTCATGGCGCCGACCGCGAAGAGCAGGCGCGACGCTCCGGAAAAGCGTGCAGCCAGGCTCCCCAGGAGAATGACGGTGTCCAGGTAGACGTGCGGGTTGAGGAGGCTCAGGGCGAGCGTGCTCAGGATCACCCGTGCGGCACTCCCCGAGGCGTCGCTTGCTCCGGCCGGGTCCAGCGTATCCGGATGCAGCGCGCAGCGAAAGGCGCGCAAGCCGTAGAGGAACAGGAACGCGCTGCCGCCCCAGAGTGCGATCAGCAGGGCGAGCGGAGAGGACGCCACCAGGGTGCCGAAACCGGCGGCACCCGCGGCGATGAGAGTCGCGTCGCAGAGAAAGCATACCGTCGCCACCAGGAAGACCCTCTCCCGCTTGAGGCCCTGGCGCAGCACGAAAGCGTTCTGGCTGCCGATGGCGATGATGAGCCCCATACTCAGGCCGAAGCCCTGGAGCAGCGCCTCGATGTTTGTGGGGTTCTGCATGACACTCCTGTACCCTGCCACCCCGCAAGCGCCGATCAAGCCTTGGCTCTTCTCCAACCGCTGATCAGGCTGGCGGTCGACACCGACCCGATGATGAGCGCTCCGCCGAAGAGCGTATTTTGGGTCGGGGCCTCGCCCAGCACCAGAAACACCCATACCGGGTTGAAGACCGGCTCGATGAGCGCGATCATGTTTGCGGTCACTGCCGGAACCCGCTTGATGCCGTAGGAGAAAAACACGGCAGCGAGCCCAATCTGCAGCACCCCCAACACGAGAATGCTCAGCACTGCGCCGGGAGCGAAAACCGGCAGCGGGAGGAACAGGGCGGCCGTCAGGGCGATCACTGCGGTAACCGCGTGCGAAGCCATCAAGGACTGCAGCGGATTCCCCTCTTTCATCATCCGGGTGAAGATAAACACGAGGGAAAAGGTGAAAGCGGAGCTAAGCGCCAGCAGGTTCCCGAACATCCGGCCTTGCGACAGGCGGTCCGCAAAGAGCAGGTACATCCCCACGATGGTCAGGAACAACGCCACGGTCTGCTCCCAGCGCAGCCTCTCCTTCAGGATCACCACACTGAAAAAGGCCGTGAAGACCGGCGCCAGGTACTGCAACAGTATGGCATTGGCGGCAGTGGTGGTCTTATTGGCCGTGACAAAAAGCAGCATGGTGGCGGCATTGGCCAGGGAGGCGCCGAGCAGGGGCCAGGACCAGGAGAGGTTGACCGTCCGGACGAAGGCAAGCAGGAAGAAGAACGCGATGAGGCTTCGCAACCCTGCGATGAGGAATGGATTCCACTCCAGGATCTTGATGAACAGTCCGGCAATGCTCCAGAGAAAAGCACAGGCCATCATCGCCAGGGTGCCCCTTAGCAGGGTCGAATGCGGGTTTTCCATGTGGGGTTCGTTACCTCGGGATTCCAGCGCTGCGGGGGCTCGGCTCGCTGGCGTTTTCGGGAGCGGTTCATAGGTACCACTATTGGAAATCACTGGCAAACACTTTCGCCAAACTGGCACCCGCTTGCCTAAGCCTCCTTGGCAAAGGAGAGCGGGTGGCTGTGGTCGAATAGAGTGGAAGCATCTGGACAGTGCCGAGGTTTAAGCTCACCTTTTTTCGCTCTGTCCCGATGTCATAAAATATGGGCTTCATCCCGCGATTGTGGTAAATATGCAGACGGTCGCCGGAGGTTTGCCCTGACGCATTCCCACGTGACGATGAAGAGTGGTCACGGGATCCATCACCGGTGCAGATACGAGGAGGGAACGATGAGAAGAATCGCCATAACTGGTGTCACGCTATGCCTCGCCATGGCAGGAACGGCCGCCGCCGGGATGTTCACCACGGGCCCCAGCCTGTTGGAGTCCCGATGCGCTGTCTGCCATCCTTCTTCCAAGGTGAAGGTCCTGAAGAGGAGTCCGGGGCAGTGGGATGCCATCGTCGCGGGGATGGTCAGAAAAGGGGCGAAACTGTCCGGCGACGAGAAGAAGGTCCTGGTCGATTACCTGGCAAAGACCTACAAACCTTAACCGACATGCCGGCATTCCAACGGCCGGGCAGGGCCCAGCCCGGGCCGTCCAAGGCCGTTTCCCCCCTGTTCCTGCCGCCGGCGCTCATCCGGGGGATTGCTCCCACGGCATACGCGTGGCCCCAAGCAAGAGCTTGGGGCCACGTTGTCCGGTCCCGCCTCACTAGCTCCCATCAGTTCTTAGCTCACGAGCTGAGGGCATCCACTCTCTAGCTCGCCCCGGTTCCAGTCCCCCTGAAATAACCGTTCAAGTTATCCTGCTAAGCACCGAAGAAATAAGCAGTTACTCTGGCAGCGAACCGGCTCGGAGGCTAGTCGAGTCGCACTGATCCAGCCAGAGCGGCCCGAAGTAGGTAGCGACGGCGCATTAGATACAATCAATGCAAACGTCCCGCTTCGCCTGCCTGGGGGGAACGACGCTCCGACAGTTGTACTACAGTTTTTTTTGGCAGGTGAGCGTTACGCTGCAGCCGGGCGCGCAGATAGCCGGCCAGACAACTATGGACTCGAAGGCTTACCATGCCCGCAGATTTAGAATTTCACTCCAGAGGGAGTCATCCCGCAGCTAAGCCTGGTTTGGGCGGCGTGAGGCTGAGATGGTCAACACGCCGTGCCTTGCTCTGGCTGGCTGGCCTCATCTGCGTCCTTGTCCCGGCGGGGTATTTCTCCGGGCCGCAGACAGCCTATGCCGATGACTCAGCCGACTATCACACCCCGCTTGCCGGAGCGCAGTGCGACATCGAATGCCTGGGGCGCAAGTTCGCCCTGCCGCAGCGTGACCGCGAGAACGCCAAAGCCGTAGTTCTAGGCGGCTCGCTCTTCGCCCCGGACCTTGCGGGACACAGTTTCATCCCGATAGGCGCCCTCTACTACAAGCACCGCTTCGACGACCTCCGCGTGCGAGGCACCTTCAGCATCGTGGTGAACGATGTGAACGCTTCCAAGAGCTTCGACGGGCTCCAGCTTTTGGCGCATCTCGACAACCGCACCATCCCGTTCGCCGCTACCGAAATCGACAGGGGAGAGGAGGTCCAGGGGACCGCCGCCGAGTGGGGCACCGTGAACGGGCGTCTCGGCGTCGGGTGGCGCCGGCCGGTTTTCCCCTACCATATCGACAACGACCTGAGGGTGCAGCTCTACTACCAGGGGGGGTATCTTTACTCCAAACGGGTCCACGACACCGGGGCGACGGTGCTGCTCCCGCCCGACACCCTGGTGCAGGGAGCCCTTTTCAGGGTGCGCTATGACGGCCTGTCCCGAAACCTCATGGAGCTCCCCCATCAGGGGGTGGCGGCCGGCCTGGACGCCGATTTCCAGGCGCGCAGCAACTGGTCCGATGCCAACTACGGCGCCGCCCTTTTCACCAAGTCGGCGACCCGGGATTACCTCAAGGTCTCCGGTTATCTCAGCGCCGCAACGGGCATCCCGCACCTCTCCGAGAAGAACCGCCTGCTCGGCGGCGTCTACGGCGGTTTTGCTCCCTACGGGACCCTGGATCGGTTCTCGACATTTCGCCTCGGCGGCGGGCCGACCCCTTCCGAATCCGACGACCTCGAGCGCCAGGTCTTTCCCGGGGCCATGTTCGGCCAGTTTCCCGTCTCCGATTACCTGATCGGCTCTCTCGAGTACCGGCGCGAAATTTTCTCCTTCCTGTACTGCCACCTGCGCGCCACCTACGCCAGGGTGAGGCGGGAAAACTTCTCCAGCGAAATACCCGGCAACTTTCTGAACGAAAGCGGGCAGGCGCTCACCACCGGGATCACCAGCGGGTTCTTTTTCAAGTCCCAACTCCATCTCGAGTACACCTACGACTCCCAGATCCTGAGAAGCGGCACCCGAGGGAGCAACACCATCCTGCTCTGGTCCAAGTCTTTGTAGAGCCCGGGGGAGGCGTGGCCGGCCCAGGGGGTGCCTGCTACCGGCTACCCGCGCCCTCGATCCGCTTCAGATTCTCCAAGAGCATCCGGTTCACCGGCGTGAGTATCCCGTGGCGCCTCCCGAGTTCGATCACCGTCCCCGCCAGCATCTCGACCTCCGTGGAGCGGCCGGCCTCGACGTCCTGCAGCATGGAGGTCTTCCCTGCGGGATCCAGGGAGTGAAGGATCCGGTACCACTCGCCGATGTCATCCTCGGAGAGATTAACCTGCACCACCCGGGCCAGCGCGATGACCTCCCGCATGGCGGCGTCCATGAGATCCCTGCCCCGGGCGCTGGACCTGAGGGTGCCGTAGTCCGCCCCAAGGACCGCCGAGACCTGGTTCACCCCCACGTTGATCATGTACTTGAACCAGAGGCTGCGAATCATGTCCGGCGGAGTCGCGTGGACGATCCCGGCCCGGTCGAAGAGCCCCCCGACGCGCCCGACCCTCTCGCTCGGCGGGGCGTTGTGCTTCTCACCAAAAAGGACCCGCCCGAGGTTGCTGTAGCTGACCGCGTTTTGCTCCCTCACCGCGTCGATGCCCAGCGCCAGCCCGTACAGCACCCTCTCCATCCCGTAGGCCGCGCCGATGCGCTCCTCGGAGTCGATACCGTTCATGACGGAGAGAACCGCCGTAGCGGGGCCGATCGCCTGCTTCAGGTCCTGAATCGCCTGGTCCAGCTGGTAGTGCTTGACGGCGACGAGGACCAGTCCGGCAGGCCGTGCCGACTCCGGACTCGTCACGGGGATCAGGAAGCGTTTGCCGTTCACGACGATCCCATCGCGGAGCAGCCTCGCGCCGCGGCCGCCTCCCGCAATGAAAGAGACGGTTCCGGGGGCGCTCTGATGCAGCAGGCTGCCGTAGATCGCCCCGAGCGCGCCGGCGCCGATAATGGCTATGCTTTGTTTGGGTTTGCCCATGGTGTGCTCCGATGCTGCTCATTAATTCATCTCACTTGACATATGTGCCACATTTTGGCTGATAATGGAACCCGATAACTGTTGATTTGATTGCCGCTAGGAAGGCTCCCCGCGCCGCTTCTCTTCCGGCCCCCACTTCTGGTAAAATAACAGGGAGCGGTCCCTGGTATTTGGGGGCTGCTGGGCAGCCGAGCCTGGCCCTGCCGGGTCTGGCCGGGCGGCATTTCCGGTCTGCCTGGGGAGGAAATTATGGATAAAGCTAGAGACGTCATCGTGGTCAGCGGAGCAACCGGCAACCAGGGGGGCGCCGTCGCCCGGCAGCTGCTTGCCGATGGCTGCCAGGTCAGGGCGCTGACTCGCAATCCTCAAGGGGAGAAGGCGCAGGCCCTGGCTGGGCTCGGCGCACAGCTCGTGCGGGGGGACCTGGACGACCCGCAATCGCTGGAGCGTGTCCTGGGCGGGGCTTGGGGAGCCTACGCGGTACAGAGTAACCAGGAGGGAGGCGTCGCCCTCGAGGAGGAGCAGGGCAAGCGCTTTGCCGAAATATCCCGGGAAGCCGGCATCCGGCACTTCGTCTATGCCTCGGTCGGCTCCGCCCAGCGCGGCACCGGGGTGCCACACTTCGAAAACAAATGGCGCGTCGAGGGGAAGATCCGCTACCTCTCCTTCCCGTCCTACACGATCGTGCGGCCGGTTTTCTTCATGGAGAACTTCCTGTCCCCCTGGCTGAAGCCGGGGATCATGGAGGGGAAATTGCGCCTGCCCATCGCTCCCGACACCGGGTTGCAGATGATCGCCCTGGAGGACATCGGCAGGTTCGGAGCGCTCGCCTTCAGGGAGCACGAGAGGATGAACGGGGTCGAGGTCGACATCGCGGGGGACCGGCGCACCATGCCCGAAACGGCCGACATCATCAGCAAGGCGCTGGACAGGAAGGTCGTATTCGAAAGGGTCCCCATAGAGGAAATGCGTGCGATGAGCGCAGACCTCGCCATCATGTTCGAATGGTTCGACCGGGTCGGTTACAACGTCGACGTCGGCTCCGTGCAGGAGAGGTACGGCGTAATATTCCGCACCCTCTCTCAATGGGCGGGCAGCGTCAGCTGGAAATAGCGTACCAAAGGGGCAGCCAGCCCATCAGCGGCGAGCTGCCCCGTCCCTTTTTCGGCCCGCGCCGTTTCAGACCGGCGCCTGCGGCGCGGAGGGGGCCAGCGCCTTGCGCAGCACCTCCTTGAGCTGGGAGTAATTGTACGGCTTGCCGAGGAAACCGGCGATCTCTTCCAGGGAAATCCGGGTGGTGACGTCGACGTCGCCGAAACCGGTCGTGATGACCACCGGCAGCAGGGGGTCGAGCGCCTTCAGCTCCCGGAACAGCTGGTAGCCGTCCATGACCGGCATACCCAGGTCGGTCACCACGAGCCGGAAGTCTCCGGCCTGCCCGCGGTAGCGCTCCAGCGCCTCCCTGCCATCGACCGCCTCCACGACCTCAAAACCGAGATTCTTCAGCATGGTGCTGGCAAGTCCCCGCACCATCGGCTCGTCCTCCACCAGGAGCACCGTGCCGTCCCCCCGCCAGGGGGCCGGCGCGACAGGCCCGGTAACTGCGAGCGCCTGCGCGCTCCCCTGCTCCAGGGCCGGCAGATAGACCCGGAACCTGGTCCCCTCTCCGGGGCGGCTCTCCAGCTGCAAGGCTCCCCCGTGCGTCTTGATGATCCCCAGCACCGCCGACATGCCGAGGCCGCGGCCGGAAAATTTGGTAGTGAAGAACGGCTCGAAAATGCGCAGCCGGGTCTCCTCGTCCATGCCGCAGCCGTCGTCCGAGACCTCCAGGCAGGCGTACTCCCCGGGAGGGATTTCCCGGCCCAGGTGGTCGTATCCGGCCGCCCCGGCGCCAAAGTGCTTCCGGTCCAGGCTGACCCGGATCTCCCCCTGTCCTTCCCCGATCGCCTCCGAGGCGTTGATGATCAGGTTCATGGCGACCTGCCGGATCTGGCCGGCGTCCCCCATCAGGTAGATGTCGTCCACCGAGTGCTGGAACAGCAGCGCCGCGTTCTGCTTGAGGGTAGAGCGCAGCATGCGCGCCATTTCCACCATGAGGCCGACCAGGTCGATCCGGGCCAGGACGAAACGCGTCTTCCCGGCGTAGGCCAGCATCTGGCGGCACAACTCGGCCGCCCGCTCGACGGCCCTTTCGATCTCGGGAAGATATTCGGCCAGCAGCTCCTGGTCGAGCTTCAAGAGCGAGCAGTAACCGGAGATGATGGAAAGGATGTTGTTGAAGTCGTGGGCGACGCCGCCCGCCAGCACCCCCAGGCTTTCCAGCTTCTGGGCCTGCTGGAACTGCTTTTCCAGGGAGCGCAGCTCCTGCTCGGCCCGTTTTAGCGCGTCGATGTCGGTGCAGGTGCCGAACCATTTGAGCACGGTGCCGGCTTCGTCGCGCACCGGGACCCCGCGGATCAGCCACCAGCGATAGGCGCCGTCGGCACACCGCATCCGGGCTTCCAGCGCATAGTCGCCCGTGGTCGCCACCGCCCTCCTCCAGGCTTCTCCTGCCACCAGCAGGTCGTCGGGGTGCAGCGCCCGGGTCCACCCCTCCCCCAGGCTCTCCTCCCGGCTCAAACCGGTGTAGGCGACCCACTGGTCGTTGGTATAGACGTTCCCGCCGTCCGCCGCCGAGACCCAGACCATCTGCGGGATGGCCTCCGCCAGCATGCGGAACTCGTGCTCGCGTTTCTTCAGGGCTGCTTCCTGCAGCTTGCGCTCCGTTATCTCGCGGTGAAAGGCGATGAGGTTGGGTTCCCCGTCGCAGTCGATCAGTCGGGACGACACCTCCAGCTGGAACAGCTGGCCGCCGCGGCGGTAATGCTCCACCTCGAAGGTGAGGTGCTCGCCGGACAAAAGGCGCTGCATGCGCTCCGGGGCGAGTTGCAGGGTCTCCGGGGTGTCCAGGGAGGCGAGGCTCATCCCCGTCATCTCCGCCACCCGGTAGCCGTGCATGGAGGCGAAGGCCTCGTTCACCTCCAGGAGCACCCCGCGCTCGGACAGGATGACGACCCCCTCCCCGGCCTGGCTGAACAGGGCACGGTAGCGCCTCTCGCTGCTCTTTTGCGCCCGTTCCGAGCGCCGGCGGGCCTCCTCGACCCCCAGGGCGGCGGCGACGATGGTCATGAAGGAGAGGTCTGCGGCGCTGGGCTCGAAATCCTCCACGAACAGCGCGCACAGCACCCCGATGGTCCGCTCACCCCAGCAGACCGGCACCCCGACGTAGGTTCTCAGCCCGCAGCGGAGCACGTTGGCGTCGGTTTCGGCGTAACGGGTTTCCTGCAGATCCCTGATGATCAGTGCAGTGCGCTCGCCGCTTTTGATCAGGTCGTAGCAGACGTGCCCCTCGGCCCGGTCCGTGGCCTGGTAGCCGTCGGGAGGCTGCCACTGCCCGACCGAACGGAGCACCCCGTCTTCCAAAAGGTTGAACAGGGCGCAACCGGCTCCCAGGATCCTCCCGACCACCTGGGTGAGGAGGTTGCTGTTGACGCCGGTATCGGGGCCGAAATTCAGGAAGCTCGCGGTGAGCATATGCAGCCTTTCGGCGGAGAGCTGCTGTTCGGTGATATCGACACCCAGTCCGACGATGCCGAGGACCGCCCCGTCGTCTGCTTGCAGTTTGGCCTTCATTATGGAGAGCAGGTGGGACCTGCCATCGGCAAAGCGGAATATTTCCCGGGAGATATGGGGCCCATCCTGTTCCAGACACTGCGCGTCGGAGCGGGTGCAGCCGGCGGCGGCCTCCGGGTCGAGCAGCGCGCTGAAGTGTCCGGCTGCCAGGAACTGCTCCTCGCTGAGCCCCATCTGCCGGCAGAAGGTGCTGTTCACGAAGCGGAAGCGTCCGTCCATCCCCTTGAGCCAGATCGCGATGGGGGCGTTGTCGAGGATGGCCTGCAGGTTGCGGCTCTTCTCCGCGCCTTGCTGCTCGAGCAGCAGCTTATCGGTGACGTCCTCGGCGGTCTCGATGACGCTGGAGATGGTGCCGTCGGCGGCAAAGACCGGAGTCGCGATCATACTGTAGTGGCGCAACCCGTCCGGCGTGGGCGTGGCGGTGGTGGCGTGGTGGGTCTTGCCGTCCTCGAACACCTTGACCGCGGGGCAATAGGCACATGCCGCATCGCGGGGCGGCGAGTTGAAACTTTCGTAGCACAGCGGCCTTTGGCCCGGGTCGATCCCGGGGAACCAGGAGCGGATGGTGGGATTCATGGAGAGGATGCGCAGGGACCTGTCGATGACCGTCAGGCCGATGCCGGCGTGGGCGCAGATGGATTGGTAGACCTGGTCGACGCCGCCGGAAGCAGGCCCGGGATCGGGCTGGAGCACGACGGCCTGGCACAGGTTGCCGTGTCCGGCGGACAGGCGCTGGAGCCGGAGCGAGAGGCAGCCCTCGCCCGGTGCGCGCCCTTTGGGTCTGGCGCGCAGGTCGGCCCGGGCGGCACTCGAAGCGCCGCAGAAATCCTCCAGCGACGCCGGGTCGTCAAAGCAGAGGCAGTCGCTAAGAAGCGGCAAGCCGGGTCCGGCGTGATCGGGGAAGAGCAGGGAGCGTGCCTGGTCGTTGCAGTCGGCCAGTTGCAGTGTGGCGCAGTCGAAAAGGAGGGTGGCGCACGGGCTGGAAAGGAACAGTTCGCGATACAGATCGTGCGGGTCCTGGATCGCGCGGGTGGTGCCGCCGCTCAATGGGCAGGCAGGTTCCTCAAATGTGGATCCCTCGTTCATGGCACCTCACTAGCTCAATCGGATCTCCGTAGAAATCCAAGGGTCCCTAGTATAAGCAAGTGCGGGTGCTTGTCTATAAAAATATATTGCTGGAACCCCGGCGCGGCTTCACACACTCCTCCCTCCGTCCTGCTTAAGAGTTAAAGTCCCGCCGGCCTTTGCCGATAGATAACCATGCGGGTTTATACGAGGGATGACAACATGCCGATTTTAAAATGGGAAAAGCGTTTCGAGCTGGGCGTCGAGCCCTTCGACGAGCAGCACAAACAGTTAGTTGGGTTGCTGAACGACCTGTATGACATCATAAACGACGGTGACGCCACCGGAGGAGCCTTTGAGGCGGTGATAGCCGAACTAGTAAACTATACCTCCTATCACTTTGCGGCCGAAGAAAAGTCCATGGCGTTCCACGAGCACGACGGTTTAGCCTCGCACAAGGAAGAACACGCCAAATTTTGTCAGATGGTTGCAACTTTCCAGAGCGAAGCTCACGACGGCAGGAGCGATGTAGCCTTCGATGTACTGTCATTTCTTGGGAACTGGTTATTTGATCACATTCTCGTAGTGGATTCGGAGTACGTTAAATTAGTGGAGCACCAGAAGAGACCCGACTAGAAACGGTAGTTTTTATCGCTCGGGAAAAAGCAGGGGAAAAAGCAGGAAAAAGCAGGGGACGCCCGTGAATTGTTGCTTAACTTAGGAAAAAGCAGGGGACACCCGTGAATTGTTGCCTAACTTGGCTTAATCAGGCTCCACCCTTTTTCATCCGCCAATTTTCCCCCACGCAAAGCGGCCCGACTGGCGCCTGAACGGCTGAGATCGAGTGTTTTGCCGACTGCTGTGGCTGTCATGCCAAGCTCCTGGATGGCCCAAAAACACAACAGGCTTCTTGCCTGTACGGTTTTAAATCCATTACCATGTCTCCACACGTCGGATACAGCGATTTTTAGTAAGTCTGCGACCCTCTGCGCTGCCCATTCAAGGGTTACTCCCTTTACACGACAAAGGCTGACTCTTTCAAGCCGCTCCTGCGCCGCATTCAGAACCTCTTCCACAAAGTCGCTATCGCCGAGTATTCTTTCGTCGCTTTTCAAGTGCTCGCCGAATCGACGAGCAAGCACTATCTTTTCCCAGCCTCCAGCGCTACGCAGCAGTCCTCCGCCGGCGAGTTTCGGTTGTTTTCCCATATCGATTCCATCCGAAACAAATTTCTCATATTTATTCCGGGCAGAGAGTAAATCCATGTCGAATCGCGTAAGGACTTCTTCCACGGGTTGCCATGAAGCTGTATTGATACCCATAAGCTGGCCATGTCCACAGTAGTTATAGTGTTTGAGTTCTTCCATCGTTGTTACGATCTCAGCACGTATTGGATTAAGATGAATATAACGAACCAACTCCAGAAAATACGGATCGGCTTGACAGAGTATGGATTTGTACCTATTTTGGAAAAGGTGACCATGGCGGTTGTGCCTGCGATTAAAATAACCGGCGTGACCGGTCAAGAGCCTCTCCATAACAGTAGCAATAGGAGATGTGCCGCTTTGAAGTAAAAGATGAAAATGGTTCGGGATAAGCACCCAAGCAAAACAGAAAGTGGACGTTTGCTGAAGAATAGCCGCGAGGCGAGAGACAAAATTATTCCGGTCGACATCGTCCAGAAAAATACTTTTCCGTTCAATGCCACGGCAGATGATATGGTGAAAAGCGCCTGGGGCGTCTATGCGGGCTTGTCGAGGCATGGAGATAATATTGCCACAGTAAACTCAGATAGCAATGCAGGATTCCAGCCGCATCGGAGTCCTGCCTAATTCAAATAAACAATTCAGGCATATCCGCTAGTTCTGATAGTTACGCAACAATTCACGGGCGTCCCCCCTGAACCCCTAGTTGCATTGGCTGTAGCCTCACCATACGAGATGGCTTTTCTCCAATTATTGGTAAACACCTGGTGTTCTGCCTTTGTCAATGCAATCGATTCCATTTTTCTAGCTTCGACCCCAAGCAATTCAGCAAAGCGCTTCTCAATTAAATGATGGGCCTGTAATTCGGTCCCCTTTATAAGACCCCTCAGTTCATTATACGGTCTAACTCCAAATTCTGCAGCGCGTTCGAAAGCAGAAAGTCCTTCCCCCACCCTGCCTATAAGTTTAAACCCAACACCACCGGCATATAAATCAATGAGTGTACCTGCTATCTGACCACCTTTATAGGCACCAGAACATTTGTTGACTGCGTCATCAGTACCCGGTTTTTGCCGCAACTTGGCGGTTAAGCCCAGGCTAACGGCATCCCCGATGCCAATAAACACATTGCTTGCATCGTATGCAAAATCCCCCATATCATAAAGCCCTTGAGGGTCGAATCCGTTCTGTGGCCCGTTGCCGACATACCGATAGAGATTTTTATCCCCTGCGCCGAAGCCCAGCGGGTCTTCACTTACATACCTCCCCGTCTCCGGGTCATAGTAGCGATGCCAGTTATAATTGAGGTTTGTCTCCTCATCGAAGTACTGGCCCGGAAGTGTTCCGATGCGCTTTCGACCCCAGAAGAGCTGTTTTTATTATTATCCCCCATGGAACTGGTTGTCAGAGAACAAGCCATCTATTAATTCAGAGACTGAGCCCGAGTTCAAGACAAACAGGGTTTTGAGTTCAATCCTCACTGCCTACAACTATGTCACCTCTAGACCAAACCTTTCGACGTCTTCAACGGGCGTCAACGAGATGTTTGATATATTGCTTGACAATAAACACTCTCTTACTCTTCCTGTAGTAATAATTACCCTAGTATTATCAGGAATAAAAATATCACTATGGTCCCACGTCTCTTCATCAAAATAATATCCAGTCATCACCGTATAAGGTTGTGTTTTTTCTGAAAGGGCCGGTTGAACTTTCTTTTTACATCTCGTATTATCGAGTTCCCCACACCTACCTCTCACAAAAAATCCCGAATAACCGCTAAGCAACCCTTTTTTAAAATATAATTCAATGTCAAATACACCCCATCCAGAAACTGTGTTTTCTTTCAACACCCTTATTAAATTATCAGATACCAGGTAAATACCCGCATGAGTTGTTCCAATCAAATCTTTTTCTAATCTGCCTTCACATACCTCGTACTGGATAGGAGTATCAACAATATTCCCTCGTATTACCGCAATTGGGTCTAGTTTAGTCCTAGACTTAGCATGCATTGCGTTCTTTTCGAAGCCATTAGAAAGCACAAAAAATTGTGGAGAGTTCATAGCCTAATCCTCTAGTAATTCACGTGCTGTCCAAATGCGTTCATTATTCTTCTTCCAATTGCTTCTGCATGTTCTACAGAGTTCACTCCCTCAGATATCGCGCTCTCCCACATCTTGTTATACTGATAGGAAGCAGCTTGATGTACCCCTCGCTCCCACCAAGAGAGATACTTCCCTTCATGAATGTCAATCCCAAGGTGTCTAAAGTCGTCTATGAACTTTTGAGGAAATACGTGATGGGGACCGAAGGGGACGCCCGTGATTTGTTGCGCTACTATGGGGACCGAAGGGGACGCCCGTGATTTGTTGCGCTACTATGTGGTGCACAGCAATTTTGAATATTTTGGTGAGTTAGGCAACAATTCACGGGCGTCCCCCTGTTTCCCTAGTTACGCAACAATTCACGGGCGTCCCCCTGTTTCCCTAGTTACGCAACAATTCACGGGCGTCCCCCTGTTTCCCGGGCGTCCCCCTGTTTCCTTCCCGGGCGTCCCCCTGTTTCCTTCACGGGCGTCCCCCTGTTTCCCCTGTTTCCCCTGTTTCCCCTGTTTCCCCTGTTTCCCCTGTTTCCCCTGTTTCCCCTGTTTCCCCTGTTTCCCCTGTTTCCCCTGTTTCCCCTGTTTCCCCTGTTTCCCCTGTTTCCCTGTTTCCCCAGAGCGAAGCGCACGACGGCAGGAGCGATGTAGCCTTCGGTGTACTGTCATTTCTTGGGAACTGGTTATTTGATCACATTCTCGTTGTGGATTCGGAGTATGTTAAATTAGTGGAGCACCAGCAGAGACCCGACTAGAAAGCGGTAGCTCATCGCCCGTTCGTGGCCCACCCTTGGGCCCCTCCCCCCTTCGCTGGCCTTCTGCCCCTGCCCTCCTGCCTTACGTCCCTCCTGCCTTTCCATGGCTCCCGCCGGGTTACACAGGGGCTCTTTCTGTACGACACATGCATATTAGAGAAAAGCTAATTTGCTTCTAAGGCTCTATCATGATTATGGTTTTCTGTCAAAAGAAGTATGATCCCAGTCGGAACTGGGAAGGCTCACAGGAAGGGTTGAACTGAGGGGGGATGGTATCTCCTGCCCATTTTCCGGCTGAAGTCTGGCTTGTTTCTGCCGATATAAGAGAGTGCAAAGGAAATCGAATCGCCGTTTTCCATTCCCCTAATTGTGGAGCTATATCATGTCACAAAACACCGAAAATAATACCTGCTGTTCCAGTGAGGAGCACCGGGGGCACTTGTGCGAATTGGAGAGCCAGCAGGAGTGGGATACCCTTCGCCAGGTCACTGACCACCCTACGGTCCGCTGCGAAACCTGCGGTGGTCATGCCAATTCGGCCCGGAACACCTGCCTGCCGACGGACCTGCACGGCAACTTGCTATCCTGCGAGTAGGCGGCCGCGAACACATCGGTACATAAAGACACCGGGCCTGGGGGGGAGTTGTCAGAAGGGTATAGATGGGTGGTGGGTTGGCTGCCAGGGGGTGAAGGAGACAGGATTTTCTTGTCCGAGGGCCGTGTCCCTCTGTGGCCAATCCCTCACCCCTGCCCCTTCCCGGGGGGCGAGGGGTTCTCCGCCCCAGCGTTCAGAAGCGCCCCCCGCGGCCCTCCTTCCGCCCCAGGTGGGCCGTGTAGCTTAGCTCGGCTACGGCGCGCATCAGCGGAATTTTCTTGAGGGGCTGCTTCGGGTCGGCCAGTGCCTCGGCAACATGCAGCATCCGGTGCCACGGCACGGGCGGCTTGGGCGATGACTTGAGCCACAGGGTGCCGAGTACCAGACGCTCCAACCAGACGTCTCGCCGCTTTTCCAGCACGACGTCTATGAGGTGCTGCACGATTGCCTTGGCCTTGCCTGTTTTTTTCATCCCCTGCGACTTCTCAATCTCCTGGTCGACTACGGCGTCGTCCTCGAACCAGGACGAGGCGAAATCCTCAACAAGCGGCCAGTCATACGATTCCTCAAGCGACCTCTCTACCTCCCGGCCGGAAAGTAACTTCGGACCTTCCGAGGCGAGCTCCTGGTGCAACTGCGCCAAGCTGTCCCGTACCTCGAAGGGCACCGCTCTCCACTGGTCGCGCCCCAATAGCTCGGCTATCCGGACCAGCCAGAAGACCGGGGCATTGCCGAGCCGCGCGCCCTCGGCAAGCGCGTGGCTAATCCTGAGGTCGAGGTAGTCCGGCCCTATATCCAGAAAGCCGCCCTCCCGCTTCATCATGGTCTGGAAATCGCCGAGTTCTCTCTTGTTCTTGAGCGGCACCACGAAGCCGTCCGCCACCCCAACACCTCGCTTCAGGAGCAGGGAGCAGCTGGCAAAGCCCTTTCCCTCCGGGATGATCACCTGGAAGGACTGGGCGCCGGCACCGTCGACTACGGAGGCATGCACCTTCATGGCGACGGGCCCGGGAAGCGGCGCGCATTCAACCCGTGCCTTGCGGGCGTTGCCGATCGCCTCGTCCAGATGGGTCCTGATCTCTTCGGGAAACCAGTTGCGCGAGACGATCAGCCGGCGCAGGGACTCAGGCGTCACGAGGTGACCGTCGCACCCGGCCAGCAATTCAGCCACCCCGCGGCGCACTTCGGCGGACGGATGAAACAGCATCAATACGACAATGTCGCGGATGAACGGGCTGCCGACTGCCAACATCGAACCGCAAAGCGCTATCTGGACTCCCGGGTCGCCCAGGGCAAAAAGTTGCAGCATCGCCTCCATTCCCTCGAAGGCGCTGGGGAGCCCCATCTCTTCGATGCTCCGGCAAAGGCCCGCCGCGATCTCCTCGCCGGAGAGGTTGGTAAATTTCGACCAGTCGTCCCCTTGGGCACCCTCCTGCATGCGCCGGTCGTTGGCCTCGTGGATCACGGGCAGTATTTCGACGCGGCTCTCCAGCAGGGCGTGGGTAACCAGGGCGCAGATCTCCTGGTCCTCGTGTTCGATGAAGATACGCTGCGCCAATGCGTTTTGCAGGGATTCCATCCTGTGCTCAGATCCGGGGCGCTTGCGCTCACGCTCGATGCGCAAGACCTCCAGCGCGTCCAGCAGCAGGCGCAGCACGGCCTCGCTGCGTCGATCGTCGTGCAACGGTGCCGCGGCGATGACTCTGGCCAGTGCGTCGCCAGCCTGGTCGTCAGCTAAAAGGACGCAGCGCAGTTCGTCTTGCAAGGCATCGAGCGCCAGATATCCCCTGCCATGCCGCAGCATCACCAGGTACTGCTCGAGAAGCGCGGCAAACATAAACCCGGCTGCACCCGGTGAAGAATCCAAAGAGGAAAACAGGTCCGGATGCGCGGGTTTGCTCAGCTTCTTCGACCCCCGGTCGGGGGTTGAGAGCAGCTCGGATTCGAGCGCGGTTCGCATGCGCTCCAATTCGGCTTCCAGGTCGGGGGGCGGTGTGACGCTTCTTTCCACCTCTCCGGGTTTCAAAAAGGGCTTGCCGCGATAGGGTTTTCCCAGCGCCCTTTTGCGCACCTCCCGGTAGCGCCGGTACATGCGCTCCAGCCAGTCGGGGCCGTCGTTGATCGCGTCGACAAAGGCATCAAGCAGTTCATCGGCGTAGGGAGCCTGTTTATGGAAATCATCCAGGAATGGGCCCGCCATCGGCTCGTCAGGGTCGAACCCGAAGCCTATGGCTGCCTTTTGCTGCGATTTTTCGTTGAGAACGAGGAGCGTGACCCTGCGGCAGTCGCAAGCGGGATCGGTGCAGTAGCACTCGATGAAGCTGTAGCTCCCCTTCGGGATGCGGCCGACCTTGCGGGAAAGGACCAGGGTCATGTCCGGCTCCCGGTTCTTGGGGAAAATCTGCTGGTATGGTTCCATGGGATCACTGTCTCCCTGAAGAGCAAAAAAGGCCCCCGAGCTTTCGCCTGGGGGCCACTTTATCTTATGCCGGCTGCTGCAGCCGGATTAGAACTGCACTGCCTTCTGTGCCAGCTCGAGGATGGTGCCGGGGACGACACCCATGACGAGGGTGGCGACGACGGTCACGAACAGGCAGATGGCGATGGACGGCGTCGCACCGGCCCAGTCGAACTCCTCGGTCGGGTCTTTCATGTACATGAAGACCATGACGCGAAGGTAGTAGTAGACGGAGGCCGCGGAGTTCAGCACGCCGATGATGGCAAGCCCGGTGTACCCGCTCTTGATGGCGGCGGAGAACAGGTAGAACTTCCCGATGAAGCCGGCGGTCGGCGGCATGCCGGCCAGGGAGAACAGGAACACCGTGAAGATGGCTGCCAGTACCGGCCTCTTGTAGGCCAGGCCCGCGTAATCGGAGACGTTGCAGTTCTTCTCGCCCTTCTTGCCGATCAGCACGATGACGGCGAAGGCGCCGATGTTCATGAAGGCGTAGGAGAGCATGTAGAAGAGGATGCCGGCGACACCTTCCCTGTTCCAGGCGGTGAAGCCCACCAGCGCGTACCCTGCGTGCGCGATGGAGGAGTAGGCCAGCATCCTTTTGATGTTGTCCTGGGAAAGGGCGATGATGTTGCCGACGGTCATGGTCAGCACCGCCAGCACCCAGAGGAGCTCGGACCCGGTGGACTGCAGCATCGGGAAGGCGAAGATGATGACCCTCAGGAAGGCGGCGAAGCCTGCCGCCTTGGGGCCGGCGCTCATGAATGCGGTCATCGGTGTCGGCGCGCCTTCGTAGACGTCCGGGGTCCACATGTGGAAGGGGGCCGCGGCGATCTTGAAGGAGAAGCCGACTGCGACGAGCAGCATGCCGACCACGAAGAGCGGGTTGGTTGCGACGGCCGGGTTGGCGATGACGTGCTGCTGGATCGCGGCGAGCTTGGTGCTCCCGGTCGAGCCGTAGGTGAGCGCCATGCCGTAGAGCAGGAAGCCGGTGGAGAAGGCGCCCAGCAGGAAGTACTTGAGGCCCGCCTCGTTGCTCTTCACGTTGGCCCGGTTGAAGCCGGCCAGCACGTAGAGGCAGACGGAGAGGAGCTCAAGGCCCAGGAAGATGACCATCATGTCGGTCCCGGACGCCATCAGCATCATGCCGATGGTGGCGAAGAGTATCAGGGGGTAGAGCTCGCCCTGGTTGCACTCCTCCTGCGCCATGTACTTGTCCGAAATCAGGATGGCCAGGGCCGCCGAGATCAGGAAGATCACCTTGAAGAAGATCGCGAAGTTGTCCTGCAAGACTGCGCCGTTGAACCCTGCCTGCGGGGCGTCCCAGCCGCTGACCGCGCTCGCGCAGGTGACAGCGATACCGACGATGCTCAGCCACCCCAGATAACCTTTGTCCTTGCTCGGGACAAATACGTTAACCAGGAGGAGCACCATGGCGACTACTGAGAGTATGACCTCAGGCATGATCGCTGCGAAGTTTATGGCCGGCATTGCAATGTGTTCCATCTATAATCCTCCGATCAGGCTAGTTCTAAACCGTTCTATTTCGCTTCGGGAGCTGCGGGTGCCGCCGCGGGAGCGGCTGCCGGGATCTGCGGATGGCCGGCCGGCAAGGCTGCTGCTTCGGGCGCCGCGACTGCAGCGGGGGCCGCGACCGCGGGGGTCATGACGGTCGGCTCGGCTGCGGCGACCAGCTTCTTCCCGCTGGTCTGGGCGATCATCCGGTCGATGGACGGCGCCATGGAGTCGATGAAGGGACGCGGGTAGACGCCCATGAAGAAGATCAGCACGACAAGCGGAGCCATGATGACCATCTCGCGCATGTTCAGGTCCTTGAGCACCTGGTTCTTCGGGTTCTTCAACTCGCCGAACATGACCCTCTGGAACATCCAGAGCATGTAGACCGCGGAGAGGATGACGCCGGAGGTGGCGATGATGGAGTAGATGCGCATCGGGCCCTGGAAGGTGCCGAGCAGGATCAGGAACTCGCCCACGAACCCGTTGGTGCCGGGAAGCCCGATGGAGGAGAAGGTAACGATCATGAAGATGGTGGCGAAGACCGGCATCTGCTTGGCGAGACCGCCGAAGTCGGTGATCTGGCGGGTGTGACGCCGCTCGTAGATGAAGCCTACGATAAGGAACAATGCGCCGGTGGAGACGCCGTGGTTCAGCATCTGCAGCATGCCGCCCGCGATTCCCTGCTGGTTCAGCGCGAAGAGTCCGATCATGACGAAGCCCAGGTGGGCTACGGAGGAGTAGGCGACCAGCTTCTTGACGTCGTGCTGCACCATGGCGACCAGCGACGCGTAGACGATGCCGATGACGGCGAGGGTCGCGATGAGCGGCGTGAAGCGTGCCGTCGCGTCCGGGAAGAGCGGCATGGCGAAGCGGATGAAGCCGTAGGTACCCATTTTCAGCAGCACGGCTGCCAGTATGACGGAGCCGGCGGTCGGCGCCTCGGTATGGGCATCCGGCAACCAGGTGTGCAGCGGGAACATCGGGACCTTGATGGCGAAGGCCAGGGCGAAGGCCAGGAACATCCAGGTCTGGGTGACCGGATCAAGGTGCACGTCGTAGAAGCGCAGCAGGCTGAAGTCGCCGCCGCCGGCCTTGAAGTAGAGCACGATGAGCGCGATCAGCATCAGGAGCGAGCCGACCATGGTGAAGATGAAGAACTTGACTGCCGCGTAGATCCTGTTCTTGCCGCCGAAGATGCCGATCATGAAGTACATCGGGATCAGCATGACTTCCCAGTAGATGTAGAAGAGGAAGA
>Ga0316217_10000063_pt1 | contig 160094 bp, 137 predicted proteins | sample 1anoAmetaG_FD_203633 | JGI IMG/M metagenome (GOLD analysis project Ga0316217, IMG submission 203633) | Freshwater microbial communities from Trout Bog Lake, Wisconsin, USA - 1anoA | ecosystem: Environmental > Aquatic > Freshwater > Lake > Hypolimnion/Profundal zone | place: USA: Wisconsin... | reverse complement strand
AGTCAGCATCTCCTTTTTTTCCTCCCCTCCGGTTTGATCCGGACAGGATGAAGGAAGTGCTGGGGTGGGTCAATTTTGGACGCCTATTACCCCCCAAAGTGGGTCATTATTGCACGCCGATTTACATTGGGCATCCAAAAGATCATTTCCCACCAGATAAACCGTTCCCAACTCGAAATTTTCCATGACGCTCCTTTTATCTTCTATGTAGTAACCTGCTGCGTTACCTAGCGGATAGGAGCGCAGGTTCGCGGCCCTTCTTCCAGAATCGCCTAAGCATCGACCTTCTTGGTGTAGTTCACCTGAATCTTACCTGCTTAAGAATTAAAAAGGTGTTAAGAAGACCGCCAAAAGCATCAAAAGAATATCAAGAACAAAAGTGGATAGCATTATCTACCGAGAGGGTGAAGAAGCAGGGCCTGGACAATTTTATCAGCAGGCAAAGTGCCCGTAACATGTCAATTCTCCACCTCGCGAAACAAAGTTGCCTCTCCAGCCCTTGATACTTTCTTTACATTTAGCTTCTAGATTTTGACACCATCTTTATACCGTATGAGCTATGGTGCCTCGCCCGATGATTCAGGTGAGAAGCGGTTTTTTGCCCTGTAAGTGTAACACACGTATGCGTTGCAGCAGGTTGGACAGGTTCAGGCAACAACCAAATTGAGCAACTTAAGGCAGGCAAGTACCGATGGCGCGGTACCGGGGAGATTGACATGACGGAACAGTCGCAGGGACCACAGACATTTTTCGGGCGCATGCGCCGCGCCATTTTCGGCGCCCCCAAATACCTTAAGGACCCCCACCTGTTTCACAAGATGGCTCTGATCCCGATCCTTGCCTGGGTGGGCCTCGGGGCGGACGGCCTGTCGTCCTCTGCCTACGGCCCTGAAGAAGCATTCAAGGCGCTCGGGGAACACACCTATCTCGCGGTCTTTCTTGGTCTGACGACAGCCTTGACCGTTTTCATCATTTCCTACGCCTATTCACGAATTATTGAGCACTTTCCCCATGGCGGCGGCGGGTACATCGTGGCGACCCACATGCTGGGTGAGAAGGCGGGTGTGGTATCCGGCAGCGCCCTTCTTGTCGACTATGTACTCACCATCACCGTTTCCATCGCGTCATGCGTGGACGCGCTGTTCAGCTATGTGCCGCAGCCGATGCATATCTACAAGGTCCCCGTCGCCTGTTCATTGGCCGTTCTCCTCATCGTTCTCAACATACGGGGGGTGAAGGAATCCATCTCCGTGATGGCTCCGATCTTCATGGTGTTCGTGATCACCCATATCGTCCTGCTGGTCTACGGCGTCGGCGCCCACACTGACCGGATAGGGGCGCTGACCGTGGGGATTAAAGACGGCCTCAGCCACGATCTCGGGACCATGGGTGCCTTCGGGATCCTGCTCCTGTTTCTCAGGGCCTACTCCCTGGGGGGCGGTACCTACACCGGCATCGAGGCGGTTTCCAACGGACTGCAGATCATGCGGGAACCCCGGGTCAAAACGGGCAAGCGCACCATGGTGTACATGGCGACCTCCCTGGCCTTCACCGCCGGAATACTCTTCTTCTGCTATGCGCTGGTCGGCATCAAGCCGGTCGACGGGAAGACGCTCAACGCCGTCCTCGCCGACGGTTTGTTCGCCCACTGGCCCATGGGCGGCACCCTGGCCTTCATCACCATCTTCTCGGAGGGCGCCCTGCTCTTGGTGGCAGCCCAGACCGGTTTTGTGGACGGACCCCGAGTCATGGCAAACATGGCTGTGGACTCCTGGTTCCCGCATCGCTTCGCCGCGCTGTCGGTCCGCCTCACCATGCGTAACGGCATCATGCTGATGGGGCTGTCCACCATCATTTTGCTGGTCTATACCAAGGGGTCAGTCTCGGCGCTGGTGGTCATGTACTCTATCAACGTGTTCGTGACCTTCTCCCTGTCGCAACTAGGCATGTCGAAATTCTTCATTCAGCGGCGCAAGGAGGATCCCCTCTGGTTTCGACACCTGATGGTCCACATCGTCGGATTGGTCCTCTGCGTCACCATCCTGATCATTACCACCGTCGAGAAGTTCGCCGAAGGTGGCTGGCTGACCCTGGTCATTACCTCTGTGGTCATCGGGTTGTGCTACATGATCAAGGGGCATTACCTGCGCCTGCGCGAGGGGATGAAGGACCTCGACGAGACCTTGCTCGACTTCCCGCTCTCCTCCCACGGCGAGGTACCGGAGCTAGACCGCAACCAGCCGACCGCCATACAGCTGGTTTCGGGCTACAGCGGCTTCGGCGTCCACACCCTGCTCTCCATCATGACGACCTTCCCGAAAACTTACCGGAACATCATCTTCGTTTCGGTTGCCATGATCGACTCCGGTTCCTTCAAAGGGGCCGAGGAGATCGAAGCGTTGGAAAAGTCGGTCCAGACCGCCATGGAGAAGTACGTGGCCATGGCCAATAAAATGGGGTTCGCGGCCGACTACCGCACCCAGCTGGCAACCGATGTCGTGGAGAGTGCCGTGGAGCTCTGCAAGATGACCGCGGAGGAGTTCCCTCGTTCGACGGTCTTCACCGGGCAACTCACTTTCAGGCTGGAGAAGTTCTATCACCGCCTGCTGCACAACGAGACGGCTTTCGCTATACAAAGACGGCTGCAGTGGGAAGGATTGACTACCGTTATCATGCCCATACGGGTACGGTCCTAGTCGCCATCCGACAACGGAGTTGGGAGGCAAGAAAAGTCATGATAATGTCGAGTGCGTTACCCGTTATTCAGAGAAGCACTATTGCGCTTCGACTCCGCTCAGCGAACAGGTGGTTCCTGAACGGAGCCGTAGGGCAGCTTATTTTTGCGTCAGTCCATCTGGGGGTAATTACCTTATTAAACCGCTTCGTCCTTTCCTTGCAGCGGAGTCGGCTTTCCCCATGACCACCAACAAAACCCTCCACATACTGGTCGTGGACGACGATCTTCCCATCCGCCATTTTCTGCAGAGGGTGCTCGGTGGCGAATTCCATCTGAGTCTTGCTAGCGATGGACATGCCGGCTTGGCAACTGTGGCAGCGGCAACGCCGGATCTCATCCTCCTCGATCTCGAGCTTCCCGACCTGAACGGTATCGAGGTCATCAAGGGAGTTCGTGAATGGTCACAGGTTCCCATCATTGTGATCTCCGAGTTGGATCAGGAAGCCGACAAGATTGCGGCGCTCAATGCCGGTGCTGACGACTATCTGACTAAGCCGTTTGGTGCGGGGGAGCTTAAGGCACGGATACGAGCCGTTCTCAGACGCTCGTTGCAGCAGGCTCCGGAGCCGGTATTTGTCAGTGGAGACCTGACGGTCAACCTGCCCGAGCGGAGGGTACTCTCGCGGGGGGAGGAAATCTCACTGACTCCTACCGAATATGACATCCTGCGTCTTTTGGTTGTACATGCCGGTAAGGTTTTGACCCACCGCCAGATTCTGAAACAGATATGGGGGGTAAACTTTCTAAAGCAGCCACATGTTCTACGGGTGAATATCAGCAATCTGCGCCATAAAATCGAGGAAGACTCCTCGGAGCCAAGGCACATCGTTACTGAGCCGGGCGTTGGATATCGTCTTGTATCAGCGGGACCACACTAGCAAACATCTATCAACCGTCAGGGTTGTGCGCCTAAAAAGTCCTCGTCTGAAAACAAGAAAGGCCGAACTCCCACGGCATGAGAGTTCGGCCTTTTTGCGAGTACCCTGAAACCTAAGGGAAGTCGATGTCAAGCTGAGTGGTGAAGGTGTTGTTTCCCGCCAGGGCTTTCTTGGTATAGACATCGTAGCCGAAGATCACCGAAACATTCTTGGCGAATTTCCAGGAAGCCCCGAAGTTGACGGCACCGTCGACATTGTTGCCGCTCTGGTAGTCAACGGCCATCCAGAGCTTGTCGGAAATCTCGGTCATGGTCCGGTCCCAGGAAAGGAGCGCACCATCGTTGGCCGCATGGCCGGAGGTGTTGATCAGGGCCCTTTCGCTGCCGCGGTAATAGCCTGCGGAAAGCCTGCCGACGACGGGTAGGGTTCTGGCCAATAGACCATAGACGATGTTCTGGCCTGAGGTCACCAACGGTGCATTGGAGGCGGACTGCGACGGTCCAATGTTATACATGCCTACGGCAAAAGCCGGAGAGAATTTGAAGATAGAATCTTCCGGAGTCCCGACCTTAAAATTACCGCTCCAGGGATGATTATCATTGGGATCGTTGGCATTGACGAGGTAGTCGAAGCCGACTTCCGCTTGCACTTTTTCAAACGGCAAAATCCCCGCTACCGGGCCGACATCCATGACGTTGGCATCTCTGGTCGCCGTGGCGCTTGGCGGAGACTTCGCCACGCCAGACGCCCTGAAATAGTTGTCGATTCCGAGATGGAAGGTCCCGTACCCCTGCACGTCCGTGGAAGGAATCCAGATCTGCGTGGAAGGGGTCGCCATTGCGACAGTTGCTGCTGCGATGGTAAGCGTCATTGCTTGAATTAAAACCTTAGCTGCCTTGTTCATTTCGTCCTCCTGTGTAATTCCGCATGATTGCGGGGAAGGGGCTTAGGCCCCATGCGTCCTGATATAGCCACGACATCTTTGATTAATTTTGGCTTAGCTAGTGTACTGTTTATTCAACAGGCCTCAACGAACGGAAGCACATATATGCGGCAATCCTCCCTGCGCTCCGTCTTGGCAATATTTCCGATGGCCTCGATGATTTTCCCCACCGAGTCGTCGGCGGCAATGACTTCCAGCTTTATCTTCTCCACGAAATTGGAGACGTATTCGGCGCCCCGATAGACCATGGCTTGCCCCTTCTGGCGGCCATGGCAGAAAATGGCGCTTTCCATGAAATCTTCGATCCCTATGTTTGCCAGAGCAGATTTAACCTCATCCAGCTTGACCGGTTTTATGATGGCTTCTATGAGCTTCATGATTCTTCCCACCTTTGTGTTGAACTTCGGTGAACACCTCATTTGATAAGGAGGCGCATCTTATCCATCTGATTGCAGACTAGCCATTTAGATATTAAATCGGTATTAAAAGGTTGGTGAAAAGCATTAAGAAGGCATTAAGGCCACTGATATCTGCACCTTTGTTATTCCGGACACACAAGAAGAGGCGGGGTTGCCCCCGCCTCTTCTTGTTACGTTGATGTCGGTATCTGTTAAATGTCGAAGTACAGGGCGAACTCAAGGGGTACCGGACGCATGCGGACCGGGTTAACCTCGGCTTCGGTCTTGTACTCGATCCACTTCTCGATGACGTCGGGGGTGAAGACGTCCCCCTTGAGCAGGAATTCGTGGTCCTCCTTGAGCGCCTTGAGTGCCTCTTCGAGGGTCCCCGGCGCAGACGGGATGGTGGAGAGCTCCTCGGCGGATAGACCGTAGATGTCCTTGTCCAGCGGCTTGCCCGGATCGATCTTGTGCTCGATCCCGTCGAGACCCGCCATCAGCATCGCCGCGAAGGCGAGGTAGCCGTTGCAGGACGGGTCCGGGGTACGGTACTCGATCCTCTTTGCCTTCGGGTTGGTGGAGAACATAGGGATGCGCAATGAAGCGGAACGGTTGCGGCTGGAGTACGCCATGTTGACCGGAGCCTCGAAGCCCGGTACCAGGCGCTTGTATGAGTTGGTGGTCGGGTTGGTGAAGGCGCAGAGAGCCCGGGCATGCTTGATGATGCCGCCGATGTAGTAGAGCGCCATCTGGGAAAGCCCGCCGTAACCGTCGCCGGCGAACAGGTTGACGCCGTCCTTCCAGAGCGACTGGTGGCAGTGCATCCCGGAGCCGTTGTCGCCGTAGAGCGGCTTCGGCATGAAGGTGGCCGTCTTGCCGTTGCGGTTGGCGACGTTCTTCACGATGTACTTGAACCACTGCAGGTTGTCGGCCATCTCGACCAGCGACGAGAAGCGCATGTCGATCTCGGCCTGGCCGCCGGTGGCGACTTCGTGGTGCTGGCACTCGACGCGGATGCCGACCTTCTGCATTTCCATGACCATCTCGTTCCTGAGGTCGTTATGGGAATCGGTAGGGGAAACCGGGAAGTACCCTTCCTTGTGGCGCGGCTTGTAGCCCAGGTTGGGGAACTCTTCGCGGCCGGAGTTCCAGGCCCCTTCGGAGGAGTCGACCGAGTAGAAGGAGGCGTTCGCGCTGGAGTCGTAACGGACGTCGTCGAAGATGAAGAATTCCGCCTCGGGTCCGAAGTACGCGGTGTCCGCGATGGAGGTCGAGTTCAGGTAGGCCTCGGCCTTGCGGGCGATGTTGCGCGGGTCGCGGCTGTAGTCTTCCTTGGTGATCGGGTCGTAGATGTTGCAGATGAGAGACAGGGTCGGAACCGCGATGAAGGGATCCAGCCTCGCCGTCGTGGGGTCAGGGATGATGATCATGTCGGAGGCGTGAATCGGCTGCCAGCCTCGGATGGAGGAGCCGTCAAAGCCTTGCCCCTCCTCGAAGGTGTCCTCGCCGAACTCGCTCATCGGCACCGAAAAGTGCTGCCAGGTGCCGACGAAATCCATGAACTTGAAATCGACCATCAGCACGCCGTTTTCCTCGGCAAACTCCACTACCTGTTTTGGTGTCATTTCCAGTCTCCTTAATAAATGCGAATCGGTTAGTTGTATGCGCTTTCGGAATGCTGGGTCTGGTCGAGGCCGATGATTTCATCTTCCTTCTCCACCCTGAAGCCGATGGTCTTGTCGATGATAAAGGATATTACCAGGGTGACTGCGATGGCGTAGGCCGCAGCGGCGCCTACGGCTGTCAGTTGGATGAGGAACTGTTTTCCATTGCCGGAGAGAAGTCCCGTGGCGCCGACTGTGGCGAAGACGCCGGTCAGAAGCGCCCCCGTGGTCCCGCCGATACCGTGCACGCCGAAGCAATCCAGCGAATCGTCGTACTTGAACTTCGCCTTCATCATGACGCCGAGGTAGCAGATCAGGCCGCCGACGATCCCCATGAGGATGGCGGCTCCCGGCTGCACGAAGCCTGCGGCGGGGGTGATTACGACCAGACCCGCGACCACGCCGGAGCCGAAACCAAGGGCCGACGGTTTGCCCGCATGTATCCACTCAGCGATCATCCAAGTGAGGCCTGCCATGGCCGGAGCCACCATGGTGGTAGTCATCGCCAGGCCGGCAAGTCCGCCTGCGGCGTCAGAACAGTTGGGTCCGACGATCGCGGAGCCTGCGTTGAAGCCGAACCACCCGAACCAGAGCACACCCACCCCAAGCAGTGTAAGCGGCAGGCTGTGCGGAGCCATGCGCTCCTGCGGAAAGCCGTGACGCTTGCCCAGGAAGTAGAGGACCACGAGCGAAGAGATACCGGAAGAGAGGTGGACGACGGTGCCGCCAGCGAAATCGAGCGCGCCCATCTTGGCCAGCCAGCCGTCGCTCATCCAGACCCAGTGTGCCAGTGGGTCGTAGACCAGGGTGGTCCAGGCCAGCACGAACACGCAGTAGGCGGAGAACTTGATCCGCTCGGCCAGAGCGCCGGAGACCAGAGCGACGGTGATCATGGCGAACATGCACTGGTACATGGAGAAGACGAATTCGGGTATCGCCCCGGGCTCGGTGGCGACGTTCTGAAACAGCGCGTACACCGGGTTGCCGTCTTTGAAGCTGATCAGGCCGTTCAGCATAGCCTTGCTGAAATTGCCCAAAAGCCCGTGACTTATATCGGGCCCGAAGGAAAGGGAGTATCCGATCACCACCCATTGCACGCCGACGATACCCATGGCGACGAAGGAGTGCATCATGGTGGAAAGCACGTTTTTCTGCCGCACCATGCCGCCGTAGAAAAGGGCCAGGCCGGGGATCATGAAGAGGACCAGGGCCGAGGCGACCAGCATCCAGGCGGTGTCGCCGGTGTTGAGCACGGGGTCGACGTTCTTGGGGGCGGCAGGGGTAGCGGTTGCGGGTGCCGCGGCGGGGGCTGTCGCGGGCGCCGAGGGAGCGGTGACGGCTCCGGGAGCCGATGCCGGTGCGGCGGCGGGCGCTGTCACTGCGGCAGGTGCGGCAGGAGCTGCTTTCTCCTCGGCAAGGAGTGCCACGGGTGTGGCAAGCAGGCTTGCAACAAGCAAAACCTTGGAAAGGGAAAAGAATGCGTTGCGGCTGGGGGCAGAAAGCTTGCCTGCCTCATGCGCAGCTTCCTTAGCCTTGGGGTGGATACCTCGTAGTATCATTTCTTTCTCCATGAAATTGGATTGCGTAATTCCTCAATGAACGTTTACCATCTAGATGGCGTCGTCGCCCTTCTCACCGGTCCGGATCCTGACGGCCTCATCCAGAGGAAGAACGAAGATTTTCCCATCACCGATCCTGCCGGTTTTGGCCGACTCTTCGATGGTCGATACCGCCTTTGCGACCAATCCATCGGCCACTGCGATCTCTATCTTTACCTTCGGAATGAAGTCGACCGTATATTCCGCGCCGCGATAGATTTCCGTGTGCCCCTTCTGCCGGCCGTATCCCTTCACCTCGGTGACGGTGATCCCTTCGATGCCGATTTCGTTCAGAGCGTCCTTTACCTCGTCCAGTTTCGATGGTTTTATGATTGCTTCGATAAGCTTCATTGCCTTCCTCCTCAGGTTGCAGTTTGCTCCGTTGCAAACTAAGTGAAGTGCGGTCCCGGGCCACTGTATGGGAGACACTTACCTTTTTTGACATTAAATAGGCATTAAAATGACCGGCAAAAGCATTAAGAAGGCATTAAGAGGCGCAGAAAAAGCTGCAGGAGCGAAAAAAAAGATGCCACCCACCTGCGGTGGAGTGGCATCTTTGATAAACGGTTCCCGACGAGATAACGGTACAACCCTTTTGGCTGGGGATATCCGAGGCGGGGCTAATTCTTCACGGAGGCGATGAAACCCTTATTGAACCTGACATTAACTCCGGGTGTCAGTTCCAGGGTTACCACCTGGTCGTCGAGGGCGCTCAACCTGCCGTGCATGCCGCCGGCGGTCACCACCTGATCACCCTTCTTGAGCCCGTCCAGAAGCGCCCGATGCTCCTTGGCCTTCTTCTGTTGCGGGCGGATGAGCAGGAAATAAAAGATGGCAAACATGAACACGAGTGGGATCATCCCCTGAAGCTGGGACATCATGCCACCTCCGATGGAGCGCCTGCCGGCGACCCCGCTGCAAACGTCAAACCCAACATTTTACTACCCCCTGAACTGTTTTGTTCTGTTAGCGTGCGTACGCTGCCAATGCCAAGAAACCAGTGCCGGTGACCACGACGCCCATGAACCATGTCGATAGAACCATTAGTGCGAATTTCATCTAAGAACTCTCCCGTATCCTTTGATAAAAACTCTTCCCTTCCGCCATCGGTTGAAGGGTTAACATCCTTTTCTATGGTAAATTTAGCACTTACGGTATTAATAAGGTATTAAATGAAGGGCGAAAAGCATTAAGAATGCATTAAGACCTTAGGCAAAGGGAGTGCGAAGACGATGCGCTGGGGAAAAGAGGAAAGACCCTTTGCGTCGATTCCGATCCAGGCGGGAACCGGGGAAAGGGAGTGCTGGTGAAGCGGGGACGGGTCTGCAGATGTGTCACTGTTCTTCCAGAAGCCCCAGCTTCCCGGCCAGCCAACGGGTGGTGGTCGCCTGCATGAGAATGGTTAGGAGGATCGCCAGGAAGGTGACCGAAGCGATTATCTCCGCTCCGGGTACCTTCATGCCAACAAGGATGCCGGCGAGCGCCCCGGGGATCACTCCGGTCTCCCGGGTCCAGCACATGAAGAGGAGCTCCCGCAGGCTCCATTTGGCGCGCCGGTCGGGGAGGGCGCAGACAAAGACAGTGATGGGCCGGGCAATGAAGATGAATACCAGGACAAGGAGAATGCCTCTTCCCAGGTAGCGCCCCACCAGGGAGAAGCTGACCTGGCTCCCGAGCAGGATGAAGATGAACATCCGCATGATCAGGGCGGTCGTGCCGACGAAATCGGCCAGGCGCTCCTGTTCTCCCTTTTCCAGCCGGAACCCGAAGCTTCTCTTGTTGCCGAGGATGATGCCAAACACGAAGACCGCCATGAAGCCGCTGGCGTTGAGTGTTTCCGCGCTGAGATAGGCGGCGACCACCGCCATCAGCGTGACGAGCGGCGTGTACTCCAGGAGGAAGCCGAATCTTTCATGGGCGATGAGCAGCGCCGCCAGGTAACCGAGGACGGCTCCGGCCACCACTCCGATCAGGGCGTTGGCTACCAGGTTGCCGGCGATCCTGCCGAGGGAGAAGCCACCCCCGGTGCCGAGGACGACTCCCAGCAGGGCGAAGGTGATGATGGCGCTCATGGAGTCGTTGAAGGCCGACTCCGACACGACGGTCTGTGCCACCCGCTCCCTGACCCGCACTTCCTTGAAGATCGGCACCAGCGTCGCCGGATCGGTGGAGGAGATGGAAGCGCCGAGCAGCAGCGCGGTCATAAGCGGGATCCCGAGCAGATGGGCTGCGGCGATCCCGGTGAGGGCTGCGGTGATCAGCACCCCCACGGTGGAGATGGTCAGGATGGTGATCCAGACATCCTTCAACACGCCCAGTTTCAGGCTGGCGCCTCCGTCGAAAAGTATGTAGCACGAGCCGAAAACCAGGATCACCTGGTTGAAGGTTGAAGCGGCACGGACGTCGAGCAACCCGGCCATTTCCGGGCCGAGGAGAATGCCGGCAAGGAGGAACAGCACCACGTCCGGCGCCTTGAACCTCCGGGCGATGATACCCCCCAGGGACCCGGCGGCCAGTATGATCCCGGCCAGAAGGAGAATATGATTCGCTGCGTGCATGGCAGTCGATTCCAAGACAACCCACCTTTCGCTGAATGCTCCAACTATATCCAGCTTTGCCCGTTTTCTCAAGGAGAACACGGCCCCGGCTAGTCCTTGTTGATCGCCACGATGAAACCCTTGGGTGATTTCAATAGAAACCAGCAAACAGGTAAACTAGAGGAATCAATCCTTTAAACACTGCATCTCGGTAAATCCAATTCGGTCGCTAACGTGCATACGCTGCCAGAGCCATAAAGCAGGTGCCAGTGATTGCAAAGCCCAGGAACCATGTCGTCAGCACCCAAAATGCAAATTTCATCGCAGAATCCTCTTTTCCCTGAACGGCACTTACGCGGACCTGTTCTACGAGCGACCTTGAATGCCGACCTTTGCCAGGCCAGGTGCTCGTCGATTAATTTTATCCGTGGCAGTTATCCCTCTTTTCCCATTCTCTTCCTCGATGAGCCTTATTATTGCCGACATTGCAAGGCCGAGAATGAGGAGAAAAAGCATGTCGATTATGGAATTCAAGTACCTGACATCGCTGTTTGAGTAACTACCGTACTCGGAGATGTACCTGGCGCAACCGGCCGCTACGGAGACAATTATGGCTCCCAATCCTCCATGAGACCAGGACGCCAGAGCGACCGGAATCGCGTAAAATATAAGGATCGAGTAGTCGCCGGTTTGATAATCGACGTATCCAATCGTTGCTATCAGAGAGATTTCGATGAAGACCAAACTCCATGAAGGCAATCCTTTTAACAGATTTTGTAGTTTTTTCATGTTTTACCTGCGACTATGACGCTTCCTGATTCTCGCAAAGACTCGAGTCCTCAGCATGCTTCGAGAGACGGGAGCACAAATATCCGGCAGTCTCCTGTCCGCCCCGTCCTGGCAATGGTGCCGACGGCCTGGACGATCTTGTCGACCGAGTCGTCGTCGGAAAAAATCTCAAGCTTCACCTGTGCCACGGCATCAGCCAGGTATTTATCACCGCGATACATCATGGCCTGCCCCATTTGATGGCCGTGACAGATAATGGTGCTTTCCATGAAATCTTCGATTCCCATTTCCTGCAGTGCGGATTCGACTTCCTCAAGCTTGGCCGATTTTATTATTGCTTCTATCCTTTTCATGATCGCTTTCCGCCTTTTAAGTTAATATTCCCCTGAATGGACGCCTCGTACGACAAGGTGCCGCTGCCATTGATGGCCATGCTACCTGAATGAGGTTATGAAACAGGTAACAGCTCCCCTTTTTGCCAGATTGCCTGGCTGTATCGAGCCTGCAATCACCTCGGCCTCGTAATAATTTCCTCCTATCGTGGAAAGTATTTTGACCTTACCGGTTTCTACGGGTTCCAACGAGGAGTCGGTCGGAGATTCCCGATAGACAACAAGGGTATCGTTGACATTCAGGTCGTTTCTCCCCTCCTGCGTACTGTTATGGAACAGATACAGCCTTGATCCAGTTACCATGGCGGAGTCAAGCTTCAGATATGCCGGTCTCCCCTTCGGAAAAGGATACGTCACGGCATAAAGGGAGCTAGTCATGAGTAATGGAGTCAACAAAAGCAGTAATAACATGAGCTTTTTCATTTTGGGTTCTCCAGGTTCCTTGTTAGAGAAACGTTGATTTTTCCACGGCCTTTCCTGTTTATCAGCCTAACCACTTCCACCTTAAGACGGTATTAAAAGGTTCCTGAAAAGCATTAAGAACCCGTTAAATCGCAGAAAAGTTTTATCGCTGTTACCACTGCGACCTCACCCCCTTTCCGCTTTGCCATGGCATTCAGAGCTCGTATCCCCGTAATTTCCACCGGGTTATTTTGCGGCTTAACGCCGTCTTAATGCCTTTTGCCTGCATTTTAATACCGACTTAATGCCGAGGAGCATATCGTGAGAACATAATTTCCGCCGAGGGATCTTAAATGGGAACAATGACCAGGAGAAATTCCATGAACAAGCTGACCAGAATAGGCACCGTTTCGATGCTACTCGTTGCCACGGTAGCCGGTACGGCGCTCGCCACACCTCGCTCAACCGACATTCAGGACCTTAAAACTCCGCACCGAAGCATCGACTACCTGTGGAACTCCGCCCACACCCTGGAAGTTGGCCTTACCACAGGCGTGCTCCCCTTTGAAATGGACCAGCTGGAGCCAGGTGCCGACCACCCGACGAGAGCCACCAACCCGGACTCCCAGCATTTCCAAAGCGACGACACCAAGCTCTTCCCCCCTGCAGAATTGAGCTGCGCATTGACTCTATTAGATAGAGAGACGGTATAGTCATGAGAACAGACGAAGAATCGCGCCCCTCCCCCGAAGCGCTCCTGAAGGTCGCAAAGGCTGAAGAAGCCGAAAACGAGCGGGCAAAGCTCAAGATTTTCCTCGGCTATGCGGCAGGTGTCGGCAAAACCTACGCCATGCTGGAAGCGGCCCGGCAGCGAAAACGCGACGGTCGGGACGTGATGGCTGCCTACGTGGAGTGCCACGAATGCTGCGAGACCGAGTTACTCCTTGAGGGACTCGACGTCATCCCGAGGACGCAGATTGATTCCATGGGTGTGCTACTCTCCGAGATGGATCTCGATGCCGTGCTTGCCCGCAGGCCGCAGATTGCCCTGGTGGATGGACTTGCTCACGCAAATGCCCCCGGCTCCCGTCACGAGAAGCGCTGGCAGGACGTGGAAGAAATTCTGGCTTCCGGCATCGACGTCTACACAACGGTCAACATCCAGCATTTCGAGAGCCTGAACGACGTTGTAGCGCAGATCACCGGGGTGATCGTGCCTGAAACGGTTCCCGACAGGCTGCTCGACCTCGCGGTAGAAATCCGCCTGGTGGACCTCCCCCCGGAGGATCTGCTGCAGCGCCTGCAGGAGGGGAAGATTTACCTCCCCGAGAAGGAGGCGCTCGCCACTGAGCAGTTCTTTAAGCCGGGAAACCTGATGGCGTTGCGTGAGCTCTCGCTGCGCCGCGCAGCTGCACGCGTTGACGATCAGATGCGCGCCTATATGGAATCGCGCTCCATTGAGGGGCCTTGGCCGGTGGCGGAAAGGCTCCTGGTCTGCATCAGCGGCAGCCCCTACAGCGAGCGGCTGATACGTACCACAAAGAGGCTTGCCGACGAAATGAAGACCGCCTGGCACACCGTCTACATCGAGACGCCGGGCGTAAGCAAGCATGCCAGGGAGAATCGGGAGCGGGTCTGGCGCGATCTGCGCCTGGCGGAGAGCCTCGGCGCCCAGGTGGCAACCCTGACCTCCACCTCGGTCTCCGAGGCGCTCATCGGTTATGCCGTTAAAAACAACGTCACCAAGATCGTGGTGGGTAAACCGACCAAGCCGCGCTGGCGCGAGTTCCTGAGCGCGCCTTTGGTAGATCAGATCATCCGCCTCTCCGGTTCCATCGACGTGCAGGTGGTGAGCATTTCCGACGATCGGAAAAGTTCCCCCCAAAGTACCTCACGACTCGGCACTCCGCCCCCCTGGTCGGGGTATCTAAAGAGCCTCATCCTGGTACTGGCAACCTCGCTTGTCTGCGAGCCTGCACACCGATACCTCGCCCCCACCAATCTGGTGATGATCTACCTCCTAGCGGTGGTATACGCTGCGACCCGGCTGGGACGCCGCCCGGCGGTACTGACCGCGTTTCTGAGCGTGCTGGCCTTCGACTTCTTCTTCGTGCCGCCCCGCTTCACCTTCGCGGCATCGGACCCGGAGTATTTGCTAACCTTCGGCGCCCTTTTCACGGTCGGGGTCGTCATCAGCACGCTGGTTTCCCAGTCCCGCGAGCGGGCCGAGGCAATTCGGGAGCGCGAAGTCCAGACGGCGAGTCTCTACCACTTAAGCCGCGACCTGGCTGTCGCCTCCGACCTGACGGGCATCCTGGACGCCATGGCCCGGAACATTGAGGAGAGCCTCGGCGCTCAGATAGCGGTGCTCCTGCCTGAAGGGGAGAGGCTGGAGGTGAAGCGGGCGAACAGCGATCTGAACCTCGACACGAAGGAGTTGGCTGTGGCGGACTGGGCCTTCAAGAAAAGCTCCCCCGCAGGGCGCGGCACGGACACCCTGGTCTCGGCGGCTCTTCTCTATCTGCCGATGCTGACCTCCGGCGACGCGCTCGGCATCCTCGGGGTGAGGCTTGGGAGCGAGTCCGATTACGCTTCGCCGCTCTCTCGCAGGCTGCTACAGGCATTCGTCACCCAGGCGGCTCTCGCCATCGAGCGGGTCCACCTCAGCAAACAGGCGGAGCAGGCCCAGGTTCTCCAGGCGCGGGATTCCCTGGAACGAGCACTATTGAACTCCATTTCCCACGACCTGAGGACGCCGCTAGTCTCCATTACCGGAGCGCTCGGGGCCCTGCGGGACAAGGGGCGAGTGTTCGAGGCGGACGCCCGGGAAGAGCTTCTTAACGGCGCCTTTGAAGAGGCGGGACGGCTGAACCGTTTTGTGGGAAACCTACTCGACATGACCCGCCTGGAGTCGGGGCACTGAAGCTGAAACAGGTCCCCTGCGACGTAGAGGACGTCTTCGGCTGTGCCCTTGCCGCCCTGGAGCCACAGCTCGGGGAGCGGGAGATTGAGGTGCGTGTCCCCACCGGACTCGACCTGGTAAAGATGGACATGGTTCTGATAACGCAGGTGGTGATAAACCTGGTGGACAATGCGCTGAAGTACACGCCTCTTAATAGCGGCATCAAGCTTGCCGCAGGGTTTGCCGACCACATGCTGAACCTGGTGGTTTCCGATCGGGGCCCAGGCATTCCCGAAAACGACCTCAAAAGGGTCTTCGACAAGTTTTACCGCTTGCCTGTCCCTGAAGGGGCTGGCGGGACGGGTCTCGGACTCTCCATCTGCAAGGGGATCGTCGAGGCTCACGGCGGCAGCATCCGTGCTGAAAATCGGGGCGGCTTGCAGGTAGTCGTGGCGCTCCCCCTTACATGAGACCGGACCAGAGGACGCATGCCATGCCCAAGTGCAGCGCCAATGTTCCCAGGGTTCTTATCGTCGACGACGAGGTGGCGATCATTCGTTTCCTGCGCACGGCGCTCGGTGCCGGCGAGTTTTCCCTGCACCAGGCTGAAAACGGCCACGATGCTCTGGCGGCTGCCACAGCGTTCAGGCCTGAGGTTATCCTGCTCGATTGGGTCCTTCCCGACCTTGATGGGGTCGAGGTAATCCGAAGGATTCGTGAGTGGTCGCGGGTTCCGATCATCGTTTTATCCGAGCTCGACTGCGAAGATGAAAAGGTACGCGCACTCGATGTCGGTGCCGATGACTACCTTGTCAAGCCTTTTGGAGTTGCAGAGTTGCAGGCGCGCATCAGGGCCTCGCTCAGGAGGAGCCTGAACCAGTCGCCGATGCCGTCCTTCCGCTGCCAGGGGCTGGAGGTGGACCTCTCCCACCGCCGGGTAGTCGTGCGGGGCAAGGAGGTTCACCTCACCCCGACCGAGTACGATCTGCTGCGGCTCCTGGTGAACCATGCCGACAAGGTGCTGACGCACGGACAGATTCTGAGGGGAATCTGGGGCGCAGCCCACGCCGAGCACCAGAAGGTGCTCCGGATGAACATCTCCAACCTCCGGCAGAAGATCGAAGAAGATCCCACGAGGCCCAAGCACATCGTCACGGAATTGGGTGTCGGCTATCGCCTGAAGAGTGAGAGCAAGCAGTCCCTGCGGGGAATAAGGGGATTATTATCCCCCTTGCAATGAGACTAGATAGGAGGACTAATGCCATGCCAAATCTAAAGAAAAGTACCGACCTGCTGCGGGTGCTGGTCGTCGGCAATGAGGTGAAGACCCTGCGCTTCCTGCGCACGGCGCTGGACATCGGAGAGTTTTCCCTGCACCAGGCAGATGACGGCCATGCCGCCCTGGCTGCGGTCGACTCGGTCCGGCCGGACATCATTATGCTCGACCTGGGTCTTCCCGACCTGGACGGGATCGAGGTGATACGGAGGATTCGGGATGGATCGCAGGTGCCGATAATCGTGCTCTCGGAGCGCGACGGCGAGGACGACAAGGTGGCTGCACTCGATGCCGGAGCGGACGACTACCTGATCAAGCCCTTCGGCATCGCGGAGCTGCGGGCACGCATCAGGGTCTCAATCAAAAGGAGCTTGCAGCAGGCGCCGGAAGAACTCTTAAGCTGCCGCGGGCTGGAAGTGGACCTCACGCGCCGGCGTACCGCCTGGCTCGGCAAGGAGGTCCAGCTCAACCCGACCGAATACGAGCTGCTACGGCTCATGGTAAGTCATACCGGGAAAGCGCTGACACAAAGCCAGATCCTGAGGCAGGTCTGGGGCGCCTCCAGCAATTCCAAGCTGATTTGGTCGAACCGCTCGCAAAGTTTTAGCGTGCGATTGTGAGTGCTGATTTTGTGTTTCTTTGGAGCTCGGAACCGGGCTTAGAGAGCAACTGAACAGTTGACGAGCCCTGCTCAGAGCGGGTGGCACCACTGCAGTAGCGCGGTGGCGCGTTCGCTGTCCAGTGCGCCGATGACCCGATTCCTGAGCTTCGGCTTCAACTGATGGATAGTCTCGCAGGCGATCCGGTCGTCGAGCGAGTTCAGGACGGGCTGGATGCTCTGCCTGGGAATCCGGGAAACAATGCGAGCCAGGTCCGTCGGGTGCATCTTCCCAATCTGCTTGCGTGCCTTAGCGGCAGTGAGCCTGGCGGCTTTCGCCTCCAGGTGCCATACCATCTCCCAACTGATCTCCCGCCCCGTGATCTCCTTCTGTAACCTCCCCCAAAACCTTTCGTACCCCATGCGCCGCAGCAGCCCGCGAAAGCCGACATCGAAGGAGATAAGGAAAAGCGCACCCTTGTGGCGCACGAGGTGCAGATCGTTCACCCGGGCCAGTTTTGCGTGCTTCACGTCGATGACCTGCTTGTCAAGTATGTCGCGTTTGACACGAATCTCACCGACGATTTCCCGATGGCTGGCCAACTCGTTGACTGATACGGACACGGAAATCGCCGCTGAGTTGAAGAGTACCACCCGGTCCGAGGCCACGCTATAGGTCCCGCCATTGCGCCGGAGCAGTAGCTGGCTCAGGACTGGAAACTCCTCGTTCGGGCTGGCCGTGAGGTCCCAGAGCCTGCCAAGCAACTGGCCCGAGGCGTCGGTCACTGGCTTATCCAGTACCGCGCTTAAATAGAGCTGCTGTGAAGTCATTGCAGTTTACCTCTCAGCATGTTCAAGAGAGATTTGCCTGGTTTATTTTCAATGGCAAGTTTCAGTCGTAGTCTCATTCAACCGGAACCTGAGCTCCGAGTATTCCTTGTCGAATGTCACAACGTGGTCCAGATACCACTCTTTTAGGGAATTTAGCTCCTCGATGTTCTTATCGCAGTTCAGCTCTTCGTTCCTGCCCATAAACTTTTCCAAATGCGACACGAACAGCGCATGCTGAGCCTTATGGGCCTCTATTCCCACGAAATCCATCTCTTCCATCAATTTTTCTTCGTCTAGAAAATGAAGTTTGCAGTACGCATCGAGTCTGTCTATCAACTCGAACAAATCCTGGCCTTTTATCTCAGCCAAAAGATACTCAGAGACATTCGCCATACATCTCAAAATTAATGCGTGCTGCGAGTCCAAAACCTCGTTGTCCACAAAACAGATGTCGCTCAGAGATAAGGTTTCCATGATTATCGCTCCGTGAATTTTTTTGTCATAATTATCGGTGTTCTCAAGAGCAGTAATAGCTTGATAACTTTCATTGCTGTTCTCTGTGAAGATATTTCAGCAGTATCGGCTTTTTTCGGCGTTGGCAATGACATCGTAGTTCTCCAAAATCACCAAAGTCTATCCACCTGATTATCAGCCTAGCCGTTTTCATATCAAGAAGGCATTAAAAGGACTGCGGAAAGCATTAAGAACGCATTAAAGGCGTGAAAAGATGCTGTTTTCCTGCAAGGAGTACAAATCCGAAAGGTCGCGCATTACTGGATTTATTGGCGGTCTTTATGCTTTCTTAATGCCTTTGACCTGCATTTTAATACCGACTTAAGGTCGAGGGGCATATGGTGGCAACTGCGGGAAAGACTACTTCTAAGCCAAGCGGAGCATCACCATGAAAATCTACCTCTTCTACCCCGAAACCGGCGTCTATCTGGGTGAGGACTTTTCCGACGATTTGCCGATGTGCCAGGGGCGCGAGGCTGTCCCTCTTGAAGCAACGACCATCCCGCCCCCACCCTACAGGCGCGGCGAGGTGCCTGTTTTCACGGTTGCCGAAAACAAGTGGGAGATTCGGCCCATTTTCGCAGCGGTTACTGGAGGTGACAGAGATCCATGACAGCAAGCCGGCCGGTTGTCGAAGTGCCACCCTTTTGGACAGGCGCCACAATTGTAAGGATTCTGACCATAAACAGATGACATCTGTATAACACAGGTAACAATAGCTTAAGCATTGTCTAAGGAACAAGAGCAAGAAGCAGCACTAACTTACCACCGGAGAAAAAATTATGAACATGTACGAATGGCTGGAAACGATTCTCTATTTTGTCGTCCTTCTCGCCCTGATAAAGCCGCTTGGTAGCTTCATGGCCAAAGTTTTCCAGGGGGATCGGACCTTCCTGTCGCCGGTTTTTGTTCCGGTCGAAAACCTGCTATACCGGATCAGCGGGGTGAAGAAGGACGAGGAGATGGGGTGGAAGCGCTACGCCTGGGCCATGGCCCTCTTCAACCTGGTCCTTTTCGTAGCACTCTTTGCAATGCTGATGCTGCAGCACCTGCTCCCCTTGAACCCGCAGAAATTCCCGGCCTTCACCTGGCAGTTGGCGCTCAACACAGCGATCAGTTTCGTCACCAACACCAACTGGCAGGCGTACAGCGGTGAATCCGCTGCGAGCTACTTCACCCAGATGGTTGGGTTCGCTGTGCACAACTTCGTCTCGGCCGCCACCGGCATTGCTATAGCCATTGCTCTCATTCGCGGCTTCGCGAGGCGCAAGACATCGCTGCTGGGGAACTTCTGGGTAGATATGACACGCTGCACCCTCTACATCCTGATCCCCATTTCCATTGTCGGCGCACTTCTCCTGGTCTCCCAGGGGGTGATCCAGAACTTCAGCGACTACAAGACGGTTCCGCTGGTGCAGTCGGAAACCTACGACAAGCCTAAAATGGACGCCAAAGGGAACGCGATCAAGGATGCCAAGGGAAACCCGGTCACCGAGAGCGTGACGGCGAAGGAGGTCACCATTCCCATGGGGCCGGTCGCCTCACAGGAAGTGATCAAGGAGTTGGGGACCAACGGCGGCGGCTTCTTCAACGCGAACTCGGCCCACCCGTACGAGAACCCGACCCCACTTTCGCACTATTTTGAGATCCTGCTGATTCTCCTGATTCCCGGTTCCCTCACCTACACCTTCGGCGTCATGGTGGGTAACCCGCGTCAGGGGTGGGCGATCCTGGGGGTGATGGTTTTCATTTTGGTCCTAGCCTTCGGCGTGCTGCAGTGGGCTGAGGCGACCGGCAATCCGCTCCTCGCCAAGCTTGGCGTGAGTGGGGCCAACATGGAAGGGAAGGAACTCCGCTTCAGTCTGCCCGGCACCAACCTCTTCGAGGTCGCCACCACCGGCACCTCCTGCGGTGCGGTTGCCGCCATGCACGACTCCCTCACCCCGTTGGGCGGCATGATGCCGCTCTCCCTGATCCTCCTGGGCGAGATCGTCTTCGGTGGGGTCGGTTCCGGCCTCTACACCATGCTCGCCTTCGCGGTGATCGCGGTCTTCGTCTCCGGCCTCATGATCGGCCGTACCCCGGAATACCTGGGTAAGAAGATCGAGGTCCGGGAGATGTGGATGTCAATGATAACGATTCTTACCGCAGGGCTCGTTGTTCTGGTCACCTCGGGGATCGCCATGATCAATTCCGACGCCGTGGCATCCATGGCAAACCCGGGCGCCCACGGCCTCTCCGAGGTGATCTATGCCTTCGCCTCCATGGCTAACAACAACGGCAGCGCGTTTGCCGGCTTAAATGCCAACGTCAACTTCTATAACCTCTTAGGCTCCTTGGCCATGACCCTTGGCCGATACGTGCCAGCCGTGGCTGTGCTCGCCATGGCTGGGTCGCTCGCGGAGAAAAAGTACGTCCCGCCCAGCCTAGGGACTCTCCCCACCGACAAGGCGCCGTTTGCCATCTGGCTCACGCTGGTAATCCTCATCGTCGGAGCGCTAACCTTTTTCCCGGCACTCTCTCTGGGGCCGATTGTTGAACACCTGACCATGCTGGGAGGTAACTAATAATGTCAAAGCATAAGGCTGAACCGATTTCCATGTTTGATAAGCGGATCATGGGACCCGCCCTGATTGATTCCTTTAAGAAGCTCGACCCAAGGGAGCTCTGGCGTAACCCCGTCATGCTCTGCGTTGAAATCGCCAGTGTCATTACCTTCGTCACCTTCATCATGTCGCTCACCGGTGCCAACTTGGAGCCGGCCTGGTTCACGGGGCTCGTCTCGGTCTGGCTCTGGCTCACAGTCATCTTCGCCACCTTCGCCGAGGCTCTCGCCGAGGGACGCGGCAAGGCACGCGCCGCATCTTTAAGAAAGAGCCGCACCGAGGTTTCCGCCAAGCGCCTGAAAAAGGCCGAATTCGGCGCTCCCTTCGAGACGGTACCTGCCGAATCGCTTCGGAAGGGCGATTTCATCCTGGTGGAAGCACCCGAGACCATCGCCGGCGACGGCGACGTGGTGGCTGGTGCTGCTCTGGTGAACGAGGCGGCCGTGACAGGCGAGTCGGCTCCGGTGATACGCGAATCGGGCGGCGACCGCTCGGCCGTCACCGGCGGCACAGAGGTGATCGCCAACGCCATTATCGTGAGGATCACCGCCAATCCAGGTGAGACCTTCCTGGACCGAATGATCTCGCTCATCGAAGGGGCGAAAAGGCGCAAGACCCCAAACGAGGTCGCGCTGGAAGTGCTCCTGATCGCGTTGACGCTCGTCTTCCTGCTGGTCTGCATAAACATCAGCCCGCTTTCCATCTACAGCGTGAAGGCAGCGGGACACGGCATACCGGTGTCGCTCACCATCCTGGTGGCACTCTTCGTTTGCCTGGCGCCAACCACCATCGCTGCGCTCTTGCCTGCCATCGGCATCGCCGGGATGGACCGTCTCTTTCAGAAGAACGTAATCGCCCTGTCCGGCCGCGCCATCGAGGCAGCCGGTGACGTAAACGTACTGCTCTTAGACAAGACCGGCACCATTACGCTAGGCAACCGCGAGGCGGTGGAGTTCGTTCCGGTCGGGGGACACACCGAGAAGGAACTGGCCGAGGCTGCCCTGATCGCGTCCCTTTCCGACGAAACCCCCGAGGGTCGAAGCGTCGTGGTGCTGGCCCGGAAGAAGTTCGACCTGAAGCTGGAGGCGCTTCCCGCAGGCGCCGAGAACATCGCATTCTCCGCCGAAACCCGTCTTTCCGGTGTCGACACGGGTGGCAAAAAGTACCGCAAAGGTGCCTCCGACTCCACGATCGCCTTCGTGAAGACACTCGGCGCCAGCACCCTTCCGGCTAACCTTTCGGATGTGGTGGACAGGATCGCCCGCGGCGGCGCTACGCCGCTGGTGGTATCCTGCGACTCCGAGATCTACGGGGTCATCAACCTGAAGGACATCGTCAAGGCGGGTATCCAGGAGCGCTTCCTGCAGCTCCGCAGCATGGGGATCAAAACCGTCATGATCACCGGCGACAACCCCCTGACTGCGGCGGCAATCGCGGCGGAGGCGCAGGTGGACGACTTCCTGGCCCAGGCGAAGCCCGAGGACAAGCTGAAGCTGATCAAGGATTACCAGGAAGCCGGCTTCATGGTCGCGATGACCGGCGACGGCACCAACGACGCTCCGGCGTTGGCCCAGGCAGATGTGGCAGTCGCCATGAACACCGGCACCCAGCCGGCCCGTGAGGCGGCCAACATCATCGACTTGGACTCCAACCCGACCAAGCTCCTCGACATCGTTGAGGTCGGGAAGCAGATCCTGATGACCCGGGGGAACCTGACCACCTTCAGTATCTCCAACGACATCGCTAAGTATTTCGCCATCATACCGGCGATGCTGCTCTCCATCTACCCCCAGCTTGGGGTGCTGAACGTGATGCACCTGGCGACCCCCATGAGCGCGATCCTGTCAGCGGTCATCTTCAACGCCGTCATCATTCCGATGCTGGTGCCGCTGGCGCTCAAAGGTACCAAGTTCACACCGATGCCCGCAGAGAAGCTGTTGATCCACAACCTCCTGATCTACGGGGTGGGGGGGATCATCGCACCGTTCGTCGGTATCAAAGCTATTGACCTGGTGGTCGGACTGTTCGTGTAATGCTGCTGGGAAATCGAAGGCTAAGGTAAGGTCGGGGTAACCCCGTCATACGAAAAATGAACAGACATGTGTGGGCGATCCGGACGGATCGCCCACACCGGAGGAAACATTCCATGAAAGAGATTCGTCCAGCTATTCTGATGCTCGTCCTTTTCACCATCATCTGCGGCGGAATCTACCCGGCCGTCGTCACCGGCGTCGCCTATGCAGTCTTCCCGAAGCAGGCCAAGGGGAGTTTCATCACCGATGACAAAAAACATGAGATCGGCTCCAGCCTCATCGGCCAGCCGTTCTCTGATGCCAAGTATTTCTGGGGCCGCCCCTCCGCAAGCACCGACTTCGGCTACAACCCGATGGGTTCCGGCGGCTCCAACTCGGGCCCCACCAACCCCGATTTCATCAAGGCGGTTGGGGACCGGGTTAAGGCTCTGCGCGACACGGGCGTTACCGGGAGTGTCCCGGCCGACCTGGTAGAAGCGTCGGCAAGCGGGCTTGATCCGCACATAACGCCGGAGTCGGCGGCATTGCAGGTGGCGCGGGTTGCCAAAACACGCCACATCGCTGAGGCTGAGCTGAGCAAGCTGGTCGTCGCCCATACCGAAGGCCGTCAGCTCGGCTTTCTGGGGGACCCGCGGGTGAACGTGCTGGAACTGAACCTGGCACTGGATGCAGGTAAATAGCCGGGTACCGACGGTGCTGCCGACCTGGTTGATGAGAAGGATTTTTAGGAGCTTTTCGGGCAGTACTTTCCGATAGTTCATGTCGCCACTGCAACAGGTCGAGTGCATGCCGTACTGGAGTAACCTGGCCGCAACGCCAGGATAATGTAAGACTCGGGAACGATAAATGCTCCTTCGGGCGGACCTCGGTTTGAACCAGGCCAAGGCTTAGGCAAAGGTTTAGAGAATTTTCTCAACCTCAACCTTAGCCTCAACCTGTCTCACATCGAGGTCCTCCGAAGGAGCATTCCATGTTTGCCTGCTGAAGGGATTTGTAACGGAGAGAACATGAGAAATGACGAAGATGCACGACCCTCGCCGGAGACGCTCCTGAAGGTCGCCCAAGCGGAAGAAGCCGAAAGCGAGCGGGCCAAGCTCAAGATATTCCTCGGTTATGCGGCAGGAGTAGGGAAAACCTACGCCATGCTGGAGGCAGCCCAACAGCGCCTGCGTGACGGCCGGGACGTGGTGGCGGCCTACGTGGAGTCCCACGGACGCAGCGAAACCGATTCTCTCCTTGACGGGCTCGAAGCGATCCCGAAGGCGCAGATCGACTACATGGGTGTGCTCCTCCCCGAGATGGACCTCGACGCGGTGCTCGCCCGCAGGCCGCAGATCGCACTGGTAGACGAACTCGCCCACAGTAACGCCCCCGGCTCCCGTCATGAGAAACGTTGGCAGGACGTGGAGGAAATCCTTGCCGCCGGCATCGACGTCTACACCACGGTGAACATCCAGCATTTCGAAAGCCTGAACGACGTGGTGGCGCAGATCACCGGGGTGATCGTGCGGGAGACGGTTCCCGACAGACTGCTCGACTACGCGGTGGAGATCCGCCTGGTAGACATCCCCCCGGAGGACCTGCTGCAGCGCCTGCACGAGGGGAAGATCTACATCCCCGCGAAGGCTGCACTCGCCACGGAGAAGTTCTTCAAGCCGGGGAACCTGATGGCGCTGCGCGAGCTTTCCCTGCGCCGTGCAGCCTCCCGGGTAGACGACCAGATGCGCGCCTACATGGAGTCCCGTTCCATCGTGGGCCCCTGGGCGGTGGCGGAAAGGCTCCTGGTCTGCGTCAGCGGGAGCCCCTACAGCGAGCGACTGATCCGCACCACCAGAAGGCTCGCCGACGAGATGAAGGCCACCTGGCACACGGTCTACATAGAGACGCCGGGCGGCAACAGCCACACCAGGGAGAACCGGGAGCGGGTCTGGCGCGACCTGCGTCAGGCGGAGAGTCTCGGGGCGCAGGTCGCGACCCTGTCCTCGACCTCGGTTGCCGAGGCGCTCATCGCGTACGCGGTAAAAAACAACGTCACCAAGATCGTGGTGGGGAAGCCGACCAAGCCGCGCTGGCGCGAGTTCCTGCGCACGCCTTTGGTAGACCAGATCATCCGCCTCTCCGGTTCCATCGACGTGCATGTGGTCAGTATCGCCGAAGAGCAGAAGGGTGTCCCGAAAGGCACCCCCCGCCCCAGCGTTCCCGTACCCTGGCAGGGGTATCTGAAGAGCCTGGTTCTCGTGCTGGCCACCTCGCTTGTCTGCGAGCCCGCACACCGATACCTCGCCCCCACCAACCTGGTGATGGTTTACCTCCTCGCCGTGGTCCTGGCTGCCACCAGGCTGGGGAGAAAGCCCGCGGTACTTACCGCGTTTCTGAGCGTGCTCGCCTTCGACTTCTTCTTCGTACCTCCACGCTTCACCTTTGCGGTAACCGACACAGAGTACTTCATCACCTTCTTCGCCCTCTTCACGGTTGGCATCGTCATCAGCACGCTGGTTTCCCAGTCCCGCGAGCGGGCCGAGGCGATCCGGGAACGCGAGGTCCAGACGGCGAGCCTCTATTATCTCAGCCGCGACTTGGCGGTCGCCTCCGACCTTACGGGGATCCTGGGCGCCATGGTAAGGAACATTGAGGAGAGCCTCGGAGCACAGATAGCGGTGCTCCTGCCGGAAGGGGAGCGGCTGGAGGTGAAGATGGCGAGCAGCAATCTCACTCTCGACATGAAGGAATCGGCCGTCGCGGACTGGGCCTTCAAGAATCGCTCCGCCGCCGGGCGCGGCACGGAAACCCTCGTCTCGGCGACACTCCTCTACCTGCCGATGCAGACGACAGGCGACGTGCTCGGCATCCTCGGGGTGAGGCTTGACCACGAAGCCGACTACACCTCGCCGCTTTCCCGCAGGTTGCTTCAGGCGTTCGCCACCCAGGCGTCTCTCGCCATCGAACGTGTTCATCTCGGAAAGCAGGCAGAGCAGGCCCAGATTCTCCTGGCGCGGGAATCCTTGGAACGTGCACTACTGAACTCCATTTCCCACGACCTGCGCACGCCGCTCGTCTCCATAACCGGCGCGCTTGGCGCGCTTATGGACAAGAGCAGCGTACTCGAGGCGGGGACCCGGGAGGACCTGATGGCTGCCGCATGGGAGGAGGCGGGAAGACTGAATCGATTCGTCGGCAACCTGCTCGACATGACCCGCCTGGAGTCAGGGGCGTTGAAACTCAAGCAGATTCCCAGCGATGTCCAGGACCTATTCGGCTGCGCCCTGGCTGCCCTGGAACCACAGATCGGTAAGAGAAAGATCGATGTGGCTGTTCCTGCCGGACTCCCGCTGATCAGAATGGACATGGTCCTGATGGCCCAGGTAATAGTCAACCTGCTCGACAATGCCCTGAAGTACACACCGCGCAACAGTTCCGTCGAGCTCGCTGCCGGGCTTGCCGATCACACACTGACACTGGCGATTTCCGACCGTGGTCCCGGCATCCCCGAACAGGACCTTTCAAGGGTCTTCGACAAGTTCTATCGCGTACCCGTCCCGGAGGGTGCGGGGGGGACCGGGCTCGGTCTCTCCATCTGCAAGGGAATCGTCGAGGCCCACGGAGGGAGCATCCGTGCCGAAAACCGCGAGGGGGGAGGTCTGCAAATGATCGTCGCCCTCCCTGTCGAATAATACTGGAGGAATAATACCGTGCTCCAACAAAAGAGTAGTGCCAACCTGCCACGCGTGCTTATGGTCGACGACGAGGTGACCATCCTCCGCTTCCTGCGCTCGGCGCTCGACACCGGCGAGTTTTCCCTTCATCAGGCGGATAACGGACATTCTGCGCTGGCGGCGGCTGCGGCGGTTCGCCCCGACATCATCCTGCTCGACCTGGGTCTTCCCGACATGGACGGGGTGGAGGTGATACGAAGGATCCGGGAGTGGTCTCAGGTACCGATCATCGTGCTATCCGTGCGCGACGGTGAAGACAACAAGGTGCAGGCACTCGATGCCGGGGCGGACGACTACCTGATCAAGCCTTTCAGCGTGGCCGAGCTTCAGGCACGCATCAGGGTCTCACTCAGAAGGAGCCTGCAGCAGGCGCCGGATCCGGTCTTTAATTGTGGTGGGCTGGAGGTGGACCTCACCCTCCGGCGGGTCATCGTGCGCGGCGAGGATGTCCAGCTCACCCCGACCGAATACGAGTTGCTTCGACTCCTGGTGAACCACGCCGGCAAGGTGCTGACGCACGGGCAGATTCTGAAGCAGATCTGGGGTGCCGCCTACGCCGAACAGCAGAACGTGCTCCGGGTAAACATCTCCAACCTCCGGCAGAAGATTGAAGATGACCCCTCGCGCCCGAGGCACATCGTCACGGAACTAGGGGTAGGGTACCGTTTGAAGAGCGAGTAAGCTCGGGGTTTGGTGTGAGACCGCAGGGACAACGACCCTTCCGGCTGCGCGGATCATTCAGATATTTATCCGAACCGGCAAGATCATCGTCTTTATCCCCTCCCACTGCAGGCGGCGCTGGATGGCGCTGGAGGTCTGGTTGTGTAGTATCCAGTGGTAGAACTTCTGCAGGGGAAAGATGAGCTGGCCGGAAAAGACCGTGGAGTTCGGATACTGGGCGTTGGTCTCGAGGCAAACGTCGATGGCGGTTTCCACCACCTCGGTCCCCATTTCCACCCGGTAGTCGGCGTGAAAGCCGAGGTGCTTGGCCAAGTCGACATACTTTTTCAATGATTCGGTCACCGAAAGCTCCAGCGCGTCCAATTGCTCGGCGCCCTTGAACGACCCGGAATCTATCACGGCGACGGAAACGAAGACCAGGTTGGTGAAGCTTTTCCCCAGGCTGGTAACGATGGTGAGGAGCAGATGGACTCCGAAGCCGTTGTAACCGGAAACCAGCAAAATGGCGGTCGGCTGATCCGGTTTGGGAGGACCCGGGTCGCGCTCTTCATGCAGCGGCAGGTCCAGAAGCATCTCGTCCAGTTCCCGCATGGCTCGTACCACCTTGGTGTAGTGGCGCCTGATGGAGTAGCAAAAGGCGATCATGATGCCGGTTATCACCAGCGTGAGCCAGCCCCCTTCGGCGAATTTCTCGATGACCGTTATCACGAGGATGGTCAGGCAGAGCGCCCCGCCCATCAGGAAGACCGACAGTTGGCGCAGCCATTTCGGATCTTCCTTGCGGCGGCGGATGAAGTAGCGTGCCATACCCACTTGGGAGAGGGAAAAGGTGATGAAGACGTTGATGGAGAACATGATCACCAGCGCCGAAACCGATCCCCTGGTGTAATAGAGCAGTAAGAGCGCCGCCCCCCCCATCAGGACCACGCCGTTTTGCATGGTGAGCCGGTCCGACAGCGCGGAAAACCTATGGGGGAGCCAGGAATCGACCGCCATGTTCGCCATGACCCGAGGACCGTCAATGAAGCCGGTCTGGGCGCCGACCAGCAAGAGCGCCCCTTCAGAGAGGAGCGTGACCAGCGCCAGCAACCCTCCAGCAGGCAGGGACGCGAAGACCTTCTCCGCCAGGGCCGCGTTCAGGGTCTTCCCCTCGGCAGGGGTGACCCCCGCCAGCACGTAGCAGAAGAAGAGCCCGCCGGCGGTGAGCGCCAGGGACGCCGCCATGTACACCATGGTTCTTCTCGCTGTCTTTACCTTCGGTTCGCGCATTATCTGCAACCCGTTCGAGACCGCCTCCAGGCCGGTATAGGTCCCACCTCCCAGCGAATAGGCTCGCAGGAAGATGAGGAGTATGCCCCACCTGCCGATTGCATCCACATCCTGACGGTAGGCATCCCGGCTCCAACTTGAAAGCGCCCCCACCTGGTCGGAGAAATTCGTCATGGCGGCGAAGAGCAAAAGGTGCGTCCCTATGAAGACCGCAAATATGGGAGCAAGGATGAGGACAGATTCCTTCACCCCGCGCACGTTTAGGACGATGAGGGATACTAGCAGGAGGCCGGCGGTGAGCAGCTTGTACTGCTGAAAGGGAAGCGGGAGGAAGCTGAAGACGGCATCGACGCAGGCGGCGATGGAGACCGTGATGCAGAGGATGTAGTCGAGGATAAGCGCACAGCCGGAAAGGACTCCCGCGGGCGGGCCGAGCATGTGGGAGGCGACTATGTACCCTCCTCCCCCATGGGGGAAATGCTCGATGAGCCGGGTGTACGAGTAGGAGATGACGACAACGGTGAACGCCGTCGCCAACCCGAGCGCGAGACAGAGATAGGTGTGCCCCTGGATTGCGGCAAATGCTTCCGGCGGACCGTAGGAAGAGGAGGAAAGGCCATCCGCCCCAAGTCCAACCCAGGCGAGCACCGGGATGAGGGAGAGCTTGTGAAACAGGGTCGGGTCCCGGATTTCCTTGGGAGCCCCGAACAGGCTCGTCCGCATACGATGCCAGAATCCTTGCTGTCCGTTTCCCTGTTTCATGAGATCTCTCCAGCGGGTATCTCTGTCACTGAAAAGTATACCGGGAGGGAGGGTTTTAACAATGAACAACTCCGTTCTTCATTACTGATCTCATGACGCCTGATCCTGAGCTAGCAGAAGTCTTACTGTGACTGTAGGGTATTAACGCACATATGCTGCTAATAGCAAAACACACCAAGCTGCCAACATGGCGGCCAGGAACCATGACCCAAGGAACAAGAGTGCAAATCTCATTGAAGGTCACCACCTTTTCACTCTGATAAGAACCATCCAAGGCTCATTGCAGGGCAGCCGATCAATGGCAATTTAACTCCCTTTTCCGCATTGAAAAGACGTAAGAGGGCACCCTTAACCTAGACCGCCTTGGCGGAACGTGGGCCTCTGGCAGTTCTGGATGTTCTCTTCGTTTTTGCGGGCCCCCCGACCTCTACAGGTTCCCCGACCTTTGCAGGTGCCCTGACCTCTACAGGTGCCTCTGACGCCGGATGGGAAGCCGATTTCCTGCTGCGGGACCGCCTCGCCTTTCGGTGTTTTTCCCCGGCGGCAACGGCTTCCTGGCCGGGCACCTCTTCCTTGGCCGGGCGGGCAAAGGCTTTTTCCGGCAGTTCCTCCTGGTGGTGCTTCTCCCTCTTGACGAGATCCAACTCCATCTGGTTCAGCAGGTAGGAGGGCTTCCCTTTCACCGTCACCTCGATGTCGTAGTCGGTCTCGATCCGGGACAGCTCATGCCTTTTGCGGTTCAAAAGGTAGTAGGCGACCTCGAGCGGCAGGCTCCCGACCACCTCGCCGACGGTCCCCTTCGCCGCGGCCGCATGGACCTTCCTCAAGAAGGAGAGGGCCATCGCCTCGACCGATTTCACCTTTCCCCTGCCGTCACAGTGCGGGCACTCCAGAGTGCTCGCATAGTGCAGGGTCTGGCGGATGCGCTGCCGGGACATCTCGAGAAGCCCCAATTCGGAGATGCCGCAGACATTCACCCGCGCCTTGTCCCCTTTGAGCGCCAGCTTCATAGCCTGCTCCACTTCCGCGTTGTGCTTCTTTTCCCGCATGTCGATGAAGTCGATGACGATGAGCCCGCCCAAGTCGCGCAGGCGGAGTTGCCTCGCAGCCTCCTCGGCTGCCTCCAGATTGGTTTTTAAGGCGGTTTCCTCCACACCTTTCTCGCCTGTTGACTTGCCTGAGTTGACGTCGATGGAGACTAGCGCCTCGGTTGGTTCTATGAAGATCGAGCCGCCCGACTTGAGCGGTACTGTTTTCTCATAAATCAGGTCGACCTGCTCTTCGATCTGATAGCGGGAGAAGATGGGGCGTTTTTCCTGGTGCATTTTGACTAGTTTCTCATACTGCGGGGCGATCTCCTTCAGGCACTCGCGCACGTCCAGGTAGACATCCTTGCTGTCCACCAGTATCTCATCGATCTCCGCCGAGAAATAGTCACGGATGGTTCTTATTATAAGGGCCGATTCCTGGTAGATGAGTCCCGCCCCTTTCATGGCCGTCCCTCGTGCCCTTACCCCTTCAAACAGTGCGATCAGTGCATCGAGATCCTTCTGAAGTTCTTCCCGGCTCCTGCCAACAGCCTCGGTTCTGATGATGTAGCCGTACCCCTCAGGGATGACCATCTCGGAGATTACTCCCTTGAGTTTCTTTCTCTCCGACTCGCTCTCCACCTTGCGAGAGATTCCGGAGGAGTCGCTTCCTGGCATCAGCACCATGTAGCGTCCGGGCAGGGAAGCGTAGGTGGTGAGCGCACAGCCCTTGGTGTCGCGCTCACCCTTTTCGACCTGGACGATCAGTTCCTGGCCGCGACGCAGCACCTCCTGGATGCGGGGGCGACGGTGGTGCTGGTCCTCGGACACGTCGTCGCGCCACTTCCAGTATTCCGGGTGCAGTTCGCCCATCTGGAGGAAACCGAGTTTCTTGAGGCCGACATCCACGAAGGCCGCCTGCAGCCCAGGTTCCACGCAGACCACCACTCCCTTGTAAATGTTGCCGCGGATCTGTTCGTTACCTGCAATTTCTACCTCCAGGTCGACAAGGCGTCCATCCTCGACGATAGCTACCCGTGCCTCGTCGGCATGTAGCGCATTAATCAGTATCTTTTTTGACATAATGTACTCATTTCCTTTCGGGCCGACCAAGCCCGGGAACTCTATGATTTAGCCTCCCCCTGTAGACCATTGCAGAACAAGTGTATATTTATTATTTTATCCCTTCTCGCATTAAGAAAGCGTTAAAAGGGAGCAGAAACGCATTAAGGACGCATTAAAACGCAAAAATTTGTTTAATGGACTTTTGGAAAGCATTCGGGGTAGTGAAAAAAGTAGATTTTTTGCATTACTGACGCTGATTCAATACGGAGTTGCACATGTGAGGATGCAGCGGGACATTCTATATTCTATCTGACGCGGGCGCACGTATCCTGTCGATTTTTATATGGCGAGATCTCTCACTAACGGCGAACCTTGAGTTTAATCGTTACTGGTATCCGACGTCCCCCGTCCGCTAGCGGAGCGGGGGCGTCAATCATTCCTTATCCAAACTCCAAGATTCAGTGAGAGGCCCGGTATTGTCCCTCACGAGGTCATTGCCTCGACGCCCCAGAACGGGCTCATCTCGCCGACTGCCTGCTTCTGGGACTTATCCCGTGAAGCAGGAAGCTTTAAATTGTTCTTTGCTCTTCATAAGGGTCCAAGCGACCACCAGAAGCTTAGCTGCGAGCTTAACCTTCATCTTCAGTTGGATGCCTCGTTCAAGCTCGCGTCCCTTCAGCAGTTTGCTGTAGTAACTCCTGATGTCAGGGGTAAGCGAAGAAGAGATCATGGCGGCCTGTACCAAGGCATACCGCAAGGCAGCCTTTCCCTGCTTGGAGATCACTGGCTTAACGCTGTCACTGTTCTTTCCGCTGCGCTCAGCACTTAAGTCCAGTCCTGCCAGCCGCAAGACCTGTTTCCGGTTCTCGAACCGAAAAGGGTTCCCAATTGCAGCAAGAACCATGGCTGAGACGATTGGACCAAAGCCTGGAATCGATAGAAGGCATCCATACTCCGGGGAACGCTTGGCCACGTCCTCCATCCGCTGTTCGTTGCCTTTAACGATCTCTCGGATGGCCTTCAGTATAATCTCCTCCGCGCCAAAAGAGACCTTGGTTAGGCGATTTTCCGGCGTTTGCCGAAGCAGACCAGACCGGCCAGGCCGGCAGCCAGCAGGGCGATGGTCGACGGTTCCGGGTGAATTCAAGGGCTCCGACATCAGGGTATCACCTGGATGTTTCTTTTCCTGCTGAACATTTTGAAAAACTCAAACCAGATCATGCTCCCCACGCCGGCTGACATGCAGATGACTAGATCGTCCGGATGCAGCGCCGTGAACCGGAATATCTCACGAAGAAAAGGGATATTAAGGACGAGACCGAGAAAGAGGACCGCGCTGCCGGTTACCCACCAGAGAGCCGCATTGGGAGCCCGGAGGATCGTGACGAAGGTGGAAGTCCAGGAACGGTTTGTCATCATGAGCCCGAGATTGGCGATAATCAGGGTCGTGAAGGCAAGGGTGCGGGCCTCCAGCTCCCCCTGACCGCGGCTCAGACAGACCCCGAAAACGGCCAGCAGCATCGCCAGGACACCCAGCCCCTGCAGTGTGCTGAGCAGCAGGACCCGCCTGCTGAACAGCGGCTCCCTGGGGTCGCGTGGCGGCCTGCTCATCGACCCGGATTCCGCCGGTTCCACCTCGTAGACGATGGAGCAGGCTGGATCGATGATCAGGTGCAAGAAGGCGATATGGATGGGCATGAATAACAGAGGCCAGTTAAAGAGTACCGGAATGAGGGACATCCCGGCAATCGGGACATGAATGGCTAGGAGATAGGCCATGGCCTTCTTCAGATTATCAAAGATGCGCCGCCCCATTTTCACCGCACGCACGATGGAGGCAAAGTCGTCGTCCAGCAGCACGAGATCTGATGCCTCGCGTGCGACGTCCGTCCCGCGTCCCCCCATGGCAATGCCGATATGGGCCGATTTGAGGGCTGGAGCGTCGTTCACGCCATCCCCGGTCATGGCCACGATCTCCCCGTTTGCCTTCAAGGCCTGCACCAGTCTAAGCTTCTGCTCGGGCACGACCCTGGCGAAAATGTTGACCATTCCGATCCTGCCCTGAAGATCCTCCTCGCACATGGTGTCCAGTTCAGGCCCGGTGATGACCTCCTCCGGATGGGCCAGGCCGATCTGACGGGCAATGCTCCGTGCCGTGCCGGGATAATCGCCGGTGATCATGACCATCCTGATACCGGCCTGGTAACAATCCCGAAGGGCGGCCGCCACGGTCGGCCGGACCGGATCGGCTAATCCTACCAGCCCCAGGAACTCGAAGTTAAAATCGTGTTGTCCTCCCGGCAGGCTCGGCTGGCGGAAGTACGAGCGGGCGACACCCAGAACCCGCAGTCCCTCGTCAGCCATCTGGGTCACCGCCGCCATCATTTCATTTTGCTGCATCTCGCTGAAATGGCAGAGGTCGGCGACCGCCTCTGGAGCTCCTTTGGCCGCAATGACGTAGTCGGCCCCCTCCGGGGCTCTCCAGACATGGGACATGGCAAGAAGTTCAGGGGACAACGGGTATTCCCTTTCAAGGCGCCAGTCGCCGTGCAGATGCTCGGTGTGGACCAGATACTCTTCGCCGAAGTCTTTGATGGCCCGCTCCATGGGATCAAAAGGATCCCGCTGGCTGGCGAGGAGGCTGAATTCCACCAGATCGTGGAAGGTGTCCGGCGGCGGGTCGTTGCGAAAGTCGCCGATGTTGCGCAGCGTCCCATTGGCATGGAGCGCCGTGACCGTCATTCGGTTCATGGTAAGGGTGCCGGTCTTGTCCACACAGAGGACCGTTGCCGAGCCGAGCGTCTCCACAACTGGCGCGCTTCGGGCAAGGACTTGAACTCGGGAGAGTCGCCATGCCCCCAGCGCCAGGAAAATAGTCAATACTACCGGCAGTTCGTTGGGCATGACCGCCATGGCCAGGGTGAGCCCCGCCAGCACCCCTTCGAGCCAGGCGCCGCGGGTGATCCCGTAGGCCAGGATAAGCAAAGCGCAGAGCCCGAGGACCGCAATAGCGAGCACCTTAACGAGCCGGCCGGTTTCTCGCTGCAGCGAGGTCGGTTCAGCGCTGACTGTTTGCAGGGCCTTCCCAATTTTGCCGATGGCACTTAGCTGCCCGGTGGCAACCACACGGGCGACCCCCGAACCTCGCACCACCAGCGTCCCGGAATACACAAAGGGGATGTCGTCTCCCCCCGGCTGAACGGCAGGGGAAGATGCGTCACCAGCGGTCTTCCGAACCGCTAGGGATTCGCCGGTTAATAGCGACTCGTCGGTTGACAGGCTCGTGCACTCCAACACCAGAGCGTCGGCGGGGACCCGGTCTCCCTCGGCCAGGACGATGATATCGCCCCGAACCACTTCACGTCCTGCGATGCGCAGCTGGGCGCCATCCCGGATAACCAGTGCCCTGGGGCTGGAGAGATCGCGCAGGGCCTCCAGGGCTCGTTCGGTTTTGCTCTCCTGGTAAAGGGTTATCCCCATGACGAAAAAGACAAAGGCCAGCAGCATCAACGCTTCCTGCAGGTCCCCCACGACCAGGTAGATTATCCCGCAGGCAACCAGGAGCAGGAACATCGGATCGCGCATGACGTCGAGCGCTATGCGCAGGCTTCCCCGCTGCTGGGAACTGGGAAGTTCGTTGGGACCTTCCTCACCCAGAATTCTGGCAGCCTCTGCGGAGGTCAGTCCAACATGCTCTTGATACTCAGTTTTCCGAGCCATGTAACCTCCCGCCCCGGTCCGATAAAGCTACCGGGTACCTGCTTTTCCAGCGCCCCCATTCAGGCCGCCACCCACATTGCATCCCTGCAACCTGCCAAGTATGACTGCAATAGCAAAGATGGCAACGATACAGCCGGTACAAAGCGAGACACTGCCGGCAAATTGCTGAGTTAGGTTTTTTAGGGGTGAAAGCTGCGGCGGATGAGGATGATGGGGCCAGGCATTGATATCTTGATAATTTTGCCGCCGTGGTTTCTCCTTGATGGTCGAACCGTCTATATGTATCCGTTCTTTACAATGTGCAGGATCAGTCAGCATCGTTTTCCTTGCCATTGCGGAGAAGGGTTTGATTTTCTGAATCTCAAGGGGACCGTCAATCAGGTGACTGGGTTTACTTCGGTACAATTGACGCCCACACAGTTTGGTCCATGGACCTTCAACACTCTGATAGACAGCCACTGCGCCCAAACCGGTCCTACGTTTCTCCTTCGCGCTTGACGGCGAGACGCCGCCCACCGGTAGTGGAATCAAGGATCGCACAATCAAACTGGACATGGACCAGCCTCTCACCACTATTACGTTAGGGGAAAATCCCCGGTGATAAAAAGCGTGATTCCCGACGACGACAGCGACGCCAATTAGGACTCGAGCGACTACGGCCCCTAGAGGAGACGAGCAACATAATACTGAGGGACTCAACAAGGAAATGGCTGTCTCCAAAAGATGCGGCCTTTTCCTTTCGATTATGTGGGAGAATCAATTGCCTTCTCGGCCGGAAAAGGCAAATAAACAATCATTCATAGCGCATGCCTACATAACCTGTAGGCAATTTTTTACGAAAATTTCGATTTCTCTCACAACTTGATCTGCACTCTCCGTACTAGACCTGCGCCATGCCTCCATCGACGGCGAGATCCACGCCGGTGATGAAAGAGCTTTCATCGGAGGCAAGGAACGTGACGGCAGCCGCGATTTCCTCTGGCTTGCCCCTGCGCCCCATTGGGATCTGTGTGGTAAACTGGGCGGCCGCTTGCTGCGCTTGCTCAGGGGTGAGGCCCGTCGTTTTCTCGAGGGCCGGGGTCTCGGTTGGTCCCGGGCTCATCACATTCACGCGGATCTTGCGGTTTTTCCGTTTCGTGAGCTGCCCCCAAGAAGACGAAGGCCTTCCACATAATGGTGCTCTTCTTGGACACTGCACTTACACCCATGATGGTTGCGGCATGCACGCCTTGGCCTTGGCTGTCGTGCTGACTTTGCGTACCTGATAGATCAAGACGTTGATAGCGCTGATGAAGACGCGCCTTGCTGGTGGCAATTGCTGTACCTTTTACATCGTTAAAAAATGTGCCAAAACTTCTGCCAAGAGAGACGGTAGCGCACTTGGGCCCGGTGATCCGGAACAGGACTGATCAGCAAACTCCCGCCCCTGCACCTCATCATCCACCTGGCTTCCGGCCTCCATAGGCCGATTGTACGGCAGGACGCTTTCGAGACCGTTTCGAAATTCGTTTGGCGACTGGGCGCGGTGAAAGCCCTTCTCGGTCCGTCACAAGAAGCCATAATAACACACGTGAAGATAAACTGTACAGATAGCCTGTATATATGTTATTATCTCGTTATGACAGAAATACTGCCGAATACCGACATGGCGCTTGCATCCGAGCTTGCAGCAGAGTTGCGTACTACCTTTGGGCAACTAAAACGGAAGCTGCGACGGCACGGCGGCCTGAACGATTTCACGTCGTCTCAAATTGGAGTCCTTGTCCGGTTGGAAAAGGACGGTCCGGCGACGGTATCGAGCCTTGCCAGGGCAGAGGGGATGCGTCCTCAGTCCATGAGCGCTGTTATCGCTCCGTTGGAAGAAATGGGGTTTGTGGCGGGAGCTGCCGACCCAAACGACGGGCGAAAAACGCTCATGTCGCTGACAGAAGCCTGCAAGAAGTGGGTCGAGGACGGGCGTGCCGCTCGTCAAGACTGGCTGGCGCAAGCGATCCAGCAGAAACTCTCTCCTGAAGAACAGAAGGGGGTGTCTTCAGCCATACAGCTGCTTGCGCGACTCACTGAGACTGAGGACTGACCGTCCTACCACGAATCGGGCCATCCAAACTCATTCATGACCTTCAATGGAGGATTTCGTGCCACTCACCATCCTTGACCCTCAAACCGCGCTGATCGTGGTGGATCTTCAGAAGGGCCTTCTGGACATACCGTCTCTCCATCCCATGACGGATGTCATCGACCATTCCTGCCAGCTTATCGAGGCCTTTCGCAAGCAGAAGCTGCCTGTGGTTCTGGTGAATGTCGCGGGGACTGCTCCGGGGAGGACAGAGGAGCCTCGACGGCACCGGGAGCCTTCCGCCGACTTCAGTGAACTGATTCCCGAACTGCATCAGCAGCCAGACGACATCCTCATCACCAAACGCACCTGGGGCGCTTTTGCGAACACGGACCTGGAAGCTCAACTGAAGGCAGAAGGTGTGACGCAGGTTGTTCTCACGGGCGTGGCCACTGGCACGGGCGTAGAAGCCACTGCTCGCCAAGCGTACGAAGCGGGCTTCAACGTGACGTTCGCCACCGACGCCATGACAGATGTGCGCCCTGAAGCGCACGCATACAGTCTCAAGCATGTCTTCCCTCGCCTTGGCGAGACCGGCTCCACGCGGGACGTGCTTGATTTACTTGCCAAGAGGAGCGCTGAGCAATGAACTGGCTACATCTCGTGTCCTATTTTTTCGGAGGCCTGTTTCTGGCCAACGTCGTGCCGCATTTCGTAAGTGGCGTTATGGGAAAACCCTTTCAGTCACCGTTCGCAAAACCTTCGGGAGTGGGCCTCTCGTCCTCGACGGTGAATGTTCTCTGGGGTTTTGCTAATTTGATCTTCGCCTATCTGCTTCTGCTGTGCGTCGGCCACTTCGACCCCCGATCCATCGCCTGTATCGCGCCGTTTGCGGTTGGCGTACTCCTTATCAGCCTGTTCTCGGCGAGGCATTTCGGCCGATTTCACGGAGGCAACACCCCGGAGCGCCCATGAGGAATCCGCTCTCCAAAGCTTTCCGCGCTCTGGAGAACTTCAACTTTCGCTTGTGGACGGCAGGCGGTCTGGTATCAAACATCGGGACCTGGATGCAGCGCGTGGCACAAGACTGGATCGTGCTAACGCAACTGACCCACCATGACGCGACTGCCGTCGGCATTGTCACGGGCCTGCAGTTCGCTCCGCAGCTTCTGTTGCTGCCCTGGAGCGGTTTGGCAGCAGACCGTTTCAACCAGCGCAAGCTGCTGATGCTGACACAAGCATCCATGGGTGTGCTTGCGACTGCGCTGGGAATCCTTACGATCTCCGGCTACGTCCGGCTTTGGCATGTTTATGTGTTTGCCTTTGTCTTTGGCGCCGCTGCAGCGCTGGATGCGCCAGTGCGGCAAACCTTTGTGGGTGAGCTGGTGGGTGACGAACACCTGCCCAATGCAGTCGCGCTCAACTCGACTTCGTTCTTCGCCGGCCAGATGATTGGCCCGGCTGTGGCCGGTCTGGTCATCGCGCAGATCGGGACAGGCTGGGCGTTTCTCCTAAACGGGCTGTCCTTCGGCGCTGTTCTGCTCTCCATGTATCTGCTGCGCGTTCAAGAGCTCAGGACAAACGCGAGAGCTTCTAGCGGACCGGGTGGCTTCATCGAAGGACTCCGTTATGTATGGGCTAGACCGGACCTCCGGTCAATCCTGGTCATGCTCTTTCTGATCGGGACATTCGGTCTGAATTTCCCGATCTTCATCTCCACCATGGCGGTGAATGTCTTCCATGCCGATGCACGAGGATTCGGTTTGCTATCGTCGATCATGGCGATCGGCACAATTAGCGGTGCGCTTCTGGCGGCCGGACGCGACAAGCCAAATTTTGGGTCGCTGCTCCTCGGGGCCGGAGTCTTTGGAATTGGCTGTACGCTTGCCGCGTTCTCTCCTGGATACTGGTGGTTCGCTGCGGCCCTCGCGGTGATCGGAGTCGCCGCCCTCACCTTCACGAACGGGACAAACAGTATGATGCAGCTTTCTACTGAGCCCACCATGCGCGGTCGGGTGATGGGGATTCGTGTGGGCGTGGGGCTCGGGGGAGCAGCAATGGGGGCTCCCATCGTCGGTTGGGTTGCGAATCATTTCGGCCCGCGATGGTCGCTTGGCATCGGCGCGGTTTCCGCATTCCTCGCAGCACTTGTTGCGGCCCTAATGATGGCAAAACCTGTGGCATGCGTAGCACAAGAAGATGATATCGTGGCAGAACTCTTGCCTGACTCTAAAATCGCAGAGGAACCTCCGGTAAGGGGGTGGCAATAGCAGCCCAGTTATCCGTCTCGAACGAGGTTTCGTGTACCTGACGGCCAAAACGCAAGGAAAACTTGGGCCGGCGGCTTTGGTCCACGTGGTGGGGTTGACGTTCGTGGGGGATGGTTCACCGGCGTTTACCACCCTGGCTATTGAACGACAAAAGGCCGTCTCCGAAGAGGCGGCCTTTTGTCGTTCTGCGGTGCGGCCATATATTACTTCGCGGCGGGTGCTTCAGCCGGGGTAGTTGTCGTGGTCGTCGTGGTCGCTTCCGGGGCTACGGCCTTCTTGGCTGCTTTCTTGTGGTGTTTGTGGTGTTTGTGGTGCTTCTTGACGGTTTTATTGACTTCTTTCTTCTCGACCTTCACTTCGCCGGAAGGGCTGGTCGTGGTGGTTTCGCTCTTGGTGTCGGTCTTGACTTCGGCGGCGGAAACGAGGCCTGCGAAAGAAACGGCGACGAGGGCGGCTACGATGCTGGAAAGAACTTTTTTCATTTGGATATCCTCCGAGAGGTTGATTTAGAATCTAATGTGATATGAGCATAGGCCGTGCCAATTAGTCGATCAATGGCAACCGGCTGTATTCACAGACTAACTTCAAAAGGCGTCTCCGGGATCGGCCCCGTACCCACCTCAATTGAGCTATCCGCACTTCATATGGGGTGACGGTAGGGGGATTACTCGAAGGGGACGGAGTCAACCAAGGATATGCTCTAGGTGAGCTCCTCGGTGTCGAAGATCAGCGTGTAGTTGTGGCCACCGGCAGTGACTGCGAAGGCAACGTTTCTGGCGGACCCTACCAGATAGCTCCAGGTCATGTTGACCTTGGTGACGAATAGCCGTCCCTCCGCGGGGGCCTTAATCTGCTCGAACCAGATGGGCCGGACCGTGCCGCCGGTATCGAAGACGATGGCGACGCGGATCTCCCCGGGGAGTTCTCTATTTTGGACGATGGTCACCCCCGAATCCCAACTTTCTAGCAATAGTCCAGATTGGGTGGAGGCAATCAGAGGGGGCTATGGAGCCACCCCGCTTTTGCTCTTAGTGAGCGTCAAGCCTAAATCGGTGCGACAGGTGTTATGCGATCTTGAATTCCGACACTAACTTTTCCAGTAACTGCGCATTTTCAGACAACTGCATGGAAGCTGATGCCGTAGCATTGGCACCACGAGCTGTCTCCTGCACTATAGACGTCATGTGATGTATATTGTTGGTGATTTCGTTGGTCGTGGCCGTCTGTTCATCCGCTGCCGTCGCAATCTGGTGAATCTGAGAAGTCACCTCGTGAATTTGCTCGAGAATTTCTTCCAATGCCCTCCCAGACTCCTCCGAACAGACCGAACCTCTCTCTACCTCATCGACACCTTCCTCCATAGCCAGAACCGCTGACCTAGTCTCGATCTGGATGTTCCTGATCATGTCCGAAATTTCCTTGGTCGCTTTGGTTGTTCGCTCCGCAAGCGCCCTGACCTCATCCGCGACAACGGCAAAACCACGCCCTTGCTCTCCAGCCCGTGCAGCCTCAATCGCCGCATTTAAAGCAAGGAGATTTGTTTGATCGGCGATATCCTCAATAGTCCCTACTATCTCACCAATCTGCTCGGACCTTACCCCCAGATTTTCTACTGTTTTGGCTGACTGCTTGACACGCTCAGAAATCCTCGACATCCCCAGAATAGTTTGTTTGACGACAGAACTGCCTTTGGTGGCAGTATCGCTCGTTTTTTTAGAACTCTCCGCCGCCCTGTTGCAATTGCGGGCAATATCTGAGCTCGTAGCAGCCATTTCCTCGCTGGCTGTCACTACTGTTCCTGTTTGTGCTGCTACCTCTTCGGTGCCTCCGGCAATTTGCCTAGCAGTCGTTTGCAGTTGTTGAGATGCCGAGGCCACCATTCTTGAAGCATCAGCCACCTTGGTCAACATCCCGTGCATCTTGTCCACAACCCTTCGGGAGGAATCGGCTAGTTGGCCAATTTCACCGCCACTGTTTTGTGCAACCACCACCGTTAGGTCACCATCCGCAATGCGATCGTTGATGCGGACCAAAGCTTCAACGGGTACAGTGATACTTTTTGTGACGAAATAGGCGAAAACCAAACTCAACAATATGGCTGCACCCAAGAAAGATGCAGTAAGAATAAGCGTTTGGTGGTAACTCTTTTCAACGTCATCGCTTGATTTGCGAAGCAATTTTTCCTGAAAGGAAAGCATGTCTTTGATGGCGTCTGTATAGCCGGACTGGGCTTCCCGATAACGGGAGGCGAGTAGCAACCCTGCCTCCTTTTTTTGGTTCGCCACTATCAATCCCACAAGCTCCTTCTGGAATCCTTTATACGCTTCGCGTTTTTCATTTATTGCACTGATATATGTCTTTTCATCGGCTGTTGGTATCATTTTCCCCATCTGTTTAAAACAATCCAATGTTGAAGTAGTACGTTCTGAAATCTTCGCCAGCTCCTGTTTGGAATCTTCTATATTTTCCATTATTATGGCATTACGGATAGTCATAGAATTATTATTTATATTATCTCTGATCACATTCAACAGTGAGGTTTTGGTCCATTGCTCATTTATAATAGCTTTTACCATAATATTAGTATTAGAAAATCTGTTTATTGCGAAAATACTGAGAACTAACATTATAAGTATAATTGCACCGAAACATAATCTAAGTTTAACCCCAATTCTCATATCATCTCTCCCTTATTAACTGTAATATTTAGCGGGCATCACCGCCCAGTACAACTTCACCCTTCGGCTAATTGCTTCGGAAACTTAAGCCCCGTAAAATAAATAATCTGAACCTCGGAACTCCCGCAGTTGGGATCTCTCGTTGCCGGGTGGCCCTCAACCCCGCCCCCACCTTCTGAGGATGGTTTGTAGGGGGATGATGGGGCCTAGCATAGGGCCAGGAACGCTCAGTGACCAACGGAGAGACGTTATATTTAGTTCTCGGCCCTCCTCCCAGGCGTCGGCAAGACCGATAGACAGCGGATAAGTCATCCGGTGCAACGGACAAGTCATCCCCTCCGGCGGACAAGTCATCCCCTACGGCGGACAAGTCGCCCCCTACCGCGGATAAGTCGTCCCCTGGGGCGGACAAGTCGTCCCCTGGGGCGGACAAGTCGGCCCCTGGGGCGGACAAGTCGATCCCTGGGGCGGACAAGTCATCCCCTCCGGCGGACAAGTCGGCCCCTACGGCGGACAAGTCATCCCCTACGGCGGACAAGTCGTCCCCTGGGGCGGACAAGTCGATCCCTGCGGCGGACAAGTCGTCCCCTGGGGCGGACAAGTTGGCCCCTGCGGCGGATAAGTCACCCCGTGCGGCGGACAAGTCGGCCCCTGCGGCGGATAAGTCACCCTGTGCGGCGGACAAGTCGACCCCTGCGGCGGATAAGTCACCCTGTGCGGCGGACAAGTCGGCCCCTGCGGCGGACAAGTCGGCCCCTGCGGCGGACAAGTCGGCCCCTGCGGCGGACAAGTCGACCCCTGCGGCGGACAAGTCGGCCCCTGCGGCGGATAAGTCACCCTGTGCGGTGGAGAAGTAGTTCGGTACGGCGGAGAAGTTGTCAGGCTCAGCGGACAAGTCGTACGCTGCGGCTAATAAGTTGTTGGGTGCAGTGGATAAGTCGTTGGGCGCGGGGGCCGAGATGTTATTCGGGCCCTCAGGAGTTGCTGCCATGGTGTTCGGCGGCGGTGACCTCGGTAGCTGCCAGGGCGACCTTTTTCCTGGTGTTACCCCTGCGCTCTTTGGTGAGATCGAAACCCGAAGAAAGAAGCAGCTCCGGATTTCGGACTGCCTCCGCCTCCAGGTCCGCCGCAATTTCGTCCAGGTAGGCGACTAGCTGGGCTTGCAAGAGTTCGCGTTCGGCAATGTCCAAAATACTGCCATAGCTGGCAATGTGGTACACCTCGTCGTGCTTCCCTGATGCCGCCAAGTAGGACGCGAGCAGACCCGGATTCGACCCCCAGGTTGACACCGGGATCTTCGGATTGTCAGCCAGTCCCATCCTGACCCTCTGGTTGAAGACGTAGAACTTACCTGGCTTCATATTGCGGTAATTCCGCAAGATTCTGCTCTGAGCATGCAGCGTCATTTCGTACCTCCCTCTTCTCCCACGGTTGCAGGGGCAGGGTTCGCAGCTTGGCTTCAATTGGAAGCATCACATTAACTACCGCGTTCGAGCAAGAATACCCGGTAATTCCGGAAATGCAATTTCGTCGCTACCTTCCGGCGCAAGTGAATATGCACGAGTGTCCGGCACTCCTTTGACATGTTGTCGAGAGATGCAGCGCCCTGAAATCCTGCGCAACTCATGCACCAGACAAAGAAAAAGGGCTAGCCTTTTGAGCTAACCCTTTTTCTGTATTTTGGCTGGGGCGCCAGGGATCGAACCTGGGAATGCCGGAATCAAAATCCGGTGCCTTACCGCTTGGCGACGCCCCAATGTTTTCTTCCATTTTCCAAACTGTCTTACAGGGTCCTGACTGCGACTGAGAACCAGCCGCGGCTCTTTGCTATCTCGTCGGCTGCCTGCTGCGCGGCACTCTCTTCGGCAAAGAGCCCGAAGACTGTGGAACCGCTGCCCGACATGAGTGACCCTCGCGCGCCTGCTGTCATCAGCAGTTCCTTCAACTCGCGTACTGCGGGGAATCGCGCAAAGGTGACGGGCTCCAGGTCGTTTGACAGCACGGCGCAGACCTCGTCAAGGCTCCCGTAGGAACGCGAAACTATAGCGGCATCTTCCTTTGTTGTCAATTGCAAATTTTGATATACCCAGGCCGTCGAGCAGTGGATGCCGGGATTCACCAGTACGACCCAGAGTTCGGGGACACGATCCAGCGCGGTGAGCTCGTTGCCGATCCCCTCGGCCAGCGCCGTCTTCTGGAAGATGAAAAAGGGAACGTCGGCGCCAAGTTTCACGCCGATCTCCATCAGACGCTCCTGGCTGAGGCCGAGCTCCAGCAGCTCGTTTACTCCCATGAGGACGGTGGCGGCATCGCTGCTGCCGCCTCCCAGCCCGGCTGCGACGGGTATCTTCTTGGTTATCGCTATGTCGATGCCGACTTCGCGCCCGGAGAGCTGCACCAGCGCATCGGCCGCGCGCCAGGCGATGTTCCCGGGCCCGTCGGGCACGCCCGCCCGGCCGCAGACGACCCGCACCCCGGGACGCTCGCTCAGGGTGATCTCTATTTCATCGCACAGATCCACCCTCTGCATGATCATCCTGAGGTCGTGGTAGCCGTCCGCCCTCTTGCGGAGGACATCGAGCCGGTAATTCACCTTGGCTGGCGCTTTGAGTTGCAGTTTTTTCACTGGTTCACTCCATTTGATTCTTTTTTAAAATCGAAAACGTAGTTGCCACGGAGGCTCTTGCTTTGTACTGACGCAGTCACTACGTGGCAGATTCCCCCCCACCCCGACCCTCCCCCGCAAGGGAGAGGGAGGTTTTAGAGGCATAGCAAGGATTTAACCGGACAACACGGGGGCAAATGCTTTATCCCGCCTTATCCGCTGCCCCTCAGATCCTTGCCGAGGAAAATGCAACGGACCAGACGCTGCAGCTGACGCACTGCATCGAGGGCCTCTTTGAGCTTCTCCCGTTCGCTATCGGAAAGCCCGGCTGGATCAAACCAGGGGGACTCCAGGGCGATCTCTCTGCGCAGTTTCTGGCCGGCCAACAGGTGGTAGGAGGCGGTCAGCCGCTCCACCCGCTCTGCTTCCAGCACCCCGAGATCCCCAAGGGCGCTGAGCCGCTCCAGGGTCGAGCCGGGCCCGAGATGGTGCTGTGCCGCCAGCAACCGCACTGCTCCCACCAAGGGGTGGAGTCCGGCCTGTTCGGGATTGCAGCAGCCGACATGCTCTCCTGCCTTCTCCACCCGGATGCCGCCCAAGAGGCCAAGCGCAATGGGCGCCTCGACGACGCTGCGCGCTTGTTTCAGGAATGCCCCGTTCCCGCGCAGGCGCTCCAGGCCGGAGCGCGCCTGGCGGGTCGCTTCGCGACCGAGTTCCTGGTCGCCGCAAAGATGGCGCAGGTCGGCGATGGTCTCGAGGTGATCGGTCTCCGCCGGCGCCTGGTGCTCTTCGTCCAGGTAGCGACTCCAGCCGTCCAGGGAACCGCGCCAAAGTGCCTTGCCGAGAAAGGCGGGGCCGTCCTTGCCGATCAGCCCGCACTGGTCGAGGATCGCGATGATCCGGTAGGCGAACGGCTCGAAGTACTCGGCCTGATCTCCCTTCCAGACCAGGAAGTAGCGATCGGCCTCCTCCAGGGTCTGCTCGCGACGCCCCGTGCTCCCCGATGCCAGCAGGGCGTAGGGGGCAGGTGCGTGCCCCTGGTCGTTCACCTCAGGCCCCTCCTCGGCAAACTGCAGGACCCGCTGCAGCAACCCCTCCCGCCAGGCGTTGCAGAAGCCGTGGAAGGCGGTCACCGAGCCGCGGCGCACGAAGTACGCGGAGACCAGGCGCTCGAAGCGGTTCAAAAGCGGGGGGAGCTGGTCCAGGTACTCGGCGTGCCAGAGCTCGGAGAGGACTCGGCCGAAGGAGGCGGAGGCGCTCTCCTCGAATACCAGCTCCTGGTCCACCCACTGTTTCAGGTCCTGGATAGCCGACAGCATCGCATCGGGCGAGAGCAAACGACTCACGTCGTAGAGCCCCTTCTTGATGCTTAGCATAAGCTCCGCTTCGCTGTTTGACTCGTCCGGTAAGACTGACACATGTGCACCTGTTCCAGAGTGAGTAACGCTTAGACTAAACAATAGAACGCGGATGATGCGCTGGCGCGCCGTAAGTTAGCGGATTTCAGCTCAGAGAGTTCGGGCGCATGATGATGCGCCCCTACGGAACCTGGGCTTGATTTCTGCTAGTCGGTCTTCATGATTTCGCTCAGGACGCAGGTAGCGTAGGAGCCGCGCGGCAGGGAGAAACTCACCAGGAGATCCCCGCCCTCCTCTTCTACGACCCCCGCCCCGCCAAGCTGCACCCGCAGGGGGCGCCGCTCTCCTTCCATGCGGAGCGCTCCCGGGAGGTTGAAGCTCGCGGGGGTCAACCGCTCCGCGGCCAGCACGGACTGCTCCAGCTCCTGCTGTGCTCCTGCCGGCTCCATCATGGTGCAGCCGAACATGGGTCCGGTGGCGGATATCTCGAAGCCCTGGGCGCGGCCTGCCTCGGCCGCCGCATCCTGCACCAGGAAGCAGGCGCCGTTTTCATGCTTGAAGGCGATGTCGCCCTCGCCTACCTCTTCCAGGCGGTGTAGCCGCGCCTCCAGCACCCGGTCGAACAGCGAGGACTGGAAGGCGGAAAGGTATAACCGCTTCAGTCGCGGCTGCACGGAGTTGAAGGCCTTGTCGAAGGCCTCGGGCTTCTGCACCAAGCGAGTCAGCAGGTCGCGCTCCACCCTGAAGTGTCCGGGGAAAAGGGCGAGGCTCTCGGCGAGGTCGCCGCTTCGGTAGGCCTCGATCGCCCGGCGCCAGCGCTCGTCGCTGACTGCGGTCGGGTCGCCGATCAGGGCGTCGACCGCCTCCCGAAAGTCGCCGCGCAAAAGGGCCGCCCCGATGCGGTGCGAGTTGCCCTGCACCCCGTAGCGCTGGGAGCCGAACCGGTTGGGCACCCCGCGTTTTTCCAGGACCGCGATCGCTTCCCGGGCCAGGAGCGCTGCTCCGGGAGCCACGCCGCGCACCCGGATCTGGAAGCGGTTTCCTTTCAGGTGCCCGAGCCTCAGCTTGTTGCCGTGCAGGACGGCGGAGAGGATGCTGATGCCGGGAATCTGCAGTTCGAGGACCTTTTCGGGCACGACACGCGGGATGGAGACGGTCTGCCGGGTCACTCCGACCGCGTCCTTCATCCCGGCATACCCCAGGTCGCGCTCCTGGACACCGAGCGCCTTGGAGATGCGGCGCAGCGCTTCGAGGGTCGCGATGCCGCGCTTTTCGATCTGGGCGTAGCAATGCTCGCCCTGCCCGCTCGGCTGATAGGCCGCGATTTCCTCGACCAGGAAGTCTTCGGGGCTCCCCTTGATGCTGCCGCCTATACCGGGTATCTCCGCGGTCAGATATCTTTGCAATGCGCCTCCCTGGCTGGTTGTGCCGTAACCGGGGCATCATACCTGCTATGGGATTCTCTTTCAATAGTTTACTGACCGCTAACTGGCGGCTGAAAATGGCGGGGGTGGCGGCCCGGGCTTAAAGGACACCAAGGACCCAAGGGACGACAGGGACACAAAGGAAAACTGGGGAGAGTTTCTGAGCGGACAGAGAGCTGGGAGAATTGGGAGAGCTGGGAGGGTGGAGAGAACTGAGGTGGCTAAGAGTCTCAGGACAAGATTCTGTTGGTGACTGCCCTTACTCTGGAACAGTGGGAACACTCAAGTTGCGGTGCAGCAACTGCTACCAGCAGGTAGTTTGTCTACAGCTGACGCCTGATTTGTTTGTCTGGAACAAACTTTTTTTGACTTTACCCTAAATATGACTGATAAAATGCCGAAACCATTGTTATACTATCGCTGGGACGGCCTAACTTGACGGTAAAAGGGGTGCACAACATGGGCAGCACGGCGGCTAAAACCAGAAGCACGTCTGTTGAGATCGCGGAAAACCGGAAATGGCTCAAGGAAAAAATCAACCCGTACTTCTTCACTGCCATGCGGGACGAGCCGGAAGCCCTGACTATCCTGGAACGGGAAATGGGCACGCTGCACAAAAACCGGCGCCTCATCCTCGCCGACCGGGACAAGACGCTGATCCTCGCCCGCGTGAACGCTCCGGGCTCGCTCTATGACACGATGCGCAACTTCCAGGACCGGGAAATATCCTACGCGATGATCACCCACTCGGACGGGGCCATCCCCGGCATGGAGCGCTCGCTGGAGATCCAGCGCTTCGAGTTCAACAGAAAGCCCAACTCGGCCGTGCTTTCCTGGAGCGAGGTCGAACTGGCGCCTGAGCTCACCCGCAAGATCGCGGCCGAGCTCAGACGGAGCTACCCCGAATTCGACATGAAGGAGTTCGACCGGCTGCTGCGCATCCTCTGGCTCAATAACGAAAGCTATGTCAAGGTCTCCTCGCCGCTCAGGGTAGCCCAGGTGCTCCAGCTGCAGCAAAAGGCCAGCAGAAGCGGCGGCATCTACCTGTACGTGGAGCAAACCCCCAACCCCAAGGAGACCCGGGTCCATTTCGCGGTCGGCAACCCGCCGCAAAAGGAGTTCCTGCTGCAGCTGATGGAGGTCTTCAACCGCCTCGACCTGGGGGTGAACCGCGCCTACTGCCTCACCATAACGAACGGCGTGCACCCCTACTTCCTGGGCACCTTCTATGTCAGCAGGCGCTCGGGCGAAATCCTGGAGGCGGGGTCGGAGCTCTTCTCCCGGCTGCAGCAGGAGCTCTACAATTCCCAGATCGTCGCCACCAAGAGCTACACCTACCGGGAGTTCGTGACGGCAGGGGTCATGACCGGCGAGGAGGCCTCGCTCACCAATGCCTTCATCGCCTTTTGCCACACGAACCTCGCCCACAACCAGCCGGACCGCTTCGGCCTGGAGGACGTGCAGGGCGCCTTCCACGCCCACCCGGAGATGGCGCTGCAGATGGTGAAGCTGTTCCGGGCCCGCTTCGACCCGGCGCTCGTCGCGCGCCAACCGGTCTACCAGGCGGCGCTCGACGAGACTACGGGGGCCGTGGCGAGCTACAACACGGGGCACCGCTACCTGGACGAGGTGCGCCGCGCCATCTACCGCTGCTGCCTGCTCTTCATCACCCACACCCTGAAGACCAATTTCTTCGTACTGGAAAAGCAGGCGCTCGCCTTCCGGCTCGATCCCGGCTACCTCAAGGAGCTGGGCGCCGAGTTCATCTCGGACCTGCCGCAGATCACCCCCTTCCGGGTCACCTTCTTCTTCAGCCGCTTCGGTTTCGGCTACCACATCGGGTTCTCCGACATCGCCCGGGGCGGCTGGCGCACCGTCATCGCCCGCAACACGGACGATTTCATCACCAACGCCAACACCATCTTCCGGGAGAACTTCGTGCTGGCCCACACCCAGCACCTGAAGAACAAGGACATCTACGAGGGGGGGAGCAAGCTGGTGCTGATCCTGGACGCCTCGGACATGCAGAGAAGCGGGGAGCGCGAGATGGAGAACTGGCGCCTCTACAAGCTGCAGCACGGCGTCACCAACTCGTTCCTGGACATCTTCGTCACGGTCAACGGGGTCGCGAAGCTTCCCGGCGTCGTGGACTACTACCGGGAGGACGAGCCGATCGAACTCGGCCCCGACGAGAACATGCACGACTCGATGATCGAGAACATCGCCCGCATCTCCAAGCGGCGCGGCTACATCCTCGGCATCGGCATCATGTCCTCCAAGGAGATCGGCATCAACCACAAGGAGTACGGGGTCACCTCCGCGGGGGTGATGAAATTCGCCGAGATCACCATGGCGGAGCTCGGCATAAACATCTACCGCGACTCCTTCAGCGTGAAGTTCACCGGGGGCACCAACGGGGACGTGGCGGGAAACGCCATGCGCATCCTGCTGGAGCGTGCGCCCGGGGCCGCCATCCGCCTGATACTGGACGGCACCGCGGCGCTGTACGACCCTACAGGGGCCGACCACCGGGAGCTCTCCCGGATCGTGCTGCAAACGGACCTGGACGGCTTCGACCCGCAGGCGCTGCACCCAGGCGGCTTCATGATCTTTCGAAGCGGCAGCCGCCGCGAGGGGCTGCGCGAGCTGTTCCGCAAGGTAAGCCGCAGCGCGGCCGGGCTGGTGGAGGAGTGGATCTCCACGGACGAGTTCTCCCGCGAGTACGCGAGCCTCCCCTTCACCGTGCAGGCCGACCTCTTCATACCTGCGGGCGGGCGGCCCGAGACGGTCGACAAGGACAACTGGGGGAGCTACTTCCTGCCGGACGGGACCCCTTCGGCGCCGGCCATCGTGGAGGGGGCCAACTCCTTCATCACCCCGGAGGCGCGGCTCCAGCTGCAAAAGCGAGGGGTGATCATCATGCGCGACGCCTCCGCCAACAAGTGCGGCGTCATCTCCTCGTCCTACGAGATCATCGCCAACCTGCTCCTGACGGAGGCCGAGTTCCTGGCCCAGAAGGAGCGCTACGTGAAGGACGTCCTGGAGATCCTGGAGAAGCGGGCGGAGGACGAGGCCAAGCTGATCCTGAAGCGGCGCCGCGAGAACCCCGCGCTGATCTGCACCGAGATTTCCGACTCCCTGAGCGGCGAGATCAACGACCACTACGCCACCATCTACAGTTTCTTCCAGAACCGGCCGCAGCTCTGCCTGCAGCCGATCTACCGCAGGGCGATCCTCTCCCACCTGCCCCGGATGCTCCGGGAGGAGCCCAAGTACGCGCGCCGCATCAAGAACCTGCCGCCCAAGTACCTCTTCGCCATCCTCGCGGCGGAGATCGGCTCCTCGCTGGTGTACCGAGGCGACCGCGAGGCGGACTTCGAGTCGACCATCAAGGGGCATTTGCTGCGCAATTTTCCGGCGGTTTGAGGTCGCGGCCATCAAGCATTAGTGACCCTGAGTTTGGCTGTGTCCCCCCTGCGAAGTAGGGGGGAAGGCTCGCGTAGCGAGACAGGGGGGTCCTCTACGCGCACAAGCACCCCCCTGCTTCACTTCGTTCAGCTTCCCCCCTATTCCATAGGGGGGACTGCACTGACCTGGATCTTCCCCAGAAGAGGGGACGTTTCTCCTTTTGCATGTGTGGTTAAATTAAGCCGTTTTTTTATGTTTAAAAGGAATGCGTCATGCAATACCTGCCGCCGGTCAAGAAATGCACGTTTTGCGGCGAGGACGCGAAGCTGGTCGATCGCAGGAAAAACGGCTGTTATCTGATCCTTGCCAGCTTCGCCGTCGGGGGTTTGACGGGATGGTATTTTGGTTGGGCAGTTGGCGCGATGGACTGGCTGATCCTGTTCGGCCTCGGCCTTTACTGGGCGCTCCGGTCCGAGAGGTTTGTCTATCGCTGCAGGGAATGCACCAATGTCATGAAGCCGTAAAGGTTGGGTTCAAAAGGATGGGGGGAGCGCATGTTGCGCTCCCCCCTTTTTGCTGCTCCGACGTTTCTGCTGCTAACGTCTCTCAGGCCGCGGCTTCGATCGCGGGAACACTCTGGTCCGCCACGCCTGCACAATCCACGGTCGGCTTCACCTGGTAATGGACGAAGTAGATCTGCTTTCCTTCGGCCATGAACTTGCGCATGTACTTGGAAAGATGGTAACCGGGGAACTCGTGCCGGTACTGATCGGGGGCAAACCTGTTCTCCAGGCGGGACACCTCGGGGAGCATCTGCGCCACGTCGAGACCGTAATCGTCGAAGTCGGTGGCGAAATAAAAGTCGCCGCCAGGCGCCATGTAGTCCATCAGGAACTCGACGAACTCACGGTTCACCAGGCGCCGCTTGCGGTGGCGCTTCTTGGGCCAGGGATCGGGGCAGTTGATGTAGACCGCCGCCAGGCTCCCCTTGGCGATCCGGTCGGTGACGAAAAGCCTCGCCTCGTCCCGCAGCACCCGCACGTTTTTGACCTCGTGCCGGTCCAGGCGCCGGCAGCTCTTATAACACCCCTTGTTGTAGAAATCGATGGCTATGAAGTTGGTCTCCGGATGGTCCAGCGCGGTCTTCAGCATGAAGTCGCCCACGCCGCAGCCGATCTCCAGCGCCAGCGGCCGATCGTTGCCGAATACCGCACCCCAATCGGGCGGGATCGGCAGGTTTTCCAGTCTCAGGTAGTTCGGTGATTCGATGTGTATGAATGATTGCGTCATCTGACCCTCGTGCCTTATTTTTCTCGCCCGTGAAGATAGCACAGCTTGCACACGCTTTCCATTGCCATTTTCAGCACACTATGTTAATAATAAAGGATTGAAATAACGACCAATGAGGAAACCTAACACCATGAAATTCACTGATTTACAGATTCCGGCCGAGGTGCTCAAGGGCATCGAGGAGACCGGATTCACCGAATGCACCCCGATCCAGGAGAAAGCGCTCCCGCTGGCGCTCGCCGGCAAGGACGTCGCCGGCCAGGCCCAGACCGGCACCGGCAAGACCGCCGCGTTCCTGGTTTCGCTCTTCACGCGCCTCATGAACCAGAAGAAAACCGGCGGCGAGCACAACCCGCGGGCGCTGATCCTGGCCCCCACCAGGGAGCTCGTGGTGCAGATCGAGAAGGACGCCCAGATGCTCGGCAAGTACGCCGGCTTCAACATCCAGGCGATCTACGGCGGCGTCGACTACATGAAGCAGCGCGACGCACTGAAGGCCGGAGCGGACATCGTCATCGGCACCCCGGGGCGCCTGATCGACTACCTGAAGCAGAAGGTCTACTCCCTGAAGGACGTCGAGTCGCTGGTCATCGACGAGGCGGACCGCATGTTCGACATGGGGTTCATCGCCGACCTGCGCTTCATCCTGAGAAAGCTCCCCAACTATGACAAGCGCCAGAACATGTTGTTCTCCGCGACGTTGAACCCCCGGGTCATGGAGCTCGCCTACGAGTTCATGAACATGCCGGAAAAGGTCTCGGTGACGCCGAAGCAGATGACCGCCGAGAAGGTGGAGCAGGTGCTGTACCACGCTTCCCGCAAGGAGAAGTTCCCGTTGCTCTTAGGCCTTTTGAAGAAGGTCGGCATGGACCGCACCATGATCTTCGTGAACACCAAGCGCGAAGCCGAGTTCCTGCAGGACCGCCTGTGCGCCAATGAGTTCCCCTGCAAGGTGATATCCGGGGACGTCGAGCAGAGAAAGCGCATGAAGATCCTGGCCGACTTCAAGGACGGCACCCTGCCGATCATGATCGCCACGGACGTCGCCTCGCGCGGCATCCACATCGACGGGGTGACCCACGTCATCAACTACGACCTGCCGCAGGACTGCGAGGACTACGTGCACCGCATCGGCCGTACCGCCCGCGCCGGCGCCGAGGGGATGGCGATCTCCTTTGCCGACGAGGACGGGGCCTTCTACCTGGAGGCGATCGAGGAGTTCATCAAGCAGAAGATTCCGACCCAGTGGGCCGAGGACGACCTGTTCGTGAACGACTACAAGAGGACCAAGCGCCCGCCGCGCCCCGAGGTGAAGACCTTCGGCAGGGGCCCCGCCAGGCCCGGCGACCGACCGAAACCGGGTGGCGCGGGACGCGCGGGCGACCACCGTCCGACCCGGGCACCGAGACCGAAGAAGCCCTGATGGGCAAGGGTCGACCCGGTAAGAAGTACTCCCAGGCCGGCAGGGTGCACGACGTCATTCGCCTGATCGAGGCGCGCCACGGCATCGGCATCGCCGAGCTCGCCGAGGAGACCGGCGTCGGCCCGCGCACCATCCGGCGCGACCTGGACGCCATCCACGAGGCGGGCTACCCGCTCACCTCGGACTGGCAGGACGGGGTGAAGCTCTACCGCTTCCTGACCCGCTTCAAGGATGTCCCGCCCATAAGCTTCACCCTGCAGGAGCTGATGACCTTGTCGCTGCTGCGCTCCCAGCTCGACCTGTTAAACGGAACCCCCTTCCTGGAGGACATGCAGAGTGTCTTCCGGAAGGTGAACTCCGTCCTGCCGCCCCGCCTTGCCGCCCACATGGAACGGATCGCCGACGTCGCCCACCCGCTTTTGCAGGGAAAGCGCGACTACAGCAAATCGGCGGGTGCGCTCGCCGTCATCCGCCACGCCCTGCTGCACCAGCAAAGCATCTCCATCTCCTATCGCTCCACCGGCCGCGGCGAGCCTGCCAGCTACCGGGTCGACCCCTACACGCTCCTGTTCCAAAAAGGCGGCATCTACCTGCTGGGCTACGCCCAGAACCGCCAGGCGCTGCGCACCTTCGCGGTGGAGCGCATCCTGGCCGTGGAGCCCGGCAAGGAGCGCTTCGAGATTCCCGAGGGGTTTCGCGCCGGGCAGGCGCTGGAGGGCGCCTTCGGCATAGTGGCCGAGCCGCCGATGCAGGTAAAGATCCGCTTCTCACCCGGCATCGCGCACGCCATCCGGGACCGGATCTGGCACGGCTCGCAGAGTATAGCCGAGCAGTCCGACGGCGGGGTGCTCCTTAGTTTCCGGGCCGGCGGCAAGATGGAGATCCTCTCCTGGCTCCTCTCCTACGGCGCCCACGCGGAGTTGCTGGAGCCCCAGGAGCTGCGCGAGGAGCTCGGGCGTTTGGCGCGCGAGGCGGCGGGCCTGTACGAGCCGGCCAACAATAAGCTAACCTAAGCGAACCATCGTTCCCATGTTCCGCGTGGGAACGAATAGAACAAGATGCAGCTCACGGGCGAACACAAGGTTCGCCCCTACCATCTCATTGCGCCGGTAGGGGCGAATCTTGTATTCGCCCGCCTTTCGAGCGCCGGGAGAAAGACCCCCCTGTCTCGCTTGCGCGAGCCTTCCCCCCTACTGCGCAGGGGGGATACTGCCGATCCAGCATCCGCGACAGCGATCCTGTGTTATGCTGTCCCAAGCAGCTGGTCGGGACGCAGGAGCGTCCCTGGATGCATTCCCACGCGGGAGCGTGGGAACGATAGATGCTCTTCCCCCCCGCAGCGCCCTCCCCAAAGCCGGCAGCGCCCCGCCCGCCCCCCCTGTTCCGTTGACAAAACCGCAACCATACCTTATATGTAACTCTTCGGAGGGCTTTAAATGTCACAAGAAGAAGCAGCAGCAACAACTGAACTGGCCCGTGTCTTGTTGGACCGCATCGCTGACCAGGGCGAGATGACTTTCGCCACCTTCATGGAGGCGGCGCTCTACGAGCCGGGACTGGGTTACTATACCTCCGCCGGCCGCAAGGTGGGCGCCGAGGGGGATTTCTACACCAGCATGAACGTGCACAGCGCCTTCGGCCGCCTGATCGCCAAGGAGATCTGCCGCTTCTGGGAACTGCTCGACTCCCCTGCCGCCTTCACGGTCGCCGAGGCGGGCGCCGGCGGCGGACAGCTAGCCCTCGACATCCTGGACGCCATCCAGGAGCTGAACCCGCCGCTCTACGGCGCGCTCAGCTACCGGCTCATCGAGAAGGAGCCGAGCCTGAAGCAGGCCCAGGCTACGTTCCTGGCGCGCCACGGTGAACGGCTCGCCTGGAGCTCGCCCGAGGAGCTTTCCGCCGGGACGCTGCACTTCACCGGATGCATCGTCTCCAACGAGCTCTTCGACGCCATGCCGGTCCATGTCGTGGAGATGACCGGGGAGGGGCTCAAGGAGCTCTTCATAGCGAGCGACGGCGACGGCTTTGCCGAGCGGCTGCGCGCCCCCTCCACCCCGGAGCTGGCCGCCTACCTGGAGCGCTTCCAGGTGAGCCTCCAGCCGGGCCAGCGCGGCGAGATCAACCTCGCAGCCCCCGCCTGGATCGCCCAGGCCGCCGGCGCGCTGGAGCGCGGCTTCGTGCTCACGGTCGATTACGGCTACCTGGCCGAGGAGCTCTACGCCCCGCAGCGCAGGGACGGCACGCTGCTTTGCTACCACCGGCACACGACCGGCGAGAACCCCTACCTGCTGGTGGGGGAGCAGGACATCACCACGCACATCAATTTCTCCGCGCTCATGGCCGCGGGGAAGGACGCTGGGCTGGAGAACGCTTGGTACGGCGAGCAGTACCGCTTCCTTTTGGGGACGGGACTCATGGAGGAGCTGATCCGGCTGGAGGCGCAGGCGACGTCGGAGCAGGAAAAAATCAAGCACCGGCTTGCCCTGAAGAAGCTGATGCTCCCGGAGGGGGGCATGGGTGACACCTTCAAGGTGCTGATCCAGTCCAAGGGTGTGGCCAACCCCCAGCTTCTGTGCATGCGAAAATGGGGCATGGGGCTGTGACAGGGGTCGCGCTCGACAAAGAGTCCCTGCAGGCGATCATCTTCGACCTGGACGGGACCCTGTACCAGGACGAGCTGCTGGGCGAGGAGGTGCACCAGTGCGCCTGCCGCTACGTCGCCCAACTGAAGGGGGTCAGCGCCCTGGAGGCTGCCAACCTTCTCATGGAGGCGCGCTCCTGCGCAGGCGGCAGCGGGGGAACCCTGAGCCGGGCGGTCGTTGCCCTGGGCGGCGACCTGCAGGAGCTGCACCGGAGGTTCAACCGGGAGGTGCACCCGGAAGGTGTGCTGCAGCTCGACCCGCGGGTCACCCAGTTGCTGGGAAGGCTGGCCAGCCGCTACGAGCTGCACCTCTACACCAATAATAACCGGGCTCTCTCGGGGCGGATCATGGCGCAGCTGGGCGTCGGCGGGTTCTTCACCAGGGTGTTCACCATCGAGGACTCCTGGATACCCAAGCCGGACCGGGCCGTACTGCAGGGGATCCTGGACGCCATCGGCAGGAAGCCCGGCGAGACGCTTTTTGTCGGGGACCGCTACGAGGTGGACCTGAGGCTCCCCGCCTCCCTGGGCTGCGCAGTGCATGAAGCGAAGAGCGTGAAGGAGTTGCTGGAACTCGGACAGCTGGTGCCTGAAGGGTGAACCGCTTATCTGCAGCATCTCGCTAGTGGACACCCGCAAGGGGTGCCCCTACGGGAGAGTTGCCTTTTTCCACAAAGGAGCTTATATGGCAACGCGTCACGAGAAGGACACCATGGGGACGGTCGAGGTTCCGGCCGGCGCGTACTACGGCGCCCAGACCCAAAGGGCCATCGCAAACTTCCCGATTTCGGGTCTGAAGCCGCACCCCGCGCTGGTGCGCGCCACGCTCAGGATCAAGAAGTGCGCGGCCCAGGCCAACATGGCGACCGGCAGGCTCGACTCCAAGCTGGGAGCGGCGATCGTCGCGGCCGCGGACCAGGCGCTCGCCGGAGACTTCCAGGACCAGTTCCTGGTCGACCCCTTCCAGGCGGGCGCCGGCACCTCCCACAACATGAACGTGAACGAGGTGCTGGCTAACCGCGCCAACGAGCTGATGGGCGGGGAGCTCGGCGTCTACTCCCAAGTGAACCCGAACGACCACGTCAACATGGCGCAGTCCACCAACGACGTGTTCCCGACCGCCATGCGGTTGGCCGCCCTGGAGCTGGCAGACCTGGCGGCCGCCGAGCTGGAGGGGTTGGCCAGCACTTTGCGGGGCAAGGCGACCGAATTCGACGGCATCCTCAAGTCGGGGCGCACCCACCTGCAGGACGCGGTCCCGATCAGGCTCGGTCAGGAGTTCGCGGCCTATGCCAAGGCGATAGACGAGAACCTCGCGGGGCTCAGGCGCTCGCTGCCGGGGCTGCGCGAGCTCGGCATCGGCGGGACCGCGGTCGGGACCGGACTCAACGCGGAGGAGGCCTTCATCGACAAGATCGTCCAGGGGCTCGCCCGCGAGACGGGCCTGGAGCTGGTCCGGGGCCGGGACCTGGTGGAGCGCATGCAGAACATGGACCCCTTCGTGGCGCTCTGCGCAAGCCTCAAGGGGACCGCCGTCAACCTGATCAGGATCGCCAACGACCTGCGGCTGCTCTCCTCGGGGCCAAGGACCGGCCTGGGCGAGATCAGCCTCCCCGCCATGCAGCCCGGCTCGTCCATCATGCCGGGGAAGGTGAACCCGGTCATGGCCGAGGTGACCAACATGGTCTGCTTCCAGGTGATCGGGGCGGAGCTCGCCGTCACCATGGCGGCCCAGGCGGGGCAGCTGGAGCTGAATGCCATGATGCCGGTCATCGCCTACAACACGCTCTTCGCGCTGGAGATCCTGAAGAACTGCCTGCACCAGTTCACCCAGTGCTGCGTGGCGGGGATCAGCGCCTCCGAGGCGCGCTGCCGCAGCTACCTGGATCAGTCCGTGGGGCTTGCCACGGTGCTGGCCCCGAGCATCGGGTACGCGGCGGCGGCGGAGGTGGCCAAGGAGTCGGCCCAAAGCGGCAAGAGCATCCGCGAAGTCGTCCTGGAGCGCGGCATCCTGAGCGCGCAGGCGCTCGACGAGGTGCTGGCCCCCTTCCCGCTCACCTCGCCCGGCGTGCATGGGGAAAAGTGAATGTAATTGAGGGGAAGCGGAGGAGATGGAGGCGGACCCCCCTGTCTCGCTGCGCGAGCCTTCCCCCCTACTCCGCAGGGGGGATCAGCACCGGTCCCCTCGGCAAAGTGGGCCAGCTTTCACGATGTTACGGTGTAACGCTTGCCTTTGAAATGACATTCCTTTAAAATTGAAGCTGTCACACATCCAGCAACCCGGAGGAAATCATGGTAGAAGAGGTAAAATCGGTATTGGAGCAGATTCGGCCCGCGCTGCAGGCAGACGGCGGCGACGTGGAACTTGTCGAGGTGAGCGATGACGGTGTGGTGAAGGTGCGCCTCGTGGGCGCCTGCGGCCACTGCCCCATGTCCACCATGACTCTCAAGATGGGAATAGAAAGAACGCTGAAGGACAAGGTCCCGGGCGTCAAGGAAGTCGTCGCAGCCTAGCCGCCCCACTCATATTTGTAGCGCTACCTGTGGAAGCGCGGGAGTAATGCCTATTACGACGTTATTTCCGCGCTTCCTCGCTTTACGGTGGCGCCTTTTTCGCCGCAAACGCCCCGTTTCGATACGAGCCGACCATGACTATCGTGCGCCGAAAACGAAAGCAGTTGCTGCTCCAGACGGCGAGGTTTTTCGACTTCTTCCGGAGGAACACGGAGGCGGCCTCTTTTCTGGGCAACCGCGCCACGCTCTACCGCTTCGGCTCGGAGTTTTTCCCGCCGCTTTTGGAGGCGATCTCCCAGGCCAGCTCCAGTGTCTGCCTGGAGTTCTACACGGTGTGCGACGACGAGACCGGCCAGACCGTGGCAGACGCCCTCATCGCGGCGGCGGGACGCGGAGTGCGGGTCTTTCTGCTCTACGACTACATAGGCTGTTTCGACACCTCGGCCGCCTTCTTCAAGAGACTTGTCAAGGGCGGGGTCTCCTGCTGCGCGTTCAATCCTCCCCCTTTCAGCAGGGGCCTCGCCTGGTTCGACAAAAGGGACCACCGCAAGGTAGCCATCATCGACGGCTGGTGCGCCTTCACCGGAGGCCTCAACATCGCGAACGTTTACTCGGGCTATGGCAAGAATGCTGTCCGCTGGCGCGACGTCGGCATCAGGATCGAGGGGGCTGCGGTCCTGGAACTGCTGCGGCTCTTTTGCGTGTTCTGGCAGGAGGAGTGCGGCGAACTCCCCGAGGGGTGCGTCCCCTATCCGGCCCCCGAGATCGAGGGCGAAGCCAAGGTCATGGTCATCAACGGCGGCCCGCACCACAAGCGCTCCTTCATACGCAGCGCGTTCCGGCTCGCCATCGCCGGCGCCTCCGAGACCGTCGCCATCGCAAGCCCTTACTTCATCCCCGGCCCCCGGGTGATCCGCTCCCTGCTGCGCGCGGCGGGACGCGGCGTGCAGGTGCGACTGCTGCTCCCCCACAAGAGCGACGTGCCGCTGGTGCGCCTGGTGAGCAGGACCTGCTACGCCCAGCTTTTGAAAAGCGGCATCGAGATCTACGAACTGGACAGTGCAGTGCTGCATGCCAAGGTGCTGCTGATCGACGGGAACTGGGCCATGGTCGGCTCCGCCAACCTGGACCAGCGCAGCTTCCACCGGAACTACGAGCTGAACGTCGTGGTGGACAGCCAGGACTTCGGCGCCCAGGTGGCCGAGATGCTCGACGCGGACCTGCTGGGGGCGCGCCGCATCGTTCTGGGCGAGCACGAGCGGCGGGGCTGGTCGGTCCGGCTCCTGGAGCGGCTCTGCAGCCCGGTCGCCTGGTTTCTTTGAACAGGTTGAGGCTTCCGTTCGCTCCGCTTACAGGTTAAGGTTGAGTGAAGCCTTAACCTCTTCTTTGAACAGGTTGAGGCTTCCGTTCGCTCTGCTCACAGGTTAAGGTAGAGCGAAGTCTTAACCTTAACCTCAACCTTAACCTGATTTTTCTTCACGTCTCGGGGTATTAATGATCAGCAAGGAAACACTTAAGCGCCTGGAGTTCGACCGCATTCTGGAAACGGTCGCCGGGTTCGCACACTGCGAGGCTTCACAAAACGGCGCACTCGCCATCGCTCCTCTTGCCGGCAGACCGGAAATGGAACTGCGCCTGGGGCTCGTGGAGGAAATCAGGAAGCTCTCCCGCCTCGGCATCTCCCTGAAGCTTTCCGGGTTCGAGGACATCAGCCGCCAGATCCGCGCGGTGCGTCCGGCCGGCGCGGTGCTGGCTCCCCTGGAGCTGCAACGCTTCATCCCGACCCTGCGCGTCATGTCCGCGGTCTCGGCGCAGCTCGGCTTTCGCACCGACTCGCCGCTGCTGCTGGACCACGCGGGCTCCATCACCGGCTTCCCGGACCTGCTGAACCCGCTCGAGCACACGGTGAACGAGGAGGGAGAGATCCTGGACAGCGCCTCCCGGCTGCTGGCGGACCTGCGCGGCCGCAAGAAGGGGCTCACCGCCCGGATCAAGCGCCGGCTCGAGGAGATCGTGCGCGAGCGGCATACCGCCATCTTCCTGCAGGACGACTTCATCACCCAGAGGTCGGGCCGCTGGGTCATCCCGGTGCGCATGGACTCCAAGGGGATGGTGCCGGGGGTCGTGCACGACGTCTCCAACTCGGGGGAGACCGCCTTCATGGAACCCCTGGAGATCATCGCGCTCGCCAACGAACTGGAGAACCTCGCCGCCGACGAGCGGGCCGAGGAGATCAGGATCGTGAGGCAGATCTGCGACTGGATCCGGGAGGACGCGGAAGCGATGCTGGAGCAGTTCGAGGCGCTGGTCAGACTCGACATCCTGAACTGCATCGCCCTTTTGAGCGACAAGCTGCGCTGCGAGACGCCGGTCATCTCCGAGACGCCGCGCATCTCCTTGAAGTCCGCGCGCCACCCGATCCTCACCCTGATGGGCAAAGAGGTCATCCCGCTCGACCTGGAAATGGCTGAGGAGAACCGGGTCATGGTGGTGACCGGGCCCAACACGGGCGGCAAGACCATCGCCATCAAGAGCGCGGGGTTACTCTGCGTCATGGCCCTGTGCGGCATGCCGGTGCCGGCCGCCCCCGGCACGGTCCTCCCCCTGGTCGCCAACATCCTGGTCGACATCGGCGACGAGCAGTCCATCGCGGAGAGCCTCTCCACCTTCTCCGCCCATATCTCGAAGATTTCCTCCATCATGGCCCAGGCGGACCGCGGCTCCCTGGTGCTTTTGGACGAGCTTGGCACCGGCACCGAGCCGGGACAGGGCGCGGCCATCGCCTGCGCCGTGCTGAAGGAGCTCCAGGGCAAGGGGGCGCTGGTGGTCGCCACCACCCACCTGACCGAGATCATCGGCTTCGTGCAGCGGGAGCCCGGGATGCTGAACGCCGCCATGGCGTTCGACCGCAAGAAGCTCGCGCCGCTGTACCGCCTGACGGTGGGCGAGCCCGGGGAGTCGCACGCGCTGGAGATCGCCAGCCGCTACGGGCTCCCCGACCACGTGGTGCGCTTCGCCCGCAGCATGATCGGGACCATGGAGGCGGACTTCCACGCCCTGCTGCGCGACCTGAAGGACAAGGGGGAGCGGCTGGACCAGACCCTGGAGAGCCTTTCCCAGCGGGAGGAAAAGCTGGCTCGCGGGGAGCGCGACCTGGCGGCACGCGCCGCCCAGGCGGACCAGATCCTCAAGGGAGCCAAGGAGAAGGGGTACCTGGAGGCGCAGGAGGTGGTGCGCCGGGCGCGCCGCGAGGTGGCCGCCATCATCGAAGAGGCGCGCCGCGACAAGGCGCGCGAGGCCCGGGAAGCCAGGGGGCACCTGGACCAGGCGGAGCTCGAGATCGAGCAGGTGCTGGCCGAGCTGAACCCGGAGGAGGAACTGCCGCCCGACAGAATCGCGGTCGGCGCGCTCCTCTTCGTGAAGCCGCTCAATTGCGACGCCCGGGTCCTGGCGGTGGACCTGCGGGCCGGCCGGGTCCGGGTCCGGGCCGGGAGCATGGAGCTGGAGGTGGCAATCAGCACCCTCTCCAAGGCGCGCGGCAAGGAGCAGAAGGTCCAGCTAAAGCGGGCCCAGCAGGAGGAGCGCGCGGAGCCGAGCTCCTCCATAAACCTGCTCGGCATGCGGGTCGAGGAGGCGATAGGCGAGCTGGAGCCCTTCCTGAACCACGCCTCCCTGGACCACATCGCGGAACTTAGGGTCGTGCACGGCAAGGGGACCGGGGCGCTCATGAAGGGTGTGCGCTCCTATCTGGACGGGCACCCGCTGGTCGCCTCTTTCAGGACCGGCGAGCGCTTCGAGGGTGGCGACGGCGTGACCGTGGTGACCATGAGGTGAGGCAGTTGACAATTGGCAATTGACAATGGGCAAAGGACCATTGACAATGGAGAAGTACTTATTAACAGTGGTTGAGCGTTGCACCGTTTCCCCGGACTGAATGAACTTAAGCTATGCCACTAAAACCATTGTCGAACTGCCCATTGTCCATTGACCACTGAGGTTCCCATGATCATCTCCATAATTGCTGCGATGTCGGATGACCGGGTGATAGGACGGGAGGGAAAGCTCCCCTGGAACTCACCTGCGGACCTCGCCCGCTTCAGGTCCCTCACCATGGGGCACAGCGTGGCAATGGGGAGAAGGACCTTCCAGGGGATCGGCCACCCGCTCCCCGGCCGCAAGAACATCGTGGTTTCCCGGGGAGGCGGGGAGATCGAGGGGTGCCAGGTGGTCCGCTCCCTGCAGGAGGCGGTGGAGGCGGTGTCCGGCGACGAGGAGCTCTTCGTCTGCGGCGGCGCCGAGCTCTACCGTGACGCCCTGCCGCTCAGCCAGAGGATCTACCTGACGATCGTGCACGGCTCCTACCAGGGGGATGTGCACTTCCCGGAGATACCGGACGACTTTTTGGAACTGTACCGGGAGGATCTGCCGGAAGCCATCCCGCCCCTGAGCTTCCTGGTCTTCGAGAACGTGGAGCGCATCGAACCGGATTCCGACGCGGAGGCGCTGCGCCGCAAGGGGCTCGAGGCGCTGCAGCGCAAGCTCTACTTCCTGGCCAGGAGCTGCTTCGAGCAGGCCCTGAGCCTCAACGAGGACGCGGAAATTTCCTCTCACCTCGCCTACTGCATGGCGAAGAGCGGCTCCGACCGCCTGCACGCGCTGCAGCTTGCCGAGCAGGCGCTGCAGGCAGAACCTGACAACCTGAGCCTGCATCTCAACCTGGGCCGGGTCCAGATCATAGCCGGCTACAAGGAAAAGGGACTCGCCACCCTGCGCAGGGGGGTGCAACTGGGAGGCGGCCAGGAGTTCCTCGACGAGCTCACCAAGTGGGGCACCAGGACACCGTCCCCCATTCCCTCGCTGCCGAGGAACCACCCCCTGAACAAGTACCTGGGCATCCTGATGTACCGGCTCGGTCTGCGATGACGCCTCGCCTGTTGACGCAAGCCGCGCCGGGTGCTAGTTTCAAGCGATGAGAAAAGCGCAGAGCGAAGCGATAGTGTTGCGCCTGACCGATTACGGCGAGGCGGACCGCATAGTCTCCCTGTTCACCCTGGAGCAGGGGCGCATCGCGGGGGTCGCGCGCGGGGCGAAGCGCTCCCGCAAGCGCTTCGGCGGCGCGCTGGAGTCCTTTGCCCACCTGCGGCTCCAGCTGCATCTGGGAGCCGGGCTCCCCACCCTCCTTTCGGCGGACATCGCCAGCATCTTCCCCGGCATACGGGCCGACCTGGAAAAGATCGGCTGCGCCGCCTACGCCTGCGAGCTGGTGGAACGGCTCACCCCCGAGGCGGAGGCGAACCCGCGCCTGTTCCGCCTGCTCTTTTGCTACCTGGAGCAACTCGACCTCGCCCCACCCTCCCCCTCCGACCGGCGTTTCTTCACGGTGAACCTGCTGAAGATCCTCGGCTACCAGCCCGAACTGGAAGTCAGGGGTGTCTCGGGCGCGACCGCCCAGCTGCTTGCCCGGGCGATGCAGACCGGCAGATTCGGCTCGGTCGTCTTCCCGGACGCCGCACTGAGGGAGGCCGACCTGCTCTTGAACCCGGCGATCGACCTGCACCTGGACCGGCCGCTCAAGTCGCTCATCTTTTTGAAGGAGTGCGGCGGGTAGCAGCTGATTCCCCAGGTACCAAAGGCGGGCGAATACAAGATTCGCCCCTACCTGCGCGTGTAGGGGCGAACCTCGTGTTCGCCCGTTTTTGTGCCCCGAGGGAAAAGGTCGCAGGGCGGGTGCCGCGTGGGCACGGAGTGCCCCCCCTACAAGATTCGCCCCTACCTGCGCGTGTAGGGGCGAACCTCGTGTTCGCCCGTTTTTCGTGTCCCGAGGGAAAAGGTCGCAGGGCGGGTGCCGCGTGGGCACGGAGTGCCCCCCCTACGGAATGAAAATGGCAAAGCTCCCGGTGGGCACAGCAGCGCTCCAGCCAAAGTTGTTGACCGGCGGACAGGATACAGGTAATATTCACCGGTTCTACCCGCAACCGTTTTCAGAGGTACAGGCAGTTTTTCAGAGGTACGCGCATGAATCAGTCGGACATGAGAAAATTACCCCCGCAGAGCATCGAGGCGGAGATGTCCATCCTGGGAGGCATCTTGGTGGATAACGAGGCGATCAACCGCGCCTTGGAAATCCTCACCCCCGAGGACCTGTACCGGGAGACTCACCGAAAGATCCTGCGCGCCATGATCGAGCTGAACGAAAAAGGCGAGCCGTGCGACCTGATCACCATGACGACCCTGCTGAAAAAGAAGGGGGAACTCGAGGAGGTCGGCGGCGGCGCGTACCTCGCGACCCTGGTGGACTTCGTCCCGATGGCGGCGAACATCTACTACTACTGCAAGATCGTCAAGGAGAAGTGCATCACGCGCAAGCTGATCTCCGCGGCGACCGACATCGTCAGCAAGGGGTTCGAGGACAAGGTCGACGTCGAGGAGCTGCTCGACGCGGCGCAGAAGGTGATCTTCGACATCTCGGAGAACAAGATCCGCCCCGCCTACTACCAGGTGAAGGATATCCTCAAGGACACCATCAGGAATATCGAGCTGCTCTACGAGCAGAAGGAAGCTGTCACCGGGGTCCCCTCCGGCTACACGGATCTGGACAAGATCACCGCGGGCTTCCACGGCGGCGAACTGATCATCATCGCGGGGCGCCCCGCCATGGGGAAGACCAGTTTCGCGATCAACGTCGCCGAATACGCGGCCATCGACGCGAGCAAACCGTTCGGGGCCGCCATCTTCTCCCTGGAAATGCCCAAGGAGCAGCTGGTGGAGCGACTGCTCTGCTCGCTGGCGCGGGTCGACCTGAGCCGGCTGCGCACCGGGCACCTGGGGGAAAACGACTGGCCCAAGCTGCTGAAGGCGGCGGGCAGGCTGCACGACTCGAAGATTTTCATCGACGACACCCCGTCCATCTCGGTCATGGAGCTGCGCTCCAAGGCGCGCCGCCTGAAGGCGGAGCACGACATCGGCATCATCGTCATCGACTACCTGCAGCTGATGCGGGCCGGCCCGAACCCGGAATCGCGCCAGCAGGAAATTTCCGAAATATCGCGCTCCCTCAAGGGACTGGCGAAGGAGCTGAGCATCCCGGTCATCGCGCTCTCCCAGCTAAACCGCAGCCTCGAACAGCGCACGGACAAACGGCCGATGATGAGCGACCTGAGGGAATCCGGCGCCATCGAGCAGGATTCGGACATCATCATGTTCGTCTACCGCGGCGAGGTGTACGAGAAGGAGAACGAGGACCTCAAGGGGAAGGCCGAAATCATCATCGGGAAGCACAGAGCCGGACCGACCGGAACGGTCCACCTTGCCTTCCGCGGCGAATTCACCCGCTTCGAGAACCTGGCACGGGACGATCATTAACGGCGGGGCTAGGGACTGGGGGCTAGGGACTGGGGGCTAGGGGCTAGGGACTAGGGGCTAGGGGCTAGGGGCTAGGGGCTAGGGACTGGGGGCTAGGGACTGGGGGCTAGGGACTGGGGGCTAGGGACTAGGGGCTAGGGACTGGGGACTGGGGGCTAGGGACTGGGGGCTGGGGGCTAGGGACTGGGGGCTAGGGGCTAGGGGCTAGGGGCTAGGGACACATTTCTATTGACTTCGAACTGTTCGATTCTGAGATATAAACTATAAAAGAGAGGATAACTAATACATGACACGTTACAATGCGATGCGCGAAGTACCTGCAACTGCCGGATTCAAAGAAGGGGACGTGCTGTTTCTCTGCGGTGAGCTGTTCGGCCGCGGCTATGCCAACGGCATCGTCGACGAGGCCAAGGCCAAAGGGATGACAATCATCGGCTCCACGGTCGGCAGACGCGACTCCGACGGCACCCTGCGCGCGCTCAATGACGAAGAACTGGCCTCCGCCGAGGCGGCCCTGGGCGGCAAGATCATCAATATCCCGCTGGAAGCCGGCTTTGACATGGAACCCGGCAGCGACGGCATCTCCCCGGTGGACCGGTTCAAGGGCGTGAAACCCGACGAATGGGCCACGGTGAGCCTGGACCCGGCCCAGGTCGAATACTCCAAGGAGCGCGGCACCCAGCGCTTCCGCGGCAACCTGGCCGCCGTAATAGCGCAACTGGAAACGCTGCTCCCCGCCCAGGGTAACCTCCTTGCGGTGCACACCATGGCCGGCGGCATCCCGCGCGCGCGCGTCTTCATGCCGATCCTGAATAAGCTCTTCAAGGGACAGGGCGACCGTTTCCTATCCTCGGAAGCCTTCTGGAACTCCGACATGGGGCGCCTCTGCTCGACAAGCTTCAACGAGGTGACCGCCGATACCTTCTCCTATCTGATCGAGGCGACAGCCGGGCTGCGCGACCGCCTCTCGGTGCGCTACGCAGCGTACGGCTACCACGGCTGCGAGGTGCTGATCGACGGCGTCTATACCTGGCAGTCTTACACCCCGTACCTGCAGGGTTGGGCCAAGATCCGCCTGGAGGACATCGCGCTGGCGGCCTGGGAAAAAGGAATCAAGGCGACGGTGTACAACTGCCCGGAAATCCAGACCAACTCGAGCGCCCTTTTCCTCGGGGTGGAGAACTCGCTCTACCCGCTGCTCTCCTCTCTGATGCAGGAGGGCGAGCAGGAGATACCCAAGGCGTGCCAGGAACTGCTCAAGGAAGGGGTCAGCGCCGACATGCTGCTCGCCTGCGCCAACGCCTACCTCTCGTCGCCGCTCGTCACCGCCACGCGCGACTTCGACAGCTGGCCGCAGCACAACTCCCCGCAGCAGCAGGAATACATGCTGAACTGCTCCGCAGAACTGATCGCCATGAACGCGGACCAAAAGGAGATCATCTGCGCCGTGCTCTCCCGGGGCGTGTTCAAGGGAGTCGGGACGCTGATGTTCGATTCCTCCTGGGAGCCGAAGGCGCCGCTTTACTGGCTGAACCACGACGTCATTGCGAAGCGGCTCGCCAAAAAGGCCTGACGCTTCCCTGCCGGTCTTTCCCCGCGCCCGCTTCCCCCTGCAAAGGGGTGGGCGGGCGCTGCAGTTAAGAAAGACGGATTTAAACATCTACAGGTTTTGAATCGGCACCCGATAGATATTTGCAACAGTCATGTCTGGAAATGTTATGTATGACGGGCCTGGACGGTCGCCTGTTTTTGATTATAGAGAGGATTGTTATGACACAGAAGGTCCTGCTCGTGGATGATGTGAGTATGTTTCTGGAGTTGCAAAAGGATTACCTGCAACTTTCCGCGGTCAACATACTCACGGCTCGAGATGGCAAGGAAGCGCTCAAGATCTGCCAGGCGGAGCGCCCCGTCCTGGTCTTTATGGATCTGCACATGCCGGTCATGAACGGCGCCGACTGCTGCAGGGCGCTCAAGGAGAACCAGCAGCTCAAATCCACCAAGGTGATCCTGATTACCTCGGAGGGGAAGGAAGCGGACCGATCACTTTGCTTCGCCTCGGGATGCGACGATTTCCTGACCAAGCCGCTGGACCGCCACATCTTCCTGGAGTCGGCGCGCAAGCTCTTGCCGGCCATCGACCGGCGCGAAAAAAGAGTCGCCTGTCACATCAAGGTGAAGTACCGTGCCTTTGGCGTCACCCTCTCCGGGTACATCATAAACCTGAGCCAAAACGGCGTCTACCTGGCGACGGACCAAAATCTGGAGCAGGGCGCCATTGTCGACCTTATCTTCGCCCTACCCGAGCCCCACGGCGGCATCATCCAGCTGAGGGGGCGCACCGCCTGGCTGAACAGCGCTAAGCCAGGGCAGTCGCAGTCCCTTCCCAATGGCTTCGGCGTCGAATTCGTCTCGCCCCCCGAGGAAACCAGCCACGAACTGGCCCGCTTCATCAAGGGCGAGTTGAATATTACCTGACCAGCTTGGAAAGTTTCTTGAACTCCTCGGTTCCCGCCACCCGCAACAGCTGAAAGAGCACCGCTTCCGTCGAGGTGAGCACCGCGCCCGCCGCGCTCAGCGTCTTCAGCGCCGTTTTCCAGTTAGCCTTGCGCCGGCTCATGGCGGCATCACACACCAGGTGCACCACATACCCGGCAGAGAGCAGTTCCAGGGCCGTCTGCAGTACGCAGACATGGGTCTCCATCCCGGTCAGGATGACCTGGTGGCGTCCGGATTTCGCCAGTGCCTCCATAAAACCGTCGCCGCCGCAGCAGCTGAAGGTCATCTTCTCGAGGCTCGGCGCGGCGAGCTTTTCCTTCAGGACCGGCAGGGTCGCGCCGAGTCCCTTCACGTACTGCTCCGTGGCCAGGGCCGGCACGCCGAGCTCAGCGGCCGCATCGAGCAGGATCGAAATGTTGCCGGTCAGCTGCTCCAGCACCTGCGGGTCCATGGCGCGGCAGAGTTTTTCCTGCACGTCGACCACCACAAGCTGCGCATCATCCCGGTCCAGAAAAAATCTCTTCAAGAGTGTCATACCGGCTCCAAGTAGAATCAGGTTAAGGTTAAGGTTAAGGTTGAGATCAAGAAAATTGTTGTTGCTTGAGCCCTTCGACTCCGCTCAGGGACCACCCTTCGACTCCGCTCAGGGACCACCCTTCGGCTCCGCTCAGGGACCGCCCTTCGACTCCGCTCAGGGACCGCCCTTCGACTCCGCTCAGGGACCTGTTTAACCCTACTCCTTGCGCAGCTCTATGCCAAGCTCGGTGATTTTCTTGCGGAGCGTGTTCCGGTTGATGCCGAGGATGTCGGCGGCCCGCACCTGGTTGCCGCGGGTCTTCTCCAGCACGAACCGGATCAGCGGGCGCTCCACCTGTTCGAGCACCATGGCGTAGACGTCGCCGCTCTCCATGCGCTCCATGTTGGTGAAACTGCCGCGCAGCTTCACGTCCACGATCCCCTCCAGGGAGAGTTCCTCGCCCTTGCCATCGCCCTGTTTGCTGGTGAGCCCCGGGAAATCGGCCGCGACCAGCAGCGGGTCGGGGGAGAGGATCACCCCCCTCTTGATAGTGTTTTCCAGCTCGCGGATGTTGCCAGGCCAGCCGTAACCGGTCAAGAGCGTCATGGCGTCGGTCGAGCAGCGCTTGAGCGGGACTTCGAGCTCGGTGCAGACCTTGGAGAGGAAGTACTCGACCAATAGCGGCACGTCCTCGGCCCGCTCGCGCAGCGGTACCAGGTGGATCGGAATCACGTTCAGGCGGTAGTAGAGGTCCTCCCGGAAGAGCCTCTTGCGCACGCTGTCCTCCAGGTCCTGGTTGGTCGCGGCTACGATCCTGACATCCACCGGGATGCTCTGGTTGCCGCCGGTCCTGGTGATCTCGCGCTCCTGCAGCACCCTGAGGATCTTCGCCTGCAGGTCGAACGGCATGTCGCCGATCTCGTCCAGGAAGATGGTGCCGCCGTTAGCCTGCTCGAACTTGCCGAACTTGCGCTCCGTGGCACCGGTGAAGGCGCCTTTCTCGAAACCGAACAGCTCGCTCTCCAAAAGCTCCTTCGGGATGGCGGCGCAGTTGAGCGGAACGAAGGGTTTGCCGAGCCTCCTCGAGTTGTAGTGGATGGCGCGCGCGATTAGCTCCTTGCCGGTGCCGGACTCGCCCTGCACCAGGACCGTAACGTCGCTGGGGGCCACCTTGCCGATGGTCTTGTAGATATCCCGCATCGCCGAGGAATTGCCGATGATGGTCTTCTCGACCTGGTAGCGGTCCTTCAGCTCCTCCTTCAAGAGCGAAACCTGCGAGGTCATCTCGCGCGCCCGGCTCACCTTCTCGACCAGGGCGTCGATGACACTCAGGTCGAAGGGCTTGGTCAGGTAGTCGTAGGCCCCCCGCTTCATCGCCTCGACCGCGTTCTTCATGCTCGCCTCGGCGGTCATGATCACCACGAAGAGGTCGCTTCTCTCCTCCTTGATGCGATCCAAGAGTTCGAGACCCGTTATCCCCGGCATCTTGATGTCGAGCAGCGCCAGATCGTAGACGTTCTCCCTGATCAGGCGCAGCGCCTCATCGCCGTCGCGCGCCAGCTCGACGTTGAACCCCTTCTTTCTCAGGGCCTTGGATAGGACCCAGCGCATGCTCTCTTCGTCGTCTGCCACAAGTATGTTGTTGATCGACATGGTACACTCCTGGGTCATGGGGAAATTTCTATTGGATCAGGGGGAGCATGACGGTGAAGACCGTGCCGCGGGTGGGCGCCGAGTCTACCCGTATCATGCCGCGGTGCTCGGAGACGATCTTCTGACAGATGGCCAGCCCGAGTCCCGTTCCCTTCGATTTGGTGGTGAAAAAGGGGGTGAAGAGATGCTCCAGCACATCGGCCGGTATGCCGGGACCGTTGTCGGCGACGTCTATCGCGACCATCCGGGCGCGCCGCTCCCCTTTCTGGGTCATGCTGTAATCCGCAAGCACCCGGCTGGTCACCTTAACCACGCCACCCTCCCCGACCGCCTCCAGGGCGTTCTTGATCAGGTTCAGGAAAAGCTGGGTCAATAGCGACTCGTCGGCCAGGATCGGCGGGATGCTCGGGTCGAAGAACTGCTGGACGGTGACCTTGCGGCCGTCGTCGGCGGCCCGGCGCTGCAGCAGTACGATGTCGGAGAGGACCCGGTGCAGGTTCACCTTGCTAAGCTTCAGGCGCCCCGGCGAGGCGAGCGCCAAGAGCTCTTCAACGATCAGGTTCACCCGCTGCACTTCCTTCAGCATGACCCGTATGTACTCGCGCAGCTCCTCGTTTTCCGGGAACTCAAGCTCCAGCAGCTGGGCGGCGCCCTTGATCCCGCCCAGGGGGTTTTTGATCTCGTGGGCAAGCCCGGCCGCCAGCGCTCCGAGCGAGGAGAGCCGGTCCGCCTGACGCACTGCCTCCTCGAGTTCCCTCACGTTGGTGAGGTCCCTCAAAAGCACGATGGTCCCGATCCGCTCGCCGCTGGGATTGAGCATCGGCGAGGTGCTGGCGCCGACCGGCGTGAGCTTCCCGTTGCGCTGCAGCACGATATTCTCGTGGTCCGACACGGACATCCCGGTGAGGACGGTCTTGGCCACCATGTCGATGAGCGGCCCCTCCCCCTTGAAGATGTCGCTGAAGGGCGCCCCCTTCGCCTGGCGCCGGGAAACCCCGGCCATCTCCTCGGCGGCCGGGTTCAATAGGGTCACCGCACCGTTGTTGTCCAGGACGATGACGCCGTCGCCGACGCTGTCCACCACGTTCGCGTAATAGGATTCCATCCGATCAGCCATGAAAGAAGTTCTCCATCGCCCCTACCAGCCGGGCGCCGTCCTCGATCCCGTTCACCGCGGCCCGGAACTGGGCGGCGCCGGGCAGGCCCTTGGAATACCAGGAAAGATGCTTGCGCATCTCCATGAGTGCCACCCGGTCCCCCTCCAGTTCGCTGAAAAGCTCAAGGTGCCGGCAGGCGGCGGCGTAGCGCTCGGCGGGGGTAGGCGCCGCGGGTGCCGCGCCGGCCAAAAGCGCCAGCGCCTCCCGGAAGATCCAGGGGTTCCCCATGGCGCCGCGGGCGATCATGACGGCGTCGCAGCCGGTCTGCTCCAGCATGAGGGCCACGTCGGCCGCCGTGAACAGGTCGCCGCTGCCGATGACGGGAATCCGGAGCGCGCCCTTCAACTCGGCGATCCTGGACCAGTCCGCCTTGCCGTCGAACATCTGGGAGCGGCTCCTGGGATGCAGCGTCACGGCGTCGCACCCCTCCTCCTGGGCGATCCTGCCGATCTCCAGGAAGGAGTCGTCGCCGCAGACCCAGCCGGTGCGGATCTTCACGGTGAAGGGGAGCTGTGTCGCGGCCCGCACGCAGCGGATGATGCCGGCCACCTTGAGGGGCTCCTTGAGGAGCGCACTGCCGGCGCCGGTCCCGACCACCTTGCGCACCGGGCACCCCATGTTGATGTCGATCAGCTCGCCGTACCCCTCCACCAGGCGGGCCGCCTCGGCGAGCATCTCGGCGTCGTCGCCGAAAAGCTGCATGCCGATGGGCCGGTCCGCGGGGACGCTCTTCAAGAGGTCGAAACTCTTGCGCCCTTCCCGAGTCAGGCCGTTTACGCTCACCATTTCGGTGAAGGTGAGGGAGGCGCCGCACTCGCGCGCCATGAGCCGCATCGGAAGGTTGGTGATACCCGCCATTGGTGCCAGGAACACCCGGTTCTTCAAGGTAAGGGAGCCGATGGCTACCGTTTTTTGCATATGAGGTCGTCCGTTTTTATTCTGCTTAAAAAATGGGCATTTTAGCAACACAAAGATTAAAAGGCAAGGCTTATTTGGGACGCGGGGAGGGGCGCGGGTTTGAAGGACTTTGGGGAGTTAGGCGGGCGTATGGACCCAAGCGGGGCAGGGCTCAAGGGCCCCAAAAGGCGAGTGGACAAAGGACGCAAAGGACAGGGACACAAAGGACATAAAAGAAACAAAGAGCACTTCACACATCACAGTTTTTCCTCTATGCCGCGCAATCCCTCCAGGGCGCCGCAGGGCAGCGAGAGGTGCGGCGCGGGGATCTGGGGCTCGCGCGGGTTTATCCTGATGACGCGAGCCTGGGAGAAGGCGCCGATCCGCTCGCAGGTGGCACGCACGGTCGGAATCGCGGTGCCGGCGCCCAGTTCTACCACGACGATCCTTTTGCCGCTTTGCTGCGCCAGGAATTTGTTGAAGCGCTCCCTCTGACGCCGGGTCCGCTCATCGATCCAGCTACCGTCGCCGAACATGAGGATGTTGGGACGGGCCGCCGCGCCGCACCGGGAACAAAGCGGCACCTGTTCCGCCCTCATGGTCTCCTCGTTGATCCGGAAGGTTTCGCGGTTTTCCCAAATCCTGTCGCAGCACGGCCGGGTGCACTGCAGCTGGTGGATGGAGCCGTGGAACTCCAGAATGCTCTCCTCGGGGAACCCGGCTTTTTGGAACTGGCCATCCACGTTGGAGGTGGCCACGAATGCCTCTAGTTGCAGGCGCTTTATCCAGGAGAGCAGCAGCGCGAACCCCTGGTGCGGAACGGTCTGCCGGTACAGGTTGGTGCGGTGCCCGTAAAAACCCCAGCCAAAGCGCGGGTCCTGCTCGAAGTGCTCGGGATTGGCGGCATCCACGAAACTGAGCCCGAGTTTGGCATACAAGGGGTAGGCACGCCAAAAGCCGCTGTCGCCACGAAAGTCCGGCAGCCCGGAATCGACCCCCATGCCCGCCCCCGCGCCGACCACCAGCGCCTGAGCCTTGCCGAGCAGCTCTGCTGCCTGCTGGAACTGCCTGGAAAGTTCCATGACTTCCTCCCTTAGATCCCCACCTTGACCAGGGTCGGTTTCAGGACCCGTACCAGCTCTGCGGGCTCCATGGAGACCAGGAAGCCACGGCTGCCGCCGTTTATGTAGACCAGGGGGAGCGCAAGCACGCTCTCCTCCAGGTAGACCGGCATGGCCTTCTTGGTGCCAAAGGGCGAGGTCCCGCCCACCAGGTATCCGGAATGGCGCTGCGCGGATTCGGGGCTGCAGGGGGAAACCGTCTTGACCCCGATGAGGCGGGCCAGCTCCTTGGTGGAGACCTGCAGGTCGCCATGCATCAGCACGACCAGCGGGGTTTTCCGCTCATCCTCCATGACCAGCGTCTTCACGACGCAGGTCTCGGGGACGCCGAGCTCGCGCGCCGAGACCGCCGTGCCGCCCTTTTCCTCATAGTTGTAGGGATGTTCGCCAAAGGCGACGCCTGCCTGACGCAATACCCTGATCGCCGCCGTCACCGGCGACTTCACCTTCCCCATCGTGTATCTCCTTTTGAAAATGAATGAGAGAATTTCGGCTCAATGCCTTCGTCCCCCACACCTGCCCTCCTGAGGGCCTTATCCCCTCGCCCTCCGGGAGAGGGGGCTCCTGAAAGCCGTGGAAGGTGAAAAACCAATTTCACTCAACAAAGCCGGGACTATCGGAGCGCCGTGAGGTTTGCCGTTTCGCATTAAGAGCGCCTCGCGGGTGAACAAGCTTTGCCGCAGGGCGGTTCACATGAAAAAGCCTCTTGCCAGCCGGAGCCATCCACGATATAGATAAATATCACGTCTTTATCAGCGGCACAACTCTGCAAAGAGGTAACTTTCATATGGTCAGTGGCAGTCCGCAAGCAGCGCCCCGAATCCTCGTTATGGATGACGATGAAATGGTCCGCTTCGTCGCTGGGGAGATCCTGAAACGGTACGGGTTCGAGGTGGAGTTCGCCAGTGACGGCGTCCAGGCCGTCGAGCTCTACCGACAGCGCAGCCTGGCGGGCGCTCCCTTTGTCGCAGTGATCCTCGACCTGAACATTCCGGGGGGCATGGGGGGCGAGGAGGCGATGCTGCGCCTGCTGGAAATCGACCCGGCGGCCAAGGGCTTCGTCTCCAGCGGCCGGACCGACGATCCGGTCATGGTGAACTTCCGCGCCTTCGGATTCAGCGGCACCATCGAGAAACCATATTTCTACCTGAACAAAGAGCTGATGCAGGTCTTTTGCAAAAACCTGCAGGAGGCGGACTGAACCATGCCGGGTCTCGATAACTACCGGGCCTTGTTGCTGCGCGTGGATGAGATGTGCAGCCAGACCGCGACGCGCTTCGCTTCCCAGATATCCTGCCGCCCCGGCTGCGACTCCTGCTGCCGCCACCTCTCCATCTTCGCCGTCGAAGCGGACGCCTTGCTACGGGCGCTCCGCGAACTCCCCGAAGCCCAAGCCGAAGTCATCCTCCGGGCGGCCGCTGCCTCAACCCCGGACGCCCCGTGCCCGCTGCTGCAGGACGGGCTCTGCCTAATGTACCTGGCCCGCCCGATCATTTGCCGCACCCACGGCCTGCCGCTGCTGATTAACCGCGACGGCACCAGCGGGATCGACTTCTGCCCGGAGAATTTCCGCGACGCGACCAGCATCCCGGGAAGCGCGGTGATAAACCTGGAGCGCCTGAACGCCACCCTGGCGGCGATCAACACGCTTTTCATGCAGAGCGTCCCCGGCCCCGAGCGGCTCACCATGTCACAGGCGCTGCTGCGTCTGTCCGATTGACTTTTCCCCCTACTGCAGGTATATGCTGATGGGCCGCACGGCAGGCAGGTGCGCCTAATGACAGCAGAATAAATCCAGGAGAAAAAAACCGATGCGCCTAAGTTATGAAACCTCCGGCAGTTGTGCCACCCGGATCGAGATTGAGATACAGGACGGCGTCATCGTCGACACAGCATTCGTGAATGGCTGCGCCGGCAACACCCAGGCCGTGGCCGCACTGGTGGCCGGTATGCAGGTCAGCGAGGCGATCAGGCGGCTGAAGGGGATCGCCTGCCAGGGTGATACTTCCTGCCCGGACCAGCTGGCACGCGCGCTGGAACAGTGCCAGGCGAACCAGGCGTCAGTCTGAACGGAGGGGGCATGGAAGTCTTCGGCGGTTTCATGATGATGCTTTCCATCATCGGCTTTTTCCTGACGGTGATCTGGTTCATACTGCCGTTCGTCATCTTCAACATCAAGGGAAGGGTTGATCGGACGCTTTTACTGGTTGAGGAAATGGAAAAGCGCTTGGCAGCCATGGAACTGCGCCTGATGACGCCCGAGCCCCTCCCCAGGGCCGTAGCAACGGATGCTGCGCAGGCGGAGGCCGAAGTCCCGAGCGCTGAGGAGCCTCCGGCTCCCCAGTGATCGGCAGGTTTAAACAGAGAAACCCGTAGGAGCGTCCACCAGGGCGCGAATTGCGCGGCAGAAATGCCGCTCCTACGGGAGCGCCAGGCGCTTGCGACACTCCCTCACCCCGGCCCTTTCCGCCCGCCTTCCGGCAAACCACCGTCAAAGCCATTGCACTTGCCAAAGCAGATATTTTTCATTATCATCACCAGCTATTAGGTCGCCAGAAGCCATCAAAAAGTTTTAACCTGCCAAGCGGCGATCAGGAGGAAACGGCATGGGTCTACTTGACGGGAAGAAGGCGCTCATATTCGGGGTCGCCAACGATAAAAGCATCGCCTGGGCCGTGGCCGAGGCCTATCGCCGCGCAGGGGCGGAGGTGGCGCTCGCCTACGCGGGCGAGACGGTGGCTAAACGGGTGATCCCCCTGGGGGAAAGCATCGGAGCCCCCCTGGTGCTCCCCTGCGACGTCAGGAGCGACGCGGACCTCGCCGAGCTGTTCGCCGCCGTGGGCAAGGTTTGGGGGGGACTGGACATCCTGATCCACTCGGTCGCCTTCGCCAACAAGGATGAGTTGAAGGGAAACTTCCTGAACACGACCAGGGAGGGGTTCGCCATGGCGCTCGACATCAGCGCCTATTCCCTGATCGCCATGGCGAAGGAGGCGGCTCCGCTCATGCACGGCAGGAACGCCAGCATCATCACCATGACCTATTATGGCGCCCAGAAGGTGTTCCCGAGCTACAACGTCATGGGCGTGGCGAAGGCTGCCCTGGAGGCGAGCGTGCGCTATCTCGCCGAGGCGCTCGGTCCCGACGGCATCCGGGTGAACGCCATCTCCGCCGGTCCCTTGAGGACCCTCGCCTCCGCCGGGGTGAGCGGCTTCGGCCAGATCGCCGGGCACGTGGCGGGCAAGGCCCCGCTGCGCCGCAACATAAGCCAGGAGGAAGTGGCCGGCGCCGCGACCTACCTGGCGAGCGAGCTCTCCAGCGGGGTAACCGGGGAGATCCACTTCGTCGACAGCGGCTATAACGTCATAGGCATGTAATTAATCAGGGAGGACCATCATCAAACAGCTACACGGCAACCTGACAGGACTTAAACCAAACCAGGTCAAAAGACTGGAGAGGCTCTACCGCCGCCGCACCACCCCCTCCGAGGTGATCTCCCTGGAACTTGCCCGGGAACTCGCCGAGATTTCCCTGGAAATCAGGCGCCAGCTCGGCATCCTGGTGAACCGGATCGGCGAGGTGGCCTACGTGGTGGTCGGCGACGAGCGGGGGCTGCTGATCCCGACCCTGACGGATTACCCGATGGGCAAAAGGCTGCTGCGGGGACTGCGCCTGGTGCACACCCACCTGAAGGGGGAACCGCTTTCCGATGACGACCTGACCGACCTCTCGCTCCTGCGCCTCGACCTGATCGCCGCGCTCCAGCTGACCCAGAACCCGGACCGCTTCTCCATCCAGACCGCGGAGCTGGTCACCCCGGAGCCGAACGCCCTACCCTACCAGGTAAACCCGGCGCTCCCCTTCGCCAAGTTCGAGCTCAATTTCCGCTCCTTCGTCGAGACGCTGGAGTACGCCCTGGAGCGCGGACTCAAGGAGGGAAGCGTCGTTGCCACCGGGGAGGAACGCGGCATCCTGATCTCCGTCACCAAAAACCCGCTTGAGGAGGCGCTCGATTCCATGGAGGAGCTGAAGGAGCTCGCCAGGACCGCGGGGGTCGGCGTGCTGGACACGGTCATCCAGCGCCCCAAGGAGTTCAACCCGCGCTACCTGCTGGGAGAGGGGAAGATCCGGGAGGTGCTGATCAAGGCGCTGCAGTTCGGCGCGACCATGCTGGTCTTCGACCAGGAGCTCTCCCCGACCCAGATGCGCTCCATCTCGGAGCTGACCGAGATGAAGGTGATCGACCGCAGCCAGCTGATCCTCGACATCTTCGCCCGGCGCGCCACCACCCAGGACGGCAAGGTGCAGGTGGAGCTGGCCCAGTTGAAGTACCTGCTGCCCCGGCTCACCGGGCGCGGGGTGCAGATGTCGCGCCTCATGGGCGGCATCGGCGGACGCGGACCGGGGGAGACCAAGCTGGAGATGGACCGCCGGCGCATCAGGGACCGCATCGCCCACCTGGAGCGGGAGCTGAAGGAGCTCTCCAACGGCCGCTACCAGCGGCGCCAGAAAAGGGTCAAGGCCGGCATCCCGATCATCTCCATCGTGGGGTACACCAACGCGGGGAAATCGACCCTGCTGAACACGCTCACCAAGAGCGCGGTCTTCACCGAGGACCTCCTCTTCGCGACGCTCGACACCTCCTCGCGCAGGCTGCGCTTCCCGATGGACCGCGAGGTCATCATCACCGACACGGTCGGCTTCATCAGGAGCCTCCCCAAATCCCTCATGGGCGCCTTCAAGGCGACCCTCGAGGAGCTGAAGGACGCGGACATCCTCATTCACCTGGTGGACTGCGCCAACCCGCGCTTCGAAGAGCAGATCGGCGAGGTGGACGCCATCCTCGTGGACCTGGAACTCGCCAGCAAGCCGAGGCTGCTCGTCTTCAACAAGGCCGACCTGATCCCCGCGCTCAAGAAGAGCGACCCGCTCGCCTTCATGAAGGTGCGCCAGCTATCCCGGAAGTTCTCCGCGATCAGCATCAGCGCCGCGGACCGCAAGAGCCTGGACCCGCTTTTGAAGGAGCTGCAGCAGCGCTTCTGGCACGACGTGGTCGACTACTGCGCCTATCAGGAGATGTGCGAGGACGAGGACGAATAGGAGCGGGGCGAACCTCGTGTTCGCCCGTGAGCTGCGTCCGCATTCACCACTCTTGTTTTCGACTGACTCTGACACTACGTGGCAGATTCCCCCCCACCCCGACCCTCCCCCGCCAGGGGGGAGGGAGGTTTTAGAGGCATCGGAAAAGGCAAGCTTCGTTTGGGATACAGCGAAAAAAAACGCCCATCTGCCGCCTGGTTAACAGGGGCTGACGGGCGTTTGTTTTTTGTGCCGGCTTAAAAAACCGGCAGCCGGCGGCGGCGTGCGCTAGGCGACCGGGGTCACTTTTTCCCTGACAGGATGTGGTAGCAGATCATGTCGGCGATCTGGTCGGAGGAATTGGTGGCACTGTTGAAGATGACGTCGTACAGGGTGACGTCGGTTACGTCCCTGTTCAGGAAGTCCTTGATGAAGGCGGTGCGCTGCTTCTGCTGCTTCACTATCAGCTTCTCCGCTTCATCCTCGGTCATCTGATGGCGCCGGGCAAATGATTTGATCTTGTGCTCCATCGGCGCGACGATGCGGAATTTGTGACAGTTGGGCATGTTCTGGGTCAGTATGCCGGCACCGACACCGATGATGATGACATTGCCGCTCTTGGCAAAGGGTACGATCTGGTTGCACAGCAGCTGGTAATAGTCCTTGTCGCTGGTCCACTCCGTCAGGATGGTCGACATCATGTCGTCAAGAAAGGCGTTTTTCTCACCCAGGTTCTTGAAAATTTCATTGGAAAGTTCGCGATTACTTGCCAGCCTGTCCAGGGTGGCCCGGTCCAGGATTCCCCAGGTGGTGCCGGTCTTCTCCTGCAGCAGCGCCTGCACCTTTTGGGCTACCGGCAACCCCTCACAACCGAACTCGCGGGAGATGGTGATGGTCGGCCGAGCCGGCGCCATGTCGGGAACCAGATGCACATGCTGGTTTCTGCGGCTCAGCTCAATCAGCGCGTCAAGCCTCTTTTCGATGGATGCAACGAGTGAAGTTGGTGACATGTCCTACCTCCTTTTTGATTGCAATGCAGTGCCCATAGAAATACCGCCCACACTCCTTTGTCTCAATTGCACTGTCTGTCCAAAGAATAGCGCAACCAAGTGCCTCACCCAACCTCCCGTGATACCGTATACGACACAGGTAAATTTATACAGCTTAATAACAAGCATTTCAAGTTTAAAAAATCATGCAAAGCTAAGACGCAGGAGATATCACTTAGCCGACAGGGTGAAATAGAAGGTCGCGCCCTGGTCCAGTTCGCTTTCCGCCCACACCTTGCCGCCGTGCTGACGGATGATCCGCTGCACCGTCGCCAGCCCGATCCCGAAGCCCCTGCTGCTCTCGGCTCCCGGCAGGCGCTGGAACGGGAAGAAAAGCTTTTCCGCGTCCGTCATGTCGAAACCGGCCCCGTTATCACGGATGTAATAGGTCGGCACCCGGTCGATCTCCCTGACACCGAATTCGATGACCGGCTGCTGCCGCACGCTGCTGTACTTCCAGGCGTTGCCGAGCAGGTTGTCGAGCACCACATGCAGCAGGCTCGGGTCGCCGTTGGCCAGGACGCCCTCGGCGATGCGGAAATCCACGCGGCGTCCCGGTTCGGTCTGCTGCAGCGACCCGGCGACCTCGCGGGCCAGCCGGCTCAGGTCCACGACCTCCCGGTGCGGCTCGACGTGCCCCATGCGCGAGAAGTTGAGCAGGGCCTCGATCAGGCGGTTCATACGCAGGGTGACCTCGTAGGAATCCTTGAGATACCCCCTGCATTCCTCCTGGAGCTGCTCACCGCAAAGCGTCGTGATCACCTGGCAGTAACTGTTCAAAAGGTTCAGGGGCTGGCGCAGGTCATGGGCCACCGTGTAATCGAAGGCCTCCAGGTCCTTGTTGACCGCTTCCAGTTCGGCGGCCCGCTCGGCCAGACTCACGTTGAGCCTGCTCACCTCCTCGTCGATCAGCTTTCGCTCGGTGATGTCCCTCACGATGCTGAGCAGGCGCCAGCTGCCGCTGATATCGATGAGCTGCGCGGAAAAAAGCCCGGTGATGGTCGAGCCGTTCCGGACCCTGAGCCTCACCTCCAGGTTGCGGACCGAGCCCTGGCCTTGCAGCGTCTGTATGACGCGGGAGAGCTCCGACGGGTCCTCCCAGATCCCAAGCTCCTGCGCCGACCTGCCGATCATCTCCTCCCGCCCGTACCCCAGGGTCTCCAGGGTCGTCTGGTTCACGTCGAGGAACCTCCCTTCGTCGAGGGTGGAGATAGTGATCAGCGAGGGGACCGAATGAAAGATGTCGGAGAACTTTTTCTCGGATATCTGGAGCGCGGCGGCCACCTGCTTTCTGTCGGTGATGTCCTCCATCGCCAGCAGGATGATGTGCGAACCGATGTCCTTGCGGAAAATCTGGCGGGCGTTAAGCAGGATGGTCTTGCGGCCGATGTCGACGAAATCATGCTCGACCTCGTAACCGTTGAACACGGTATCCTTGGGGAGAATCTCCTCAAGGAGCAGGCGCAGCTTGGGAATGTCCCATTGCCGGTTGCCGAGGTCGTAGATGAAGTTGCCGATGGTATCCCCGGGGCTCACCTTGAAGGTGTCGTAGAAGCTCTGGTTGGCAGTCAACACCTTAAGCTCGCAGTCGAGCACCACCAGCGGCTCGCGCACCGTTTCCACGATGTTCTCGGCATAGTCCCGGGCTCCCTGGAGCTCGGTTTCCAGATGCCCGCTTTCCAGGGCCGCCATCTCCAGCGCGGCCAGACGGCCGCGCAGCCCGCCGCCTGCCTGCAGCGACGGTTCCGCGTGATAGATCCTGGCAATGGTCGGTGCCGTCCCTCCCTGGTGGCGCGCAGCCCCGGCCCCGGTGGACTGCGGGACCCTTCCCGGAGCGGCGTCTTCCGCGGCCACCTCGACCCGGTTGCGGCCGGCCTCCTTGGCCCGGTACAGGGCCGCGTCGGCGGACTTGAGCAGGAACTGCTCGCCCTCACGCACCCCGCTGCCGCTGGAGGCCACCCCGAGGCTGACGGTGACCGCCAGCATCCCCTCCGGCGTGTCCATCCTCTCGCTGCCGATCTGGGAACAGAGCCGCTCCGCGAAGGCCCTGGCGCACTCGCCGCAGCACTCGGGGAGGATGATCAGGAACTCCTCGCCGCCGTAGCGCCCGATGGCGTCGTAGGGGCGCATCATCGCCTGCATTTTCTGGGCGGTTATGCGCAGCACCGCGTCACCGGCGAGATGCCCGTAGCTGTCGTTTATCTGTTTGAAATGGTCGATGTCGACCATGATGATGCTGAAGCAGACTCCGTCGCGGTCATACCGGGAGGTCTCCTGGGAGAGGATGCGCAGGATCTCGCCGCGGTTGAAAAGGCCGGTGAGCGAATCGTGGGTGGCCTTCTCCTGCAGCACGGCGCGGGCTCCCGAGAGCTCCTCGTGCAGCTCGATGATCCGCCTGCCGGCGCGCAGCCGCACCCTCAGCTCGTTGTGCTTGAACGGCTTGACGATGTAGTCGTCCGCCCCGGCCTCCATGCCGGCGATGAGATCCTCGTCGCGCTGCTGGGAGGTCAGCAGTATGATGTAGGTGTAATGCTCCGGCTGCTCCTGCCGTATGGTGCGGCAGACCTCCACCCCCTCCATCCCCGGCATCTTCCAGTCCAGGATGGCGAGTTTGGGGGCGTCCTCCGCCAGCAGGATCCGGCAGGCCTCGGCGCCGTCCCCCGCGACCACGACGTCGTAGCCCCATTCTGCCAGCATCTTTTGCACGATATGGCGAAAAGCAGGTTCGTCCTCCGCAATCAGGATCCTCATCGGTTTCCCTCCCGAACATTAAGCTGGCGCATGCCCGCTTACCACTGGCCGGCGCCCGGCTGCCGGGCTCGCCCCGGCGCTCCCGCCACACCGGGCGCCGGCGAGCTCAATCCTGCTCACGCTTGCTCTCGGCGCCGCACTTCTCGATGGTCGCGAAAAGCTCCTTGAAATCAACCGGCTTCATCAGGTAGGCGCAGAAGCCGATCTCCTTGAACTGGTCGAAGAAGTTCCGGTCGCCGTAGGCGGTCAGCACGATGTAGGTCGCGCTCCCACGTATCTGCCTGATCTGGCGCGCCATTTCGATGCCGTCCATTTCCGGCATGTTGACGTCGGTGATGACGACGTCGGGGAGGTGCTCCCTGAAGAGTTCCAGCCCCCTTTTGCCGTTCTCGGCGGTGAGGATGCTGCAGGAGGGGAACTTCAGGGCGACCATGCGGACCATGACCTCCCGGGCGCCCTGGTCATCTTCCACGATCAGCAGCGAAAACGCGGAGCGCGACTGTGTATCTGCCATGTCACACCTCGATTCTGAATTCGGCGCCGTCGCGAACGTTGCGCGCGCTGAGGCGGCCGCCCATGTTTTTCTCGATGATGGTCTTCGAGATGAAGAGCCCCACGCCGCTCCCCTTCCCGAGTTCCCTGGTGGTGAAGTACGCGTCGAAGATCTTTTGCAGTATGTCTTCGCCGATGCCGCCGGCGTTGTCGCTGACCGTCACGACGGCCCTCCCCTCTTCCACCCAGGAGCGCACCGTGATCCGGGCACCGGTCACCCCGCGCTCCAAAAAGGTGTACTTTGCGTTCATCAGCAGGTTGAAGAGGACCTGCCCGTATTCGTTGGGATGTCCGTTGATCTGCGGGTCCCCGGTGCAATCGATGTCGACCGCGATCCCTTTGTGCTTGAAGTTCTCCGCGATCAGGCCGACCGTCTTCACGATGGCCTGGTTCACGCTAAACGGCGTCTTTTCCTGGCTCGGGGTCAGGAAGCTCTGGAAATCGTTGATGGTCTGCGACATGCCCTGGATGATCTCCATGGCCGTTGCTATACTGTCGTTCAGGAGTTGCTCGCTGAAGGCGCCGTACTGGTAGGACAACCCCAGTTCCTGGATCTTAAGCCCCAGCACGTTCAGGGGCTGGCGCCACTGGTGCGAGATATTGACCAGCATCTCCCCCATCGCCGCCAGCCGGCTTTGCTGTATCAGCATCTGCTCGTTCTTGCGCAGCTCCTGCACCGCCTGGATGCGCTCCTCCGTTTCGACCTGCAGCTCCTGCAGCGCACCGGTCAGCTCCCGCGTCCTCTCCTGGACGCGCGCCTCCAGTTCATCCTTCGCCCGGCGCAGTTCCAGCTCCACCCGGGTGCGCTCGGCGATCTCGCCCTCGAGCCTTCGGTAGGTGCCGGAGAGCTGCCCGGTCATCTCGTTGAAGGCGCCGCACAGCTCTCCGATTTCATCGTCCCGGTCCACTGCGATGCTGAAGGCGAGGTCCCCGGAACCGATGACCTTGGTTCCGGCCTGCAGGTGCGCGATCGACTTCAGGATGCGCGCGTATATCAGGTAGTTGTTGACGAAGAAATAGAGCGCCAAGCTGCCCAAAAGGCAGACCAGGAGAATGATGTTGGTCTTATTCAGCTGATCGACTTCGTCGTTGATGAGCCGGACCAGCCGTGCCGCGGCGAGGTCCATTTCCTGGTTTTGTACGCCCATCCGGCTCCAGAGGGTCCTGATCAGCGCGCCATAAGCCGGGCTGGTGCTGGCGAGGGAGCTGTTGCCGAGGATCGCGACGGTATCGTTAAAGACCTCCCTGACCCGCCGGTAGTTGGCCTTGATGTGGTCCAGCAGCGCCTTCTCATCCGGGCTCTCCACCCGCAATTGCGCCAGGCTGACGGAGATCGCGTTGTACTCCGACTCCCAGCGCCGCAGGTGCTGGCGCTCGTGGTAGATCAGGTATTCGTTGGTCAGATAGGCGATGTGGCCGGCGGTCTCCTCGATTTTGGCCGCGAGATCGCCCTGCTTTTGCAATTGCTTGATTTTCAGATGGGTGTTGATCATCAGGCAACAGATGACGAGCAAAAGCGCCCCGAGGAGTGCGACGGTTATGTCGATCTGGGTTCGTATCTTCATGGCCCCTTCATCACCGGATGATGTTGACGATTTCCGGCCGCACCGTGCTGAGGCTTTTCTTGTAGATGTAGTCGTCCAGGTAGTCGGGTATTTCCTTTTCACGGGCCAGGCCGTTAGCGATCATCCAGCGCGCTTCGTCTTCCATGGCGACGATCAGGGACTGGTCCAGCGACACGGAGAACTGGCTGTCGGGCCAGATGGCGTGGATGCAGGCGTCGTCGTAGCCGAGCCGCTTTTGCACGATGGCCCTGGCCTGCGCCGGGTGCTGGGCCAGGAAATGCTCCGCCTGGACCAGGGCGCGCACCACCCGGGTCGCCAGTTCCGGATGAGCCGAGAGCCAGGCGCCGGTGGCGATCATATTCCAGTACATCAACTGGCCATTTTGCGCCGACCAGGAGACGATTCTGTCCGCCAGCTCCGTCCTGATCCGGTAGGCATAGGGCTGCCAGATGACGATCGCATCGAGGTCCCCCTCGGTGAACCGGCGCACCGATTGCGCGGGGTCGATATCGACCACGCTGACCTGCCGTAGATTCATGCCCTTGGTGTCGAGGAACCGGCCCAGGTAGAATTCGGCGGCCGTTTGCCTCTTGAGACCGACCCGTTTTCCCCTGAGGTCGGAGAAGCTGTTGATGCCCCGGTCCCTGCGCCCGAAGACATAGTCGTCCTGGGTTTTGGCTATGGTCGCGAAGATCCGGAAGGTATCGCCCGAGTTCCTGAGCGACCTGCCTACGACGGCGAATTCCGAGGCGGCGGCGATGTCGATCTTGCCCGCCAGCAGCGCCTCCAGCGCGGCACTCCCCGTGTCGTAGTTCTTCAAGGTCACTTCGAGGCCGTTTTCGGCAAAATACTTCCGGTCCTCGGCTACGTACATCAGGGCATTCTTGTCATAGGCGATCGCCCCGATGCTGATCTGCTCCTTTTTGCCGCCGTTGCGCCTGAACTCGCGGATCCCCCAGGCGCCCAATCCGGCCAGAACCGCGGCAGCGATCAGCACGGCCGCCGTCATTTTCTTCAGTTGACTGCCCATGTGAGCCCCGTCCCCCGCGCGTTCAGTTTTCTGCCGCCTCCGGCGGGAGCGCCGCACGGCATTTATCCAGCGCCGCGAACAGTTGCTGGAAATCCAGCGGCTTCAGTAGGTAGGCGCTGACGCCCAGGTCCTTGAACTTACCGAACACGATTTTGTCGCTGTACGCGGTAAGCACGATGCAAAACGCGTCGGCCCTGATCGCCCTCACGGCGCGCAGCAGTTCGACGCCGTCCATGACCGGCATGTTGACATCGGTGAGGATGATGTCCGGAGTGTGCTCCTTGAAGAGCTCTATCCCCTGCACGCCGTTACCTGCCCTTATTATGGAGCACTCGGGGTATTTCAGGCTGACCATGCGGACCATCACCTCCAGTGCCGCCTTGTCATCCTCGACGATCATGAGCGAGAACGCGGATTGTGGCTGAGCGGTTGCCATTTGTGACCTCTCTTTCTGGTGCGGCGCCCTCCCCTTTGGGAGGCGCCTTCTTGCGGTGCCGGATTCAGGAGCCGGCCTGCCTCGCGGCCAGGGTGAAGAAGAAGGTAGCCCCCTTGTCCGGCTCCCCCGCGGCCCAGACCCTGCCGCCGTGGCGCTGGATGATCCGCACGACCGTGGCCAGGCCGATGCCGAAGCCCCTGAATTCCTCCGCACCCGGCAGGCGCTGGAACGGGACGAAGAGCCGGTCCGCGTAGGCCTCGTCGAAGCCGGTCCCGTTGTCACGGATGAAAAAGGCCGGCGCCCCGTCGACATCCAGCACGCCGAATTCGATCAGGGCTGTCTCGCGCCGGCCGGTGTACTTCCAGGCGTTACCCAAAAGGTTGTACAGGACGACCCGCAGCAGGTTCGCGTCCCCCTCGGCCACCAGGGCGTCGCTGATCCTCAAATCCACCCGCCGCTCGGGCTCGGCCAGCACCAACTCGTCGGCGACCTCGTGCGCCAGTGCCGAGAGGTCGACCGGTTCGCGGCGCAGCTCGGCATGGGCCAGGCGCGAGAAGTCGAGCAGGGCCTCGATGAGCCGGTTCATGCGCAGGGCGCCCTCGTACACCCCCTGCACGTAGTCTCTGCACTCCGATTGCAGTTGACCGCCGCACATGGTATCGATCGCCTGGCAGTAGCTATTGATCACCGTCAGGGGCTGGCGCAGATCATGGGCCACCGAATAGTTGAAGGCCTCCAGGTCCCGGTTGGCGGTCTCCAGCTCGGTGGCGCGCGCCGCCAGCGCCGAATTGAGCCGCACGATCTCCTGCTCCGCCTGCTTGCGGTCGCTGATGTCCCGGGCTATGGTCGAGGCCCCGACGATGCGGTCCTTCTCATCCCTGATCGGGGAAATGGTCAGCGAGACCGGGATGGGGCGTCCGTCCTTGCGGACGCGGGTCGTTTCCAGCCGCTCGATATACTCTCCCCGCCGGATCTTCTCAAGGATCTGCGGGATTTCGTCCGGGACCTGGGGAGGCGCCAGCATGGAGATGTTGCGACCCTTGGCTTCCTGGGCGCTGTAGCCGTAGATCCGCTCCGCACCCCCGTTCCAGCTGGTGATGGTTCCTTCCAGCGTCTTGCCGATGATGGCGTCGTCGGAGGATTCCACGATGAACGCCAGACGGGTGCGCTCCTCCTCCGCCTTTCTCAGGTCGCTGATATCCCTGGTTATGGTCAGCAGACACTCCTCAGCTTCGATCCTTATGATCTCCATCGAAAGAAGCCCGGTGATCAGGGCGCCGCTCTTACCCCTGAGGCGGGTCTCGAAGTCGCGGACCTTCCTGTTTTCCCGCAGCATCCGGATCATCAGGTCGCGGTCGCCCGGCGTCTCCCAGATGCCCAGCTCCAACGAAGTGTGCCCGATGATCTCGTCCCGCTGGTACCCAAGGACCCGGGCAAACTCCTCATTAACGTCGAGGTAGCGCCCCTGGGGCAAACTGCTGATCGAGAGGAGGGCGGGCGCCGCCTGGAACGCCTTGGAAAATTTCGCCTCGGATTCCCGCAGTTGTTCCTCCACCCGCCTGCGCCCGGTCGCGTCCGTGACGACGGCGACCCAGCCGTCCGGCACGCCGGCAGGGTCGAAGGTCGGCAGGTAGATCGCGTTGATCCAGACCGGGCCGGGTCCCTGGAAATCGAGCCTGCTTTCGTGTTCGACCCGCTGGCCGGCCAGGACCTGCTCCACATAGGGGAGGATGGCCTGGAATCTGGCCGCGCCGATGATCTCCGCGATGGGGTGCCCGATGATTTCTTCAGGCGCTCGCCCAAGCCAGCGGGCATAGGTTAGGTTTACCCACAGGAATTGGAAGTTTTTGCTGCAACGGGTTACCCCGATGGCCATGGTGTCGGCGATGAGCTGCAATTCGGACTGCGCCCTTCGCAGCTCCTCATGGCTCTCGCGCAGCGCCTCGGCGTCGCGTTTGCGCTGGATGGCGCAGCGGATCGAGCGCAGCAGCAGGGCGCCGTTCAGCTCGCCCTTGATCAGATAGTCCTGGATGTCCGTCTGCAATAACGTTCGCGCGGCGCGCTCGCCCTCGGGACCCGTCAGCACGATAACGGCGGTGACCGGAGCCTGTTGATGCACGGCCCGTGCGCTCTCCGGCCCCCGGCCCTCCAAAGCCCCCAGATCGACCAAAACGACATGAAAGTTCCGGCCTCCCAGCAGACTCAGCCCCAGTTCCAGGTCCTGCACGTGCAGCACGGAACACTCCGGCTGCCGGGCTTCCGAGAGCATCTCGTTAATTCGATCGGCTTCCGAAAGGTCGTCCTCGATCAGCAGGATTTCTATCTTGGAGTTTGGCATCCCCTTACCTCGGTGGCAATTGCACCGCCCTACGTCGTACGGGTTTTTAGCTGTCAAAAGCCCGGGCCTAGATAACTTCGTCCTCAGTCTCGTGTGGGTAGTCGCCGGAAATCATGTTACCAGTCTCTAACTTTACTATGCTCCCCAGAGTGAGGCAAGCAGGGACTTGAGTAAACGGGTTCGGCAGGTAGACAGGGTGCCGGATTGCCGAAGCGAGTAGGGGAGAGGACAGCTGCAGGAGGGATAAACTGTGCAGGAATGGTGGTCAACCAGAGGATCAGATACGCCTCTGGTTGACCGGGGGATGGCAGCTAAAGAGAGTTTGTTCTAGAGGGTTCTGGTTTGGCCGCCATCGATGTCGAGTATGGAGCCCTGGTTGTAGCCTGCGGCCGGGGAGGCCAGGAAGGCGACGGCCCGGGCGATTTCCTCCGGCTCTCCGAAGCGGGAGATTCCCAGCTGGGCGGCCATTTGCCCGGAGGCCTCGGCAAGGGAAATCCCGTGGTCCCTGGCAAACGCTGCGATCCGGAGCTGCAGCCGCTCGGTCGCGATGGCGCCCGGATTGATCGCGTTGACCCGGATGCCGTCCGCCACGCCGCGGTCGGCCAGCACCTTGGTCAAATTCAGCACGGCGGCGTTGACCGAGCCGCCGATGGCGAATTCGGCGCTCCCGGTACGACCGCCAACACCGACGATATTCACGATGCAGCCGTTGACGGCCTGCAGGTGGGGCCAGGCCGCGCGCGAGCAACGGACCGCGCCGAGGAACTTGAGTGCGAAACCGTCCTGCCAGTCCGCCTCGCTTAATTGCAGGAAATCGCCGCGCTTGGTCGCCCCGGCGTTATTCACCAGCAGGTCGATGGCGCCGAACCTACCTACGGCAATGTCGATCAAGCGCTGCGGCTCGGTCTCGACGCGCAGGTCCATAGCCACAGGGACGACCTCCGAGCTGCACGATTGCGCCACATCTGCCAATACGTCGGCGGAGCGTGCCGCGATGACCAGGCGCATGCCTTCGGCCGACAGAACCTGAGCGATCGAGCGCCCGATGCCGCGGCTGGCTCCCGTTACGATTGCGACCTTGTTATGCAGCTGTAAATCCACAATTCCCCCTAGTACATTGACGTATCCTGGAAATTAAGTGCGTTAGATCCTTGTTGGACATCGTTATAATTCAGAATTTTCTCGCGGAATTTGTAACAACGCGTCCCAAGCATCACAGGCGCGAGCAAAGCGAGCGGCAAAGGCCGGATCCTGGAACTGCTCCTCAAGGTAGCGGTCAAAATTGGTTTTTTCCATTGTGCTATCCTGCAACTGCGGCAAGCATCTCGTTGACAAGTGAGTACTCCTGTTCAAAGTTCCTTTACACCAGATGCATCCCCTATACCGTCGTACGTTAGCAAACACCTTAACCGTTGTCAACGCTCCGTCACGAGTCTAACAGGATCACGTTTGGTTCAGCCTTTTGGCACAATAGAGACGATACCCGGAGCGTCTCTATTGCCAGAGATTTGGGAAGATATGTCCAGAAAGTACCCGGTCACTTCCAGGTTGGTTTCCAGGTGACTGGTGACGCGCGAAGTGGCGAAGACGGAGGGGCCCTTGGCAAGGGCGAGGTAGAGAACTAACTGGTCGGCTAAGTGGGGGTCGACGGGCATGCCGGTACCGTGATGGGTGAGAAATTCCTCGGCAGCTTCGGCGCCGACGACCTCGGCGGGCTTGCCGCGGGCTCCCAGAGCAGTGAATCCGGAAACTGCGTGCTCGTACTCGCCCCTGAGGAAGATGAAGGTCCCCTGCCCGAAGGCGGCGGCCTCGCGGCATGGTAGCTCCAGCGGGACCCTCGCGCCGAGGACGCTTTCCATGCAGCCCAGGGCGGAGTGCGCCTGCCGCTCGGCGATGGAGCGCGGCAGGTTCCCCACCGCAGAGGCGCCGCTCACCCGTAGCAACTCGCCCCGCTGCTGAAGGTTCAGGGCGGAGAAGCTGGCGCAGGGGAGGATGCGGCAGTGCACCTTGCCGCCGCCCTTCGGGTAGAAACCGCACGAGTCGAGAGTGAGCTCTATGCGTGCCCCGAGGCGTAAAAGGGCCGGCGCGAAGACCTCGGCGAGATAGTGCCAGGAAGGGCTGAAGGGGACATGGGTGCCGCCGCTCAGGGCGAGCCGGCTTGGTCCCCCGGCACGCAGGAGGGGCGGAATCAGGGTCTGCAGCACGAGCGAGGTGGCACCGGCCGTCCCGATCTCGAAGCTGTAGTCGCCCGGCGTTACGGCACCCGGCAGGAAGCTCAGTTCCCCGGAGCCGAGCTGGTCCCCGTCCACCTGGGCCGCGGCAATCCGCGCGGCTGCCTGCACCGAAACCAGGTGCTGGCGCATCAGCCCCGGCTTGGACCGGCTCTTGCGGATGTTGTGGATCCGAAACGGCTTGCCGGTGATGCAGGAAAGGCTCAGCGCCGTGCGCAGCAGCTGCCCTCCCCCCTCTCCCAGACTGCCGTCGATCTCTATCATGATGGTCGCTCTTGATGCGGAGTGTTTGGCGTCGCGCTTCGGCTCCGCGTTCGAACCGGAGACTACCAGTGCGTAGGGCCGGCACCCCGTGCCCACGCGGGGTGAATGCGGACGCAGCTCACGGGCGAACACGAGGTTCGCCCCTACACCTCATCGCGCTGGTAGGGGCGAATCTTGTATTCGCCCGCCTTCCGTGCCCCGAGGGAGATCAACATCAGCCGAAGGGTGGGCACTCCGTGCCCACGCGGCTTCCGCGCTACGACCTTCTCCGCGCTGCGACCTCGGTGGGCACGGGGTGCCCACCCTACATGAGGCTGCTTGCCGAACCTGGTCCCTGAGCGGAGTCGAAGGGCCTATCCGCTTCAATAGAGAAACATCGGCTTGCCGAGCACGTGGCGCACCTTGGGACGGTACTCGGCGATATCGTACAGCTCGGGCACGTCCACCCGCTTGAGCCCCTGCATGATCGAGCTGATGGGGATGTGACGGTAGGTGCCGCCCTGCAGGCAGACCATGCGCCCCGACATCCCCTCGGCAATGAGATCCATCGCCATGTTGGCGTAGTTGAAGGCCACCATCAGGTCGAGGGAGTCCGGAGCGCCGCTGCGCATCAGGTAGGAGAGCTGCTGGTAGATGATGTGCGAGCCGGTCAGCCGCTTGACCGCCTCGCTCACCACGACCCCGATGCCGCCCAGCTTTTTGTGACCGTAGGCGTCTTCCTGCCCGTACTCCTCGATCTGGCCGCCGATCATGGTCGCCCCCTCGGACACGGTGACCATGGCATAGTTGCTCCGGTTGCCCCGCTTGTCCTCCTGCAAAAGGAGCGCGAGCTTCTCCACGTCAAAGGGGACCTCGGAGATCAGGGCGCGGTCCACGCCGGAGAGGTAGGCCGAGATCAGGGAGGTCTCGCCGGAGTTGCGACCGAACAGCTCCACGACCGCGATCCGCTCGTGCGACCCGGCGCTGGTCCTCAGGCTGTGGATGAAGTTCACGCTGCGGGTGACCGCGGTGGAGAAACCGATGCAGTAGTCGGTCCCGAAGACGTCGTTGTCCATGGTCTTGGGAATCGCCACGACGGGGAATCCCTCGCGGTGCAGGCGCTCCGCATAGCTCAGGGTGTCGTCCCCGCCGATGGCTATCAGCGCATCGATGCCGAGGTGCTCCAGGTTGGCGAGTACGTGGGAGGTGAAATCGCGCGTCCCCGGCTGCGCCGGGTCGAAGTCGGCGCCGCGCATGAAGTCCGGCGTCTCGGAGTTGCTCACCTTGGCCGGGTTGGTGCGGCTGGTGTGCAGGAAGGTGCCGCCGGTGCGGTCCACGGTCCGGACCACCTGCCGGTCCAGCGGCATGGTGTACTTTTCCAGGGAATCCCGGTCGTCGCGGTCGAAGTTGAGCAGCCCGCCCCAGCCGCGCCGTATGCCGACCACCTGGTAGCCGTTGTCGGCGGCACGGTTCACCAGGGTCTTCAGGGCCGGGTTGAGGCCCGGGACATCGCCTCCGCCGGTCAAAACAGCTACGGTCTTCTGTCTTTCGGACATGGACAACTCCTTGTGTGGGACCTTCAGATGTGAAATTTCACACAGTATAACGGATGCTCCACCCTATTCAAGCCGTACGCCCTGGCTACTGCACGCTCTTCAAGCCGCGCGGGCCTCGCTACTTCTTGGGATTGAATCTCGTTATGAAGGCGCTCACCGCCTCCGCGCTCAGGGGGCGGGCGAAATAATACCCCTGCATGAGCCGGCAGTCGATGGAGGTAAGAAAATCCTTCTGCGCCTCGGACTCCACCCCCTCGGCGATCGCCTCCATGTCGAGGCACTTCGCCATGAACATGATGGTGGTGGCGATGGCAGCGTCCTCCGAGGAGGTCACCACGTCACTTACGAAGGAGCGGTCAATTTTGAGGGCCTGGAAATGGTAATGCTTGAGGGAGGATAGCGAGGAGTAGCCGGTGCCGAAATCGTCGATCTGGACGTTGATACCCATCTGGTGCAGGTGTTCCAGCACCTCCAGCGACTGGGCGGCGTAGGTCATGAGCGTCTCCTCGGTGATCTCCAGGGTGAGCCGGTCCGGGGGAAGCCCTCCCGCCTGTAACGCCCGCTGGATCACCAGCTCGAAGTCCTCGTGGCCCAGGGCGGTCGGTGAGACGTTGACCGCCACATTGACGTCCAGCCCCTCGCTGCGGTACCAGTCGGCCGCCTGGCGGCAGGCCGCTTTCAGCACCCATTCGGTCAGCGGCCAGATGAGCCCCGACTTCTCGGCGATGGGCACGAAGCTCGTCGCACCCAGCACCCCCAGGTGCGGATGGTTCCAGCGCACCAGGGCCTCGACGCCGATGACCCGCATGCAGCTGGTGTCGAGCTTGGGCTGGTAGACCAGGAAGAGCTCGTCCTGGGACAGAGCGCGCAGCAGCCCCTGCTCCAGCTGCAGCCGCTCGTCGCGCTCCTCCTGCCAGGCGCCGCCGTAAAAGCAGATGCTGGCGCGCCCCTGCTCCTTGGCCTGGTTCAGCGCGAGGTCGGCCATCTTGTAGAGCTGTTTCGGCTCGCTGCCGTCGGAGGGGAACAAGGCGATACCGATGCTCGCGCTGGTCTTGATCGGCATCCCTTCCAGCGCAAAGGGAAGCGAGATCGCTTCGAGAATGCGTTCAGCCACGACGCTCGGCCCGTCGGGCAGGTCGGGCTGGCGCAGCAGCAGGGCGAACTCGTCCCCCCCTACCCGCGCCACCACGTCCTCGCCGCGCAGCGCGCAGCACTGGCTCAGCCGGTGCGCCGTTTCGACCAGCACGGCATCGCCCGCCAGGTGGCCGCGCCGGTCGTTGATGGCCTTGAAGCGGTCCAGGTCGAGGAAGAGCAGGGCGAGCGATTCCTTGTGGCGCTTGGCGTGCTCGACCGCCTGGACCATCATCTCCTCGAAGGCCTGCCGGTTGTAGAGTCCGGTGAGGCCGTCGTGGGCCGCCTGCTCCCGGATCAGTTGCTCGTTGATCCGGTGCCGTTCCGCGATCTTGGCGCTTAAGAGATAGATGATGCCCGCCATGCTGAGGACCCCCAGCCCGTCCAGCAGGGCCGACGCCCTGGGCCAAAACCCGAGCCGGCCGGCAAGCAGACGGTAAAGGACCAGGTCGGCCAGCAGCAGCCAGCACAAGCTGCCGAAAAGGTAGATGGCGGTGAGGGCCGGGGGGGTGAGCCCGCCGATCCAGCGAAAGATGCGTTTGAGCGTGCCACGGATCATCTATCCCCCGGTTAGCAGCTGGATCGGACCACCCCGCCGTCCACCCGCAACGCAGCACCATTGCCGATGCCTTCCCGCGCCGGGAGCTTGGCGATGGCGTAATCCTGTTCCCGCGATGGATCCGCAGATCAGGGCGAGTTGCTCGGTAAGCCGCAGGTCCATGGTTTCCCCTCCTCAAAGCAAGCGGAGCCAGCTCAAGTATACCGCTTATAAGATCTTTTTGGCTCAGGGCGCGTCCTGCAACCGATCCCGTCCGGCTGCAACTCTCCCAGCGCCCCTTGCGGTAGGGGGGGAGGGGCGCGGGTGCCACAAAAAAAACCCTGGCAAACCGTTAACGGGATTGCCAGGGGCGGGAGCTGTCGTAGGGGAAACTGCCGGGTGGTCCTAGTTACGGCCCTTTTCTATCACATCCTCCACCCAGGCAAGGGCCGCGGCGACGATCGGGAAACCGACGGTGCTGGTGAGGACCAGCACGGCATGGCGGATCTCCTCGGGCGCCGCTCCTGCCTCCAGCGCCCGCTTGGCATGGCTGTGCGTCGAGCCGTGCGACCCGATGGCGGCGGCCGCAGCGAGCTGGATCAACTGGATGGTCTTTTGGTCCAGCGGTCCGGCATTGCGCGCCGCGGTGCCCAGCGCCTCCACTGCGTCCATCAGATCGCCGTGACGCTCCTTGAGTAGCAGATAATAGTCATGCGGTTTCTCAGTCATGCGGTTGCCCCCTTTTTGCAGTGCGGCGCCCCTATCGGGTTTCAGTTCTACTTGGCGCCTGGTAGGATTCTAGCCGGATTCCCGCCGTGTGCAAATTTTTCTCCGGGGAAATCTCCTGCTGCGCCTTGCTCCCGGGCCAGGGAGTCGGCACGGAGCGGTTGTCGAACCACTCGGTGACGGCAAGCTTGCCGAGCCTCCTGCCGTGCACCGCGCCCAGGGTCCCGGCCAGATCGTCGGCCGCCATCGGCATGGCCAGATAGTAGCCCTGCACCTCGTCGCACCCCAGCGCGGTCAGGTGGTGCAGCTGGTCGGAGTTCTCCACCCCCTCCGCCAGCACCTTGAGGCTCAGGCTCTGCGCCATGGTGATGATGGCCTCGACAATGGCCGCGTCGTCGTTGCTGCGGTTCACGTCGGCCACGAAGGAGCGGTCGATCTTGATGCGGTCCACCGGAAAGTGCTTCAGATAGTTGAGCGACGAGTAGCCGGTGCCGAAATCGTCGATGGAAATCTGCACCCCCATGGCCTTCAGGGCGGACAGGGTCGCGATGGTCTTCTCGGTGTTCTCCATGATGATGCTTTCGGTGAACTCCAGCTCCAGGCTGCAGGGGTCGACCCCGGTCTCCCGGATGATACCGGTCAGCATCGCCACGAAATCGGCCTGCTTGAGCTGCTTTCCGGAGATGTTGACCGCCACCTTGAACTCGGGGTGCCCCGCCTCGGCCCAGCTCTTGGCCTGCAGGCAGGCGCATTTCAGCACCCACTCGCCGATGCTGAAGATGAGGCCGGAGTCCTCGGTGAGCGAGATGAATTCAGAGGGGAGCATGAGGCCGAAGTCCTCGCTCTGCCAGCGCAAAAGCACCTCGGCGCCCACCATCCTGTTGGTCTTAAGATCCCACTGAGGCTGGTAGACCAGGAAGAACTCGCCCCGCTCCAGCCCACGGCGCAGGCTGTTTTCCAGCGCCACCCGGCGCATGATCTTCTGGTTCATCTCGGCGGAGAAGAAGCGATACTGCGCCCTCCCCTCGTTCTTCGCGTGGTACATCGCCGTGTCGGCGGAGCGAAACAGGCTGGAGGCGTCGTGGCTGTCGTCCGGGTAGAGCGCGATGCCGATGCTGGCGCTCGAGTAGACGGTGCGCCCGTCCAGCTGGAAGGGGGTGGCGAAGATGTCCAGCATGCGCTGCACGGCCGCCGAGACCCGGTCCTGGCAGGCGACGGAGGTGAGCAGCACCACGAACTCGTCCCCGCCCAGGCGGGCCAGGATGTCGGACTCCCGGATGCAGCCGGAAAGCCGCGCGGCGACGTCGCAGAGCAGCCGATCGCCGGCGGCGTGCCCCAAGGTGTCGTTCACGTCCTTGAAGTTGTCCAGGTCGAGAAAGACCAGGCTCAGCATCTCGCCGTCGCGGGCGGCCAGCGCGAGCGACTGGTGCAGCCGCTCCAGGAACATGCCGCGGTTGGGCAGCCCGGTCAGGTTGTCGAAGTAGGCCAGGCGGTTGATCTTCTCCTCGGCCTCCTTCTGCTCCGAGATGTCCTCGCAGGTGGTGACGATCCCGAGGTAGCGCTGGTCGCGGTCCCGGACCGGAATGGAGTTGAGCAGCACGGGGAATTCCTCGCCGGTCCGCCTCAGGTTGACGCTCTCCCGGCGCCAGGCGAGGCCATCCTTGAGGTTTCCCGGGGGAGCCTGGCGCCGGTGCTGGCTGGAGGCGAAGGCACGGGCCTCGCGGCCGATCAGCTCCTCCACCTCGTAGCCGTGCATGCGCGCCTCGGAGGGGTTCAGGTAGACGATCCGGCCGCTCGCGTCGGAGAAGGTGATGCCGACCTGCAGGCTGTCCACCGCCTCCTTGAGCATGCGGCTGCGGTCCTCCGCCCGCCTGACCTCGGTTACGTCCTGCAGGGTGCCGACCAGGTGCGCGGGCCTGGCGCCATCGCCGGCTTCCAGGCGCCCGTAGACCCAGACCAGCCGCTCGCTGCCGTCGCCGCGCACCACGCGGCACTCGAAGTCGCAGCCGGCGGGGCCGGTCAGCGCCTGGCTCAGGCGGTCCCGCACCAGATCCCGGTCCCGCGGGGAGACCATCTGGAGAAAGCCCTGCAGGGACGCCGGATCGCAGTCCTGCGAGGTCCCGAGAATGCTGAACATCTCCGGCGACTTCCAGAACCTGCCGCTTTCCGGGCTCCACTCCCAGTCACCCAGCCGGGCGATCTGCTGCACCCGGGCCAGGCGGTCCTCGCTGTGCTGCAGGTTTTTCAGCAGCTTGCCGTTACGCAGCAGGCAGTGCACCCGGTACACCAGGAGCTCGGGGTTGCCCGACTTGGCGATGAAATCGGTGGCTCCTGCCTCGAAGGCGCGGTGGATCAGCTCGCCGTCGTCCAGGCCGGTGACCATCAGCACGGGCGTATGCTTGCCCTGTGCCAGAGAACGGATCTCCCGGCAGGCCTCGAAGCCGTCGCGCTTGGGCATGATCAGATCGAGCAGCACCAATTCAGGCTGCAGCTCGGTGAATTTAACGAGCGCCTCGACGCCGTCGCGTGCCGTGGCGGTCCGGAAGCCCCCCTTCTCCAGGGTGTCTCTGAATATCACCCGCATGAACTGGTCGTCATCGACGATCAGGACTAACGGTCTAGTATCTGCGTTATTTTCCAACATGCCATTTCTCTCCACATAAAGGGGGAACTGGACCTGGTACGGGCAACTGTATTTCGGCCGACGATGCTCATCACCAGACAGGTGACATTCCGTACGCCGTGATAATTTAAATCAATTTACATCTTAAAGCAAACCAATTACGCAGGAGATCAAATATCATTTAAAACATGCCTCATTGAATATTGCACATTTTATCTGCCTGCGGTGCTCCGACGCGAGACAGTAAAAGCAGTCCCTTGCCTGCGGTTCGCCCTATTTTGGAGGCTTCGCCACCCGGAACCGATGGCATCTGGTGTTTCTTGACGTGGGTCATAATTTCCTTGCAGATTGGTGCTACGATGGGTTCAGAAGCGGCGAGGTCTGGTCCGGGGCGAGCCGCCCGGCGCCGCTTTGGCCCGGGCTGCAGCAGAGGGCCGATCCAGCGCAACAGGCCTTCCGGCCACAAGGAGACAGCACATGAACGTAGCAGAGCAGAGCTCAGAAAATACCGCAACTCAGACCATCGGCGATCTGGTCGCCAGGGATTATCGGGCCGCCCAGGTCTTTGAAAAATACGGCATCGATTTTTGCTGCGGCGGCAAAGTCACACTCTCGGCGGCCTGCCTGGAGAGGGGTATCGACCATGCGCGGCTGCTCCGGGAACTGCAGCTGGCCGCGGACCAGCCGGTCGACCGCAGCCAGAACTATGGTGCCTGGGAGCTCCCGTTTCTGGCCGACTACATCGTCAACACGCACCACGCCTACCTCAAGGAGCATACCGGCACCATCGCAGCCTACGCCCACAAGATCGCGGAGGTGCATGGCGCCCATCATCCCGAGGTCATAAAGATCGCGGAGATCTTCGACACCATAGCTGCCGATCTGACGCTGCACCTGCGCGAAGAGGAAGAGGTGCTGTTTCCTGCCATCAGGAAGCTCGCCGGACTCGCCAAGGGCGGATCGGCGCATGAAGTTGCCGACAGGGAGGCGCTCAGGGCATCGCTCAAGACGCTCAGCCACGAGCACGACGAGATCGGCGCCGCGATCCATGCCATCCGGCATCTCGCCAAAGACTACGAGATACCCGCCGGCGTCTGCAACACCTTCATGGTGACCTATAGCAAGTTGAAGGAATTCGAGGACGACCTGCACAAGCATGTGCACCTGGAAAACAACATCCTCTTTCTGAAGGCGGCGGAGCTTTAGCAGATACACCGCTGCGGCGCTCCGGCCTTCCGGGCAGGTCGCCGCAGCGACCCTGGCATAACCACAGAAACGTCCGTCAGTGCAGGAGGAACCCATGGGAATCGTAGTCGTTGTTGTAGCGCTTTTTTGGGGAGTTGTTGCGGCGGTCTCGCTTTGTCCCTTCCGGTGCAGTGCGCACTCGCGGGAGCACGATTAAAGGGAAAGGACCAAGCAGGTCCGAGGCGGGCGGGTGCTCCCCTGTCAGAGCAGGGCGGCGGGGCGTCAAGCCGGGCGCGGCGTCCATCGGGACGAGGTATGGTGAACCCCGTAGGAGCACCCTCCGGGACGCGATATTCCGGGACAAATCCCCAGGAACGTCATCATCCTGGACGCGAATTCGCGGCAGAAATGCCGCTCCTGTGAAGCTATCATGCAGGCAATTTAACGAATGTTTTCTGTTCCAAAAGCTCCGGCCCTGGCTTCATGCCGGTCTTGCGGCTATTGATAGGCCACGACGACCGCTCTGATCTCTCCCGAAGATTTCCTCCGGTAGACGGTCACCTGCGCCGCAGCACCCAGCACCCCCCGTTCGATAAGGAAGCCGCCGTTTCCCTCGGCGGAGCGCACCTGGAACGCATTCGCGGCCAGCTCGCCCAGAAACGATCTGAAAAACTCTCCCGTGATTGCACCGCCCTGCAAAGAGATGACCTGAATGGCCTGCACCGCCGCGCCCTGCCGGAACACCCGGAATTCCAGCGCTGGCGTTTTATAACTCTGCCACCCGGGATGGGCGGCTGCATACATCGCGTCGGGAGCGTTGAGCGGGATGCAACCCGGCAAGCGGAAGGGCTGCGCTGGGGTATGCGCAAGCAAGGGCTGCCGCAGGGCGGCCTTTTGGGTCTCCGGTAGCGCCGCTGGCCGAGGCGCGGCGCGCTCCGGGGCAGAAATATTTCCTGCAAGATGGTAGCCGCCCAGTCCGATGAGCAAAATAAGGCCAAGCCAGATGCCGTAACGCAGGTGTCCGCTTCCCTCGGGCAGGCTGGGTGTGGCAGGAAGTACCGGCTCCGGCGCCCTCACATCAGCAAGGCTGATTTGCCGCAGATTAGTTGCTTTCTCCAGAGCATCTTCTATTTTGCTCATGTCTCTTCCTAACTGTGGCTGGCTGAAAGCATTCGGATCGCAGATTTGTGGGAGCTGGCGGGTAGCTGTTATAGCACGGATGCACGCCAATTGCTGCATTTCCTAATTTAATATTAACACTATTTCCTCTCTCTTCCCCCGCCTTCCTACCATGACAGTTAAGAAGGGCTTTGGGAAGGCTCGTAGCGAGACAGGGTGGTCTTCCCTGACAGCGAAAAACATCTCCCTGCTTCACTACGTTCAGCTCCCCCAATTTCATAGAGTTATGCGCAGATGTTGTTTTTCAAAGTACGCAGTACTAGGGTGGGCACCCCGTGCCCGCGCGGGGTGAATGCGGAGGCAGCTCACAGGCGAACACAAGGTTCGCCCCTACTCATCGCGCTGGTGCACCATGCCCCTTCAGGCAAAATACCGAAAAAGGGCGCTAAAGTCATCGCTTTAGCGCCCTGCGTGGTCATGCTGCGACATCCTTTCTTTAAGCTACTGCCCCATGGCCGCCTTGAGGTCGGCATCGACATCGCCGATACGCCCGACGTTGAAGTTGTCCACCAGGAACTGGAGCACGTTGGGAGATAGGTAGGCTGGCAGCGCCGGTCCGAGCTTGATGTTCTTGATACCGAGGTGCAGCAGGGAAAGCAGGATGACGTGCGCCTTCTGCTCGTACCAGGAGAGTATGAAAGAAAGCGGCAGGTCGTTCACCCCGCAGTTGAAGGCGCCCGCCAGCGCCAGGGCGATCTGGACCGCGGAGTAGGCGTCGTTGCACTGCCCCACGTCCAGCAGGCGCGGGATGCCGCCGATGTCGCCGAACTCCTCCTTGTTGAAGCGGTACTTGCCGCAGGCCAGGGTCAGAATGACGCAGTCCTTGGGCACCTTTTCGGCGAACTCGGTGAAGTAGTTGCGTCCCGGCTTGGCGCCGTCGCAGCCGCCGATCAGGAAGAAGTGCTTGACCGCGCCACCCTTCACCGCCTCGATGACCTTGTCCGCCACCCCGAGGACCGCGTTGTGGCCGAAGCCGACCAGGATCTCCTTGCCGGGAGCGTCCGGGAGGTCGGGACATTCCAGGGCCTTGTTGATCACCTCGTCGAAATGCCAGCCGGTCAGGTGCTTGATTCCGGGCCAGCCCACCTCGCCCCAGGTGAACAGGCGATCCTTGTAGCTGTCGGCCGGGCGCTGGATGCAGTTGGTGTTGAAGATGATGGCACCGGGGAAGCCGGGGAATTCCTTGTGCTGGTCCTGCCAGGCGCCGCCGAAGTTGGCGTACAGGTGCTCGAACTTCTTGAGCCCCGGATAGCCGTGGGCCGGGAGCATCTCGCCGTGGGTGTAGATGTCGATCCCCTTCCCCTCGGTCTGTTTCAGCAACTCCTCCAAAAAGCGCAGGTCGTGGCCGGAGACCAGAATCCCCTTGTTCTTCCGCGTGCCGAGCTGCACCTTGGTCGGGACCGGGTGGGAGTAGCGATCCACGTGCCCCTCATTCAGCATCCCCATGACCTTGATATTCATCTTGCCGCATTCCATGGCGAGACCGACGAAGTCCATCAGCCCCTTGGCGGGGTCGCAGGTGGCGGCGAGCGCGCGATGGAAGAAGGCGAAAACCTCCTCGTCGGTCTTGCCGAGGATGAAGGCATGCTCGGCGTAGGCGGCCATCCCCTTCAGGCCGTAGATGACAATCTCTATGGCGGAGAGGGTATCCGGATCGCTGTGCTGGCTCTTTACGCCATGCTCGCGTCCTTGGGCCACCAGGCTCTCCAGATCGTCGGCGATCACCCAGGCGGCCGGACCGTCCGTGATCTGCGGGGCGTGCCCCCCCTGTTTCTCCCGGTAGGCCGTCTCGTAGAGGGACTTCACCTTCTCCTTCAAGTCGAAGCATTTCCGCAGCTTGCCTGCGAGTTGGACCGGGTCGAAGTCGACGTTGGTCACCGAGGTGAAGAGCCCCTCGATAAGAAACATGTCGGCGACCTCATAACGCGTGTCCAGGGCGCGCGCCTTCTCGGCGTAAATAGCAAGGCCCTTCAGGCCGAACAGCATCAGGTCCAGCAACGCCGCCACTTCGGGATTCTTACCGCATACACCAACCACCTCGCACCCGGTCTCCTTAGCAGCCTGTTCGCACTGACGACAGAACATCGACATAATTTTCTCCTCCCCTAAAAAGTTTGATCAATCCCCATTGATTGAAAAAGATAAACTAGTCTAACGCAGTTCCAGCGCATTTCAAGTGCCGCGCCGAAAACTGCTCTACAGGAGGGAGTAATACGTGATATACTCAACCAACAGTCATTTCGCAGTCATAGCGCGGGTGTAAGGAGGGTTATCATGGCGAAGGACACTAAGCCGCTTTGCAAGTGGGACAAGGATGACATCAAGGACAATCTCAAGGAACTGAAGAAGATTGTCTCAGAACCTAACTTTGTCTGCCGCAAATGCGGGCGCGCGGCGAAAAAAGAAGACCATGTCTGCAAGCCGGAGGAACTGTAACACCGGCCTCAACGGGTTCACTGGCTTGACCCTGACCTGTGACCGCCTGCTTACGCGGGAGGCTGGGCGCCGGCGCTCAGTACCGCCTGCGCGCCCGGGGCGGGAGCGGGAGGTAGAGCGTCGAATCCCTTCAGAAGGCTGTTCCCCGCGGCCAGGTTGCGCCGGTGAAACTCCTTCCTGACGTTTTCCATGACCTCGGCGATCCGGTCTTCGAAGCGCAGCCAATTCTGCCTGATCTCCGCCTCCTTGCAGCGATTGCTCGCATCCTTGCGGTACAGCTCCCTTTCCAGGCCCTGCATGGCTTCCTTTTGCACGACCTGGAAGCCATCCAGCATGGCGCAGAACTCCGGCGAAAAGTGCAGGCTCTCCTTCTGGTACAGCTGGAAGAAGGCCGTACAGGTATCGTTTATGGCCCGCAGGCCTTTCTCTATCTGAAGCGGTTCGCCCTTGGCACAGCAGGCGGCCAGATCCTTGCCCAGGCGCAGCAGGTCGATCAGCAGTGAGTAGAGGCCTGCCAGGGAATCTGACTTCTTCCCCTGGAGCACGATCTGTTCGCACATTCCTTCCCGAAATACCCTGATAGCCTGCTCCACCTCATGCGCCAGGTTTTCCCGAAACCCTTCATAGGCCCGTTCGGTCACCTGCTTGATAAAGAAATTCACCGACCAGTAACTGATGCACGCCAATAGAATGAGAGTGATGCCCCCGCCTGCCACGTAGGTGATTAATTCCGATGGGGTCATGTGCGTCCTCCTGCCGACCGAAGCTGCCTGGAGGAATCGGCGCGCACCACACATTGGCATGCACTAATCAATTCCACATGATAAGGGTAACCGGGAACGGGGGAACGTCAATTCCGGAAATAAGCGCAGTTTGCAGGAAGTCGGTTTGCGGGGACATGCTATTCAGTTAACGAGGGGACTTTAGCCGTGTCCCCCCTGCGAAGTAGGGGGGAAGGCTCGCGTAGCGAGACAGGGGGGTCTTCCTACCCGGCGAAAACACCCTCCTGCTTCACTACGTTCAGCTTCCCCCTATTTCATAGGCTCTGTTAGGGGGAGTTGTTGATTCCCCTCGGGGCACGGAAGGCGGGCGAATACAAGATTCGCCCCTACCCGCGCGATGAGGTGTAGGGGCGAACCTCGTGTTCGCCCGTGAGCTGCGTCCGCATTCATCCGCTTGGGCACGGGGTGCCCACCTTACGCACTTGGAAAAACCAACATCTGCGCCTAACAGAGCCATTTCATAGGGGGGACAGGAACACAAACTAAACGGTAGTGGAGAGCTTTGAGCAGTTGAAGGGCGGGAGGCGGCCGGGATACTTATGAGCAAAAAAAAGGCCACATCCGAAGACGTGGCCTTTTCTGACTCAGTTAAGAGTGAATTACTTTGCAGCCGGTGCAGCTTCAGCAGCCGGAGCTGCTTCTTTCTTCTCTGCTTTCTTAGCTGCTTTTTTCGCTTTCTTTGCTTTTTTTGCTTTCTTCACGGGAGCTTTTTCTTCTTTCTTCACTTCAGCAGCCGGAGCAGCAGCAGGAGCAGCTACGTCAGCAGCGAAAACAACACCAGCAAAAGCAACAGCAACGAGAGCAGCAACGATGGAGGACAGAACTTTTTTCATTTTAAATCTCCTGACAAATTGTTTTTAGCGAATCTGTCCTTTACTTAGCATGGTCCGTGCCAAACCGAGGGAAAACGCTAAACCCTCAAATCTGCGATGGTCTGCTAATGAGGGGATTTCTCCCCGCCGCAAATCATACCTTGAATGCTCCATCGACCACCTCAAATGAGGCATAAACTGCTCGCTCATTCATTATAGACCGGTACGCCGCCCCTGGAGCGCGCCTGTCTCCTGGCCAGCAGCACCAGATGGTAGCGGCCATGCTGCGCCAGAAAGTAGAGCCACTGGTACATGTCCAACCGGCCCAGGCCAAGGACCGACATCCGGACCGTGCAAAGCCGCCCTTCGCCCCCCCGCATGGCGTCCAAAAGCTCCAGGCACCGGCCGCACTGGTTGTGCAGCCGGGCGCGCAATTCAGCGGGATCCCGCCCCCCGAGCGGCAGCATGTGCGAGGGGGGCGGCCAGACGAAGGCGTCGGGGTCGGCGATCGGCAGCAGCGGGGCCAGGTCGCTCTCTTCCTGCGGAACCGGCAGGTTTCCCGCTCGCCTGAGCGCCTTGGCGCACCCCTTGCCGATGGTCAGCAGCAGGAAGCCGTTCACCAGACTGACATGCTCCAGGTGCTCGGCGCTGGTCCAGGCGCCGGGGTAGTCCGGGCGCGCCTCCAGCTCGTGGAGCGGACGGTCGAACCAGGCGTCGAGCTCGGTGAACACCCGCACCAGCGTATCGCGAACGGTTTCGGCTGCCGAAGTATGTGGCACGCTTCCCCCTTTTTTCCGGATTTGATACTGTAAAAATTCGCCCGAAAGTTCTTTTTGGCCTTGATATATGTTAAATATGACATAGACTAACTGACTGTTGTAGGCGGCATGCATATTGCCGAGTCAAAAATGTCCTGACATGACATAGGTAATAGCAGCAGTTTACCACGATACCCGCTCCGACTGGCTAAATCCGGTACTTTTTCCCGGCACAGTACATTCCTCAGTGTCTCATCCTTTTGGCCGGAATAGTGCTTCATAAAAAGACAGTGCGACGATAGCAGCTGCATCGACCGATTACCCGAACTCATAGACGAACGCACTGCCAATCATACAATTTTTATGATTCATCCCATTACCAGGAGGTCATCATGAATCATCAGGAAGGCTATGCAGATGACGTTGTCAAAGGGTTTTTGATCTCGAGCATGCTCTGGGGGTTCGTTGCGGTGCTGCTCGGGGTAGTGATCTCGCTCCAGATCGCCTTCCCGCAGCTGAACCTCCCCCCCTACTTTTCCTACGGCCGGCTGCGCCCGATCCACACCAACGCCGGGATCTTCGGCTGGGGCATCGGCAGCTTCATGGCCTTCTTCATCTACATCACCCAGCGCCTCACCAAGACCCGCCTCTGGAGCCCCGGGCTGGCCCGGGTGCAGCTCTGGCTCTTCAACGCGGTCATCGCACTTGCCGCGGTGACGCTCATGCTCGGCATGAACCGCTCCAAGGAATACGCCGAGCTGGAGTGGCCGGTCGCGCTCCTGGTGGTCGTGCTCTGGGTCATCTTCTCGGTCAACATCGTGATGACCATCGTGAAGCGCCGCGAGGAGCAGATGTACATCTCGCTTTGGTACATCCTCGCCACCCTGGTGGGCGTCGCGGTGCTCTACCTGGTGAATAACGCCGGCATCCCGGTCTCGCTCACCAAGTCCTATTCGGCTTACGCCGGCGCCAACGACGCCAACGTGCAGTGGTGGTACGGGCACAACGCGGTCGCCATGGTGCTCACCACGCCGCCCCTGGCAATCTTTTATTACTTCCTTCCCAAGTCGACCGGCGTCCCGATCTACAGCCACCGGATGGGTGTGATCGCCTTTTGGAGCCTCATCTTCATGTATCTTTGGACCGGCGCCCACCACCTGCTCTGGACCCCGGTCCCCGACTGGGTTCAGACGCTCGCCATGGGCTTTTCCGTCATGCTGATCGCCCCCTCCTGGGCGGCGGTCTTCAACGGCTACTTCTCCATGAACGGCCAGTGGCACCAGATGCGGGAGAACTACCTGGCCAAGTTCCTGATTTTCGGCATCACATTCTACGGCCTGCAGACCCTGCAAGGGCCCTCCCAGGCGGTGCGCACCTTCTCCGCCTTCATCCATTATACCGACTGGGTGCCGGGGCACGTGCACATGGGAACGCTCGGCTGGGTCTCGCTGGTGCTCTTCGCGGGGGTCTACTACACGGTCCCCAAGCTCTATGACCGGGAGATCTACTCCATCCCGCTGGCGAACCTGCACTTCTGGCTGGCGGTCATCGGACAGCTGATCTTCTCCATCAGCATGTGGATCGCCGGCGTGCAGCAGGCGACCATGCTGAACGCGACCAATCCGGACGGGAGCCTGCACTACAGCTTCATGGAGACCCTGGTCGAGCTCTACCCCTACTGGTACGCCCGGGCCTTCGGCGGCGCGATCTACTTCGTGAGCCTGCTGTTCTTCCTGTACAACATAGCGAAGACCATGACCGGCGGCGCGCCCCAAGCCGTGGCACAGAAAGCCTAGAGAGGAGACGCTCATGATCGAGAAAAAGCCCATCATATTCCTGCTGCTGGCCACCGCGACCATCCTCGTCGGCACCGTCGTCACCATGGTGGCCCCTTTCTGGTGGATCAACGACCCGAAACTCGCCATTGCCTCGGTGAAGCCCTACACCCCGCTGCAGCTCGAGGGGCGCGACATCTACATCCGCGAGGGGTGCAACAACTGCCACACCCAGACGGTCCGGCCGCTTTTGTCCGACACGGAGCGCTACGGCGAGTATTCCAAAAGCGGCGAGTTCGCCTACGACCAGCCCTTTCTCTGGGGCTCCCGGCGCACCGGTCCCGACCTGGCGAGGATCGGCGGCAAGTACCCGGACGCCTGGCACGTGAAGCACATGAAGGACCCCCAGTCCATGGTGCCGCGCTCCAACATGCCGAGCTACGAGTTCCTCAAGCAGCCGCTCGACACGAGCCTCTCCGAGCGCAAGATGCAGGCGCTGCACTTCCCCTACACCAGGGAGGACCTGATGGAGCTGCAGGGCAAGAGCGAGCTGGACGCCATGGTCGCCTACCTGCAGAAGCTCGGTAACGACATTCCCTGGAGGAAGGCGGCCCAGGCCGTCGTGGTGGGCGAGCTGAAAAACCCGTTCCAGGACAATATGGCGGTGCTCCCCGAGGGCAAAGCGCTCTACCAGCAAAACTGCGCCCAGTGCCACGGCAAGGAGCTGCAGGGCGACGTGGGGCCCAAGCTCTCCGACCTCGACAAGCCGGACGCAAAAGTCTTCACCACCATCTACAGCGGCAGCCAGGCCGCGGGCATGCCCGCCTTCGGCGACAGCCTCGGCAAGGAGAAGACCTGGAAACTGGTCACCTTCCTCAAGCTGCGGCAAAGGCACTGACATGGACCTGGCGAGCATGTACTATCTCGGCTCCACGGTCCTGATGTTCGCGGTCTTCGTGTTCATCGTGGCGCGCACCTACCGCCGTCACGAGCGGCAAAAGGGCGAGGCGCCCAAGTACCGGATGATGGACGACGATTGACCGATTAAGCCCCCTTGCCAAGGGGGAGGAAAACCACCAATGATCTTCAGAGGAGGATTTTCATGTCTGCTGAAAATAAGGATTACGACGGCATCAGCTACCGGGTTGAGACGAAATCTCCCTTGGTCTTCAGGGTTCTCTATATCGGGCTGTTGGTCTGGGGCGTCGCCTTCATGGGACACTACCTCTTCGGGGGGTGGAGCTCCCAAGGGGAATACGCCCAGAAGAAGTCCGCCAAGGAGGCGATGCTCGCCGCGCAGCAGCTCAAGGGAGTGGCGCCGGAAGCCGCCGTCCCGATCCCGGGCGCCCAGAGCGAGGCGGCCCTGGCCCTGGGCAAGAAGGAGTTCGGCGAGCGCTGTGCCTCCTGCCATGGCGCCTCCGCCAAGGGGGGGATCGGGCCCGACCTGACCGTTAAGAGCTTCAAGTACGGCAAAACTCCCGCCGCCCTCACCCAGACCATCATTGAGGGGCGGCCCGGCGGCATGCCCTCCTTCAAGAACGATCTTTCCCATGAGAAGGTCGAGGGGCTGGTGCAGTACCTCCTTTCCCTTTGATGGCAAAAAACGGCAACCGATCCAGGATCGCACCCAAGCGCAAGCTGGTGCAATGGCTCTCCACCCTGCTGCTGCTCGGGATCCCCTTCCTGAGGCTGGGTGGGGAGTCGCTGCTGCGCCTGGACGCGGCCAGCCGCACCATCCTCTTCTTCGGCGCCAGCATCCGGATCGAGGAGTTCTACCTCTTCCTCATCGCGGTCCTCATCTTCGTCTTCGGCTTTCTTTTCGTCACCATGCTCTTTGGCAGGGTCTGGTGCGGCTGGCTCTGCCCGCAGACCACCCTTTCAGACCTGGCGGACTGGATCGACCGCAACAGCTCCCGCATCAAGCCGGCGCCCTTTGGTTTTCTGGCCCGCCAGCTGGGCTACCTGGCCCTTTCCTGCCTGGTGGCCGCCAACCTGGTCTGGTACTTCATCGCGCCGGGCGATTTCTTCGCGAGGCTCGGCTCCGGGGAGATCGGCCAGGTCGCGGGCCTGGCCCTTGCCTCCGTCTTCCTCCTGGTATATCTTGACCTCGCCCTGGTACGCCGCAGCTTCTGCCGGACCGTCTGCCCCTACGGGCGGATCCAGCTCCTGACCATGGACCGCAGCACCCTCACCCTCGAGTTCGACCCCGCCCTGAAGGATGTCTGCCTCCGCTGCGGCGCCTGCGTCAGGGTCTGCCCGACGGGGATCGACATCAGGGACGGCCTCCAGATCGAGTGCATAAACTGCGGCAGGTGCGTGGACGCCTGCCGAGGCGTCATGCAGGGGCGCGGCCGGGACGGACTGATCCACTACAGCTTCGGCACTCAGGCTCTGGGCGGCGGCCGACCCTTGAACCGCCGCACCCTGCTGCTGGCGGCGGTGGTCGCCCTTTTGGGCGCCCTGCTGGCTTTGGGCATCGCAACCCGCCAGGAGGCGACCCTCAAGGTGCAGCGCGCGGCGTACGGGGAGGTGAAACGGCTGGCCGACGGCTCGGTCGTTAATTTCTACGCGGTCTACCTGGAAAACCGTGCCACCCTGCCGGGGAGCTTCTCGCTGGAGGTCGGGGCGCTCCCCGGGTACCGGGTGGAGTTGATCGGTCCGGTCCGGGAGCTGCGGCTCGCGCCCAACGCCAACCGGCGGGTCGATCTGGTGCTGAAGGTCACCCCCGCCCCGCCCGCCCGGCGCGAGCTGCGCCTGAAGCTGGTAAAGGCGGGCAAAAGCGTGGCAGAAACAGCTCTGCCGCTGCTCGTCCAGTAAAAAGCGCAGTTGATACGTCCAATCGGTCCGACCCGACCGATCGGTCCGATTAAAAACGACAAAAAGGGAAGCCCAACATGCCGCAATCGCCCCAACATAGCGGTACCCGCTGGAAGCTCGGGATAGCCCTCCTGATCTGCATCTTTCTGGTCGGCATGGCGGTCAGCCTGGTCACTGCGGCGCGCCGGGTGAGCCGCGTGGTCGACACCGACTACTACAGCCACGGCCTGCACTACGGCGACACCCAGGATCGCGCTAAGAACGCCGGTCTGAGCTGGACCCTTAAGGCGGAACTCTCCGGCAGCGAGCTGCGGGTCCAGGTGAGGGACCAGGCGGGGGTCCCGGTCACTGGGGGGACGCTCGGCTTCCAGCCGCAGGAAGGCGCGGCGGGCCAGCCCGCCGGCGCGCTGGCGCTCGCCGAGTCGGCTCCCGGTGACTACCGGGCCCAGCGCCCGGCCCCCATGCGGGGCGAGGTACACGGCACGCTCCGTTTCACCAAGCAAGGGGCGGTCGCGAGCCAGAAGCTGGTGCTGCTCAATTGAGTGCGAGCCCCGCCCCATGCTTTCACTGCGGGGCCGCCATCCCGGCAGGGGTGCTGGTGCAGGAAGTGGGCCCCGACGCGACCCTCAGTTTCTGCTGCCGCGGCTGCCACGGCGCCTACCTCCTGATCAGCGGCGCCGGCCTGGCCGAGTTCTACCGGCGCCGGGACTGGCAGGAACCCGGCCTTGCCGCCGACTCCTTCCAAAGCTCCTTCAACGCCCCCTACCTTGCCCGCTTCGTGCACCCCGCCGGGGCTGCCAGCGCCATCGACATCATCATCGAGGGGATCCGCTGCGCCTCCTGCGTCTGGCTCAACGAGAAGATCATCGGGCGACTGCCGGGAGTCCTGGAGGCGCGGGTGAACTACGCCACCGGACGGGCCCGCGTCGTCTTCGACCCGGAGCTGGTCACGCCGACGGCGGTCTTTTCCCGGATCGCCGAGATCGGCTACCGGGCGCGCCCCTACACCAGTTCCGCCGCGCAACTAACCGCCAAGCGCGAGCAGCGCGACCTGCTGCTGCGCTTTGGCACCGCGTTCTTCCTGACCATGCAGCTCATGGCCTACTCCTTCGCCCTGTACGCCGGCTACTTCCAGGGGATCGGCGCGCAGATCAAGGGGCTATTGCAGGTCTTCTCCTGGCTGGTGACGACCCCGGTGGTCTTCTACTGCGGCTGGCCCTTCCTGGCCGGCGCCTGGCGCGCCCTGGCGAACCGCTCGCCCAACATGGAGCTGTTGATCGCCATCGGCGCCCTTTCCTCCTATGGCTACAGCATCTACGGGAGCCTTTCCGGCGGAGAGGTCTATTACGAGACCGCCGCCATGATCGTCACCCTGATCCTCGCGGGGAGGCTCCTGGAGAACGCCGCCAAGAGGCGCTCCGCGGGGAGCATCGAGCTCCTCCTGGGGCTTTGCGCCGGGCAGGCGCGCCGGTTGAGCGGGGAGACCCTGGAAACCGTCGATGCGGCGCAGCTTGCCGTGGGCGACCTGATCCTGGTCGCGCCGGGGGAGCGTTTCCCGACCGACGGGCGGGTCGTCGAGGGGAGTAGCGACGTGGACCAGTCGCCGGCAACCGGTGAGGCGCTGCCGGTCGTCAAGGGCGCGGGAGACGAGGTCATCGCCGGGAGCAGTAACCTTACCGGAGCGCTCCGGGTGGTCTGCGAGAAGGTCGCCGCGGACAGCTTCATCGCCCGGGTAGCGCGCCTGGTGGAGGAGGCCCAGAGCCGCCGGGCGCCGATCCAGCGGGTGGCCGACCGGGCCAGCGCAGGTTTCGTCCCGGCCGTCCTGGTCCTGGCGCTCGGCACCTTCTGCTGGCACTACGCCGCCCCAAGCGGCGGGTTCGCGGGCTCCCTGATGAGCGCGCTCGCCGTTGTGGTCATCGCTTGTCCCTGCGCGCTCGGACTTGCGACACCGACCGCGATCCTGGCCGGGACCGGGTCCGCGGCGGCGCGCGGGGTGATCTTCAAGGGGGGCGACATCCTGGAGCGCCTGAGCCGGGTGAGCCTCGCCGTTTTCGACAAGACGGGTACCCTCACCTGCGGGTTTCCGGAAGTGACCGGGGTGCGTGCGGCGGCGGGAGTCTCCGCCGAGACCCTGCTTTCACTGGCAGCCTCCGTGGAAAGCGGCTCGCTGCACCCGATCGGGAAAGCCATCCGGGACCACGCCGCCGAACTGGGGATTCCCTGCCCGCCTGGAACGGAGCTGCAGGGAATAGCCGGTGGCGGGGTGACCGGAATGGTGGCCGGAAAACCCGTGGCAGTCGGCAGCGCACGTTTTCTTGCGGAACGGGGAGTCACGGGGGTGCCGGACGGCGGCGAGCTGCCGGCGGGCGAGCTGGTAGTTTTCCTGGCTCGCTCGGGGAGCTACCAGGGAGCCCTGGTCCTCAAGGACCGGATGCGGCTGGACGCCCCGGCGCTGGTAGCATATTTCAACCGGGCCGGCATCCGGACCTTGCTTTTGAGCGGCGACCGGCAGGCCTCGGCCGAGCAGGCTGCCGGGGTGCTCGGGATCGGCGAGGGGATTGGCGACCTTTCGCCGGCGCAGAAGGCGGACTACCTGGGGGAGCTGCGCCGGGGTGGCGCGACCGTCCTGATGGTGGGAGACGGCATCAACGACGCGCCGGCTCTTTCGGCGGCCGACATCGGCTGTGCGGTGGCCGGCGGGACCGACATAGCCATAGAGACCTCCGACCTGGTCCTGGTGCGGCCCGACCTGGCGAGGCTGTCCGACGCCCACCGGATCGCGCGGCGCACCATGGGGGTCGTGAGGCAGAATCTGGTCTGGGCCTTTCTCTACAACATCGTCGGTATTCCGCTCGCCATGACCGGCCGGCTGACTCCGATCTACGCGGCCGCCGCGATGGCGCTCAGTTCGGTTTGCGTGGTCGGCAACTCGATGCGGCTGGTGAGGTTCAGGCGTGGATAGTTCGCTGGTCATACTGATCGTACTATCGCTCTTTCTGGGCTGCGGCTGCTGGCTGGTTTTTCTTTGGGCGGTGAAGAAAGGCGAGTTCGACGACATAGAACGCCCCAAACACCGGATGCTGGATGACGACGATGATAAACCGGGCAAAAATTAAAACAAAAACTAAATCTGGAGCCCGCGTATGATCGAAATCTGGCTTGCCTTTCTGGCCGGCCTTGCCGGTAGTTTCCACTGCATCGGCATGTGCGGGGGGATTGTCGCGGCCCTCGCCATGACCCGTGGGACCCAGCCCTTCGGCGCGCGCCTGGGGTCCCAGCTCTGCTACAACCTGGGGCGTATCTCCACCTATACCCTGCTGGGCGCGCTGGCGGGACTGGTCGGGTCCTCGCTCGACTTCATGGCGCTCAAAGCTGTCTCATCCTGGTTCTTCATCGGAGCGAACCTCTTCGTGGTCCTGGTTGGCCTCTCCTCGGCCCTTGGACTGAGCGCGCTGAACCTCTCGTCGCTGGAAGGACGCGGCGCACGTTTTTTCGCCGCCCCCCTCAGGCGCGTCCTCGCCAGCGACTCCTCCCTGGCCGCCTTTCCGCTGGGGCTCTTGCTGGGGTTCCTGCCCTGCGGGCTGGTCTACGCCCCGCTGATGGCCGCCGCGGCAAGCGGCGGCCCCGCGCTGGGCGCGGCGACCATGGCCGCCTTGGGCCTGGGGACCCTACCCGTCCTGCTGCTGCTGGGAACCGCATCGAGCGCCATTTCCGGCGCCCTGCGCGCCGCCATGCTGCGGGTCGCCGGCCTCGCGGTCGCCCTCATGGGAGCGGCGGGACTCTGGCGCGCGCTGGCCCGGAGTTGCTGCAGCATGTAGCAGTCTGCTGTCGGGTTTCCCCCCTCCCTGGCCCACCCTCCGGGAGAGGGAACCTTTGGACTGTCGTGCAGGAGGGGTGCCATGAAGTTACCAAGGGACTTGAGATGTATCCCCCCTGCGAAGCAGGGGGGAAGGCTCGCGCAGCGAGACAGGGGGGTCTTTCTGCCGGCGGAAATACCCCCCTGCTTCACTACGTTCAGCTTCCCCCCTATTTCATAGGGGGGACAAAACCGCGGCGGCCCTGACCTGGTTCCTGCCGCTTTCCTTGGACAGGTACAGTGCACGGTCGGCCGCTCCGATGAACCACTCCGCGTTTCTTTCCGCGCTCACCTGCGCACCCACGACCCCGAGACTCAAGGTGACCACCTCTCCCGCGCCAGAAAACGGGTGCGGCATGGCCCGATCGAAGATCTTCCCCCGCAGTTTCTCGGCCAGCTTCACCGCATTTTCGGGCGCCGTGTCGGGCAGGATCACCGCGAACTCCTCACCACCATAGCGCGCGGGCAGATCGCCTGCCCGCATGAAGGTGGAGAGCAGGGTTGCCCCAATGGTCTGCAGACACTTGTCCCCGGCGACGTGCCCGTAATGGTCGTTGTAACGCTTGAAATAATCCACGTCGCACATGATGAGCGACAGGTACTGGCGGGTGCGGAAGGCGCGCTTGATCTCCGCCTCGAGCATCTCGTTGAAATGCCGGCGGTTCGCCAGACCGGTCAGGCCATCTTCCCGGGCGAGCCTTTTCAGTTCCAGGTTCTTGTCGGCAAGCTCCCTGCTGACGGCCTCCACCAGGTCCCGGCTGTGCTTCAGCTCCAGGTGATTCCTGACCCTCGCCCTCACGATGGGCGGACTGATCGGCTTGGTCAGGTAGTCGATGGCGCCGCACTCGAGCCCCCTGGTCTCGTCCTCCTCGCTCCCCATCGCGGTGATGAAGATGACCGGGATACGCGCGGTCAGCGGGTCCGCCTTCAGCTGCGTGCAGACCTGATAGCCGTCCATCTCCGGCATCATGATGTCCAAAAGGATCAGGTCCGGCATCTCGCGCCGCACCACCCTGAGGCAGTCCCGCCCGTTCTTGGCAAAGAATACCTCGTAGTCGCACTGCAGGATCTTGTGCAGGATCTCGATGTTCGTCAGGGTGTCGTCGACGATCAGAACCTTGTGCCGCACCGGTTGTTGCAATACTCCCAGCGTCATATGGCTATCTCCAACTCCTGGACCAACTGGCGCAGGATGTGGGAGGCCTCCCTGAAATCGAGCCCCTGCAGCGCGAGGTCGAGCCGTCCCGCCGCCTCCGCCGGCAAGACCGGCCTGGTATCCTCCCAAACGCCCAGGGCGTTCAGGTTGTCCGCGTCGAGCAGCCCGCAGAGCTTGACGGCAAGCCGCGCGATTTCCGCACTCTCAAGGTGAGCTGCCTGCGCCGGGGGAGTTTGCGGCTGAGCGGAGGGCTCTGCCGCTTCCAGCAGCAGCACGGAGCTGAACACCTCGTTAAGCTGCTCCGAGAAGGCCCCCAATGCCAGGTCCAGAGCTGCGCCGCCCTGTTGCAGCACCGGTTCCAGGGCGCGTGCCGCGCTGCAGAGCGCGTCCGCCCCAAGGTTTCCGCCCACCCCCTTCACGGTATGCACCAGGCGCCGGGCGCGCTCCAGGTCGCTCTCCGCCAGGGCGGCGTGCAGGTCGTCCAGAAGTGACAGGTTTTCCCTGCGAAAGCTCTGCAGCAGTTTCCTGAGCAGGGGCGCGCTCTCCAGCGTCCTCAGAGCCCGCCGCAGGTTTATGCCCGGCAGCCGCTCGGGAAGTCCCTCGGCAGAGACATCTTTTACCGGCGCCTCGGCAAGCGGACCGGCATGGGGCCTGACCCAGCGCTGCAGCGTGTTGTACAGCTCGGCCACGATGATCGGCTTGTTGACCTGGTCGTTCATGCCGGCCTGCATGCAGAGCGCGCGCTCGCCGGCCATGGCGCTCGCCGTCATGGCAATGATCGGCAGGCCGTCCAGCGCCGGGTCGAGCCGTATGCGCCGGGTCGCCTCCAGGCCGTCCAGGACCGGCATGTGCACGTCCATGAGGACCACCTGGAAGCCGGGGCCGGACGCGCTCAGCAGCCGCAGCGCCTCGGCGCCGTTTCCCGCCTGGACCACCCGCGCCCCGCGGCGCTCCAGGAGCTCCCTGGCCACCTCCTGGTTGATCGGGTTGTCCTCCACCAGCAGGACCCGTATCCCGGCGAAGCAGTCGGGCGCGACCGGCGGCCCTCCCGCCGGCTCCCGGGACGGGGATGCCGGGGCGCTCTGCTCCTCTTCGGTCGGCAGCGGGAAGCGCACCGAGAAGCTGAAGGTGCTCCCCTTCCCTTTTTCGCTCGCCACCCGGATGGCGCCGCCCATCATCTCCACGAGTTGTGCGCTGATGGTAAGCCCAAGCCCCGTCCCGCCGTACCTGCGGGTCGTCGAGGTGTCCGCCTGGGTGAAGGCGCTGAAAAGCTTCTCCTGCTGCTCCGGTGCCATGCCGATGCCGGTGTCGGAGACGCTGAAGCGCAGGGTCACCTCCCCCTCGGCCGCCCTGGCCGGGGTCACCTCCAGCTCCACCCGCCCCGCCTCGGTGAACTTGATGGCGTTACTGGTGAGGTTCAAGAGCACCTGCCCAAGGCGCAGCGGGTCGCCGACCAGGAGGTCCGGCACCCCCGGGGCGCAGCGCAGGCTCAGCTCCAGCGGCTTGTCCTTGATGGTGGCTGAGGCCACGGCGGAGAGATCGCGCAGCACCGCGGACAAGCTGAAGGGTGCGCTCTCCAGCTCCAGCTTGCCCGCCTCGATCTTGGAGAAGTCGAGGATGTCGTTGATGACTCTCAAAAGCATGTTGGAGGCGCTCTTGGCCTTGTCCAGATAGTTCTTCTGCGCCTCGCTCAGCTCGGTCTGCTGCAGCAGGTAGAGCATGCCGATGGCGGCGTTGATCGGGGTCCGGATCTCGTGGCTCATGTTGGCCAGGAACTCGCTCTTGGCGCGGGTCGCCGCCTCGGCGGCTGCGGTCGCCTGGCGCAACTCTTCCTCTCCCTTGCGGCGCGCCGAGATGTCGAAGAAGGTCATGACCGCTCCCACCACCTCGCCGTCGCTTCTCTGGGGAAAGGCCCAGTATTCGGCGGCGAAGGAGCTGCCGTTTTGGCGCCAGAACAGCTCGTCGTCGACGTGCACCCCCTCCTGGCCCAGCAGCACCCCGGCCATCGGGCACTCTTCCGTCGGGTAGCGGCTACCGTCGGCCCGGGTGTGATGAATCAGCGAGTGCATGTGCCGGCCCAAGAGCTCGTCGGGGTGAGCGAACCCGAGCAGCCGCGCGCAGGCGGGGTTGGCGAAGCTGCAGGCGCCGGTGATGTCGATGCCGTAGATCGCCTCGGCGGTCGACTCCAGGAGCAGCCGGATCCGCTCGTCGCTCCGGCTGAGCGCCTCCTGCGCCCACTTGCGCTCCGAGATGTCCTCCTTGACGGCGACGAAGTGCCTGATCTCCCCTCCGGCGCCCACCACCGGGGAGATGGAGGCGGACTCCCAGTAGAGCTCGCCGTTTTTCCGTTTGTTGCGCAGTTCGCCGCGCCAGCCTTGCCCGGCCAGGATGGTGCGCCAGAGTCCCTTGAAAAACTCCGGCGGATGCCAGTCGCTACGCACCAGGCGCGGATTGCGCCCGACCACCTCCTCGGGTAGGTAGCCGGTTACCTTGGTGAAATTGGGGTTCACGTACTCGACGATCCCCTCCCGGTCCGTGATCATGACGGTCACCGGCATCTGCTCGATGGCGAGCGACAGCTTCTCCAGCGACTCCTCGGCGTGCTTGCGCTCGGTGATGTCCCTCAGGGTCTCGATGGCGGCTATCACCCGCCCCTCGGCGTTGCGGATCGGCGCCGCGTCGAAGCAAAGAAAGAGCTCTTTCCCGTTTAAGGCCGTGAACCACCCTTCGGCGTACAGGCCGTCCGCGTTGAGCTGGCTCCGGGTGCAGCCGCCGTAGCGCAAGGGGTCCTCGAGGCTCGCGTCGATGACCAGGTCGGCGAGGACCGGCCGGCTTTCCGGATAGAAGGCTCTCCAGGGCTCGCCGCCGCCCAGGACCTGGGAGGCGGGGAGCCCGGTCAGTTCCTCGCAGGCCCTGTTCCAGATGATCACCTTGTGCCCGCCGTCCACGACGAAGGTCGGCACGGAGGAGTTTTGCAGCAGGTTTTCGCTGAAGGCCTCCTGCTCAAGGGCCGCCTCCTTCTGCCGGTGCGCCTCGTACACCATCCGGTTGAAGGCGAGCGCCAGGGTCCCGATCTCGTCGCTCGTGCTGATCGTTATCGGCACGGGCTCGTGCTCTTTGCCGGTGATCTCCTCCACGTGACGGGTGAACCGGACCAGGGGAGCGGTGAGCCGCCTCATAAAGGCCCAGGTGATCAGCGTGGTGCAGCAAAGAGCCACGGCCAGCGCGCTCAAAAGGCGCCATTTGGCCCGGTTGAGCGGGGCGTAAGCCTCGGACTGGGCATAGTTGGCAGAGAGTATCCAGTTGGTGGTCTTGAGGCGCCGAAACGAGCTCAGCAGGCGCTCTCCCTTGGTGTTGACCGTCTCCCCGGTCCCCTGGAACCCCTTGATGGCGGCGTCGTAGAGCCGGTTAGACCCGGGGGGGACGTCTCTGGCGAGGATGCGCCCCTTGTCGGGGTGCACGACCATGGTCCGGTCATTGTTGTAGAGGTAAAGGTAGCCCCGGGTACCGAGCCGCGCGCTCGCCAAGTTCCCGAGGTAGTTGTTCTTCAAAAGGTCGTGGGTGCCGCCCAGCATGCCGATCAGCGTGCCGGAGCGGTCGAAGACCGGTGCGGTGAAGGCGATGATCGGATGGTGGTGGCTTTGCGTCGAGGCGAACGGCTCGGAGATGAGCGGCTTGCCGGTGGCGACGGTCCGCTGGAAATAGGGGCGGAAGCTGAAATCCTTGCCGACCAGCCCCCGCTCCAGGGGGGTGATGGCGAGCATGCGTCCCTGGGCGGAAAGCAGGAAGATGGAGTTGTCGAAAACAGCCAGGGCATCCGGGCGGCTCTGCAGGAAGCGCTGCGCGGCCTCCGGGCTCTCCAGATCCTGCGCGGTGAGGACACCGGCGATGGCGCTGAGTTGCAGCTGGGCGGTCTGGATCTTGCCATCTATTTCTTCGGCCACGGCGGTCAGCATGCCGAACTGCTGGCCGGAAACGGTCGCCAGGAACTCCCTCTCCAGAAACCAGGACGCCGCGAGCGTCATGACGGTCAGCACCAGAGCAACCAGCAACGAAATCACCAGGCTCATCTTGGTGGTCAGGTTCAATTTGGACATTTCTCGACCTTTTGCGATTGGCTGTTTCCGGGGGAAACACCAGCCTGGGGCCGCGGCAAGCGGGATCCCCTTCAGACTTCGACACGGCTAAAACGGGGTGCTCTATTTTGAGTTATCGGCGGGGAGGGGAATTTCTTTAATGATGAGCGGGGAGAGCGGCATCCATGAGGGAAAGGAGGGACAAGGGTTGGTTTTGTCCCCCCTATGGAATAGGGGGGAAGCTGAACGTAGTGAAGCAGGGGGGTGTTTTCGCCGGCAGAGAGACCCCCCTGTCTCGCTGCGCGAGCCTTCCCCCCTACTCCGCAGGGGGGATACAGCAGGAAGCTCTTTTTAACTTGAATTGCCAGTGCTGCCAGGTGGAAGGGAGGTTTTTACAACAGGGATTCCGACCCAGTATCCGTTACCGGCCGGGTGGGTCGCGAGGCCTGGACAGCCTCCTGCACCTTCTGGCTCAGGCTGTTCATATCGAAGGGCTTTTGCAGGAAGATGACTCCCGGCGTCAGCACGCCGTGGTGCGCGATCATATCGGCGGTATACCCGGACATGAAGACCATCCCGATACCGGGACGTAGCTGCCGGACCGCGCCGGAGAGCTCCACGCCGTTCATCCCCGGCATGATGACATCGGTCAGCAGACAGTCGATGCGCAGTTCCGGCCGCCGGCAGAGTTCCAGCGCCTGGAGGGGCGAGGCCGCCACCAGCACGGAGAATCCGGCGTTCTCCAGCATCAGCTGGGCCATCTGCCGCACGTTTGCCTCGTCCTCCACCAGCAGCACGGAGCCCTCCCCCGCGGCGACGGCCTGCGCCCTTTCCACCAGCACCCCGCGTTCCGGCACCATGCGCGGGAAGAATAGGGCGAAAGCCGCCCCCTTGCCCGGCTCGCTGTAGACCTTGATGAAGCCGTCGTTCTGACTCATGATGCCGTACACGGTCGCCAGCCCCAGACCGGTCCCCTTGCCGACCCCCTTGGTGGTATAAAACGGCTCGAAGATATGCCCCAGGATCTCCCGGGCTATGCCCAGACCGGTGTCGCTGACCGTCAGCTGGACGTACTCCCCGGGCTTGGCCTCGGGATTGCTGAGGCAGTAGATCTCATCGAGCCGCAGGTTTCTGGTCTCGATGCTCAGGGTGCCGCCCAGCGGCATGGCGTCGCGCGCGTTGACGGCGAGGTTCATGATGATCTGGTTCACCTGGGCGGGGTCGATCAGGACGGGCCAGATCCCGCTCGGCGTGGTCATCCCGAGCCGCACGTCCTCGCCTATCAGGTGCGCCAGGGTCTTTTCGGTCTGCCTGATCAGCTGGTTCAGGTCCACCTGCCGGGGAGCGATGATCTCGTTGCGCGAGAAGGCGAGCAGCTGCCGGGTGATGTCGCGGGAATGCTCGGCAGCCTTGATGATCTGCTCCAGGTACTCGTGTAAGGTCGGGCCGTTCACCGGCACCAGCAGTGACAGCTCGGCATAGCCCAGGATCACGGTCAGGTTGTTGTTGAAGTCGTGCGCCACCCCTCCGGCCAGCCGGCCGACCGCCTCCATCTTCTGCGCCTGGAGCAGCTGGGCCTCCAGGGAGCGCTGCCGGGTGATGTCGCGGTTCAGCCCGATCATGCGCAGCGCGCGACCCTGCCCGTCCCGGACCACGACCGCGTCGGCCTTGAGGGTCTTCAGCGCGCCATCCGGGCGGATCACCCGGAACTCTGTATCGAACTCCTGGACCCCGCTCAGGGCGGCGTCGGCCGCGGCCAGGACCCGGTCGCGGTCGTCGGGATGCAGGCTCGCGCTCCAGGCCCCGCGGCGGCAGTCGAAGTCGTCCCGATCCATGCCGTAGAGCTCGTACATCCGGTCGTTCCAGACCAGGGTGTCCGCCGCCACGTCCAGGTCCCAGACGCCGAGCCCACCGGACCTGGTGGCCAGCTCCAGCCGCCGGGAGGCCTCGCGCACCAGCTCCTCGCTGCGCTCGCGCTCGCTGATGTCGCGCACGAGCCCCAGGAAGAGGCGCTCCCCGTTTTGCTCGTAGCTCCCCATGCGCACCTCGACCGGGAAGGTCGAGCCGTCCTTGCGCCTCTGGCGCCCCCGCAGCGTGCAATGCTGGCCCGGCTCCAGCAGGTCCCAGGCGCACTGGGCGCGCTCCAGATCAAGGTCCAGCTCGATGTCGCACACGCCGAGCTGCAGCAGTTCCTGGCGATCGTAGCCAAGGCTCTCGCAGGCGCGCCGGTTCACGTCCAGGAACCTGCCGTCGCGGCCGTGCACGAAGAAGGCGTCCGCCGCCTGTTCCACCAGGGTGCGGAAGCGCGCCTCGGAGCCACGCAGCTCCTCCTCGGCCTTGCGCCGCCCTGATATGTCGCACACGATCCCGATGACCCCGATGACCTCACCCTTGGCGTTTCGTAGCGGAGCGAAGGTATCCGAGACCCAGCAGGTCCTGCCGGCATGGGGGGAGTAGAAGTCGAATTCGATGGCGCGGCCGGCGCCCCCCAGCAGGACACCCTCCAGGATCTCCAGTACGCCGGCTTCCTCCAGGAAGGGGAAGACCTCCCGCGGGTGCCGCCCCACGACCTCGCCGGCGGAGCGGCCGGTGAACTGCTCCATGTAGCTGTTCCAGACCTGGATGCGGAGGTCCGGCCCGTACACGATGATCCCCTCCTCGGCGCCGTTGATGATCTGACGGTTGAACTGGCTGGAGTCCAGCAGCGCCTCCTCGGAGCGTTTGCGTGCCGTGATGTCGTGGATGAACCCCTGCCACAGGATGCTGCCGTCGGCTTCGCGCTGCGGCACCGAATGCCCCTCGACCCAGAGCTCGCCGCGCAGCGGGTTGTTGACCCGGAATTCGTCCCGCCAGGGGGTCATGGTGCGCGCCGACTCGGCGATGGAAATCTGCACCTGCGGCAGGTCGTCCGGATGGACCCGGGCTAGCACGGGGGCCGCGTCGTCGGCGACCTCGTCCGGCCGCAGGCCGTAGATCTCTACCAGCCTGGGGCTGGCGTAGGGCATGGAAACGGAGCCGTCCGGCCGCAGGCAGAAGGAATTGATGACTCCCGGCACGGTGGCGGCGATGCTCGCCAGCTGCTCCCGCAGGGCAAGGCGCTCGCCCATGCTCTGCACGGCCATTTTCAGCTCGCTTATGTCCTGGAAATAACCGATGGCGTGGTCTGCGTCGAGCATGACGGCGCGCAGAGAAACCCAGATCCGGCTGCCGTCCGCCCGGACCAGGCGGGTTTCCCGCTCCATGCGTCCCAGCTCCAGCAGGGTGGCGAAATCCCGCTGCGCGTCCGCCTGGTTCTGCACCGGATGCACCTCCAGGAAGTTCATGCGGGCAAGCGCCTCGGGCGGGTAGCCGAGCAGGCTCACTGCGGCCGGATTGAAATCGACGTAACGCCCGGCGCGGTCCACCACGAAGACGGCGATCGGCGCATTTTGCACGTAGGAGCGGAACTTGGCCTCGCTATCGCGCAGGGCGGCGCCCGCCAGCTCCCGCTCGGCTCCGAGCTGCACCTGCCCCTCCGCCTCGATGGCCCGCCTCTGGGCGCGGCGCGTCACCTCGCTGAGCCAGGAGACCATCAGGCCGCTCAAAAGGAAAATGAGCAGGGCGATCCAGTCGGGGGCATTGCGAATCGCCAGCTGGCCGACCGGCTCGATCCAGCAGTAGACGGCCAGGAAGGAGGAGAGCACCGTCACCAGCAGGCCGGCGGGGAGCCCACCGCAGAGGACCGCGATCATGACGGCGGGAAACAGGGTCACAAAGGGTACGCGCGTTCCGAGGGTGCCGAAAAAAAACAGGCGTGCCGCTGCAGCTACTGCGAAAATGGGAAGGGCAACGAGATACGGCGACCAGGGCCGCCGGGAGAAACCGGAGAAAAGCATGTGCACCTTGGCTGGGGCGAAATTTTCATTATAATACCAAGGCGGCCTGGAAAAGAAAAGGTCAAACCCGGTCTTCATGAGTTCCTCGGCTCGTGGGGAAGGGAGAGGGCGCCACCGCGGGCAGGCGGGCATCTGTGGCAGCAGAATCGGGCAGCTAAAAAAAAAGGCCCCCCGTCGCGCTAACGATGGGAGGCCTTTTTGAGTCTCGAGCCGGAATATATCGAAGGCTGTGCCGGCCCTGGATTCAGGGCGGCTCGCCCGGGTGTTGGCGGCCAGCCGTTAAGCAGCGTGCCGCTTCACCCACGCCACGTAGCAGTCCATCCAGTTTTGCAGGGACTTTCTGGTCCCTTCATTTGCCAGGTCTCCCGCCGCGTCGAAGAGCCCTTCCTTTACCTGGATGAAGACCTCCGGCTGGCACAGTGCCGGGACGTCCAGGTAAGCGAGGACGTTACGCAGGTGCTGCTGCGCCAGCGCCGTGCCGGCCGAGCCGGGTGAGGCGCCCAGCACGCTGGCGGGCTTGTGCGCCCAGGCGTTTTGGCCGTAGGGGCGCGAAGCGTTGTCCAGGGCGTTCTTGAGCACTCCGGGGATGGAACGGTTGTATTCGGGAGTGACGAAGATGAGGCCTGAGGCAGCCGCGATCTCGGCTTTCAGCCTCTGCACGGGCTCGGGCGGATTGGCGTCGTTGTCCTCGCAGTAAAGGGGCAGGTCGCCTATTTCCAGATGGTTGAAGGAGAATTCCGGTGGCGCCAGCTTGACAAGGGCGTGGGCCAGCTTGCGGTTGTACGATTCACGGCGCAGACTGCCGACGAGGAGGGCGATTTGGTAGTGACTCATGGCGGTTTCCTTTTTAGGGCCGGGACAAGATCGGGGAACGCGGCGCTCCGGGGTCTTGTCACAACTGTAACCGCCAGGCGCTGACCGGTCAAGGACCTGAGGCAAACTGTCCAGCTGTCGCTTTGAGTTCAATGTTTGAGCGGGCCGTGGTCTTGCTCGTATTCGGCCGTCTCGCAGCAGAAGTAATCGCGACTGCACCAGATCATGACCTGGTCGCCTGGGTGCAGCGGCCCGCTGTTGTCGATGGCGAACTGGTGGTTATCGCACAGTATGGTGCCGTCCTGTCGCACCGTCGCCAGGTAGCGCCCATAGTAGAGGGGGGTGATCGCCGGCGGAGATATCTCGCAAATTTCAGTCAGATGATAGACATGCATTACCGTCCCCAGTCCTGCGGGGTCGCCATAAGGTCCCATGACCCGCCCCGTCGTTGTGTAGTTGTGCCTGGCTGCTCTCACTTCTCATGAGCCAACTTCGTGCCAACACTAACAGGCCGGAATCACGGGGAACGGGGGCGCCGCAGCTGCCCCGTTGTTCAGGGCGGGCACAGCAGGGAGTGCAAAACATGACCTTTAATGATGCGGTGTACTGCTGCAGGCGGGCAAAGGGTTCTGTTCGGGGCTGCTGTTGTTTAGGGATTTAGATAATGCCTCCCAGCCGCGGCGCAGCATTGAGGCTTCCCGCCCGGTCGTCTGCCGCCAGGAGCGCAAAACCTGGCTGCGCAGAGACCACTTTGTTCCGGCCACTCGCCTTCGCCTGATAAAGGGCGGTATCGGAGGCGTTAAGCAGCGCCGCTACACTCTCGCCGTCCCTCGGGAAGCAGGCGACACCCAGGCTCGCGGTCAATAGCGCAGGCCCTCCCCCTTCCCGCCCCTGCGCCATGCGCCGCTCAATCCCCTGGCGGATACGCTCGGCCACCAGCTTCCCCAGACGGCATGAGGTCCCCGGGAGCAGCACGCAGAATTCCTCCCCGCCAAAGCGCGCCACGATGTCCATGTCGCGCAGGTTGCCCTTGATGACCTCGGAGATGGTTTTGAGCGCCTCGTCCCCGGCAAGATGGCCGAACCGGTCGTTGTAGCTCTTGAAAAGATCCAGGTCGACGAACAGCAGGGTAAACTCGAGACCCTGCCTCAGGCTGCGGTTCACCTCCTCCTCCAGCCTCGCGTTGAGGAACCTGCGGTTGTAGGTGCCGGTCAGCGGGTCGGTGCAGGAGAGCTGTTCGAGGCGGCAGGTCTCCTCCTGAATCTGGGCGCGTTCGATCATCAGCGAGGCGAGGGTGGAGAACGAGGTCAGCAGCTTCAGGTCCGCTTCGCAAAACGCCGACAGGTTCGCCTTGTCCGACAGGTTCAGGACACCGAGCACCTTCTCGTTGAGTTTGAGCGGGATGGAGATCAGCGATTTGGACTTGAAGCGGGAACTGTTGCGCATGGCGGTGCGCGGGTCCTGCTCCAGATCGTAGACCAGCAGCGCGCTACCGCTCTCGGCGACCCGCCCCGCTATCCCCACCCCTAGCTGCACCCTCTGGCACCGGGCGGCCTCGCTCCCGACTCCCTTGGCGTGCACCACCTGCATGCTCGCGCCGTCGCTGTCGACCAGCATGACTGAACCCTGGCAGGCGCTCAAGAGCTCCGCGGCGCTGTCCAGGATGACCCGGTAGAGCCCCTCCTTGCTCTCCGAGCGCAGCAGGGTGCCGGCCAGCGACATCAGGCGGCTTGAGAGTTCCACCTGCACCGCCTGTTCCCGTTCCTTTTTAAGCAGCATCAGCCTGCTGGCCACCCGGCTGGTGATCAGCTCGATCAGGAGCTGATCGCCATCCTGAAGCTTACAATCGAACAAGGAAAGGAATCCCAGCAACACCCCGCACGAGGCGATGGGGAAGTTGGTAACCGTCTGAGCATGCACGCCCTTGAAGAGCAGCCGCAGCCCATCGTCGAGCCTCAGGGGCCTTTTCATTTTGTTGGGAGCCAGTAAATCGGAGAGTGCTGCCTCGGGGACAGCCTGCCGTTCCAGGAGGAATCCACCCCCGCCCGCCAGGGAGAAGCTGAGGCCATCCTCGCTGCGCCAGCCGGTGGCGAGCGGTGTCCAGGCGAAAAAGGAATCAAGGAGCCTGCGGGAAAGGGAAACCGTTTCGGAAACCGACTTCGATTCGTCTATCTGGGAGAGGATATTGAGTGTCCTGGCAAGTCTCGGGACGACCTTGCTAAGGGTGGGGACGGGGCCTTTGTTCCAAGGCAAACCAGCCGGCAATCTCAAAGCTGAATCGTGGCCGCCATTCCGGCCTGCCAATGGCATGCTCCGCTGGTAATTTCCGGACTTCCCAGCCATAAAGCGCCCCCTATGACTCAACCGGAAAAAAACTCTGCTATTGCTTGTTCGGCCCAAGACCGTAAATATATTTTAATCATGTTTTTATACTTTGTAAACTGTTTTTTCAGTCTGGTCAATCGGGCTGCACCGGGCACAAAACACGGTGCATCAGATAGATGCCTGGAACGTGTCTGAGTGGGATGTTTGGTCTTGCTAGTGCGGCTGGGCGGTCTAGGTATCCAATGAGGCATGGCGATGCGGTTAAAGGAGGCAGGCATGAACCTCTGCCAGCAGGACCAAAGGACACAGGAGCCCAGGTTCGGCCAACGGCTCAGCGCCCCGGGCGTCATCGGCCAGCAACCGGAGCGCCGGCCTTAAAAATGCCTTTAGGGCGGGACGCGGCTGCCATCGGACGCCACGAACCGCTCGACCGTGTCCAGCACGGGCGCCCAGTTTCGCAGGGGACGGGACAGGGTGGCTACCAGGGTGGTATGGCTGACGTTGGCGAAGTAGATTTCCTGCACCGGCGCACCGGCTGCGCGCAACTTACCGGCTAACCCGCCGGTATTGCGTCGTGGATCGACCAGGTCATCCTTGGTTGGCGCAATCAGCAGTGCGGGCGGGGCGGTGGAGCTCACGTGATTGATCGGCTGGGATTCGGCGGGTGTGGCTGGATAAAAGAACACCGGACGTGTCGTCTCATTCTTGATCGGGATGAAATCATAGGGTCCCGCCAAACCGATCCAGCCGCGCAACGCAGCTGGCCCAAAGCCGTGAGCACCCAGCCAGCGCGGGTCGAGAGCCAGCATCGCGGCATTGTAGGCGCCGGCACTGTGCCCCATCACAAAGACGCGACCGGGGTCGCCTCCGTAGGCCAGCACCTCATTCAAGGTCCAGGCGACGGCTTTGGCACTGTCCTCGAGAAAGACGGGATAACGGACCTGCGGATACAGACGATAATCTGCCAGGACCGCGACCATGCCGCGCGAGGCAAGCGCTTCGCCGACAAACCGGTACTCGCCGCGCGCGCCGCTATTCCAGTTGCCGCCGTAGAAAAATACCACGACAGGAGCCGGTCCCTTGAGACCGCGCGGCGTATAGACGTCCAGCTTCTGGCGTGGGTCGCTGCCGTAGGCCAGGTCGGCGGCCTTGCGATAGGTGCTACTGGGTGTGACCGCATTCAGTACCTGTACGGGCGAGCAGGCAGAGACGGCGCCAAGCACCAGGAGCGCGAGGGCCAGCACAGAGGGGCGTTTCAGGCACATAAGCATGGTCATGCGACCTTTCCGGACAATCCCGCGGGACATTTTACTGTCAGCGCCCGGTCGCCTCATTCAGAACGGTCACCGAGTTTAATCAGAGTGTACCATGACTATACCTGTAAATCTGCCTGCATGCCAGTGTGTCCCGGTTTGGTATTTGCGCCGTCCTCCCCCACTTCACCCCCTTGACACGGGAAAAATGATGATTATTTTCCTCTTAGAAGTCATCACACCTAAGGAGGCAAACCAAATGGCTAACTGGGGATTTTTAGACGAATTGAACAGTCTGAGGAGGGAGATCGATGATGCTTTCCGAGTGGCTGGGGTGGCCCGGCCTCTGGCGACTACCTTTCTTGCCCCCTCTTCGACACGGCGCTTCCCGCTGATCAACCTGAGCGAGGACGAGGGACAGATCTGCCTGGACGCGCTGCTGCCGGGGGTAGATCCGAAGGAGTTGCAGCTCTCCTTGCTGCGCGAGACCATCACCGTTTCCGGGGCCAGGAAGTCTGTGGCGGAGATCAGGGGCGGCCTGGTGCACCGGAACGAACTCGGCTCGGGGAAGTTCTCCCGCACGGTGGACCTGCCGTCCGAGATCGACCCGGACAAGACTTCGGCCGAGTACCGGGACGGGGTGCTGCGCATCACCATGGCGAAGTCCGAGCACGCCAAGCCGAAGAAGATCGAGGTAAGAGTCGCCTAAGGCCCGGACGGGCATCATTTCACAAGCACCTGACAGGAGGAGATATCATGGCAGCTAACAGCTTAACGGAACGAGATCACGACATTAATCCGCAGACCAAGGAGGAGACCCGGGCCCCCGAACGGTTCCTGAGGCCCGCAGTGAGCATCAGCGAGGACGAGTCCGGACTGCTTTTGACCGCGGACCTCCCCGGCGCCAGCAAAAAGACTCTGGACATCCATGTGGAGAAGGGGATCCTCACCATCAACGCTCCGGTTGTCCGGGAAATGCCGGGCCGTCCCATTTACAGCGAGTTTGAGTGGGCCCCCTATTACCGCCAGTTCCAGATCCCCGACGTCATCGACCAGGCCAAGGTCAAGGCGGAATTCACCAACGGAGTGCTGACGCTGCACCTCCCCAAAGCGGAAGCCGCCAAGCCGCGGCGCATTGAGGTGGAAATTGCGAGTTAGGCGGCATCCCCCCTCCCCTGGCGGGAGGGGGGTCCCTTATTTGAGCACGTGGCTGGCCAAAACCTTCTGCACCTCGTAGACGTTGTTGTCCTTATTGAATTTTTTCTCCAAGGGCATGGTGTCACTGGCGAGCCACAGCTTGAGCTCCGCATCAAGTTCAAAACTGCCGCCCGTCTTGACGCTGAATTTGGTGATTTTACTGTAAGGTATGGAGATGTATTCCAGCTGCCTGCCGGAAATACCCTGAATTTCAATCAGGATCAATCTTTTGTTGGTAAAGAGGAAGGTATCCCTGGCAACGACGAAACCTACCTCGATGATTTCTCCATCGGCCAGCAGGGTGCTGTAATTGGAATGGTATTTCTTGGTTTCGGAAGAGCTGGCATTTTTGTCGGTTCCAGAAAAAAGGCCCATGAATGATTAACCTCCGGATATTCCTTTCCATAGATTTGTTAGCGCACGTCAACTGTTAAATTCGCGCAAGGCAGGGGGCACGGGAAAAAAAGAGTCCTGGCAGTGGCCCTAGGCAGCGGCATCCTTGAATATCTCGTATTCGCGGCGCAGCTGTCCTGCCTGGTTCTCTAGGCCGGCGAGATCCCCCTGACGCGCCTGGTGCTCCAGGGCACCGCTCACGCTCAGCATCCGGTTGGCACCGATGTTGGCCGAGATCCCCTTGATAAGGTGGGCACCCTTGCGCACCAGATCGGCGTCGCCGGCCGCCGCGGCCTGGCACAGCGCGGGAAGGTTCTCGTCGACCGTTTTCCGGAACAGCGCCAGGAATACTGCGATCTGCTGCTCCTGCCCCCCCAGACGGGCCAGGAATGCTGCCCTGTCGAAAACCTCGCCATTTTCTTCCGGATCTGGTCCCCCGGCTTCGCTGCCCGCAATGCTGCCCGCAATGCTGCCCGCAATGCTGCCCGCAATGCTGCCTGCATCGCCGCCTGCACCGTTACCTGCACCGTTACCTGCACCGTTACCGGCACCTTTCCCGGCAGCGTCTCCCGCAGCGCTGCCGGCTGCTCCACCCACTGCGCCCCCAACCGGGGTAACCGCACCGGTATCCGCACGGCCATCCTCAGCCCGGGCCTCCCCCTCCTGCCCGGGGCGGGGCGCCTGCGCCACTGCTTCGGACTTCGCCGCGGCTGGCCCGGGGACGACGCGCGCCAGCATTTCGACGACCTCTGCCACCTTGAACGGCTTGCTGATGTAGTCATCCATCCCCGCGATGCGGCACATCTCCCGGTCCTCGCTCATGGCATACGCGGTCATGGCGACGATCGGCAGGTGCCCGCCCGACTCCCGCTCCAGGGCACGGATCTGCGCCGTCGCCTGGAGCCCGTCCAGCACGGGCATCTGGACGTCCATGAGAATCAGGTCGAAGGCCCCTCCCCTTTGCCGCCATGCCTCTACCGCCTCGGCGCCGTTACTGACCAGCGTCGTGGTATGCCCCTGCCGGGCCAGGACCGTCTCGATCAGGATTTGGTTGACCTCGACATCTTCGGCAACCAGGATGTGGAGTCGCTCCCGCTGCTCAAGTATCGTGTAGCGCGTGACCGGAACCGCCTCCGGCACCAGCGGGGGAACCTGAGCCGGGGCCATGAACAGGCAGAGCAGGTCGCGCAGCTCGCTGTGGATCACCGGTTTGGTCAGATAGCCGTCCACCCCCAGGCTCCGGCAGCGCTCCGCGTCTCCGCGCACCCCCACGCTCGGCATGAGGACGCACTTGGCCGTGGCATAGCAGGCCTGGGCGCGGATCTCCCGCACCAGATCCCAGCCGTCGCGCTCCGGCATCTCGACGTCGATCAGCAGGAAGTCGAAGCCGACGCCGATGCCCCTGGCCGCCTCCAGTATCTGGCTCGCCTGGCCGGCGCTTTCGGCCTCCACCGAACCCACCCCCCAGCTCTCCAGGAATTCTGCCAGCACCTGGCGGTTGGTCGCCATGTTGTCCACCACCAGTGCGCGCCGGCCCACCAGCGTGGTTTCCTGCGCCGGGGCGGGAGCCGATTTCTGCAGACCGAAGCGCGCCGTGAAGCTGAAGGTGCTACCGCGTCCGGGCTCGCTCTGGACGCTTATCTCACCTTGCATCAGCTCCACCAGCCGCTTGGAGATGGAGAGACCCAGCCCGGTCCCGCCGAACGACTTGGTCGTGGAGAGGTCCGCCTGCTCGAAGGGGTCGAAAATCAGGCGCTGCTTTTCCGGCGCGATGCCGATCCCCTGGTCCTGCACGCTGAAGCGGAGCAGGCAGCCTTCCGCATCCTCCTGGACCAACCCGACCCCCACCATGATAACCCCGCTGAAGGTGAACTTGATGGCGTTGCCGACCAGGTTGATAACGATCTGGCGCAGCCGTCCCGGATCGCCCAACAGCGCGTCCGGCGTTTCGGCGGAGGGAGCGAAGAGCACCTCCAGCCCCCGTTCGGCCGCCCGGCCGGCGACGGCGCGCAGGGTCTCGCCCATGCTGGTCCTGAGCAGAAACGGCGTACACGCCAGTTCGATCCTGCCCACCTCGATCTTGGAGAAGTCGAGGATGTCGTTCACGATGGCGAGCAGGTTGTCCGCGGAGCTCTTCACCGCGTTCAGGTAGGTTTCCTGCTCCCGGCTGGGCCTGGTCTCCAGGCAGAGGTCCGTCATGCCGATGATGCCGTTCATCGGGGTGCGGATCTCGTGGCTCATGTTGGCCAGGAAGGCGCTCTTGGCCTGGCTGGCGGCCTCGGCGGCCTCCTTGGCCCGGACCAGCTCGTCCTTGATCTGCTTTCTCTTGGTGATGTCCCGGTTGGAGGCGCGCCGGCCGCGGTAGACCCCGCCGGGCTGGTGAATCCCCCGGCAGATGTGGCTCAGCCAGCGTACTTCGCCTTCCTTGGTGACGATGCGGATCTCCAGCTCGCACGCTTCACTGCCGGGCTCCTCCTGATGCGCGAGCAGGTGTTCCTGCATCAGGCCTCTGTCCTCGGGATGGATGACCCGGAAGAGCAGTCCGGGGTCCGCCATGAACTCCTCGGCCGCGTAGCCGGTGAGCGGCAGGCAGGAGGGGGAGCTGTAGATGAAACAGAGCCCCGGGTCGATCCAGTATTCCCAGTCCGCGGTGAAGTCGGTGAGCAGGCGGAACTTCTCCTCGCTCTCGGAGAGGCGCCGGTAAAGCCTCTGCTGCTTGCGCTCGAACCAAAGGACGAGCACCAGCCCGATCAGCAGACCGGTGCTGATGATGCTGCAGGTCGCGGTCAGGACATTCTCCCGGATCCGGACCGGCCGATAGATCTCCTCGTCGGTGAGGGCTATCTGAACCACCAGGGGGTAGCCGGCGAGCCTGCGATAGGCCCCGGTGCGCAGGATGCCGTCGATGTCGCTGACCCGGTGGATGACGCCGGCGGGCGCCCGGTTGGGGTCCAGGAAGGCGCGGTTGGCGGGAATGTTGAGACCGCTGGCTTCGACCCGGTTCTTAAAGGGCGAGGAGCGAGCCAGGATGACGCCGTCGGTCCCCAGCATCGCGGTCGCGCCCCCCTTGCCGAGGTCGAGGGTCCGGAAATAGTTGGAGAAATAGTCCGGCGAAACGGAGAGCACCAGCACGCCGCCAAAGGAGCCGTCACGCCGGATGATCTTGCGGGTGAACTGTATGCTCCACTTCTTGGAGACCCTGCCGAACACGGGCTTGCTGATGAAAAGATCGTCGCGGTTCGTGTTCAGGTGCACCCGGAAATGCTCGCGGTCGCCGAGGTAGAGGGGGAGCGCGGGGAGCGGCTGGGAACTGTAGACCATGAGCCCCTTGGGGTCGATGACGCTGGTCTGGATCAGCAGCCCCCCGAAGTTGTGATCCTCGTGAAACTTAACCCGTTTCCCGAATTCCTCCGGCCCCTCCAGCGACTCGTCGCGCAACTCCAGCAGCAGCCCATCGATCAGCTGGACCGTGCTCAGCAGGTGCTCCTCGATCGCCCTGGCGAGGTTGGAGGTGGCGAGCTCCGCGGAGCGCTGCGTCTGGGCGCGGTCGTGCTTAATTTGGAGCCTGAGCGCGGTCCAAAGCCCCGCCACGACGACCAGGAAGCCGGCGATATAAAAATATTGTTTTGCTTTATGCATGAAACACCGGCGGCTCCTGCGGCAATTTTTATGGCTGCGCTTACTCCTTTCGGGACCAGTCGCCGCTAACTTTAGTCAAATATTGCCGGAGGGGCTTGGGGTAGGGAGCGTTGCGACAATTTTTTGAGCGGGGCGGGCATCATTCTCATGGCACTTGTGAATTCCCCGTTACTATGTTTTACTGTGGCAGCGCAGCTTGGGTCTCTCCAGCAGTCACTACCGCGAGGAACTGTCATGACAGCAGACGCCGATCACCGACCAGTCCTGATAACCGGAGCCACCGGCTATATCGGCGCGCGCCTCATACCGCGGCTGCTGCAGGAGGGCTTCCGGGTCAGGGCACTGGCCCGCGCCCCCGGCAAGATCAAGGGGAGGCCGTGGAGCACGCACCCCAACCTGGAGATCGTGAAGGGCGACGTGCTGGACCCGGAGTCCCTGGAGGAGGCGTGCCGCGGCTGCCGGGCGGCCTATTACCTGGTCCACTCCATGAACCATGTCAGCGTCGACTTCGTCGCCACCGACCGGACGGCCGCCGGCAACATGGCGCGGGCGGCTGAACACTGCGGCCTGGAGCGGCTCATCTACCTGGGCGGCCTGGGCGAGTCGAGCGAAATCCTGAGCGAGCACCTGAGCTCGAGGACCGAAGTCGCCGACATCCTCAAGAGCGGCAAGGTCCCCGTCACGGTGCTGCGGGCCGCCATGATCATCGGCTCGGGAAGCGCCTCCTTCGAGATCCTGCGCTACCTGGTGGAGCGTCTGCCGGTCATCCTCACCCCGCGCTGGGTGGACGTCCCCTGCCAGCCCATCGGCGTGCGCAACGTGCTGCACTACCTCATCGGGTGTCTGAACTGCCCCGAGACGGTCGGCAGAACCTTCGACATCGGCCAGGACCAGGTGGTCACCTACCGCCAGCTCATGGAGGTCTTCGCCGAGGAGGCGGGGCTGCCCAAGCGCCTCATCATCGCCCTGCCGCTGCTGACGCCGCGCATCAGCTCCCTTTGGATTCACCTGCTGACGCCGGTCCCCGCCGTGTTGGCGAGGCCCCTGGCCGAGGGGCTGCGCAACGAGGTGGTGTGCCGCGAGACCAGCATCCGCGAACTGATACCGCAGGAGCTCTTCGACTGCCGGCTCGCCATCCGCCTGGCTCAGGAACGGGTCAGGGAGCACCAGGTGGAAAGCTCCTGGATCGACGCCGGCGCGATCCCGCCCGCCGAGTGGAGCACGCCCGGCGACCCGGATTGGACCGGGGGGACCATCTACAACGATTCGCGCCAGATCCTGGTGGCAGGAAAGCCGGAGGAGGTCTGGAGGGCCGTGGTCAGCATCGGCGGGGAAGCCGGCTGGTATTACGCGGACTGGCTCTGGAAGCTGCGCGGCTTCCTGGACCATCTGGCCGGCGGTGTCGGCCTGCACCGGGGGCGCCGCACCCAGCAGGACATCTCACCGGGCGAGGCGCTCGATTTCTGGCGGGTGGTCAAGGTGGCCAAGCATGAAAGGCTCCTGCTGGTGGCCGAGATGAAGCTTCCCGGAGAGGCGACGCTTGATTTCCGGCTGGAGGAGATTGCCCCGGGCCAGACCCTGCTGACCCAGGTGGCCTGCTTTCTCCCCCAGGGGTTCCTGGGACTGCTCTACTGGTACGCGGTCACCCCATTTCACAACTTCATCTTCGACGGCATGCTGCGGGGCTTTGCGGAAGTCAGCGGCAAGAAGATCCTGCGCGGCCCCGAGACCATGCCATAGGCGCCAAGCAAAAAGAGAGGGCACAGGTCAGCGACGTGTGCCCTCTTCTTTGGCCCGGTCCCAAGCAAGCTTCCCTTTCGATCCTTATTCCAGCAGCTCCCTGAGAATGCCGTCCAGGTTCTTTCCTTCAAAGAGGCTCTCCAGGAGTTTGTGCAGAGTCGGTTGGATGCCTTGATACTGGCAATTTGCTACGAGCTGGTTCTCCAGAATCTGAAGCTGGTCCCTGGTCATTTCTGATCCCTCCTGGAATGTAGGTGGTGGCTGCGGCCCCTTTGCAGCGGAGAGGATTGTAGCGTAACCTCCCGTGGAGGGCCAGCTTTTTTCCATCGGGCTACCCGCCCGCCTTGCGCCGGAACCAGGCCACGATCCCCTCGGCGGACTGGGCGCCGGGGAGCTGCTCCAGCGACACTCCCTTGCGGAGCAGATGCAGGACCGGGATGCCGCGCACGGCGAAGCGCGCCGCGAGGCGCGGGTTTTCCTCCGTGTTGATCTGGATGACCGCTGCACTCCCAGCCAAAAGCTCTGCAGCCTTTCGCACCGCCGGTGCGAATGAGGTGCAGTGCGGTCACCAGGGTGCCCAGAATTCCGCGAGGACCGGTCCGTCGTAGCGGGCGATGAACTCCTCGAAATTCTGGTCGGTGACCTGCTGCGGATGCAGGTAGAGCGCCGGTAGCGTCGCGCGGCAGTTGCCGCAGTGCCCCGGGACCCCTTCCTTTTCGGCGGGAATCCGGTTGGGCGTGCCGCATGACCCGCACGTCACGAGATAGCTCGACATGAGAAGCCTCCTGGAAGCCGCTTTGAATGACAACCTGACGCTCTATTGTACCGCGTTTGACCGCAAACATTGTCCTGCATGTTTGGCGTTTCACATTTATCCCGTTTCTGATATGCTTGGGAATTGCTTCGCAGCTTGCGGGCACCACTACAAACGTTAACCGGAGGTTTTCACCACATGAAATGCCGAATCCTGTTTTTTTTAATGCTGGCCGCTATCCTGATGACGGCGCCCGGCGCCCAGGCCGCGCCGAGCGAACCCAAGGCAAACCCGCCCGTTGCAAGCCAGGGGGTAAGCGTGCCGATACTGCTGTACCATCGTTTCGGACCTGCCGTGGTCGACGGCATGACCATCAAGACCTCCGTTTTCGAGGAGCATCTTAAGTACCTGAAGGCAAACGGCTATCACGTGATTCCCCTGCGGGCGCTGGTCGACTATTACCTGAAAAAGGGGCCCGCGCCCGCAGCGAAGTCCGTGGTGATTTGTGCGGACGACGGGCACAAGACGGTGTACAGCGACATGCTGCCGCTCGCCAAAAAGTACAACATTCCGGTGACCGTCTTCATCTATCCCTCGGCGATCTCCAACGCGAAATACGCCATGACCTACGACCAGTTGAGGACGCTCAAGAAGAACGGCTTCGACATCGAGTGCCACACCTTCTGGCACCCAAATTTCAAGCACGACAAGAAGAAAATGACCCCTGCCGAGTACGAGAAGTCCGTCACCACGCAGCTGAAGAAATCCAAGGAGCGGCTGGAGAAGGAAGTGGGCGGAACCGTCGACATGCTGGCCTGGCCCTTCGGCATCTACGACGACTACCTGTTGAAGCGGGCCGGGGAACTCGGATACAAGGCGACCTTCACCATCGAGGCGCACCATGCCTCCCCGCGGGATTCGGTCATGAAGCTGCCGCGCTACCTGCTGATCAACGCAGACCAGGGGAAGAACTTCGCCCGCATCCTTGAGGGGACTGCTCCCAAGAGGAATATCGCGTATTGAGAAGGCACTCCACCCTCACGGCCATTTAAGTTGGAAGTTTGCTGTGTCCCCCCTGCGCAGTGGGGGGGAAGGCTCGCGTAGCGAGACAGGGGGGTCTTTCTGCCGGCGGGCAGTTGTAGTTTCCCCTCGTTGGCACGAAAGGCGGATGAATACACGATTCGCCCCTACGGGCTCAAGGTATCCGTAGGGGCGAACCTTGTGTTATCCGTAGGGGCGAACCTTGTGTTCGCCCAGTTCCGGTACTATTAGCGAAACCGCTCGGTCAAACATCAAGCAGGACAACAATCCCCCAAAGCCATTGCATAGGGACAGAAGCGCATCCCATCGGAGGCAGACGTGGCAAGCGACGACGAAGGAGCCAAGAAGCATCCCTGCCCCGACTGCAAGTTCTGCCAGTGGTGCTCGGACGACCGCTGCAGGATGTGCCGGGGCGAGAAGGGATGCGTCAGGAAACTCTCCAGCGCGGAGCAGATAGAGCTCTACGAGCGGCTCAACGCAAACAAAGGCAATCAGTAACCAGTAAGGACCCCGGCGCCTCTTGCCGAGCGGCCGCAGCCGGCAGACAGCTACCCTCCGCACTCAGATATTCCTCCCCTCCTTCACCCGCACCTGCTTCACCCTAATCCGAGCCCGGTCACCGATCAGCTCCCGGTACAGGTCCGAGAGGAACCGTACGGTTAGCTTTCTGTGGATCAGCCCCTGGGTGCACCGAAATAGTAGCCTGCGCAGCCAGGACGGCCGCCCGCTGCCGAGCAAACGCGGACGACTGTAGAAAAGCTGCACCGTTATCCGCACGCCGGCTGCCTCTCTCTTTATCAAAAAGGAAAACTTTCCCGGTCCGGGCTCTCCCGCCCGCACCAGCAGGCCGCCGACGGTACGAAGCTGCACAGCTTCGTCATCCTGTTCGCTCCAGTATTCCGGAGCAGCGAAGCGCAAAAAGGCAAGGGATGATTCCAACAGTCGGAACTCTATGCCATCGGGATGTACCACAGGACGCACCAGGGACAGGGTGCAGTCCCGCACCAGCTTCAGGTAGCGGGTCAACAAAAAGTGGGCGGTTACCGGACCGGTGCAGTGCTTCGGCAGCACCAACCACTGCACTGAATAAACTGAACCGTCCTGTAGCAGTATCTGCTGGCAGGCGATTTCAGGTATACCGGCTTTGTCTGACAACGCCATACGGGAACCCTCGATAGGTGACAGGGGATGCGTGAGGAAACCCTTGGTCCGTCGGGCTCCACCAGACATCGGTATCGACGTGTCGGCTTGCCGCAAGCGGGCTGGCGGCATGGCATCGGGCTATGACAGATCGCCCTTTACACAGATCGCGTACTTGAGATAACGTCCCTCGGGAAAGGTTACCGGATAGGGGAAATCCTCGGGCTGGCCGCTAAGCTGGATCACCTGCAGGGAGCTTCCCGCCTGGAGCGCGCCGCGGCGCAACTCCTTCAGGTAATCGGCCAGATCGACCTTCTGGTGATTGGAGGAGGCGATCAGGAGCCCGCCGTCCCGAAGCAGCTTGAGGGCGGAAGCGACCAGGTCCGAGGTGCCGCCGCGCGTGGTGAAGCGGCTCTTCGAGGTCGTGGAAAAGGAGGGCGGATCCATGACGATGATGTCGAAGACTGCACCCTGGCGGGACATCTCATCCAGCACCGCGAGACAGTCACCAACGACGAACTCGTGGCGCTTCGGATTGAGGTGGTTCGCGCCGAAGTTCGCGCGGGCGATTTCCATGTAGCCGGGCGAGGCGTCCACGCTTGTCACCAGGCTGGCGCCGGCCGCCGCGGCCGCCACGGAGAAGGCACCCGTGTAGGAAAAGAGGTTCAGCACCCGCTTTCCCTGTACCCGGGCCATCAGGTCGCGACGGTTAGCGCGCTGGTCCAGGAAGAGTCCCGTGTTGAGCCCGCGCTCCAGGCTCACCTGGAAGCTGAGACCGTTTTCCTGCACCAGGGTCGGCTCGGGTGCGGGTACGCCTGCCAAAAGGCGCCCGTACTTCTTGGCGTCCCCCTCGGACTCCAGCTCGCGGGTTTTCTGGGGCCGGGTCTTCTCGTAGATTCCAGCGGGAGAAAGGAGTTCCTCCAGCGCCTGGGTCACCAGCTTCAGGTGCCTGCGCCAGCCGGTGCAATAGATCTGCACCATGAGGTAGTCGCCGTAGCAGTCCACCGTCAGCCCGGGCAGGCCGTCCCCTTCGCCGTTCACCAGCCGGTAGGCGTTGCTGTCGCTCAGGTCGGCATGGTCCCTTCTGAGCGCGATCGCCCGTTCCAGCCGCTTCTTGAGCCAGCCCCGGTCCAGGCGCATGGGCTTTCGCGAGAGCACCCGCGCGATGATGCGATCCTTGGGATCGAGCAGTGCCGTGGCCAGGAAGCGCCCGGAGGCATCGCTCAATTCCACCAGGTCACCGGCCTCGCCGGCGGGCCACCTCTTGGTGTAGGCATCGGCGATGACCCAGGGGTGCCCCAGTTCCAGCATCCGGACAGATTCAGCTCCAACGATCCAACCTCCCGACATAAAATGATCCTCTGCAAACAGACAGGGGCGGAAAGCTCGCCGTTTTCGACCGGATGCCCGGTGGGAACGGCGCAGCCCCCGCCCCTTTGATTAAGGGTGGTGAGGCAGGGAAGAAAACCTAGTGGGTGGCCTGCGACTTAACGGCTGCCTGGTCGGCGGCCATGGCGTTTTTCGCCTGCTCCACCGCTTCCATCTCCTTCACCTTCTCGCCCAGCCAGTAATGGAGCTCGCGAGCGGTCTGGTAATTCAGCACCACGCCGTTGGTGACGTGACGGACCAGGCTGCGGCCGAGGTCCGAGGGCTCCACCTCTGTCTCGGGGCCGATGGCGCCGGCAGCGGTGATCTCGTGGGAGATGGCGTTGGGAAGCGGCTGGCGCTCCAGGTAGAAGTTCATCACCAGCTCACCGCGCGGCGAGATCCCGCCGTGCGCGCCGTTGACATAGACCGGGCTATAGTCGTAGGTGAAGATGTATTTGAAGGTCATTTCGGGTTTCTTGTTGGACATGTTTTGCTCTCCTTTTGATTGGTAGTAGCACTAAAACAGCACCCACGTTTATAACATGGAGTATGACCCAAGGCAAACAAGGAATGAAGCACAGCGCCAGCAGCGGCAGCAGCGTCGCCTGCACCACCCTGCCCTTCTCGCCGCCGGGCAGGTTCTCGATCCTCTGGTCCAGGCATACCTGAAACAAGCCGAGCTGGTTCCCCATATCGCCGATAGGTCGCCAGCGGTAAGACATCCTGTGTGGTTTCGGAGATGGTCTGGTGCCGCCCTGAAATTCACGAGTCGCACCTGCGGGGTGAGGGGCGCTACCAAGAGAATCGCTGCAACAAAAGATGGTGCCGCCCCAAAATACCGCGAGCGCGCCTTGCATTTCACTTGCAGGAAATGGTATAAAGACAGTGCAGCCACGACCATAGGGGCCTTCCCCTGTGGTTTTTTATTGAAGGAGAACACTACAGCATGATCCACCTGTCCAACATTACCCGCCAGCATGGCGATCAGGTTCTCTTCCGCGATGCCAGCTTCCAGATCCTCCCAAAATCCAGGACCGGGCTCGTCGGCCCCAACGGCGCAGGAAAGACCACCATCTTCCGGATCATCACCGGGGAGGAGGAACCCGACGGCGGCGAGATGACGTGCGCCAAGCGCACCACCGTCGGCTATTTCTCCCAGGATGTGGGTGACATGTCCGGCCGCTCGGCGCTGGAAGAGGTCATGGCCGGCTCCGCTGCCACCATGCAACTCGCGGAAGAGCTGCAGCGGATGGAGTGCGCCATGTGCGATCCCATGGATGACGATGCCATGGCGGCCCTGCTGGAGCGTTACGGCGTGGCACAGGAGGAGTTCGAACATCGGGGCGGCTACGACCTGGACACCCGTGCCCAGACGGTGCTCACCGGACTGGGGATCGGCCCGGACCGCTACGATCATCCGGTGGAGTCCTTCAGCGGCGGCTGGAAGATGCGCATCGCCCTCGCCAAGATACTGACCCTTAAGCCGGACGTGCTGCTGCTGGACGAGCCGACCAACCACCTCGACGTGGAGTCGATCATCTGGTTGGAGGAATGGCTGGCCAACGAGTATGACGGGGCCATGCTGATGACCAGCCACGACCGGGATTTTATGAACCGAATTGTCACCCGCATCGTCGAGGTGGCGAATAAAACGATCACTTCTTACGGCGGCAACTACGACTTCTACGAGAAGGAGCGTGACATCCGGCGGGATCAGCTGCTTGCCTCCCACAAGCGTCAGCAGGAGATGCTGGCCAAGGAGGAGGATTTCATTGCACGCTTCGCAGCGCGTGCCTCCCACGCGTCCCAGGTCCAGTCACGGGTCAAGAACATCGACAAGATCGAGCGGATCGAGATCCCTCCCGAAGAACGCGCAGTCAAGTTTGACTTCAAGGAGCCACCCCGTAGCGGTGATGACGTGGTTGTGATGGAGGGCCTCGGCAAGGTCTGGGTAACTCCGGACGGCCGCGAGCATCCGGTCTTCAGCGGCGTTTCGGGTAAGATCCTGCGCGGCAACAAGATTGCAGTAGTGGGGGTGAACGGTGCCGGCAAATCGACCCTGCTGAAGATTCTGGCCGGTCAGACCGAGCCGACCCTCGGTAGCTTCAACCTGGGGGCCAATGTCGAGGCCGGCTACTTCAGCCAGCACGCTCTGGAAGTACTCGACCCGCGAAAGACAGTCTTCGATACGATCCAGGACGTTTTGCCTATTGCGACCATCGGCGTGATCCGCAACCTGCTGGGAGCCTTCCTCTTCTCAGGGGATGCCGTTGATAAGCGGGTCGAAAACCTGTCGGGTGGAGAGAAAAGCCGCCTGGTTCTGGCGACGCTCCTGGGCCGGCCGATCAACCTGCTTATCCTGGATGAGCCGACCAACCACCTGGATATTCGTTCACGAGAAGTCCTGCTGGATGCTTTGAAAGGTTTTACCGGCACCGTCGTCCTGGTCAGCCACGACCGCCACTTCCTGCGCCATCTGGTAGACCGGGTCTTCGAGATCGACCACGGGCAGATGCTTACCTACGACGGAACGTATGAGTACTACCTGTCCAAGACTCATCCGGCTGTAGGAATGCCGCATTAAGGGAAGGTGAATCAGCATCAATAGAACCGCCCGGGAAACCAATTGCGGGAAAAAGAGCTATGACTACTGCGGCCCCCTGATTCCCCGAGCACACCACGCTGGCCGAACTGAAGCAGGCAGCGGTGGGGTACCGTGCCTGCCCGCAGCGCAGGTGCACACCGTTGCCGCTGCTTCTGCTCCTGCGGGTTCATGCGTCTATGCGACTTACCGCTCCGTCCTCAGAGCTCCAGATGTGCCAGCGCCCCTTCCGATTCCACCAGAATCCGCCAGAGTTCCCCGCTTTCTCCTAGTTTCACCTTGATAAAAAATGCCGCGATGCTGATGTTTGCCCGGGCCCGAAACAACTCGACCTGATGGTAGAAGTCGTCCGGCACGGAAGCCCCGGCTGCGTCAGTGTAGGCGGCGAGAAAGTCGTCATCGCTGAGAATTTTCCTTACCTTGGGATGGGCTGAAAACAGGCTGCGGGCCTGGGCCGGGAACCAGCCGACGTCGAAGGCACGCGGCATGAGCTGCGAGCGCTCAAAATCTATCGCTGCCACAAAAAGGGAGCCCATCCGCTCAATACGGTAGAGGAACTGGCGGACGGTAGCATGTCATACTCCTGTCGCTGTGAAGTGACGATTAGCCTTGTGCGCCGTCAGCTCGCCTCCCTCAATTTCAGCACGACTTCAGGCTAGTGTTGTCCGAAATTTTCCCGTCAACCCCGTAGGCCTTTGCCTCATAGCCTTTGCCTGTGGGCACGATTTACAAGGTACGCCGCCCTTGGATCAGGTTGAAAACGATAATGATGACGGCTAACACGAGTAGAAGGTGTATGAATCCGCCAAGGGTGTAGCTGCTGACCAGTCCCAGCAGCCACAACACCAAGAGAATTACTGCGATTGTCCACAACATGGTTTACTCCTTCTGGTCCGGGCACTTTCTCCTTTGCAGATTACCCAGACCGGTATTTCTCGAATAGTCTGCTCAGGCCTCAGAGCCTGTGGCTAGCTCAGTCGATGAAAATTGCCGGAAGGACATTGTTGCCCAACACCTGTCGTACCGGCAGCGGCCTGATTAGTTTTTATTCACACATCTAAGTGTACAAATCTCTCGGAGAGATTGTCAAGTTTAGAGATTGCCCGACCAGAGGGGCGCCGAGGGATGGGTCACCCGCGAGGCGGATGGTGAACTAGCGGACTGGTGGAACAGGAGCAGGAAACTCGGGCGCAAGAGTACATTGACAGCATCCAAGATTTCGTACATCATGAAAAATAGTTAACCGCACGATGGTTATCACTATTAAAAGAAAATTTCAAATGAGGGAGGTACTATGAAAACTAAGATTTGGATGGCTCTTTTGATGGCTTTTGCTGTAATCGGCTGTTCTGCTCTGTTTGTTTTAGCTGATCAGACTGTCTCCAGCGGTGATCAAAAGTTTTTTAAGGAGGCTGCTACTGGCGGAATGATGGAGGTCGAACTGGGCCAGTTGGCTCAGCAAAAGGCTCAGGCAGTTGCAGTAAAGGATTTCGGTACCCGCATGGTGACAGACCACAGTAAAGCCAATGATGAGTTGAAGGCGTTTGCCCAGCAAAAGAACTTACAATTCCCGACCGAATTGGAACATAAGCAAAGATCTATGATCGAAAAATTGACGAAGCTATCCGGCGCGGATTTCGACAAAAAGTACCTGAAGATGATGGTCAAAGATCACACCAAGGATGTGCAGGAATTCCGTAAAGCAATCAAAAAGGTAAAGGATGCCGACCTTAATGCCTGGGCAGCCAAAACCCTGCCGACTCTTGAGCAGCATCTGCAGCAGGCAAAGGAAATACATAAAGAATTGAAATAGGTGACTGGAAGATAGAATCAAAATGGGGGCAGCGGATGCTGTCCCCAAGCAGTCCGCCAGGGAGGGTAAAAAGGCCCCGCTGCCGGAGGGCGAAGCGGGGCAAGACGAGGAAGGCTTTGACGGTCAATATTAACACAGACACATACTTTGGCAACCTCGAATCGATAGGCTACTGGGGTCCTGCACCCCGCATCATTCACTCCTCATATCGACCCGGCAGGACACGCCTTTTCCGCATTTTATGGCTGCAACTGGTCCGATGTTTGAACTGGAGCAGGGCCCTCTGTTCAACCCTCATACAGCATAACCGTACTTTCACCTGGGCCGACTGGCGCATTACGGCAGCTTGCGGAATCAGATAACCGGCCGACAAAATTACATTTATTTAATTTTTTACAGCGGCATCTCCCGGCCCAGCGGGCTTTTGGCTCCCTTTATGCATTGGGAAACGGGAACACAACCTACGAGAGGAGGCCCGCAATGACGATGATAGCCGCAATTACGCTGATGACCCTGATCATGACAGTCGCGATGGTTCCGAGGATATATTGGGCGCTTGTCAGGGCCGGAGAATTAGGTCTGGAGCAGGACAGGATGCAAAAGCTGCTGTGCCAGCGGGACTGGGTGCTGCGGCACCAGAGGTGCAGCCTAGTTGCCCTCTTCCTGATCTGGACAGCGAAGGCCTGTCCCGGATTAGAGGTCCCTCCCCTGCTGGCCGCGGCAATCACCAGCTACGCCGCGAGTTCGCTGCTCCTGGTGGTCTTGCAAAGCCTGCTCGCGCAGAAAACGGACGGCATCCTTGCGAGCGTTCCGGTACGAGTTAGGGTGCGGGATTAGAGGTGAGTTTTTTTTCGTATGATGAATTCCACCAGATGTCGCAGCACGTTGGCGAGGTAGATGGAGGTAAACATGATCAGGGCGATGTTGACGAACCGGGTCCAGACCGGATCCGGCACCAACGTTGCCCTGCCGAAATTGTTGTAGAGGTACCAGCCAGTGAGAGCCACACCGACCGCGGCTCCAGCACCAACGAAGGGGCGCCTGAGTTTGGATATTTTCTTTTGCTGCGGTTCCATATACTTCCCTAAGCTGGTTCACACACATCACACATCACACATCACGCTTTACGATTCTGCAGTCAATGGTATTCTCGCTCGCCAAAAAGCGCCGAGCCGACCCGGACCAAGGTAGCACCCTCAGCGATGGCCGCCTCGAAATCACCCGACATCCCCATGGAAAGCTCGCCCATCTCCACCCCGTCAATGCCGGCTGCCTCGACTTCCCGGGCGAGTTCCCTGAGCGCCCTGAAGTAGGGGCGCGCGGCCTCGGGATCGTCGAAGAACGGTGGCATGGTCATGAGCCCCTTGATGCGCAAATAGGGCAACGCCGCGACCTCGGCAACCAGGTGCAGTAGCTCGGCGCAACTGGTGCCGCCCTTGGTCGCCTCGCGGGAGATGTTCACCTGGATCAGGACATCGCAGCATCTGCCAAGCTCGCCCCACTGGCGGTCGATCTCCCGGGCTAGCGAAATCCGGTCTACGGAGTGGATCATGTCGACCAGCCCGGCAATCTGGCGCACCTTGTTGCTCTGCAGGTTCCCTATAAAGTGCCAGGAGATCCCGGGAAGCTCGGCCGCCTTGGCGACCAGTTCCTGGACGTAATTCTCGCCGAAAATGTGTTGGCCACACCCCACAGCCTCGGCGATGGCCGCCGCCGGCTTGGTCTTGGAAACCGCCACCAGTCGAACGCTTGCGGGATCGCGCCCTGCCTCAAGCGCAGCCTGCCTGATACGCTCCCGTATCAACCTGAAATTCTCCGCTATCGACACTTAAGCCCCCTTTACTTCAGACAATAGCACCCAACCGCCTGAGCGTTTCCACCACCTCACATAAGGGAAGTCCGACCACGTTGGTATAGGAGCCCTCGATCTTTTGCACCATGTGAGCGGCGCCCCCTTGAATGGCGTAGCCGCCCGCTTTGTCAAAGGGGCAGCCGGTCGCGATGTAATCGGATATCTCCTCGTCGCGCAGATGCTTGAAGTAGACCTTGGTGCGTACCGCCTCGCACACGGCACCCTTGCGCTCCCGGTCGAAGACGGCGAAACCGGTCACGACCTCATGCGGCACCCCGGAGAGTTTCTTCAGCATGCGCTCGGCGTCGGCGTGATCCTTGGGCTTCCCCATGATCTCGCCGTCGCAAAGGACGATGGTGTCGGCGCCCAGGAAAAAACGCCCCTCAGTGACGGCTGCCGCAGCCCGCGCCTTTTCCTCGGCCAGCCGCAGCACGTGGTCCACCGGTTCCTCATTGGGAAAGGGATCTTCACAGATGTCGGCAGGTGCCACCAGAAAACCGATGCCGGCGGATTCCAAAAGTTCGCTACGCCTGGGAGAGGCGGAGGCGAGTACGATAGGGATGCTGTTCATTTATACTGCTCCTTGGATGCTATTTAAGCTGAACCCGGCGCCAGACACGTGCCAGTAGGACCGCGATGACGAGGACCAGCGCGCCGATAACGATGTTTGCCAGCCGAGCCGCAGCCAGACCGTAGATGAGGGAAACCACCCCCATCAAAAAGACCAGGGCCTCCAATGAAAAGAGACGCCCCACAACACAAATCTCCTGGTGTTCCTTTTTCCCTCGCATGCCACCCTCCCAAAATAATCAGGCTGAGGTTTAGGTTGAGGCTGAAAAAAACAGGTGAGACGGCCAACTGGGTGACGCAGAAAGGAGGGTTTTCCTCCATCACATCTGGCAACTTCCTTTTATATCTTGGGCCGTTGAGGCCTGGTACGTTCGCGCATTGAACGCCCCGACCAGAGCGCCCTCCAAGCTACGTCCGTTCGCAGGATGAACGCACTACAGCATCTATTTCAGGAGAGTTCCGCGATCCATTTCTCCAGTGAGAGTAAACCTCGCTGCGCTAACAGACCGCGTTTTTCCTTCTTCTTGACGCGGCCGGGAAGTGCCGGGAAGAGGCCGTAGTTCACGTTCATCGGCTGGAAATGGGCGGCCTCGGTATTGGTGATGTGGACCGCCAGCGCACCAATCGCTGTCTCGGGAGGCGGAACCGTAAGTTCCTCGCCCTTGGCTAGCCGGGCGGCATTTACCCCGGCCAGGAAACCGCTGGAGGCACTTTCCACGTACCCCTCGACGCCGGTGATCTGCCCGGCAAAGAGAACCCTCGGGTCGCTCTTCAACTGGCAGGTCGCCTGCAGCAGCCTGGGCGCGTTAATGAAGGTATTGCGGTGCATGGAACCGAGCCGGACGAACTCGGCATGCTCCAGCCCGGGAATGGTCCGGAAAATCCTCTTTTGCTCCGGCCAGGTGAGCTTGGTTTGAAAGCCGACCAGATTGTACATGGTCGCCTCGCGGTTTTCCTGGCGCAGCTGGATCACCGCGTGAGCCTCCACCCCCACCCTGGGATCGATCAATCCCACCGGCTTCATGGGACCAAATCGCAGCGTCTCCGGCCCGCGGCTCGCCATCTCCTCGATCGGCATGCATCCCTCGAAGTGTACCACCTTCTCGAAGCTCTTCGGTTCCACCTTTTCGGCCTGCAGCAATTCGCTGACGAAGGAGCGGTACTGCTCTTCATCCAGGGGGCAGTTCAGGTAGTCGTCACCCTCCCCCTTGCCGTAGCGCGAGGCGCGGAAGGCCTTGGAAGCGTCGATGGAGTCGGCCGCGACGATGGGGGCGATGGCATCGTAGAAATAGAGATATTCACCGACCAAGCGGCCAATCTCTCCGGCAAGCGGGCCCGAGGTGAGCGGTCCCGAGGCGATCACGACAATCCCCTCAGCGGGAATCTCCGTCACCTCTCCCCGAACCACCTCGATCAGCGGATGGTTTTCGATCCGGGCGGTCACGTAGTCCGAGAAGAGCCCGCGATCGACGGCAAGCGCTCCTCCTGCCGGCACCTTGGTCGCCTCGGCGGCCTCCATGAAGAGCGAGCCGAGCCTGCGCAGCTCCTCCTTCAAAAGCCCCACCGCGTTCTCCAGGGAGTCCCCCCGAAGCGAATTGGAGCAGACCAGCTCGCCCAACCCGGGCAGGTGATGGGCTTCGCTGAAAACTGCCGGTTTCATCTCGAAAAGCCTCACCCGCACACCGCGACTAGCCAGCTGCCAGGCGGCCTCGCATCCAGCCAGCCCGCCTCCGATTACCGTTACTATCTGCGTCATTGTTGCTCCGTTATTATTCGTAGTATCTTTTATTTCCGCGGTCAGCGTCAACTGTGACGCGAAGACCGCTCAGGAAGGTGTCTTTCGTAAGAGCGGCATTCTTGCCCCGACCTGCGCGAGACGCCCACGGGATGTCGGCAAAGGCGCCGGCGCCGCAAAATAAAAGCGGGGTCCTAAGACCCCGCGTAACAGCTTTTACAGACTGTCTTCCGCCAAGCTCCAGGCGTCACTCTTTCGCGTTGCTCTTGTAATCGCACCCTTCCTTAGGGCACTTGAGGAACTCACCTTCGCGCTTGTACACTTTTTTCACCAGCAGCGGGAAGCCGCACTTGGGGCAGGGCTGCTGAACCGGCAGGTCCCAAAGCGCGAACTTGCACTCGGGGTAGCGGTTGCAGGAGTAGAACATCTTGCCGAAACGCGACTTCTTTTCGATCAGCTCGCCCTTGCCGCATTCGGTGCAGGTGATACCGGTCCCTTTGGGCTTCACCAAGGGCTGGATGTTCTTGCAGTTGGGATAGGCTGAACAGGCCAGGTACTTGCCGAAACGGCCGTCCTTGATCAGCATCTGGCTGCCGCATTTCTCGCAGAGCTCCTCGGAGAGCACCGGCTCGACCACCTCGCCGGCCTCCTTGTCCAGGGGACGGATGTAACGGCACTCCGGGTACCCGGTGCAGGCGTAAAACTTGCCGAACTTGCCGAGCTTCACCACCAGCGGTTTGCCGCACTCCGGGCAGATCTCGTCGGTCGCCTCAGTGGTCAGATCCGACTTGTTTACCTCCGCTTCCTTGACCTTCAGCAGGTCGATGAAGGGGCCCCAGAACTCGTGGAGCAGCGGTCGCCACTGCTTCTCCCCACGGGAGACCATGTCCAGCTCCTCCTCCAGGTTGGCGGTGAAGTTGTAGTCCACGTACTGGGTGAAGTGGTTGGTCAAAAGGTCCGAGACCACCATCCCGACGTCCTCCGGGAAAAAGCGCTTCTTGTCCAGGCGGGCGTACTTCCTTTCGGTCAGGGTGTTCATGATGGAGGCGTAGGTGGAGGGGCGGCCGATGCCGTACTCCTCCAGGGTCTTCACCAGGGTCGCCTCGGTGTAGCGCGGCGGCGGCTGGGTGAAGTGCTGCTCCGGGAGCAGGTCCTTCAGGTCGAGCAGGTCACCCTCGGCAAGCGGCGGGAGCAGCCCTTCCTTCTCCTTGTCCTCGGCCTCGTCGTCCACCCCTTCGATGTAGAGTTTCATGAAGCCGGCGAAGCGGATCACGGTCCCCGCGACCCGGAACCGGAAGCCGGTGCCGGCGGAGATGTCGACGGAGGTCTGGTCCAGGAGCGCCTCGGCCATCTGGCAGGCGACGGTCCGCTTCCAGATCAGGTCGTAGAGCTTGAACTGGTCCGAGGTGAGGAACTTCTTCACCTCGATGGGGGTCTTCGCTATGTAGGTGGGGCGCACCGCCTCGTGCGCCTCCTGGGCGTTCTTGGACTTGTTCTTGAAGAAGCGCGGCTTCTCCAGGGCGTACTCCTTGCCGTAGAGCGTCGTGATGGTCGCCTTGGCCTCGTCGAGGGCGAGGGTCGAGAGCACGACGGAGTCGGTACGCATGTAGGTGATGAGGCCGACTGCGCCCTCGCCAACGTCGATCCCCTCGTAGAGCTTTTGTGCCGTCGACATGGTCTTCCTGGCGGAGAAGCCGAGCTTTCGGGCCGCCTCCTGCTGCAGGGTCGAGGTGGTGAAGGGAGGGGAAGGCTGGCGCTTGCGCTCGCTCTTGGTGACCTTCTCCACCCGGTAGACCGGTTTCACGGGATCCTTCACGACCAGCGCGGTCCCTACGGTCTCGGGGGCCGAAGTCCCACCCTCACCGGCAGTCGCGTCCGCCGCAGGGATCGACTTAGGCTGGAACTTGGTGCCCCCCAGCAGCCCGAAGAGGCGAAACGCCGTCTCCAGGTTCGGGATGTCGAACTTGGTGAGCTTCTTCCCTTCGGCTTCCACCAGGGCCGCCGTGAAGCCCTGCTTTTTCAGGGTCTCCAGCTTGGCGGCTATGGTCCAGTACTCCTGGTTCTGGAAGGCCAGGATCTCCTTCTCGCGCTCGCAGATGAGCCTGAGCGCCACCGACTGCACCCGGCCCGCCGACAGACCGTAGCGGATCTTTTTCCAGAGGAAGGGGGAGAGGGTGAAGCCGACCAGGTAGTCGAGGACCGAGCGGGCCTGCTGGGCGTTCACCAGGTCGAGCGCTATGTCGCGCGGGTTTTCCACCGCGTGGACGATGGCGTCCTTGGTGATCTCGTGGAACACCACGCGCCTGATATCGAAGGCCGCTTTCTTCTTGCCGTCCAGTCCGAGCGCCGCCAAGAGGTGCCAGGAGATCGCCTCCCCTTCACGGTCGGGGTCAGTTGCGAGCAGCAGCGAGGAGATCCCCTTCATCTCCTTCTTGATGGCGTCGATATGCTTCTTGCTTTCCGGGAGCACCGCGTACTTGGGCTCGAAATCGTTCGCGATGTCGACCGACCCCTGCTTACTGGGAAGCGCGCGGACGTGCCCGAAGGATGCCAGGACCTTGTAGTCCGGGCCGAGAAACTTTTCTATCGTCTTCGCCTTGGCGGGAGACTCTACTATGACAAGATGCTGAGACATGGGACCACCTGGTTGGTATCGGAATTGTGCTTTTCAGCTCTTCTGTGTTCCTAGTGTAGATACGATTGGCAGAAAACGCAAAAAGGTTTTCAGGTAACGGCAAAATGCTTGCCCGGCAGCTGCGTGACGGCCCCCTTCAGCTCCAGGCCGAGCAGGGTGGCGGACACCTCTCCGGCAGAAAGCGCGCTCTGCACGATGATGTCGTCGATCTGCAGCGGCCCCCGGCAGAGCAGCACGTAGAGCTCGGCCTCCCGCGGCGTGAGCGAGAAGGTCGGCGGGGCCGGCAGGCCCCCGGATGGGGGCGCCAGGGAGAGCTCCTCCAGGATGTCCTCCACCCGCTCCACCAGCTTGGCACCCTCCTTGATCAGGCCGTTGCCGCCGCGGCTGCCGTCGCAGGTCACGTTGCCCGGCACGGCGAACACCTCGCGCCCCTGCTCCAGGGCGTAGCGCGCGGTGATGAGCGAGCCGCTGTGCTCCCCGGCCTCCACGACCACGACCCCGCGGGACAGGGCGCTGATGATCCGGTTGCGCCGTGGGAAGTTTTCCGCCAGCGGGGCGCTCCCGAGGGGAAATTCCGAGACCAGCGCGCCGCTTGCCGCGACCGCCTGGCAGAGCGCGCCGTTTTCGGGAGGATAGACCACGTCTATGCCGCACCCCAGGACGGCGATGCTGCGACCGCCCGCCTTCACGGCACCCCAGTGGGCCGCGGTGTCGATGCCGCGCGCCATGCCGGAGACCACCGTCACCCCGCAAGCAGCCAGGTCGCGCGCCAGGCGGGTCGCGGTGCACAGGCCGTACTGGGTGGCCCGCCGTGAGCCCACGATGGCGACGGCGGGCTCGCTCCCCTTGAGTTCGCCCGCCAGGTACAGGAAGGGCGGGGGGTCCGGTATCTCCATCAGCAGCTTCGGGTAGCGCTCGGAGAGGATATCCACGACGGCGGCCCCGGAAGCCCTCAGCCGGTCGCACTCGGCCTGGGCAAAGGGGCGGTAGTCATGGTTTAACAACGACGCTGCCGCCTGCGCGCTGACTCCCCGCACCTGCGAGAGCTCCTGCGCCGTCGCGGCGAGCGCCCGCTCCGGGCTCCCGAAGTGGGAGATCAGGCGCAGGAAGGTGACGTTGCCGACCAGCGGCACGGACTTCAGGGCAAACCAGTAATAGTATTCCATGGGGTTACCCCCGGGTTGGCCTACCTGCTCTTCTTGAGTTCCACGCGGTCGCCGCGGTACACCGTGTCGACGCTCTTCACGATGATCGCGGTCGAGGTGTTCAGACCGGTGTCCACCACCACGAGCGCGCCCAGCACCTCCACCGGGAGCTTCTCAATCCTGGCCAGGGCGTAGCGCTGGTCCGGCTTGACGTCCCGTACGATGTAGAGCAGGTTGCCGGTCCTGAGCCCGTGCGCTGCGCCAAGGTCGAGATAGACCACGTCCCCGACGGCAAGCGCGGAGTTGCCGGTCTGCGACTCGACGATATAGCCGACCAGGTCGCGGTCAGCCGCCCTGAGCGGGACGTTCACCTTCCGGTCGCGATAGGGGAGCAGGAAGGCGCCGGCGCCGATCTCCTGAAAGGCCTTGGTGATGATCGCCTTGGACACCTTGTCCTCGACCTCGGAGAGCTGCAGTTCCCCAAGCGGCATGACCCGGTCCCCGAGGATCACGTTGCTGATCGGGTGGCTCACGGCCCCCATCTTCTTGTAGATCGAGTAGCGGTCCCCGACGTTCGCGCCGTTTTGCCGGCCGATGTCTGCGTACACGATGTCGTCCGGACCGACCAGTACCCGGTTCTGATGCGTGGAGACGATCATCCCCGCCGGACGGATCTCCTTCTCCATCAGGAACCCTTCCCCGCCGGTTATGCTGAATTCCCGGGCCGGTGCGGCTTCTTCAACGACCCGCGCCGGGGCCTGGGGCTGCTTGCCCGCCGTATCCGGGGTCCCGGCCGCGGGCTGCGGCGCGCCCTCGCGCGGCGGCGCCTCTTCGATCTCGATCCGGTCGCTGTAGACCCGCACCCGCTGTCCCGGGTAGATGAAGTGGGGGTTGCCGATGGTCCCGTTCGCCGCCCAGAGGTTGGGCCAGTAGTAGGGGTCGTTCAGGAAGCGCTTGGAGAGCCCCCAGAGGGTGTCTCCCTGGACAATAGTATAAATGGTCGGTTCTTCGTTCCCGGCAGCGGCCACCAGGGAAGCGGGGCCGGCCAGACAGAAAAAAAGCAGTGCATAACAGACGGGCTTTTTCATACGCTCCTCTCGGGACTTTGGGGCGCCCCGGCTCTCCCCGCCGGCGACGGCCAGGCAGGTGTGCTCCACATGGGTGCGGTCCGGCGTTCACCCTGCCAGACTCATTAATGACCATCCCGGCAGGGCCGGCGCGGGGGAAGCTGCGCCCGGCTGGGCGGCCGGGAAGGGGCGCGGAATGGGCCAAAACCCGTGTCGTGCCCCCCCTACTTGACAAAAATTTAACACAATTAAAGCTTTTTGGCTGCTAATGTCAAGGGGAAAGCGCCCATTTGGGGGTTCATTCCGCCGCTGTTCTGTGCTACCATCCCGCTCCTGATGCAATGCCGGACCCGAAGCCTCGCCGGGGCAACCCGCGGATCGATCCGCAGCCGGCAGGAGAGACAACACCGTTACCAGGGCTTTGCGAAGAGCCTGTGAGGTCGCAAACCACGTGAAGAAACCCGAACTCCTGGCGCCCGCCGGGAACATGGAGAAACTGAAGGTCGCCATACGCTACGGCGCGGACGCCGTTTACCTGGGAGGCAAGGCGTTTGGCCTGCGCAACCTGGCCGACAACTTCACCCTGGAGGAGCTGGCGGAGGCGGTCGGCTACGCCCACCGGCACGGGGTCAAGGTCTATCTGACCCTGAACGCCTTTCCCGGCAACGACGGCATCGCCCAACTGGATCAGTATCTGCGCCAGATCGCCGCAATAGACCTGGACGCCTACATCGCGGCCGACCCCGGCGTCATCGACCTGATCCGGGAACTTTCCCCGGAGCGCGAGATCCACCTCTCCACCCAGGCCAACACGACCAACTGGAGAAGCGCCCGGTTCTGGCAGTCCCAGGGAGTGAAGCGGGTGAACCTGGCCCGCGAGATGCCGCTGACCGAAATCCGCGAGACCGCACAGAAGTGCGACCTGGAGCTCGAGGCGTTCGTGCACGGCGCCATGTGCATCTCCTACTCCGGGCGCTGCCTGATCTCCAGCGCACTTACCGGCCGGGATGCCAACAAGGGAGAATGCACCCAGCCCTGCCGCTGGAACTATGCCATCGTCGAGGAGAGCCGCCCCGGCGAGTACTTCCCGGTCCAGGAGGATGACGGTGGGAGCTACATCTTCAACTCGAAGGACCTCTGCCTGATCGGGCAGCTCCCGGAGCTGGTGCAAAGCGGGGTAGCCTCCCTGAAGATCGAGGGGAGGATGAAGGGGATCTACTACGCTGCCAGTGTGATCCGGATCTACCGGGCGGCGCTGGACAGCTACTGGGAGGACCCGCAGGGTTACACCCTCAAGCCCGAGTGGCTGGAGGAGCTCAGCAAGGTGAGCCACCGCGGCTACACGACCGGCTTTCTGCTCGGCAAACCCCAGGACGTGGACCACGAATACTGGTCGAGCTACGTCAGGACCTTCGAGTTCGTGGCCCTGGTGGAGGGGGAGGCCGCTGGCGGCGGGGTCATGGTTGGGGTGCGCAACCGCCTGCAGCTGGGGGACCGGCTGGAGCTGGTCGGCCAGGGGTCCAGCTTCTCGAGCTTCACCCTGACCGGCATGCAGGACGAAAACGGCCTGCCGCTCCGGGTGGCCCACCCGAACCAGAGGGTCGTCCTGAACGGAATTCCCGGTGCGGGGCGCTTTGACCTGATCAGGCGGGAGAAGGCGGCGCAGGCGGTGGCTTCATGAGGCTCCGGGCAGCCCGCATCATGCGCTTTTTCAGGGACGAGGAGGGAAGCTCCGCGCGCGACCTCGGCTTTCTGCTGGCCGCCTTCGGCACCCTCTTCTTCCAGTTCCTGGGACGCCTGCCGCTCATCGACCCGGACGAGGGGAGGTACATCGAGATCCCGCGGGAGATGCTGGAGCGGGGCGATTTCGTCACGCCGATGCTCAACTACGTCAAATACTTCGAGAAACCCCCGTTGCACTACTGGCTGAACGCGCTTTCGCTGTCGCTATTTGGCGAGAACGAGTTCGCCGCCCGCTTTGCCGGGACGCTCTGCGGCCTTTTGACGATCCTGGTCACCTACCATCTGGGGCGCGCGCTCCTGGGTCGGCGCACCGGGCTCTACGGGGCGATCCTGCTCGGCACGACCGGCGGTTTTCTGGTCCAGTCCCGCATCAACTTCACCGACATGACCCTCACCTTTTTCCTGACCGCCGCCTTAGCCTGCTTCGCCCTGGCGACCCGGGAAGGCGCAAGCCATAAGGACAGATATTACTATCTCTTCTACCTCTGCATGGCTCTGGCGATCCTCGCCAAAGGGCTGATAGGTATCGTGCTGCCGGGAGCGGTGATATTTCTCTACCTGCTTATCACCAGGAGGTGGAGCATCCTGCGGGAGATGCGGCTGGTGAGCGGAGGGTTACTTTTCCTGCTGGTGTGTGCCCCCTGGTTCGTGCTGGTTTCCCTGAAGAATCCGGAGTTCCCCTATTTCTTCTTCATCCACGAGCATTTTCAGCGCTTTCTGACCACGGTGCACCACCGCTACCAGCCGGTCTGGTTCTTCCTCCCGGTGCTGCTGGGGACCCTGCTCCCCTGGTCCCCCTTCATCCCGGCCGCACTCAGGAAGGGGTGGCAGGATAGGGACTCCCGCGCCCAGACCCTCTTCTTGCTGCTCTGGGCCGGGGTGATCTTCGCCTTCTTCTCCAAATCGAGCTCCAAGCTGGTCCCCTACATCCTCCCGGTGTTCCCGCCGCTCGCCTTGCTGATCGGTAGCTGGTTCGCCCGGGGAGGCTACGGCAAATCGCTGCGCTGGCACGCAGCCGGGACCGGGGCGCTTTTGGTCCTGCTCGGGGCTGCAGTCATCGGCTACCCGCTTTACTTCGCCAAGCCCGAGATCGGCGTCGCGGACGGCGCGCTGGTGGGAGGGCTCCTGCTTTGCCAGGGATTCGCCGCGCTCCTCGCCGGGCGTTCCGGGGATCCGGTCCGGCTCTTCGTCGCCCTCGCCGCGACCGCGTACCTCTTCGCAGCCGCAGCCCCGCCGGTTGTCTACGCGCGGGTGGCGGTCGACAAGTCTTCCAAGGAGTTTGCCCGCCTCATCAACGAGCGGGCCGGCAAGGAGGTCAGGATCGCCTGTTACAGCGGCTACGAACAGGGAATCGCCTTCTATACCCACCGCAGGGTCATCGTGGTGGGCGACCCGGACGAGCTGGAGTTCGGCAGGGATCAGGGCGAGCACTCCGCCTGGTTTCTGGACAAGGCCGCTTTCGACAAGCTGTGGGATTCACCCACCCCGCTTTTCACCATCATCAGGCTGCGCGACCTGCCACAGCTAAGGGCGGCGGTCAAAACTCCCGTTCAGCTGGTCTCCAGCATCGGAAACCGGGCACTGGTCAGCAACCGGCAGCTGAAACAGTGAAAGGCGAACAGCGCAAGAGCGGCAGCGAGGACGGTTGCCCTGGCGCGGATGAATCTGCCGGTATACATTCCGAAAATGTTTGACCGGACCGGCGGTTCATGCAATATTAGCAGGTTGAATATCACGGCAATCAGGTTGAATATCCAATGAACAGGAGGTAACTATGCGAGCAACGTTTCTCCCGTTTTCCATACCCACCATTGGCGAGGAAGAGATCAACGAGGTGGTCGATTCCCTGAGAAGCGGCTGGATCACCACCGGCCCCAAGGTGAAACGGTTCGAGGAGTCCTTCAGGAAATACGTGGGAGCCCCTTTCGCGGTACCGCTCTCCTCGGCGACCGCCGGCCTGCACCTCGCCATGCTGGCACTCCAGCTCAAGCCCGGTGACGAGGTCATCACCACCCCGATGACCTTCGCCGCGACCGTCAGCATGATCGTGCAGGCGGGCGGCACCCCGGTACTGGCCGACATCGAGTCCAGCGGAACGCTGAACATCGACGTGCAGGAGATGCGCAAGAAGATCACCCCGCGCACCCGCGCGCTGGTGCCGGTCCACTTTGCGGGGCAGCCCTGCGACATGGACCAGATTTTCGCCCTGGCCCGGGAATTCGACCTCGCCGTCATCGAGGACGCCGCGCACGCCATCGGGACCGAATACAAGGGAGCGCGCATCGGATCCCTGGACAGCGTTTCGGTGTTCTCCTTCCACCCGATCAAGAACATCACCACCGGAGAGGGAGGCATGGTAGCCACCCGCGACGAGCGGATCGCCGAGGAAATCTCGCTGATGAAATTCCACGGCATGAACCGGGAAGCCTGGAAGCGCTACGAGGCGAGCGGCACCCCCAACTACGACATCGTCATGCCCGGGTTCAAGTACAACATGATGGACCTGCAGGCGGGTCTCGGGCTGCACCAGCTCGACAAATTGGAGAGCTTCATCGAGATGCGGACCTTGCTGGCCCACTTCTACAACGAGGCCTTTTACGACGTGCCCGAACTGCTGACCCCGGAACCGGTCCCCTACGAGCACCGCCACGCCTGGCACCTCTACACCCCGCTGATCAAGATCGAGGAGCTCAGCATCGATCGGGACCAATTCATGGCCCAGTTGAAGGGCGAGAACATCGGCACCGGCCTCCACTTCAAGGCGATCCACCACCACCCCTATTACCGGGACACGCTGGGGATCGCACCGGGAGAGCTTCCCAACGCGGACTACGCTTCCGAGCGCATCCTGTCGCTGCCGCTTTTCCCCCTGATGACGCTGGAAGACGCGCGGGACGTGGTGGCGGCGGTGAAGACCGTTATCGCCCGCAACAGACGCTGAACGTCGGCAACCAGGGACTGGCCATCTGCAGATGGGCACTGGCCATCCGCAGACGGGCGCGGGTCAGCTGCAGACGGGAGCCGGCCAGCTGCAAACAGGCGTTGAGCATCTGCAACAAAGTGAACCGAAACCGAAGCTGACGGCCTAACAAGCGCTACGTACCTCGGCGCTGGAGGATCAGGATATCTTGGCACACACAATGGGAAAGCCCTACGTAACGATCGTCGTCCCGGCCTACAATGAGGAAGGCAATATTCCTGCGCTCATGGAGAGGCTGCTTCCCGTCATGCGCGGGCTCGGCAAGCCGTTCGAGATCATCTTCACCGACGACGGCTCGCGCGACCGCACCCTCCCCATCCTGAAGGGAATGCTGGCCAGCGTCCCGGAACTGCGCCTGATCGAGTTCAACGGCAACTTCGGGCAGCACATGGCGATCCTCGCGGCCTTCGAGAAGAGCTCCGGGGAGATCGTCATAACCCTGGACGCGGACCTGCAGAACCCGCCGGAAGAGATCCCTCGCCTGGTGGCCGAGGTCGAGAAGGGATTCGACGTGGTTGGGACCATCCGGCTCAAGAGGCAGGACACCGTCTTTCGCAAGCTCGCCTCCCGGATCGTGAACATCACCACCAACAAGATGACCGGGATGCGGATGAGCGACTACGGCTGCATGCTGCGCGCCTACAACCGCGACGTCATCGACAACATCAACCACTGCCAGGAGACCACGACCTTCATCCCTGCCTTGGCCCAGACCTTCGCCGCCAACCCGACCGAAATCGAGGTGGCCCACGCCGAGCGTAGCGAGGGGGAGAGCAAGTACTCCCTGTACCGGCTGATCCGCCTGAACTTCGACCTGATGACCGGTTTCTCCGTGGTGCCGCTGCAGCTCTTCGCCCTGATGGGGATCTTCACCTCGCTTGCCTCGGTGGGGTTCGCCCTCTTCCTGATGATCCGGCGTTTCATCATCGGAGCCGAGGTGGAAGGGGTCTTCACCCTGTTCGCGATCCTTTTCTTTTTCATCGGTATCGTAATCTTCGGGATTGGGCTAGTCGGCGAGTACGTCGGCAGGATTTACCAGGAGGTGCGTAAGCGTCCGCGCTACGTGGTACGGCGAGTGCACGGTTTCGAGGGTTAAACAAACCGAGATTGAACCGGCAGTATCCCCCCTACGAAGTTGGGGGGAAGGCTCGCGTAGCGAGACAGGGGGGTCCTTCTCCCAGCGAAAGCAACCCCTGCTTCACTACGTTCAGCTTCCCCTCACTGGGGACAGAACCAACACGAGGTGATCCCTTGAACAAGAAAAAGAGCATCGTGGTCTGCGCCTACCACAACGTCGGTTACCGCTGCCTGGAGGAATTGATCCGCCAGGACGCCGACATCGCTCTCGTATTCACCCACGACGACTCCCCGAGCGAGGAAATCTGGTTTGCCTCGGTCCGGGAACTCGCCGAGAGGCAGGGAATCCCGGTCATGACCTCGGACATCAACCTGAGGGAAAACGTGGAACTGCTGAGGGAACTTGCTCCCGACCTGCTGCTCTCCTTTTACTACCGCACCATGATCCGCGAGGAGGTGCTGGAGATTCCGAGGCTCGGCGCGCTCAACCTGCACGGCTCCTACCTCCCCAAGTACCGCGGGCGGGTACCGGTGAACTGGGCGGTGATCAACGGCGAGAGCGAGACCGGCGCCACCCTGCACTACATGGTGCAAAAGCCGGACGCCGGGGACATCGTCGACCAGGAAAAGGTCGCAATCAGCTTCACGGATACCGCCCTGGACGTCTTCAACAAGGTGACCCAGGCGGCGGTCACCGTGCTTTCCCGCTCCTTTGCCCCCCTGATCGAGGGGCGCGCTCAGCGCGTGCCAATGGACCTCTCCCTCGGCAGCTACTTCGGCGGCAGGCGCCCTGCGGACGGCCGGATCGACTGGCACCGGAGCGCGCTGGAGATTTACAACCTGATCCGCGGTGTCACCCATCCGTATCCCGGGGCCTTTACCACCCTGAACGGCAAGAAGATCGTCATCTGGAGCGCAGTCCCGGCGGACGGGGAAGCAGAGCCGGGCAAGATCGTGAGTCTCGCCCCGCTGCTGGTAGGAACCGGTTCGGGACTTTTGGAGATCCGGAGCCTGCAGGAGGAGGAGAACGCCGAGCAGGAGGCAGCCGCCTACGCGCAGCAAAGCGACCTTGCCGGCAGCAGCTTTGCCGCCCCGCCTCCCTAGGTGCGCGGCGCGCCGGCCTGACGACACACAAACGCACGGGAGGCTCACCAGCCGGACCGTCTCAAAGCCAAGCCACCAGGGGCCGGCTTTACCATACTCAACGACTCAATGACTGAAACGACTTAAACAATGGAGATGACATGAAAGTTCTGATACTCGGCGTCAACGGATTCATCGGCAACGCGCTCACCAAAAGGATTCTCGACACGACCGAGTGGGAAGTCTACGGCCTCGACATGAGCTCCGACAAGCTCGAGCATTCCATGGGGCACCCCCGCTTCAACTTCCTCGAGGGTGACATCACCATCAACAAGGAATGGATCGAGTACAACATAAAGAAATGCGACGTTATTTTGCCGCTGGTCGCCATCGCCACGCCGGTCACCTACGTCAAGGATCCGCTGCGCGTCTTCGAGCTCGACTTCGAGGAGAACCTGAAGATCATCCGCCTGTGCGCCAAGTACAAGAAGCGGGTCATCTTCCCCTCCACCTCCGAGGTGTACGGCATGAGCCCGGACCAGGAATTCGACGAAGAGACCTCTCCGCTTATGCTCGGCCCGATCAACAAGGAGCGCTGGATCTACTCCTGCGCCAAGCAGATGCTGGACCGTGTCATCTACGCCTACGGGGAGCACGAAGGGCTGCGCTACACCCTGTTCCGCCCCTTCAACTGGATCGGCCCCAAGCTCGACTCCATCTCCACCGCTAAGGAAGGGAGCTCGCGCGTCCTGACCCAGTTCCTCTACAACATCCTGGCCGGCGAGCAGATCTCCCTGGTGGACGGGGGCAACCAGCGCCGCTCCTTCACCTTCATCGAGGACGGCATCGACTGCCTGATGAAGATCATCGAGAACCGGGACGGCTGCGCCGACAGCGGCATCTTCAACATCGGAAACCCGGTGAACGACCTCTCCGTCAAGGAGCTCGCGATGAAGCTGCGCGACATGGTAAAGCAGTACCCCGATTACGCCGAAAAGGCCGAGAACTGCGTCATTGCCGAGACCACTTCGGACATCTTCTACGGCAAGGGTTACCAGGACATGCTGACCCGGGTGCCCTCGGTGCAAAACGCCAAGAAGAAGCTCGGCTGGGAGCCCAAGACCGGTATCGACGAGGCACTCAAGCACACCCTCGACTTCTATCTCATCGAGCAGCGCGAGAAGATCGAGCACCTGCTGTAAAAAGCAATTCTGATTAGTGATGATCTTCCGCCCTAGTCCCCCTCCCCTTGCGGGAGGGGGTTAGACATAATGGTTGTCAGTCGTAAGGCCTAAAACAAAAAACGACCTGCCGCCTTGCAACGTGGGTTATGCTGTAGATCATTGCGATTCACTACGGCACAGAG